>Ga0193717_1001731_pt1 | contig 13160 bp, 15 predicted proteins | sample U2c2metaG_FD_145900 | JGI IMG/M metagenome (GOLD analysis project Ga0193717, IMG submission 145900) | Soil microbial communities from a riparian zone of the East river system, Colorado, United States - U2c2 | ecosystem: Environmental > Terrestrial > Soil > Riparian zone | place: USA: East River...
GCGGCATCGGGGGCGGCGGGGGCGGCGGGGGCGGCTGGACGTCGACGACGTTCGGCGGGTCCGGCGGCGGCTACAGCGGAGGCGGCGGTCGCTTCTAGGCGCAACGAAGTTCGACGTGGGGGCCGGCGTTGTTAGGCGCCCTTGAGCCGCACCGCGAGGTAGTCGGAGACGGCGTCGAGCGCCACCCGCTCCTGCGTCATCGCATCGCGTTCCCGGACCGTCACGGCGTGATCCTCCAGCGAGTCGAAGTCGAGCGTCACGCAGAACGGCGTACCTATCTCGTCCTGACGGCGGTACCGCCGCCCGATGGCGCCCGCGTCGTCGAACTCGACGTTCCAGGACTTTCGCAGCTCGGCCGCCAGGTCGCGCGCCTTCGGCGACAGGTCGGCGTGCCGGGACAACGGCAGCACGGCCGCCTTCACCGGCGCCAGCCGCGGATCGAGCTTCAGCACCGTGCGCTTGTCCACGCCACCCTTGGCGTTTGGCGCCTCGTCCTCGGTGTATGCGTCGACGAGGAACGCCATCAGCGAGCGGGTGAGCCCCGCTGCCGGCTCGATGACGTATGGCACGAAACGAGTCTCGGTGGCCTGGTCGTAGAACGACAGGTCGACGCCGGAAGCCTTGGTGTGGTTTGACAAGTCGTGGTCGGTTCGGTTGGCGACGCCCTCGAGCTCACCCCACGGATTGCCCGAGAAGCCGAACTTGTACTCGATGTCGACGGTGCGAGTGCTGTAGTGCGACAGCTTCTCCTTGGGATGCTCGTAGAGTCGCAGATTCTCCGGATCGATCCCGAGGTCGACGTACCACTGCAGGCGCTTGTCGATCCAGTACTGGTGCCACTCCGGCGCGGTGGACGGCTCGACGAAGAACTCCATCTCCATCTGCTCGAACTCGCGCGTGCGGAAGATGAAGTTGCCCGGCGTGATCTCGTTGCGGAAGCTCTTGCCGATCTGGCCGATGCCGAACGGCGGCTTCTTGCGCGCGGTCGTCACGACGTTGGCGAAGTTGACGAAGATGCCCTGGGCGGTCTCGGGCCGCAGGTAGTGCATGCCCTCCTCGGTCTCGATGGGGCCGAGATGGGTCTTGAGCATCATGTTGAAGTCGCGCGGTTCGGTCCACTGACCCTTGGTGCCGCAATCCGGGCAGACGATCTCCGTCATCGGGACCGCATCCGGGTCGTCGAGCCCCTTCTTCAGGGCGTACGCCTCCTGCATGTGATCCTGGCGATGCCGCTTGTGGCAGTTCAGGCACTCGACCAGCGGGTCGTTGAACACCTCCACGTGCCCGGAGGCCACCCACACTTCGCGCGGCAGGATGATCGCGCTGTCCAGACCGACGACGTCGTCGCGGCCGGTGACCATGGAGCGCCACCACTGCCGCTTGATGTTCTCCTTGAACTCGACGCCGAGCGGCCCGTAGTCCCACGCGGATTTCGTGCCTCCGTAGATCTCGCCGGACTGAAAGACGAGACCACGGCGTTTGGCCAGGTTCGCGACGGTGTCGATGATGGAAGCCACGGTGCAACAGCGTAGCGATGCGGCGTTGCGGCTCGACTCGCCGTCGGTGTCGCGCCGGCGGCAGCGCCCACCACTCGCTCGCGAACCTGGCCAAACGGCTGCCCTCGACGCCGGAAACGCGACTCTGGTGTAGAACTCGCGGGGACGACGTACCCGGTCCGCGACGCGCACACGTTGACATGCGTATCCCGCATGTATTCTTGCCCCATAATGAAAACGGTTTCCAATTTGGTCACCGTCCAGGGCGCCCGTGACGACACCCACGAACATGCTGCAGTGCTCGACACCGCAGGCGAACTGTTGCGGGCACTGGCTGCACCGGTACGCATCGCGATCGTGCTCCAACTGCGCGAGTCGTCGCGCTGCGTCCACGAACTCGTCGACGCGCTGGCCGTTCCGCAACCGCTCGTCAGCCAACATCTCCGCATTCTGAAGGCGGCGGGGGTGGTGGCCGGAGCGCGTGCCGGTCGCGAGGTGCACTATCGCCTCGTCGACCACCACCTCGCCGAGATCGTACTGGCCGCCGTCGCCCACGCAGCTGAATACACTGATACGGAAGCCCGTTGAGCGGCACCGCAGTTCGTGCGACCAGGCAACGCGCCGCCATCTCGGCACTGCTGGAGAACGTCGATGAGTTCCGCTCCGCACAGGAACTTCACGACGAATTGCGCCGTAGCGGCGAGGGCATCGGACTGACCACCGTCTACCGCACGCTGCAGTCGATGGCCGCGTCGGGAGTCGTCGACACCCTGCGCACTGACAACGGCGAGTCGGTGTACCGACGCTGTTCCGACCATCATCACCACCACCTGGTCTGCCGCACCTGCGGTTCCACGGTGGAGGTCGAAGGCGCCGCCGCCGAGCAGTGGGCTGCCGAGGTGGCCAGGGCCCATGGCTTCACCGACGTCAGCCACACCATCGAGATCTTCGGGCTGTGCGCGGATTGCGGGCCCAGCGTCAGTTGATTCGAGCGTGATCGCGGACCAAGGCCAACACCGTGTGCCTGGTCAGCGGCGCTAGCTCCACGTCGCCGGGCGCCATCGGGTCGACCCACGCGAGCTCGACGATCTCCGCCGCGGGCCGTGGCACGTCGTCGAGGCGAACCAGGAACAGGTCGGCGTCGACGACATGGTCGGGTTCGTTGGCCGCAGGCGCGGAGAACCGTCCGAGCGCGCGGACCGTCGACGCGTCGAAGCCGGTGCCCAGTTCCTCACCGACTTCGCGGGCCAGCGCCTCCACCGGCGACTCCCCCGGTTCGATCTTCCCGCCGGGTTGCATGAACGACGACGTACCGCGCTTGCGCGCGACGAGCACGCGTTGAGCCTCATCGAGTACGACGGCCGCGACGATGCGGATGACCGCATCGGTCACGAATTCAGGTCCTTGCGCACGTCCTCACCAGTGGAGAGCACCATCAGGATCAGCGTGCGCAACGCGTCGTCGCTGAGTCCGGCGGCGGGAAAGTTGTAGCGCAGCAACACGTCTGCGGCCTTCTTCGCGGCCGACCGACGCGTCGCACCCTTCGCCGACGACCCGTTGACGGGCGATTCGACGAGCTTCTCGACCAACACGATGGTGCCCAGCATCGTCCTGCTCGCATGCGCGCTGACACGCTCTCGGATCTTGTTCGTCAGCGGCAGGTCCCACGCGATCGGCTGCGTCAGTGACACCAACTCCAGGCCTTCGGCGATGGTGACGACGCGGACCGACGCGACCAGCCCATCGCGTATCACCGTCAACGCGTCGTCTTCCTCGGTTACCGTCATCACCTCGCCGAGCACCGAGGACAGTCGCGCGAGCAGCGCGTTGGGCGACATCATTCGGCTCTGCCGCTCAGGCACATCATTCGGCTCTGCCGCTCAGGCACATCATTCGGCTCTGCCGCTCAGGCACATCATTCGGCTCTGCCGAAGCGACGGTTTCGGTTTACGTATTCCATGCACGCCTCCCAGAGGTCGCGGCGGTCGTAGTCCGGCCACAGCTTGTCCTGGAATACGTATTCGGCGTAGGCCGCCTGCCAGAGCAGGAAGTTGCTTGCCCGCTGTTCTCCCGAGGTGCGGATGAACAGGTCGACGTCGGGGATATCGGAGCGGTGCAGGTGCTTGGCGAACGTGGCCTCGGAGATCCGGCTCGGGTTGAGCTTTCCGGCTGCCGCCTCTTCTGCGAGTTCCCTTGCTGCTTCCACGATCTCGGTACGTCCGCCGTAGTTGACGCAGTAGTTGATCGTGATGACGTCGTTGCCCACCGTCATCTGCTCGGCGATGTCGAACTCCTTGATGACGCTGCTCCACATGCGCGGCCGGGAGCCCACCCAGCGCATCCGCACGCCCATGGCGTTGAGGTTCTCCCGGCGACGCCGCACCACCTCGCGGTTGAAGCCCATCAGGAACCGCACCTCTTCGGTGCTGCGCTTCCAGTTCTCAGTCGAGAATGCGTACACCGTCAGGTGTTTGATGCCGATTTCGATGGCGCCGCAGGTGATGTCGATCAGCACCGCCTCGCCCATCTTGTGCCCGTCGGTGCGACCGAGGCCACGCTGTGTGGCCCAACGGCCGTTGCCGTCCATCACGACGGCCACGTGGTTGGGCACCTGGTCGGCTGGGATCTCCGGCGCCGACGCCTTCGACGTGTGCTGTGGCGGACGGGAGAACTTGCCATTCGTCTTGGGCGGAAGCTCCGGAAACACCACCGGCCACGACGATTTGTCCGGGAACGTCGGATAGTCGTCAGGCGCCGGCGGCAGCTGTGGGTAGGTGATCTTCCCCGGCCGCTTGATTGCCATGTGCAATATCCTGCCCGACCAGGGCCGCACGCTGGTCAGCGACCGTCCGATCGATGCGATAGACGCGCTCGACCAGCGGCAACGTCCGCAACTGCCGTTCGAGGTGCCACTGCAGGTGGGCAGCCACCAATCCGCTGGCCTGGCTGCGGTGCGCCGACGACGAGGCCTCCGCGACCGCCCAGTCGCCATCGTGGAGTGCCACCATCAGCTCCAGCACCGCCTGCGGAGGCGTCACCGAACCCGACGGCCTGCAATGCATGCACACACTGCCGCCCGCGGCGACGTGGAACGCCCGGTGCGGGCCAGGGGCGGCACAGCGGGCGCATTCCACCAGCGCAGGCGCCCACCCGGTGATGCCCATGGCGCGCAACAGGTAGGCATCGAGCACCAATTCCCTTGGCCGGCCACCGTCGGCAACTGCGCGCAACGCCCCGACGGTGAGCCGGTGCAACGCGGGCACCGGGGCGCGTTCCTCGCCTGCGAGCCGCTCGGCGGTCTCGAGTACCGCGCATCCCGAGGTATAGCGCCCGTAGTCACTGACGATGTCGCTGGCGAACGCATCGATGGCCTGCACCTGGGTCACGATGTCGAGGTTCCGGCCAGGGTGCAGTTGAACGTCGATGTGCGCGAACGGCTCCAGCCGGGCCCCGAACTTGCTGCGTGTTCGGCGCACGCCCTTGGCCACCGCACGGACCAACCCGTGCTCGCGGGTGAGCAACGTGATGATCCGGTCAGCCTCGCCGAGCTTGTGCTGACGCAGCACCACCGCCCGGTCCCGGTACAACCGCATCGGAACAGTCTCCCATCGTCGGCCGACAACACGGGTTAGGCCCGGCCGAGTGATTGAGCCGGATACCCTCGGAATCAACCATGTCCCAATCCCCCGCTTCCCCAGCTACCGCCGGACACCTGCCCACGCTGGCCCAGCTGCTGTACCGGCTGGCCAGCGGCAGAGTCACGTCCGTCGACCTCGTCACTCAGTCGCTCAGCGCGATTGACGCCAGCCAGGCCACGCTCAACGCCTTCCGGGTGGTGTTCACCAAGGAAGCACTCGCCGACGCCGCCGAGGCCGACCGCAAACGCGCTGCGGGCGAGGATCTTTCGAACCTTCCACTCTTGGGGATTCCGCTCGCGGTCAAGGACGACGTCGACGTGGCGGGCGTGCCGACACGGTTCGGCACCGAAGGCCACGTCACGCCCGCGACGGCCGACGCCGAGGTGGTGCGGCGACTGCGGGCCGCAGGGGCAATCATCGTCGGCAAGACCAACACCTGCGAACTGGGCCAATGGCCCTTCACCAGCGGCCCGGCCTTCGGCCACACCCGCAATCCGTGGTCGCGTGAACACACGCCGGGCGGTTCGTCGGGCGGAAGTGCCGCGGCCGTCGCGGCCGGACTCGTGACGGCGGCCATCGGGTCCGACGGTGCGGGCAGCGTGCGCATCCCCGCCGCATGGACGCACCTCGTTGGCATCAAACCCCAGCGGGGCAGGATCTCGACCTGGCCACTTCCCGAGGCGTTCAACGGCATCACCGTCAACGGCGTACTCGCCCGCACGGTCGGTGACGCCGCCCTCGTGCTCGATGCGGCGTCCGGGAACGTGGACGGAGATCTGCACAAGCCGCCCGCGGTGAACGTCTCGGACTCGGTCGGTGAGGCTCCGGGACCGTTGACTGTGGCGATGTCGACGAAGTTCCCGTTCACCATCTTCCGCGCCAAACTCCATCCCGAGATCCAGGCCGCCATGGCGACGGTCGCGGGCCAACTCGAAGAACTCGGACACACCATCAAGACCGCCGATCCCGACTACGGGCTACGGATGTCGTGGAACTTCCTCGCCAGGTCCACCTCCGGGCTCGTCGATTGGGCCTACCGCCTCGGGCCGGCCGTGACGTTCGATAAACGCACCACGAGCAATATGCGGATGGGCCGGCTTCTGTCCGAACAGGTGTTGCGCAACGCCCGTGCGCGGGAGGCCCAGACGCAACGACGAATCGGGTGGATCTTCAACGTGGCCGACGTGATCCTGGCCCCCACCACCGCACAGCCGCCACCGCCCGTCCACGACTTCGACCGGAGGGGCGGAATGTCCACTGACCGGGCAATGATCCGCGCCTGCCCCGTGACCTGGCCGTGGAACTTGATCGGCTGGCCGTCGATCAACATTCCCGCCGGGTTCACCTCCGACGGCCTGCCGATCGGGGTTCAGCTAATGGGCCCAGCGAACAGCGAGGCGCTGCTGATCTCGCTCGCCGCCGAGTTGGAGGCGATCGGCGGCTGGGCGTCCAAGCAACCAGAGGTTTGGTGGGACGCTTCGGTTCCGTAGTCTTCACGTTCGTGAAGGTCATCGGCGTGTTACGGGTGCTTCCCGCCCTCGCCGCAATCGGTATCGCGGTCACGGGTATGCCGTCCGCAAACGCCGACAACAAGCGTCTCAACGACGGCGTGGTGGCCAACGTCTATACGATTCAGCAGCAGCACGGCTGCCCCGGCAACGTCAAGATCAACCCCCAACTGACGCTCGCCGCGCAGTGGCACGCCGACGACGTGCTGAACAATCGCGAGCTCGACGGCGACATCGGCTCCGATGGCTCGACGGTTCAGGGCCGCGCCAAGGCGGCCGGTTTCACGGGCATCGTCTCGGAAACCGTCGCGATCAACCCGGCGCTCGCGATCAACGGCGTCGAGATCATGAACCAGTGGTACTACCGGCCCGACTACATGGCGATCATGTCGAACTGCGCGAACACCCAGCTCGGCGTGTGGTCCGAGAACAGCCTGGACCGGAGCGTGGTCGTCGCGATCTACGGGCAACCCGGCTAGAAGCCCAGCCGGCCAAGCTGTTTGGGGTCGCGCTGCCAGTTCTTGGCGATCTTCACGCGGAGCTCGAGGTACACCTTGGTGCCGAGCAGCTTCTCGATCTGAATGCGCGCGGCGGTGCCCACCTCGCGAAGCCGGGCACCGCCCTTGCCGATGACGATGCCCTTCTGACTGTCGCGTTCGACGTAGAGGATGGCGTGCACGTCGATGAGATCGTCACGCCCTTCCCGAGGATTGACCTCGTCGATCACCACGGCCAGTGAGTGCGGAAGCTCGTCACGCACTCCTTCGAGCGCAGCCTCGCGGATGAGCTCGGCCATGAGTACTTCCTCTGGCTCGTCGGTCAACTCGCCGTCGGGATAGAAAGCCGGGCCAGGCGGCAATTGCGCGACGAGCACGTCGATGAGCACGTCGATCTGGTCGCCCTTGGTGGCCGACACGGGAATGATTTCGGCTGTGCCACCGGTGAGTTCGCTGACGGCCATCAGCTGTCCGGCGATCCTGTCCTTGGACACCTTGTCGGTCTTGGTGACGATGACGACCAGCGTGGTCCTTGGCGCGACGGCGCGGATCTGTTGGTAGATCCAGCGGTCGCCGGGGCCGATGGTCTCGTCCGCGGGGATGCACAGGCCGATGACGTCGACCTCGGAGTAGGTGGCCTTGACCAGTTCGTTGAGCCGCTCGCCAAGCAGGGTGCGCGGTCGGTGCAGACCCGGCGTGTCGACGAGGACGATCTGGAAGTCCTCGCGGTGCACGATGCCGCGAATGGTGTGACGCGTGGTCTGCGGTCGGCTCGACGTGATCGCGACCTTGGTGCCGACGAGCGCGTTGGTCAAGGTCGACTTTCCCGTGTTCGGCCTACCGACGAAACAGACGAATCCCGAACGGAACTCGGTCACAGTGAATTCCCTGCACGGTCGGTGACGATGACTGCGGCGCCCGAGGACAACTCGCGAACCGCGGCCACGCCTGCGTCGTCGTCCGCCCCGCCGACCAACACCGCCGCCTCGAAGCCCGAGGCGCCACTGGACACCGCCGCGGCCACCGCCGCTTGCAGCGCCGTCAGCGGCAGTGCGGTCAGTGTGACGGGGGCCCCGGCGTAGGTGCGGCCGTCGAGATCACGCACCGCAGCGCCACTGCCTGCCTCCGCTCGCGCCATCGCCCCGCGGGCGAGCACCACCAGCTTGGCGTCCTCGGCGTCCAGCGTCATGACTCTCCCTCGGTTTCGGCGGGTCGTACCAACACGGTGCCGACGCGAACCCGGCCGCGATGGTCGCGGCCGCCTTCGGCCCGCAACCGCAAGGTATCCCACGTCACCTCGGCCCCGGGCAACGGCACTCGGCCGAGCTCGTGAGCGAGCAGACCACCGACCGTGTCGACGTCGAGGTCGTCGTCGAGTTCCAGCTCGTACAACTCCGCGAGGTCCTCCAACGGCAGCCGCGCTGAAACCCGGAAGTTCTTGTCGCCCAATTCTTCCACCGGTGCAACTTCGTCGGTGTCGTACTCGTCGGCGATCTCGCCGACGATCTCCTCGAGCACGTCCTCGATGGTGACGAGCCCGGCGATCGCCCCGTACTCGTCGACCAGCAGGGCCATGTGGTTGCGGTCGCGTTGCATCTCCCGCAGCAGTTCGTCGAGCGGTTTGGAGTCCGGCACGAAGACGGGTTGGCGCATGACCTCGCCGACTCTCGTGTCGATGCCACCGTTGGTGGTGTACGCCTGCTGCACCAGATCCTTGAGATACACGACCCCGACGACGTCGTCGACGTTCTCGCCGATCACCGGGATGCGGGAGTGCCCGCTGCGCACCGCAAGCGAGCTCGCCTGACCGGCCGTCTTGTCGGACTCGATCCACACCATCTCGGTGCGGGGCACCATCACCTCACGCGCAGGCGTGTCGCCGAGCTCGAACACCGACTGGATCATCCGCCGTTCCTCATCGGCCACCACACCGCGCTGCTGTGCCATGTCCACGACTTCACGCAGCTCGATCTCGGATGCGAACGGTCCGTTGCGGAACCCCCGCCCTGGCGTGAGCGCGTTACCGATCAAGACCAGCAGTCGGCTGATCGGCGTCAGCAGCACCGAGATGGCTTGCAGCGGAAGGGCGGCCAACAAGGCGATGGAGTACGCGTTCTGACGCCCGATGGTGCGCGGTCCAACACCGACCGCGACGAAGCTGACCACCACCATGATCGCGGCCGCCGCGAACAGCCCCCACTCCAAGCCTAGGTCCTCGTACAGAAAGGCGACCAAGAGCACCGTGGCGGTGGTTTCACACGTGATGCGCAACAGCACAACGAGATTGATGTAGCGGGGACGATCGCCGACGACGCGCAGCAGCCGCACCGCACCGGGTCGCTCGTCACGCACCATCTCCTCGAGGCGGGCCATCGAGACGGTACTGATGGCAGCGTCGATCGCCGCGAACAACCCGCCGAGCAGAGTGAGCGCGATGGCGCCGAGCAGCGGAACTAGACCGGTCACTGTTGGTCGAAGTAACGCGAACCGTCGAGCAGCCTGCGGTCTTTCTCGCTTTGCCGGTCGACGTGATAGGCCTGAACCTGGTCGGCCACCCACTCCTCCAGCAGTTCGCGTTGAAGGGCGAACATCTCCTTCTCCTCGTCCGGTTCGGCGTGGTCATATCCCAGCAGGTGCAACACGCCGTGCACGGTGAGCAGAGCCAACTCCTGACCCAGTGAATGCCCAGCCGACTCAGCCTGTTTGGCCGCGAACTCGGGGCACAGCACGATGTCGCCGAGCATCGACGGGCCCGGTTCGGGTGAGTCGGGGCGACCCCCTGGCTCGAGCCCGTCCATCGGGAAGCTCATGACGTCGGTGGGGCCGGGGAGGTCCATCCACCGCATGTGCAGGTCGGCCATGGCGGCGGTGTCGAGTAACAGCATCGACAGTTCGGCGGCCGGGTTCACGTCCATCCGCGCGATGACGAAGCGGGCCACGCTGATGAGTTCGGTTTCGGAGATGTCGATGCCGGACTCGTTGGACACCTCGATGGTCATGGGGGGGTCACCGCGGACGTGAGGAGCATGGAGATCACCGTCGCGGCCGGCCTGGCGAGGCGCGGCGTTCGGCCCGGTTCATCGCCGTCGGCTCTTCGGATCTCGCGTAGGCGTCGACGATCTCGGACACCAATCGGTGGCGCACCACGTCGGCGCTGGTGAGTTCGGAGACGTGAATGTCGTTGATGCCGTCGAGCACCCGCACCGCTGAACGCAGCCCCGAGGTCGCTCCGCCGGGCAAGTCGACCTGTGTAATGTCGCCCGTCACAACGATCTTCGATCCGAAGCCAAGGCGAGTCAGGAACATCTTCATCTGCTCGGCGGTGGTGTTCTGCGCTTCGTCGAGAATGATGAACGCGTCATTGAGCGTTCTACCACGCATGAATGCGAGCGGCGCGACCTCGATTACCCCGGCGCTCATCAGCTTTGGGATGAGCTCGGGATCCATCATGTCGTGAAGGGCGTCGTACAGCGGCCGCAGGTACGGGTCGATCTTCTCGTACAGCGTTCCTGGCAGGAAGCCAAGGCGCTCACCGGCTTCCACCGCCGGTCGGGTCAGGATGATGCGGGACATCTGTTTGGACTGCAGCGCGCTGACGGCCTTGGCCATCGCGAGGTACGTCTTGCCGGTACCGGCCGGGCCGATGCCGAACACGATGGTGTGCGCGTCGATGGCATCCACGTAGCGCTTCTGGTTGAGCGTCTTGGGCCGAATGGTCTTGCCACGCCGCGACAAGATGTCGAGGGTCAGGACCTCGGCCGGGGACTCGTCGCCGTCGCCGGTCAGCATCGCCACGCTCCGGCGCACGGCCTCCGGGTTCAGCACCTGTCCACCGTTGACAATCGCCACCAGCTCGGAGACGACACGCTCGGCCAGCGCGACGTCGGCCGGTTCGCCGGACAACGTCACCGCGTTGCCCCGCACGTGGACATCGGCCGTCAGCAGTCCTTCGAGTGCGCGCAGATTCTCGTCGGCGGAGCCGAGCAGGCCCACCACGAGGTCAGGCGGAACATTGATGCTGCTGCGCATGGACTGAGAAGACGTAGAAGCAGCGCTTGTCTCGCGGGGTGTCACGTGGAGTTCTGTGCCTGCCTTCCGTGTCTATACGCGGGTTCCTGCCGGTTTCGATGCGTTCGCCAGTTTACCGCTGGTCACCGTCACACCCCAATGAATGAGCCTGGGCCGCCCTACCGCCAACGCTGGGTCAATACGCCGAGCGCACCCAGTGCGACCGCCGCGGCCGTCGACGTCCGGAGCACGCTGGGACCCAACCGCACCACCACCGCGCCGCCCGCCCGCAAATCGCCAAGCTCGTCGTCGCTGATTCCCCCCTCGGGTCCGACGACGAGCATCAGCGAATCAGCTTGCGCGATGGGAAGTTCAGGCAGTGGTTCTTTTGCGGACTCGTGCAGGGCGAGCACCAGCCCGCCCGTCGCCACCACTTCGCGAGTCAGACGCACCAACTCGGCGGTGGACACCACCGACGTCACGGCGGGGATGTGCGGACGCCGCGACTGCCGGGCAGCAGCACGGGCCACCGCCCGCCAACGCCGCAGCCCCTTGTCGACCTTGGCGGCCCCATCCCATCTGGCCACGCACCGGTCGGCCTGCCACGCCACGAAACCATCGGCGCCTGCCTCGGTGGCCAACTCGATCGCCAACTCGGAGCGGTCCGATTTCGGCAATGCCTGCACGACGGTGACCTGCGGAGACGCGGCGACCACGGTGCGTAGGTCAACGATCCGCGCCGTCAACCGACCCTTGGCCGCATCCTCGATGACGCAGTGCGCAACCGTACCGACGCCGTCGGAGAGGTCGAGTTCCTCACCGGGCCGGATCCGTCGCACGTTGGCGGCATGGAAGCCCTCGTCGCCGTCGACGTCGACCAACTCGCCAACTGCGGGCAGCGCGTCGACGTAGAACAGCGCGCGACTCACTGTCAGCGGCCGGTGAAGGTCTCGCGCAATCGGCTGAACAAGCCCCCGCCGCCTGCGGCCGCGTGCACCGACTTCACCTCCGCAACATCCCGGACGCGATGCTCCTTGAGCTTGCGCAGAAACTCGATGTCCTGGTGGTCGATCCGATCGGGCACCACGACCTCAAGGTGGTGGTGCAAGTTTCTTCCGCGCACTCCCGAGCGGACGTTCGGCATCCCGTGGCCACGCAACGAGATGACGGCACCAGGCTGGGTGCCCGCCGGAATCGTGACGTCCGTCGGACCGTCGAGAATCGCATCGACGGTGACGGTCGTGCCGAGCGCCGCGTCGACCATCGGTACCGAGATGGTGCAGTGCAGATCGTCGCCGTCGCGAATGAAGACGTCATGTTGTTTTTCGTGAATGTCGACGTGAAGGTCGCCCGCGGGTCCACCGCCAGGACCGACTTCACCCTGGCCGGCCAGTCGCAGTCGCACGCCCTCACCAGCACCTGCGGGGATCTTGACGCTCACTTCGCGGCGGGCCCGGACGCGTCCGTCGCCGCCACAGCTGTGACACGGGTCGGGAATGACTTCTCCGACGCCGCGACAGGTCGGACATGGCCGCGACGTCAGCACCTGGCCGAGCAGCGACCTTTGCACGGACTGGACCTCGCCGTGGCCGCCGCAGGTGTCGCACGCAATGGGCGTGGAGTTACCGTGCGTGCCCTTGCCCTTGCAGACGTCGCAGAGGATGGCCGTTTCGACGGTGACCTGCTTGGTCACCCCCGTGGCGCACTCCTGGAGGTCGAGCCGCAACCTCAGCAGCGCGTCCGAACCCGGTCGCACCCGTCCGGTCGGTCCGCGCGTAGCACCGCCGCCACCGAAGAACGCCTCGAACACGTCGCCAAGGCCACCGAACCCTCCGAACCCACCGCCCGATGAGGCGCCATTCGACATCGGATCGCCGCCGAGGTCGACGATCCGCCGCTTCTCGGGATCGCTGAGCACCTCGTAGGCGACGCTGATCTCCTTGAACCGCGCCTGGGCCTGTTCGTCGGGATTGACGTCAGGGTGCAGCTCGCGGGCGAGTTTTCGATAGGCAC
>Ga0193717_1001732_pt1 | contig 13143 bp, 12 predicted proteins | sample U2c2metaG_FD_145900 | JGI IMG/M metagenome (GOLD analysis project Ga0193717, IMG submission 145900) | Soil microbial communities from a riparian zone of the East river system, Colorado, United States - U2c2 | ecosystem: Environmental > Terrestrial > Soil > Riparian zone | place: USA: East River...
CGGCGTGAAGTCCGCCACCACGCCGGATCGCTCGTCGTTCGACAGGCCGAAGCCGACCACGCCGGCATCGGCGTACGACACGGCGAGCCGGGCGAGAGTGAGCGCATGCGAAGGGGACCGGGTCCAGCTCGACGCCACCAGCACGCCAACCGGGATGGGCGCGGCCGCGGCGCCGGCCAGCACCGCCTCGAGTGCCGGCCGCAGCCCGCCGAACACCGGCGCGTACGACGTCGGGTCGACCTGGAGCTCCAGCCACGCGCAGCCGTCGGCCGCGTCGTCGGCCGCCGCCTCGGTGATGACGCGGCGGACGTCGTCCGGGGTGCGGATGGCGGCTCTGGCGGCGTCGTAGCGGGACTGGAAGTCGGCCCAGGTGCCGGCCGACTCGGGGAGTGGCGGTGGCACGTCGATGCCGTGGCGGGCGGCCAGTTCGACGAGCGTCGCGGGGCGCATCGCGCCGGTCAGGTGTAGGTGCAACTGCGCCTTGGGGAGCCCCCGCACGTCTCGCGCGGGGGCCCGCACCCGGTCAGGACTGGTGATAGACGGGTTCACTCACGTTCCGCCGCCCGTTGCTCTGCGCCGAGTTGCGGCGCGCACCGAGCCCGGTCTTCTCCCCGATCTTCGCCCGCGCGACGCCGGCGGCGCCCTGCACGGCCGGATGATCGGCGATCTTGCGGTAGGTGCGCACGATCTGGTCATAGCGCCCGCGGCCGGCTTTGGCCCCCAGCACATACCCGATCGCGGCGCCCAGCACGAACGCCTTCATCTGTCATCGCCTCCCAGGGCTCGACCTGCACTCTCCCACCATCCTCCCCCACTTCGGCGGCCCGTGCCGGGTAGCGCGGAACCCGATTCGGGCATGCGCTAGAGTTTGCCTTCGCCGGGCACGGTCCGGCGGTCGATCCTCCATAGCTCAATTGGCAGAGCATTCGACTGTTAATCGAAGGGTTGCTGGTTCGAGTCCAGCTGGAGGAGCTTCGCCCCAGGTCAGTGGCCTGGGGCAGTTTTGTTGATCGCCACGAGTTGGTACTCGGTGGTCGGCGTCGGTGGGGTGTTGAAGCGGGCGTTGGGCAGGTACAGCCGGTGCCCGAACGACGCCACCGTCGTCGGGACGTCGAAGCGCGGGTCGCTCAGGCGCGACACCAGCGTCGCGCGGGTGGCGGCCCGGTCGAGGTCGAACACGGCGACTTTGTTCGACCGGTTCTGCACCGCGTACAGCGTGCGGCCCGCCAGCAACAGCCCGTCGCCGTTGACGAGCGGCTCGGCAAGCGCCACCTCGCGCGTCACGCCGTCGAACGACACCCGGAACAGCTTGCCCGTGTTCGACTGCACCACCAGGAGTCCCCGGCCGTCCGGGGTGCCGACGATGCCGTTCACATTGAAGCCGTCCTGGTACACCAGCTCACCGGTCAGCGGCACGGTGACCACGCGACCGCCGGACAGGCGGTACAGCACCGGGTTCACCGAGTCGGTGAACCACGCGGAACCCGCCGCGAGGACGACGTCGTTCACGAACGCGGCGCCAGTCGCCAACTGGTGGCTCGCCAGGACACGGCCGGTGCGGGTGTCGATCACCCTGGCGTCGCCCGCGACGCCACCGGCGACGTACAGCCGCCCACGATGATCGGTCTTCATGCCGACCGACTGCGTGCCGGGGCCGTTGCTGACGATCTTGCCGCGCCCGGACACCAGGTCGACGCGATAGATCGAGCCGTCGGCCAGCGAACCGAGGTACGCGAACGGACCGGGTCCGATCGCGATGCCCTCCGGCTGGAAACCGGCCGGTAGCGCGACAGTCGACGGGAACGCCGGGGCCGCGGCCGCCACCGTCGGGGGGTACACGAGCAGAGCGGCGAGAAGTACACCAACGCGTCGGATCATCACAGCAGTCCTTCGCTGGGGAGCAGAGTCACCCGGATCTACGCATACCGGACGCCCCGGGTTCAGACCTCGAGTCGCAGGACGTCCATTGCCGCGTCGAGCAGCACCGCGCGCATCTCCGCGTCCGACACGTCGGCGCCGCGCAGGTAGCTCGCCGACGCGAGCACGGCGCCGAGCACCTCCATCGCCGCGACCGCGCGCAGCTGCTCCGCGACCGACGGCGACGGCCCGGCCAGCCACGTGTTCAACCGCTGCCCCAGCTCGAGCGTGTCGTCCCACAGCGAGTCCGCCGCCGCGACGACACCGGCCGGGTCGCGCTGGAAGATCCCCGCCACGGCACGGTTCTGCAGCAGCACGTCGAGGCAGCGCTCGACCACCTGCCGCACGTTCGCCGGGTTGTGCTCGAGGTCCTTGGTGTCGTCGGCGATCGTCCGCCAGCCGGTGATCACCGGGTCGACGATCGCGATCAGCAGCGCCTGCTTGGACGGGTAGTGGTAGTACAGGGACGCCTTCGTCAGCCCAACCCGCTCGGCGATCTCCCGCAGGCTCGTCTGCTCGAACCCTCTGCTGGAGAACAACTCCAGGGCTACCGCACGAATCGTCTCGCGGGTGTCCCCGTCCATCCGTGTTCCTCCTCAGCGGTTTCTCAGCACACCCACGTTAGCGTTCCGCCAGCTGACCGCCGCGTTCGATCTTGCCTACCGTGCGGCAGGTAGTCTGCGTTCCGAAGGACGGGAACATCTCCCAGGGGAGGAATTGATGTTCGAACGGTTGGGTCGATTCGTCGTCCACAATCCGTGGAAGGTCATCGCGGGATGGGTGCTCGCCACGATCGCGATCGTGGCGTTCGCGCCGTCGCTCGCCGACGTGACCAACAGCGACCAGGCCAACTTCCTGCCGTCGGACTACGAGTCGGTGCAGGCGGGTGAGTTCGCCGAGCAGGCGTTCGGGCGGGACACCGCCGCCAGCGCGACGATCGTGGTCAAGCGGCAGGACAGCCAGGTGCTCAGCGGGGCGGACCAGACCGCGATCGGCGACCTCGGCAAGGCGCTGGACGGCGCCGGCATCGAGCGTGTCAAGGCCGCGCTGACCGGGGAGCAGTTCCTGTCCCCGAACAAGAAGGTGCAGCTGGTCAACGTCGGTCTTGAGGGGACCCCCGACGACCCGAAGCTCCTCGACGCGATCACGAAGATCCGCGACACGTCGAGTGGGCAGCTCGACGGCTCCGGCCTGGAGTACGCGGTCACCGGCGACGTCGCGATGTTCGCGGACAACGCCGACGCGTTCGACACGGCGTTCCTGATCGTCGGCGCCGCCACGATCGTGCTGATCATCGGTCTGCTGCTGCTGATCTACCGCAGCCCGGTCGCGGCGTTCCTGCCGGTCATCACCGTCGGACTGGTCAGCACCATCGCACCGGGGCTGGTCGCGTGGCTGGCGCAGGCGTTCAACTTCCAGGTCGATCAGTCGGTGCAGATCATCATGACCATCGTGCTGTACGGCGTCGGCACCGACTACATCGTGTTCCTGCTGTTCCGCTTCCGTGAACGGCTGCGTGCCGGCGACGACCCGAAGACCGCGCTGGCCACGGCCGTGGCCAGGGTCGGCGAGGTCATCGCGTCCGCGGCGGCCGCCATCGTGATCGCGTTCAGCGCGTTGCTGCTCGCCGTGTTCGGCGGGTTCCGCAGCTTCGGCCCCGGCCTGTCGATCGCGGTGGTGCTGATGGCGTTGGCGGCGGTCACGCTCGTCCCGGCGGTCGTCTCACTGGTCGGCACGAAGGTGTTCTGGCCGTCGAAGTCCTGGCAGCGCACGCCGAAGGGCAGCACGTTCCAGCGACTCGGCCAGTTCACCGGCCGCAGGCCCGGCGTGGTCGCGGTCGCGTCCGGTGGCGTGATGGTCGCGTTGGCGCTGGGCATGCTCGGCTTCAACACCGACTACGACCAGAGCGGTCAGCTACCGGGCGACACCGAGTCCGCCCGCGGCCTCGACTACATGGCGACCGGGTTCCCGCCCGGCGCGCTCAGCCCGACCCCGGTGTACGTGCGGGCCGACGGCGGTTCGCTCGACCCGGCAGCGCTCGCGACCTACGCCGGCCAGCTACAGGACGTGCCCGGCGTCGGCGGGGTGATGCCGGGACCGACCGGGCCGGCGACGGTCAGCGAGGACGGCAAGACCGCCAAGATCGACCTGTTGCTGGACTCGAGTCCGTCCTCCAACGAGTCGCTCGACCTGGTCGACGGCCCGCTGCGGGACGTCGCGCACGCACGCGCGCCGGACGGCACCACCGCGTACGTGGGCGGCCTGACCTCGGCGTTCGCCGACATCCGGGACGCCAACACCCGCGACCTGTGGGTGATCTTCCCGGTCGCCGGCCTACTCATCGCGCTCGTGCTCGGCCTGCTGCTGCGCAGCGTCGTCGCGCCGATCTACCTGATGCTGGTCGTGGTGCTCAACTTCTTCACCACCATGGGCGCGACGGTGCTGGCGTTCCAGGGCATCGGCGACCGGCCGGGAGTGTCGTTCATGTTGCCGATGCTCGTGTACCTGTTCGTGGTGGCGATCGGGACGGACTACAACATCCTGATGATCGCCCGACTGCGCGAGGAGGCGAAGCTGGGCAACGACCCACGCACGGCCGCCGACCTCGCGGTCGAACACGGTGGCCCGTCGGTCGGCGCGGCCGGGGTCATCCTCGCCGGCACGTTCGCGTCGATGCTGCTCGCCGGCGTCTCCTTCCTGATGGAGATGGGTTTCGCGGTGTCCGTCGGCATCCTCGTCGCGGCGTTCGTGATGTCGATGTTCCTGGTGCCGAGCCTGACGGCGCTACTGGGCCGCAAGGCGTGGTGGCCGGGGCACGCGGACCAGCCGTCGACGCCGCAGAGCGAACAGCGGGACCCGGTGCGGGTCGGCTAGTCGCGAGTCCCCCGTTGAGGACCCGCGAGTCTCCCGTTCGGGACCACCGAGTTGCCGGTTCGCGAGGTTCGCGAACCGGCAACTCACCGGTCCCGAAACGGCGACTCGCGGGTTTTCTGCCGATCAGGGCGTCCGGGCGACCGCGAACACTCGGCGGAACGGGAACCACGTGGTGCCGTCGGCGCGCCGCGGGTACTCGGCACGCAGCCGGGGCGCCAGCGCGGCACGGAACTCCCGCCAGTCCGCGTCGGACAGGGCGTCGCGGATCGGGCGCAACGCGGTGCCGGTGACCCACTCCAGCACCGGGTCCTCGCCCGTGAGCCGCTGCAGGTAGGTCGTCTCCCAGGCATCCACCTCGCAGCCGGCGTCGGACAGCAGGCCCGCGTACCCCGCCGGGTCGAGCACCGCGTCGTCCGCACGCAGGACGACCGCATCGAGCCGGTCCCGCCACTCCGGCGCCGCCGCCAGCTCGCGGACCCGGACATGGGACGGCGCGCCGAAGTTGCCGGGCACCTGGAACGCGAGCCACGCCCCGTGCGGCAGCTCCTTCACCCAGCGCGCCAGCAGCTCGTCGTGCCCGGACACCCACTGCAGCACGGCGTTCGACACCACCACGTCGGTGTCCGGCGCGGGCTGCCACTCGCGCACGTCGCCGACCGTCGCGGCGATCCCCCGCTCCCGCGCGGCCGCCACCATCTCCGGCGACGAGTCGGAAGCCTCGACGGTCGCGTCCGGCCAGCGGGACACCAGCGTCTCGGTCAGGTTCCCCGGCCCGCAGCCGAGGTCGACGACCCGGCGCGGCGCGTCAGCCGGAACCCGACCGACGAGGTCGAAGAACGGCCGCGAACGGTGGTCGGCGAACGCCAGATACTTCAAGGGGTCCCACATGCGCGCCTCCGGCAAACCGTACGATCGTACTGTTTACTTTAGCGCCTCGCGGATCTTCTCCGCCACCTCGGCGGCCACCGCGCCAACGGCGTCCTGGTCGGTGCCCGGATCGGCCCGCACCTGCAGCACGATCCCGTCCTGACCAGGCACCTTGCGCTGCACGAACCACGCGCCGCCGCCGGGCAGATCACGGTGGTGCCGCGACTTGATCGACCCGGTCACGCGCGCGTGCACGACCTGCGGCAGCTTGCCCGGCTCGAACAGCGCGTGCCGCCTCGGCGCCCGGTCGGTGAGCAGCTTCGCGTGGCCCGCCTCGCCGGTCTCGTCGGCCTCGACGACGACCAGCTCACCGTTGTCCCAGGTCGCCTTGCTGATCAGGTGCCAGCCGATCCGGCGCGCGCCGTCCTCGCCGGGCACCCACAGCCCGAGCGACGTCGCGACCAGGTGCCCGTCGCGGCAGGAGCACGCCGCGACGACGCTCTCCTCCTTGTCGAGCGTCCCGGTGAACCCGGCCGGCGTGCCGTCGCCGACGACCCGCTCGACCAGCTTCCGAAAAACACTCACGAGAACCCTCCGGCGGCCTTGTCGCCGAGCGCCTTGCGGTACTGCTCCAGCGCGACGAGGTCACCGAACAGCGTCCGGTAGTCGTCCTCGTCCTCGACCGGGCTCAACCGCTGCAACCGGGACTTCAGCTCGGCGATCTGCGCCGCCACCACGCCCTCCTGCATCGCCGCGATCAGGCTCGACACGTAGCGGGCGTCCGGCTCGGTCCTGGAGTGCAGCGGCTCGACGGCGAGCTCGGTGACCAGCGTCCGCACCGTCTGGTGCGGGCAGGCTTGACTCGCGGCGTCGACCAGCGCGGGCCCGGACAGTCCGGACGACGTGCCGCCGACCGCGAGCAGCGCGTCGTACAGCTCCCGGTATGCGGGATGGCTGAACGCCTCCTTGGGCACCGAGCTGTCGTAGTACGGCCCGGCCAGCTCCGGCGCCTGCAGCGCGGCCTTGAGCGCCTCGCGCTGGATCCAGAGCTGCGGGTCGCGCGGGTTCGGCCGCGCCGGACCGTCGACCTCGACCGCGAGCGCGCCCTGGTTGGGGTCCGCCTGCGGTTGCCGACCCCGGCGGGCCGGCGCGGCCTGGCCGCCACCCGCCGTCTCCCGCACGCGGCGCACCACGGTCCCCGTGTCCTCCCAGCCGACCCAGCCGGCGAGCTGGCGGGCGTACTCGTCCCGCAGCGCCATCTCCTTGATCCGCGCGACCATCGGCACGGTTCTGCGCAGCGCCTCGACCCGGCCCTCCGCGGTCTCCAGGTTATGCTCGGCCAGCTCGGTCTTGATGGCGAACGCGAACAGCGGCTGGCGGCGGGCCACCAGGTCGCGGACCGCGACCTCACCCTTGGACTGCCGCAGCTCGCACGGGTCCTGGCCGTCCGGGGCGATCGCGATGAACGTCTGCGCGGCGAAGCGCTGGTCCTCGTCGAACGCCTTGAGCGCCGCCTTTCGACCGGCCTCGTCGCCGTCGAACGTGAAGATCACCTCGCCGCGGAAGGCGTCGTCGTCGATCAGGAGCCTGCGCAGCACGGAGATGTGCTCGGTGCCGAACGCCGTGCCGCAGGACGCGACCGCGGTCAGCACCCCGGACGCGTGCATGGCCATCACGTCGGTGTAGCCCTCGACAACCACCACCTGGTGGCGCCGGGCGATCTCCCGCTTGGCCAGGTCCAGCCCGAACAGCACCTGCGACTTCTTGTAGATCGGGCTCTCGCTGGTGTTCAGGTACTTGGCCTGGATCTGGTCGTCGTCGTACAGGCGTCGCGCGCCGAAGCCCACCACGTCGCCGCCGAGGTCCCTGATCGGCCACAGCAGCCTGCGGTGGAACCGGTCGATCGGCCCCTGCCGCCCCTCCTTCGACAGCCCCGCCTTGACCAGCTCCTCGAACTCGAAGCCGCGTCCGAGCAGGTACTTGCTCAGCTTGTCCCAGCCCGCCGGCGCGTACCCGCAGCCGAACGTCGCCGCGGCCGCCTGGTCGAAGCCGCGCTCGGCGAGGAACTCCCGCGCCGTCGCCGCCTCGGGCGTGCGCAGCTGCTCGGTGTAGAACTCGGCGGCCGCCTTGTGCGCGTCGACCAGCCGGGTGCGAGTGCCCTTGTCCCGCTGACGGCTCGGCATGCCGCCCTCATAGACGAGCTGGATGCCGCTGCGCTCGGCGAGCCGCTCGACCGACTCGACGAAGCTCAGGTGGTCGATCTTCATGAGGAAGGCGATGACGTCGCCGCCCTCGCCGCACCCGAAGCAGTGGAACGTGCCATGCGTCGACCGCACGTTGAACGACGGCGTCTTCTCGTCGTGGAACGGGCACAGGCCCTTCAGCGAGCCGGCGCCCGCGCGGCGCAGCGCCACGTACTCGCCGACGACCTCATCGATCCGAGCGCGCTCGCGGACCTGGGCGATGTCCGCGTCCCTGATCCGACCAGCCACGGCCCGGAGTCTAGGCGTCGGCGCGGTCGGTAGGATCGCGGGTGTGAGGGCATGAGCCGACAGATCGAAGCACCACGTTGCTTCGCGCGAATGCCCTGCACGCCGAACGAAGAGAGGCCGATGGACACCGTCAGCGATGTCGCTCTCGCCAACGAGTTCTCGACGCACCGCACGCATCTGATCGGGGTCGCGTACCGGCTGACCAGCGCGCTGTCCGACGCCGAGGACGCCGTGCAGGAGGCGTGGCTGCGGTTGTCCGCGCTGGACGACGCGCGGCGCGCGGAGATCCGCGACCTGCGCGGCTGGCTCACCACCGTCGTCGGCCGCATCTGCCTCGACCGGCTGCGCTCGGCCGTCGCCCGGCGCGAGCGTTACGTCGGTCCGTGGCTGCCGGAGCCGATCGTCACGCCGTTCGGCACGTCGGCGAGCGACGATCCACTCGAGACGGTCGTGCGGGACGAGCAGGTGCGTCTCGCCGCGCTGGTGGTGCTCGACAAGCTGACCCCGGAGCAACGGGTGGCGTTCGTGCTGCACGACGCGTTCTCGGTGCCGTTCGCGGAGATCGGCGCGATCCTCGGCTGTGCGGAGGCGACCGCGCGCCAGTACGCGTCGCGGGGCCGCAAGGCCGCGGCCGACTCCGAGCCGCCGCCGCTCGCCGACATCGACGAGCAGCGCGCGGTCGTGGAGAAGCTGCTGGCCGCCATCGGCACGGGTGACCTGAACGCCGTGGTCGCGCTGCTGCACCCGGACGCGGTGCTCGTCGGCGACAGCAACGGCAAGGCCCGCACCGCCCGCCGGCACATCGTCGGCTCCGACAAGATCAGCCGGTTCCTGTTCGGGCTGGCCGAGATGTACGGCGCGCACCGGATCTCGTTGGGCGAGCTGGTGCTCGTCAACGGCGAGTTGGGGATGTGGGTCCCGGACCTGCCGGCCGAGGGCGAGCACCGTGCGGTCGACCGGCGGGTGACGTCGTTCGAGGTCACCGATGGCCGGGTGACCCGCATCTACGACATGGTCAACCCGGACAAGCTCACGCGGTCGGCGCGCTGACCTCGGAGTCCGGCAGCCGGCACGCGTCGCCGGAGCTGAAGCCCTGGTCGCGGATGTCCAGCGCGCTGTACATCCTGGCGCGCATGTTCTCCAGGCCGATCTGGTAGGTGAGCTCCACCACGCCCTCGTCGCCGAACTCGGCACGCAGCTCGTTGACCTGCTCGTCGGTGGCGCTCACCGGAGTGGTCGTCATCGCGTCGGCGTAGGCGATCGCGAGCCGCTCCGGCCGCGTGTAGGTCGGCGAGGTCAGATAGTCGTCGATGTGCTTGAGCCGCTCGATGTCCAGACTTTCGTTCTTCTGCAACATGGTGCCGAAATCCACGCACCACGAGCAGCCGAGCCGCTGCGCGACCCGGAAGACGGCGAGCTCGCGGACGTTCGCCGGCAGCGTCCTGCTGGCCTTCTCGGCGGCCATCTCGTGCCGGGCGGCGGCCATGAACAGCTTGCGGTGGCGGGCCAGGACGGTGAACGGCTCCGGCACCACGCGGTAGCGACGCTTCGCGATCCAGTAGCCGACGCGGACCAGCGGACCGGCGTCCTTCGTTGCCACACCAGGGACTCTTGGCATTTGTCTCCTCCTCGTTCATGGTGTGGACGAGAACCGGTCAGCGGGTGTGACACGGTTCAGGAGGGATCGACCACCCTCGCGAGGAAGTAGACGACGCCGGTGGCCTTGTGCCGGACCACGAGCAGGAACGGCCGGTCCACGTGCAGCTCGACCGGCTTCCCGGTCGGCAGCGACAGCAACCGCATCATCACGGCGGTCGCCGCGGCGCCCTCGAACCCGTCCTCGTCGACCTTGAGCACGGCCTCGTGCAGCACCGCCTGGACCGCCAGCTCGCTCGCGGTGATCCCGCTCAGGTCGGCGTCCCGGCTGAACACCGTGCGGACGCCGAGCTGGTTGAGCGGCGGCGTCAGCTCGGCCTGCATCGCGACGTCGATCTTGGGCAGGCGCAGCTGGACCTGTTGGTTCCTCGGCGCCGAAAGGAGGTTGGCGAGCAGGCCCGCGTCCAGTTCGGCCTCGGCGCTCGCGAGGTCGCCGTCGGGCAGCAGGACCACGGCCTCGACCCCGCCGATCGCGGGCAGACTCACCACCTGCCAGCCCTCCGTGGCGGCGTAGCCGATCCGCTCGGACAGCTCCATGGTCGGCACGTCCCTGGTGCCGCCGGGGGTGTGGAACGGCCGCGGCGTCGTCGCGTCCTTCGTGAACCGCTGCCGCCAGGCACACTTCAGGTAGAGGGCGTTGACCAGCGCGGACACTGTGTCGTCGCGGATCGCGTCGGGTGGCAGCAGCTCCGGGATCAGGTCCCGGGTGGTCTTCGCGACATCGACGTTGATCATCTCGCGGGCCTGCTCCGGCGCGCGCCGAAACGGTGCCTCCCGCACCTTGCCGCTGGACCACCGGCCGAGCTCGTCGACGAACGGCGCGAGCACCTCGATCGACGCGTCCGTCCACAGCGTGTTGGCGACCGCGATGACCGGCTCGTCCTCGTTGTCGCGGTGCGGCTCGAGCACGCCGGCGCGGCTGAGCAGCGCGCCAAGCCCGGCGAGGTCGCCGTCCTTGTCACCGACCAGCAACACCGCCAGCTCCGCACGCGTCATGCCGTGCGCGCCCTGGGCGACGAGGCCCAGCGCGCTGGCGACGGAGAACGGCGACCAGCAGGCGTTCGCGTGTGGGTCGGGCGCGGTGACCCGGTGCAGGGCAAGCGTGTACGCGAGATGGGTCAAGAGTCTCCTTCTTACCGACGCGGGTCGGGCAGGGTGATCGTCGTGTGTACCTGGGGCAGGGGTAACTCCCCGCGCCCGCCGCGAGGTCGTTGTTCAGCCATGGCTCGAGTGTGCCACGTCACTCCGACACTGTCCGGCGCCCGAAGAACACCGCGTGCCAGCTGACCGCCTGCGCGTCGGTGAGCGAGGCGACCTGGTCGATCACCACACGCAGCCGGCCGGCGTCGTCCGAGGCCGTGTGCCAGGCCGGCACGAACGCGGGCTCCAGCGCGTCCGGCGCCCACGCGGTGAGCTCGGCGACCAGCTCCGTGAGCAGCTCGCGCTGGCGGGCCTGCTGCCGCAGCCGTTGCGGGTCGCTCATCACGTAGCGCAGCGCGACCGCCTTCAGCAGCGCGACCTCGGCGGCCACCTGTGGCGGGACGACCAGATCGGCCGCGTACCTGGTCAACGCGCCGTCGCCGTGCGCCCACCGGGTGGCGGTGACCGTGGCGGAGACGAACCGGCCGACGAGCTCGCTGGTCAGCCGTTTGAGCGCGACCTGCGCGGCGAGCGAGCCGTCGTACTCGGCGGCGGTGACCTCGGCGACCACGGGCAGACGGAGCAGCTCGCGGGCCGCGTCCTCGAGCCCGGACACCGGCTCGGAGCTGAAGTACTTCGCGGCGATGTCGGCCACGACCGCGCGCTCGACCGGGTCGGTCAGCTCACGCACGGCGATACGGCCGGCGCGCACCCCGTCCTCGACGTCGTGCACCGAGTAGGCGACATCGTCCGCCCAGTCCATGACCTGCGCCTCGATGCAGCAGCGCGCGGGCGGGGCGCTGTCGCGGAGCCAGTCGAACACCGGGCGGTCGTCGTCGTACACGCCGAACTTGACGGTGCCCGCGATGCGCGGCCACGGGTACTTCGTCGCCGCGTCCAGCACGGCGCGCGTGAGGTTGAGACCGTGCTCGGTGTCCGCGTCGAGAACCTTCGGCTCGAGGCGGGTCAGGATGCGCAGGGTCTGCGCATTGCCCTCGAACCCGCCGCAGGGCTGGGCGACCGCGTCGAGCGCGCGCTCGCCGTTGTGCCCGAACGGCGGATGCCCGATGTCGTGCGCGAGGCCCGCGGTGTCGACGACGTCCGGGTCGCAGCCGAGCTCCTCCGCGATGCCCCTGCCGATCTGGGCCACCTCGAGCGAGTGGGTGAGCCGCGTCCTCGGCACACCGCTGACCTCAGAACCCTCACCCGGTCCCACCACCTGCGTCTTCCCGGCGAGCCGGCGCAGCGCGGCGGAGTGCAGCACGCGCGCGCGGTCGCGGGAGAAGGGGCTGCGACGGGACGGCCAGGCGTCGGGCAGCACCGCACTCTTGGCCTGCTCCGCGAACAGGCGCGCCCGGTCGTGCTCGGCGTACCCCGTGGTCATGCGGGGAGGTTACTTGTCAGCCCCGACATCGCGGGTGATCCCGTCGGCGGGAGCCTTGGTCGCGCGGTAGTACAGCAACGCGGCCGTCTCGTAGAAGATGTAGCGGATCTGGGTTTGTCTGGTCTGGACGATCGGTCCGCTGTGCGTCGGCGAGGTCCAGGCGTCCAGGCCGACGTCGGAGGCCATGGTCCGCGCGCGCAGCGAGTGCCACGGGTCGCTCACGATGACCACCGTGCGCCAGCCGCGGTCGTGGATCGTCTCGGCCGCCGCCTTGAGACTGCCGAGGGTGTCGTTGCCCTCGCCGACGGGGATGACGTGGTCCTCCGGCACCCCGTGCTCGGTGAGCCAGCGGACGCCCGCGGACGCCTCCGTATAGGTGTCGCCGGGCTGGTTGCCGCCGGTGGTGACGATGTAGGGCGCGACGCCCTCGTCGTAGAGGTTCTTCGCGTGCTCGAGGCGTGCCTCGAGGACCTTGGACGGGGTGCCGGCGTACTGGGCGGCGCCGAGCACGAGGACCACGTCCGCGGCATCCCGGTCGTCGATCCTGGCAACCTGCCACACGCGGAACCCGGTGCCGCCGACGACGAGCCCGCCGACCAGCAGAACGCCGAGCACTAGGCGGCGCAGGAACCGGCGCACCGGTCTCGGCTGATCTGGGGTCACTCGTCCGATCCTTCCAGAGCGAAAACCACAAACCGCAAACGCTACCCCCGACCACCGACAATTCCGGCGCCGCGACACCCGTCTGCCGGGCAGTTGTCCACAACGCGCGAGTTATCCACATGACGATCTTCGTGCCCACCGGACGGCGCC
>Ga0193717_1001733_pt1 | contig 13141 bp, 10 predicted proteins | sample U2c2metaG_FD_145900 | JGI IMG/M metagenome (GOLD analysis project Ga0193717, IMG submission 145900) | Soil microbial communities from a riparian zone of the East river system, Colorado, United States - U2c2 | ecosystem: Environmental > Terrestrial > Soil > Riparian zone | place: USA: East River...
AGCCGAAATAGCTAAACCGTATTACTACAGCGTTTACCTGGCCGATTACGATGTAACCACCGAAATTACCCCGACAGAACGGGCGGCCAGTTTCAGGTTCACATTTCCTAAAAGCGATAGCTCGCATATTGTGATTGATGCGTTTGATAAGGGATCATATGTAAAAATAATTCCGGGGGAACAAAAGATCATCGGTTATAGTACTAAAAACAGCGGCGCTGTGCCTGCCAATTTTAAAAACTACTTTGTTATTTATGTTGATAAGCCTTTTGAGCTGGCATCGGCATGGCACAACTGGCAAAAAGATGGCTCGTTAGAATATACCGGCGACCATGCCGGCGCGGTGATCAGCTTTAAAACAAAAAAAGGGGAGCAGGTACACCTGCGGGTGGCTTCGTCCTTTATCAGCATTGAGCAGGCCGACCTCAATTTAAAACGGGAGGTTGGTACCGATAAATTTGAAACTACCTGTCAAAAAGCAAAAGATACCTGGAACAAAACGCTGAACCGTTTAACCCCTGAGGGCGGCACTATCGACCAAACCCGCACTTTTTATTCCAGCCTGTACCGCATGCTTTTCTTCCCCAATAAAATGTATGAGGTTGATGCTAAAGGGCAAAATGTACATTACAGCCCTATTAATGGAAAAACACTGCCTGGCTATTATTTTGCAGGTACAGGTTTTTGGGATACTTTCCGTGCATTATATCCTTTCCTTAACCTGGTTTACCCATCCATTAATAAAGAAATGCAGGAAGGTTTGATAAATTCATACAAAGAAGGCGGTTGGTTGCCCGAGTGGTCGAGCCCTGGTTATGCTGATTGTATGATAGGCAATAACTCCGCCTCGGTAGTTGCCGAAGCCTATTTGAAAGGTATGCGCGGTTACGATATTAATACTTTATTCGAAGCCCTTAAACATGGTGCCAATAACGAGGGGAAGAATGCAACTGGTCGCATGGGAGTGCAATATTACAACACCCTGGGGTATGTACCTTATGATGTAAAAATTAATGAAAATGCTGCCCGTACGCTGGAGTATGCTTATGACGATTTTGCCATATACCAGTTAGGTAAAGCGCTTGGCAAGCCTGCCTCTGAAATAGACATTTACAAAAAACGCAGCCAGAATTACCGCAACCTGTTTGATCCGCAAACCAAACTGATGCGCGGTAAAAACAAGGATGGCTCGTTCGAAACACCTTTTAATCCGTTTAAATGGGGCGATGCCTTTACCGAGGGTAATAGCTGGCATTACAGCTGGAGTGTGTTCCATGATATACAGGGACTTATTAACCTGGTAGGCGGCAAACAACAATTCGCGGCCAAACTCGATTCTGTATTTACCATGCCGCCGGTTTTTGACGATAGCTATTATGGCACGGTGATCCACGAGATCCGCGAAATGCAGATAGCGAATATGGGGCAATATGCACATGGCAATCAGCCTATACAGCACATGATATACCTGTATAATTATGCCGGCGAACCCTGGAAAACACAATACTGGGCACGCGAAACCATGAACAGGCTGTACAAAGCCACACCTGATGGTTATTGCGGCGATGAGGATAACGGACAGACCTCGGCGTGGTACATATTTTCGGCCATGGGCTTTTATCCGGTAACCCCCGCCAGCGACCAGTACGTATTAGGCGCGCCGCTATTTAAAAAGCTAACCATTAAGCTTGAAAACGGCAGGGTAATAACCATAAACGCGCCAAAGAACAGCGCGGCTAATAAATATGTAACCAGTCTTACGGTTAACGGCAAACCATACAGTTTTAACTGGCTTAGCCACAAATCATTGTTGAACGGAGCCGTTCTTAATTTTGACATGTCGGCCACGCCAAACAAACAACGCGGGACCAAAGCTGCCGATGTACCTTACTCGATGTCGAATGAGCAGTAGGGTTTAAGCACGATCAGTTTGTCATGCCAAAGGTAGTGAAGCATCTATTGTACGCCATGTATGCTGGTGATCAGTAATAACCGCTATGCTGTGCAGCATAAAAGAAGCCCGTAACGTTTAAAACTTTACGGGCTTCTTTATATAGGACTGTCATCCTTTAAAACTTTACGGGCTTCTTTATATAGGACTGTCATCCTTGTCGAAGGATCGTGCGCAGAAGCCCGCCCACCATGCTTTAAAATTGGATTAGCCTGCAGGCGATGATTCACCCCGCCACGCTCCGCGGGCGACCCTCTCCGGCTTCGCCGCAAAGCGGGTTTGGGGAATTTTGTCTTTTGTCCTTGCTCTTTTATCCGATTTTCACCTCCGCCTACTCCATGCCGCTATTCTTTTTATAAGCCAGCCACACATAAAATGGTATGCCGCCCATCAGCAGTAAAAAACCATAGTAAACAGCTTCTTTACCCGTTCCGGCAATGGTCCATAAGGCATAGCCAAAAGCCAAAATAGCCAGTACAACGGCACCCGTTAAACCATCAACCTGCTTTTGTTTTACCCTGATGATCAGGTATGCCGCTGCCGATAACAGATAGGGGATCAATATGGACAGTAAGGATAACAACAATAAAAACCTGAACTGCTCTACCAGTCCTTTGGTGTAATTCATGCTCATGAAAACAGATACCATGACACTGCTTACCAAAATACCTACGTAGGGTACGCCCTTTTTATTCTGTCTGGCAAATACGGCCGGGAATAATTTATCCTTGGCAATGGCAAAGGGTACCTGGCCCTGTAATAGTGTCCAACCGTTAAGCGAGCCAAAAGCGGCAATGGCTATGCCGGCGCTTACCCAGTAGCGGGCGTTGCTGCCATAAATCACCACAGCAGCATCGGCAAAAGGAGTAACCGAACGTTGCAGCGCGGCAGACGGGATAATACCCATTACGCTAAAACTGCTCAGTATATATACCAGTGTAGCAATCAATAAACCCAGTAAAGTAGCCCGGGGAATTGTTTTTTCAGGATTGGCGACACTACCGGCCGGTACGGTAGCACTCTCGATACCAATAAAGGCAAACATGGTCATGGTAGCTGTAGCGGTTAAGGCCCCGTATATCGTGGTATTACTGCCATTGAAAGGGATAAAATTTTTGGCCTGGATAAAAAACAAGCCACCTATAGCCACCAATACAAGCGGGGCTACCTTTAAAATAGTAGTGATCAGTTGCACTTTACCACCCGTAACCACCCCCCGGGTATTGATATAGGTAAGCAGCCATATCGTACACAGTCCGGTTGATATAGCTATAACAGCGCTGGATGCCAATACCGGGAAAAAGGTACTCATGGCGCTAACAAAGGAAATGGTTATGGCAGCGTTGGCGCATGAAACTGCTAAATAATAACCCCAGGCTACCAGGAAACCGGCAAAATCGCCAAGACCGTTGCGGGTATAAGCGTAAGGGCCGCCGGTGGCATGGGGCAGCAACCTGCTCAGGTTACTGAAAACTTTGGCTAAAAAGAATGAGCCTGCAGCCGAAAATACCCACCCCAATAAACCAATACTACCAAAGGAGGCCATAGCGGCAGGCATCAAAAATACCCCGGCGCCAATCATATTACCTACCACCAGGGAGGTGCTTGTCCATAAACCTAATTTATTTTTTTCCGGGGATGATGCGGGCATAACGGTGTGCTTTTTTGCGAAGATAAGATAGGATATTTATTTCCTTAATCCCCCAAAATGGAGGGGATGGATTGAAATAAGTATTACTAATAAATGCGTGTACCCACCCGATGCGTTAAAAAAAGTTAAAAATTACTCAAGATCAAATAGTTGCGCTAATTTTATTGTACCAATGAAACTTGAACCCACTATATTAATTGTCGCCATTTGCCTGATCGTTTCTGAACGGGTTAAAGGGCAGCAGCCTAAAATACAGCAGGGTTTATTGTTAAAAAGCGCAACCGCCATTAGGTTAGGTAACGTGCGGGTTTTAAATAAATGCAGTGGGGAAGCTGCAAGATCAAATACGGTTGGTGTGTTTAATATGGCGGCCCTGCCGGGAGATACCCTTCGGTTTGAGAGCGCCGGTTACCTAACCGACGAGTTTGTTGTTACCGACCTGGCTGATAAAATAATGTACCTGCAGCCCGTAATTGAACTGGCAGAGGTAGTGATCAAAGAAAATTCTATTATCCGGGAGATCAGGGAAACTCAGAAAGGCTATCGTAAAAAAAGCGTTTTTTATACCGGGACACCGCATTACTATTACCTGTTTTTAAAGCCCATGACCTTTATTTATGAAAATTTTAAAAGTGAGGTTAAAGACGCCCGCAGGTTTAACCGTTTTGCCAAACGGGAGCTGAACGCTTATGAGGTTGCTAAACGGTTTAATGATTCACTCATCAAAAAGGTAATTCCAATTGACGCCGATAAAATTGACGATTTCAGAGCTGATTATGCCCCTTCGCTAAAGCAGCTAAACACCATGAACAATTATGATCTTATTAATTATATAAAGGATAGTTATCAGGATTATAAAAAGAAAAACGGTGGTCATAAACAACCACCGCAGCTGTAAGCGGTATCCTTCAGGATATTTCAACCCTATATTGCCACTGCTTTATATCCATAACGGCTAATATCTGCCCTGTTTAAGGCAAAAGTTCCAATCTTTATAAACATTTAAAGCGTAAAATCCTTTTATACCAGGATATACTTGCCGCTAACAAATATCCGTTCAAATTATACTAATCTACCCGGAGCCATAATGAAGAACCCCCAATTTCAATATCTGAAAAACAATATAAAAACGTTGCTATATAAACCGGTTACCTGCTTGCTTGCAACTGTTGCCGCTCTTTTCATCATCAGTTTTACGATTATAGTCAAAAAAGATCCGCTCCCGGTTGCCGATAAGAACAACGGGGGATTGTTTTTGCCTGGTAATTTTAAAGCAGTTGTGGTGGTTGATAGCCTGGAGGGCGGGGCTCGTCACCTGGCGGTTAATGGTAATGGCGATATTTATGTAAAGCTCCGGTTCCCTGATTCTATCGGGGGTAACGTTGCCCTGCGCGATACCAATCACGATGGCAAGGCCGATATCATTAAAAAATTTGCCGACTATGAGGATAAGGGAAGTTATGGTACAGCTATGCGTATCCATAAAGGATATCTTTATTTCAGTTCGCAAATTAATGTGTACCGGGTAAAGCTGAACTCCCAAACGCTGGTTCCTGATGGCAAGCTGGAACTGATTGTTCATGATATACATCCCGAGCATGAGCACGATGCCAAACCCCTGGCGTTTGATAACAAAGGCAATATGTATGTTGCTTTTGGCGCGCCATCAAACGCCTGCCAGGTACAAAACAGGGTACCCGGTTCTATGGGTATTAAGGGCTGCCCTTTGTTAGCAGATTATGGTGGCATATGGCGTTTTGATGAAGCAAAACCCAATCAATTGCAAAAAGATGGGATGCGTTACGCCACCGGGCTGCGCAGTGTGGTAGCCATGGACTGGAACACCACCGACAGTTGTTTATATGTTGTAGCGCACGGGCGCGATGACCTGCGCCTGCAATTCCCAAAAAAGTATAGTGCCTGGCAAAGCGCCGTATTACCGGCCGAAGAGTTTATAAAAGTGAAAAAGGGCACAGATGTGGGCTGGCCATACTATTATTATGACCCTGTTAAAAAGAAAAAACTGCTGAACCCTGAATATGGGGGCGACGGGAAAAAGGCAGGTAATGGTGCAAAATACGCCCAGCCCATTATGTCGTTCCAGGCGCACTGGGCGCCTAATGATCTGCTGTTTTATACCGGCAACCAATTTCCTGAAAGGTATAAGAACGGCGCTTTTATTGCCTTTCATGGTTCAACCAACCGCTCGCCTTACCCGCAGGCAGGCTTTTTTGTTTGTTTTGTGCCTTTTAAAAACGGAAAGCCTGTTGGGTCGTGGGAAATTTTTGCGGATGGTTTTACGGGCCGTACTACCGTGATTAGTGTGAGTGATGCTGTTTACAGGCCAATGGGGGTTTCTATAGGCCCCGATGGATCATTATATGTAAGCGATACCGAGAAGGGGAGGGTATGGCGGATATTTTACCAGGGCGATAAAACTAAATTCACCAGCGCTCAACTGGCTAAAATGGAATTAAGGAAAAAGCTGCCGGGTTTTAAAATGCCGGATGTGATGCGCAATAACCTGGCAAGCGGCATGTTAACCAGCGGTGCCAAAATTTACAATACTTATTGCGTTAACTGCCATCAGAAAGACGGCAAGGGCGATGGTAACCTGTTCCCGCCTTTAAGTGGTTCTGAATGGGTTACCGGGGGTAAATTTATGGAAAAGGACCTGGCCATCAGGGTTTTGCTTAATGGCCTCGAAGGTCCGGTTAAGGTTAAAAATAAACCTTATAACAGCGTAATGCCTAAGCATGACTTTTTGAGTGACAGCCAAATTGCCCAGGTACTTACCTATATCCGCAATAATTTTGGTAATAACAGCAGTTTGGTTACCGCCTCAGAAGTGAAAAAAGTACGTGCAGAGTTAGGGGTAAAGTAATTTTTTTAGACCATGCTGTTATTTACTTTTACTTTGTGGCTATTGATATCAGTACGTTTTTGACTTGCAAATATATCGGGGCTTAAACCACTTTCCCGTAATAGTTTGGTGTGGTTATAAGATATCTGTTTATATAATTACGGATCAAGGTTCATCAATTGCTCGTTGTTGACAAGCAATCTGCATGGCCTGTCAAGTAGGTACCTATCAGTTATATGATTATTAACGTGATATTATATTAATAATTCATATTATATTTAATAACTGCCTTTGTATTATTTATACTGTAGGGATAGTGCCACCATCTATAACATACTCCGTACCACTCAGGTACGCGGCACGGTCTGATGCCAGGAAAGCCACCAGTTCGGCCACTTCTTCGGGCAGTGCCGGGCGTCCCATAGGGATGCCTCCTAAAGAATGCATTAGGCGTTTCAGGGCAGTTTCATAATTGGTAACTGCGCTTTCGGCCATTTTTTTAATAAATGTTTCGGCTGCTTCGGTTTGTATAAAACCAGGGGAAACGGTTAACACACGCAGCCCTTTTTGCGAAACCTCATTTGATAGCCCCTTACTGTAATTGGTTAAAGCAGCTTTGGCAGCCGCATAAGGCAGCGTTGAATCATAAAGCGGCAGCGACCGCTGAATAGAGGATATGTGGATAATCACACCCGAACCGCGGGCTATCATGGCGGGTAATAATCCCCTGTCTAACCGCACGGCTGCAAATAAGTTGGCATTAATGGCTGTATCCCAGTCGTCATCAGTAAGAACGCCGAAGCCGCCATTGGGTGAAGTAGAGCCACCTGCATTATTGATCAGGATATCAACGCCGCCAAAGCTTTTTAATAGCTCATGGATAACTTTATCGGCGCCCTGTCGGGTACTGATATCGGCCTGTATGAATTGGATTGTTGCGTGCTGATCTTTAGGGATGTTACGGGCTGTTGTAATAACAGTTCCTCCCGCCTGTGCTAACCGTTCGGCAATGGCTTTGCCGGCGCCTTTGGTGCCGCCTGTAACCAGTACCCGTTTGCCTGAAAACTCCTGATCGTTTATTTCAATATTGTTTTTCATTGTCTGTTTGTTTTATGCAGCATTGCAATGACAAAATTCGTTCAGGCCAATTGCCCCTGCAATAAGGGAATAAGGATTCAGATAGGGATAAACTTATCCCTATGGTCCATTTAAACGGAATGCCCTACCTTTGTTTTATGTACGAAAAAAAAATCCCGATTGATCAGTATTGCGGCCTTGACCTGATAAGGGAAGTGCTGTACGGAAAATGGAAAATCCATCTGATATATTACCTGTCAAAAGGTAAAAAGCGACCAAGCGCATTGCATCGCGAAATACCTGAGGCAACGCGTCGGGTATTGAACATGCAACTGCATCAACTGGAAGAACACGAGATCGTTACTAAAAAAATTTACCCTCAATTGCCTCCCAAAGTTGAGTATAGCCTCACCACATTTGGCGAAAGCCTGTTGCCTGTAATAGCGCTCATGGGCGAGTGGGGTGATACCAACCGCGATCAACTGCAAAAAATGATCAGCAAAACCCACCCGGAACTGATACAAACAGGGGCTAAAGTAAGATCGATCAACAGATGAGCAGTTTATTAAAGGATATTTACGCTGTGGGGTTTTACAACAGGTTTGCCGCTGTGCTTTTGGAGGTGATCCCAACATTTGACAAGCAGCGTTTTATGGCGCTTACTTTTACCGACGGGTTTGAAAACATGGCGTTAAAGGCGCGCATGCGGCATAACGCCACCATACTGCATGAGTTTATGCCTGCGGATTACCCAACCGCTGTAAGTGTGATGGAAAAGCTCATCACCCGCTTGCGTAAAAAGCAGTTTGGTGAAGATAGCCTGGCCATGATGTTTTTACCCGATTATATAGCGGTGTTCGGTCTGGATCATTTTGAGCATTCGGTTAAAGCGTTGGAGTTTGCTACCCAATTTGTAAGTTGCGAATTCGCGGTAAGACCATTTTTGTTGAAGTATGGTGATAAGATGATGGCGCAGATGCAGGCATGGGCATTACACGAAAATTATAAGGTAAGACGTTTTGCAAGCGAGGGGAGCCGGCCACGACTACCCTGGGCCATGGCCATACCTGCACTTAAAAAAGACCCTGCACCTGTATTGGTTATTTTAGAGCGGCTGAAAAACGATCCATCTGAATGGGTAAGAAGAAGTGTAGCCAATAACCTGAACGATATTTCAAAAGATCATCCGGCAGTAATGATGACCATTGCCCGCAGTTGGCAGGGCATAAGCAAGGAAACAGATGCCATTATTAAACACGGTTGCCGTACCCTGCTAAAAAAAGGTCATGCCGAAGTATTGGATCATTATAGTTTGGAGAGTAAAAACGTAACCATGAACGGTTTTGAGGTTTTAACACCCCATGTTAAAATAGGAGATGGCCTGGAGTTTGCTTTTTCGGTGAGCAATGATCATTCGGCAGCACAAACAGTCAGGCTGGAATATGGCGTTTATTATAACAAGGCAAATGGGCAGCTGGCCAAAAAAGTGTTTAAGATAAGCGAAAGGGTTTACCAGCCGGGCGAAAGAGCAGCTATCACCAGAAAACAATCATTTAAACTGATCACCACCCGCAAATTTTATCCCGGCAAGCATCAGCTTTCGATAATCATTAATGGAGAGGAAAAAGAAATAAAAACCTTTAATATATTTGACTGATATTTTTTGTTGGTGTAGCGTTTATGGTCATGATCAGTCCGCTTATTGATTTTTTGAAGCTTTTAAGGTATATCTCAGAAGAGGATGAAGCAATAATTGCAACCTGTTTTGAGCACAAGTTTTTTAAGGAAGGAGATTTTTTGTTTAAAGGGCACCGGATTTGCACCGAACTGTTTTTTGTATGTAAAGGTGTGCTGCGTATTGTAACCAACAACGATAAAGGCATTGATATTACGCACTTTTTTTACAAGGAAAACCAGATATGTACCATACTGCAAAGCTTTAATGAGGCCACGCCAACCGATCCGGGTATACAAGCCGCCTGCGATGCCGAGGTATTGGTGATCACTAAAAGTAAACTGTTAGCGTTATATGAGCAGTTGCCTTATATGAAGGAGATCATTGATAAAATAAATCAGCAGCACCTGATTGAAAAAGTGCGGATAAGGAACAGCTACCTGGGCGAGGATGCCGAAAATCAATATAAACTGTTCATCATGCAGCAACCTGATATCGCCCTGCGTGTGCCTTTGAAGGATATAGCCAGCTACTTGGGCATAACTCCTCAATCCCTTAGCCGCATCCGTAAAAATATTCGCTGAATTTGTTTTAATCTATTTCCCTAAACATAATATAGGCATCCACATAACCCAGTTGCCGGTGATTAAATCCATTAGGAATGGTGCCGATAATGCTGAAACCTGATTTTTCCCAAAGCTTTACCGCGGTTGTATTGGTACTTACCACAAAGTTAAATTATATGCCTTTGTAACCCGTTTCTTTAGCTATAAGTAACGAATGTTCACACAGTTGCTTGCCCAGTCCCCTGCCACGGGTTTCGGGATGTACCATGTAGCCGCAGTTGGCAATATGGGCACCCAGGCCAACCTGGTTTGGCTTAATAAAATAAGTGCCCAATATTTTATGATCTTCTTCGGCAACGTAAACGTTCATGCTTGGTGCAAACCAAAGTTTGGACAGGTCTTCCTGAGGTGTACTGGGATCAAAAGCATAGGTATCACCTGATTGTATCACCTTTTCAAAAATTTCCCAAACGCCGTCAAGGTCTTTTGTTGTAGCTGCTCTGATGATCATGTATAGGGTAATATGTATTACGGACTGTGCAAATATAAATTATTATACCGCCAGCTCAAGCGATGGATACCTGAACTGGCGGTATGGCCCGTTATTACCCATGAATATAACTGCTCAGGGCATCTTCCAATAGGGTGTCGCCAATTACATGTTCAAGGCCATTGTTTTCAAATGCAATATGCCCGCTGTTAAATCCGATGATCATTTCTGCCATCAGGGCCGATGCGGCTGGCGTGCCGCCAAAGGATTGATAAGTTGCCTGGTAGTCATTTTCAGGAATGGTATAGGTGGATATACTTTGTTGTAGCTGGCCGCTTAATATACTGGCTACATCATTAGCCGAATAACGGGTTGGTCCCTCCAGTTCCATAATACGATGACCTGTCCAGTTTTCCAGTAAAAGATGTGCCGCCAGGTTGCCAATGTCTTTTACGGCGATCATTGGGACAAGCATATCTCCCGGACTTAAAAAGCTGGGGAACTGCCCGGTTTGTTTGGCGTGACTAATACCACCTGCGAAATTTTCCATAAACCACGCCGCACGTATACCCACAGTTGGCACAGTTAATTTTTGAAAAGCCTGCTCCATATCATACAGCTTTTTGATAGCCCCTGTACCGGCAGGCAAATGCGCCCCTATAGATGAGAGGTAAACCACCTTGCCCGGTTGCGCTTTTTCAATAGCAGCGCTCAGGGCTATTAACATCTGGTCATGATCGGCCATTGGGTTGGGCACGTTGAACAATGGCGGCGTCATTACAAATATGCCATTGGTGTTTTTAAAGGCAGCCTCCAAAGCTCGCCCGTCATGCAGTTCGGCTATGGCAATTGCGGCTCCCCTGGTTTCCCATTGCTGGCCTTTGGCCGGGTTTCGCAGTACTGCTTTCACCTGCTGTTTTTTATCCAATAGGATCCTGGCGGCCTCACTTCCAACGTGGCCGGTAATTCCTGTTATAGCATACATAATTTAATTTTTAATAATGAAGGGGTATTAAATAACGAATAGCTACCGCCGGTTAAACCAGTACGGTACCGCCATCAACTACAATATTCTGGCCGGTTCCAAACTGCTGCTTCATGAGGTATAAAAACGTTTCTGCAACATCCTCGGCTTCGCCTACACGTTTAACCAATAATGAGTCGCTGATAGATTTGTATAAACCATCACGATCAGCTTCGGGCATACTGTTCCACAGATTGGTTTTGATCACTCCTGGTACTACACTGTTTACTCTTATTGGAGCCAATTCAACGGCCATTGCCCTTACAAAGCCCTCCATAGCACCACAAATACTTGATGCCACAGACCAGCCTGCTCCGGGGCGGGCGCTTGCTGTACCACTGGTTAAAGAAATTGATCCTCCCTGGTTGATGTGCGGTGCGCCATATTTAACAGCAGCAAAGGCGCTCCAGTAGCGGAGGTTAAAAAAGGTACGCGCCGTTTCTATATCCGTATCGGCAATGGTTTTCAGGTTCAAGTTTTCACCGGCGGTGTATAATAGGTGGTCGAATGAGCCGACCTGATCAAAGAAATTTTTGATATTTTTTTCTTCGCTCAAATCTACCGCGTAACCTTCGCTGCCTTGCGGCAATTCTTTCAGGGCATTGTCAATACGTTGTTGGTTGCTTGACACAATTACAATTTTTGCACCCTCGGCTGCCGCTGCTTTTGCGGTAGCCAGGCCAAGGCCCGAACTGGCACCCAATAATATTACTCTCTTACCTGCTAATGATCTGTTGTTACGTTGATTTTCCATGATGTATTTTTGTTTTGATAGAACAAAGTTCCGGACATTGGGCCTGCATCCACTTACCAAATGGTAAAAACGAATTTTGAAGGATTATTTTTTAGCAGAAAAGGTGAAAAAACAGTGATATTTTTGTTGTTTAACCGGGAAAAATATTTTACATTATAAATATACCATCCGGTATTTTTATAATTACTTTTGCCCCAAATTTATTTAAGAGTTTTAAGCTATGTTAAAAAGAGTAGTGGTAACAGGTCTGGGCGCGCTAACGCCACTGGGTAATAAAGTAAAGGATTTTTGGGAAAACGTAATAGCAGGTAAAAGCGGCGCTGCAAGGATAACCCATTTTGATCCCTCTTTATTCAGGACACAGTTTGCCTGTGAGCTAAAAGACTTTAATGCTGCTGATTTTCTGGACAGGGCAGATCTGAAACGCACCGATCCTTTTACACAATACGCGCTCGTAACATCTGACGAGGCGATCAAAGATTCGGGGTTTGAATTTAATACCATGGATCCGTTTGATGTGGGCGTAATATGGGGTTCGGGCCAGGGCGGTATGGAAACTTTTGAAGAACAGGTAACCGATTATGTACAGGGCGACGGGCATCCGCGGTTCAGTCCGTTCTTTGTGCCAAAACTCATTACCAACATGGCTTCGGGGATGATCTCTATCCGCAATGGTTATATGGGCATCAACTATACAACGGTTTCGGCATGTGCCACATCAAACACGGCTATTATGGATGCTTTTAATTATATCCGTTTAGGCAAAGCAAAAATTATCATCACAGGCGGTTCAGAAGCGCCCATAACACCGGCATCCTTCGGCGGGTTTAGTTCTATGAAAGCCATGTCGGCCCGCAACGATGATCCGCAGGCAGCCTCGCGTCCTTTTGATGTAAACAGGGATGGTTTTGTGATGGGTGAAGGTGCTGGCGCTTTGGTACTGGAAGAATATGAACATGCTGTAAAAAGAGGAGCCTTTATTTATGGCGAAGTGAGGGGCGCAGCCATGACAGCCGATGCCTACCACATGACCTCCACCCATCCCGAAGGTTTGGGCGCGGCAAAGGGCATGCAACTGCCCTGCCAGAAG
>Ga0193717_1001734_pt1 | contig 13137 bp, 11 predicted proteins | sample U2c2metaG_FD_145900 | JGI IMG/M metagenome (GOLD analysis project Ga0193717, IMG submission 145900) | Soil microbial communities from a riparian zone of the East river system, Colorado, United States - U2c2 | ecosystem: Environmental > Terrestrial > Soil > Riparian zone | place: USA: East River...
AGTTGAGGCGCAGTTAGGCAACCTTGCCAAGGCCCAAAGCTATGTTAACATGGTGCGTACCAGGGCTGCTAACCCTGCCGGCTGGGTACATACCTACAAAGACCCTAAAAACCCAACAGGTGGCTTTACTACTACACCTGCTGCTAATTACAAAGTTAGCCCTTATCCGGGTGGAGCCTTTGCAGGTAAGGATTTTGCACTGAAAGCCATTTATTTTGAACGCAAAATTGAGCTGGCGATGGAAGGTCACCGCTTTTTTGACCTGGTTAGATGGGGCATTGCCGATACCGAGCTGAACGCATATTTCAAATACCAGAACACAGTAACAACCGACCTCAGAAGCGGTAAATACATCAAAGGGAAAAACGATTATTACCCTATACCACAAAGACAAATTGATTTGAGCGCAAGCGGCGGCAGCCCTGTGCTTAAACAAAATGCAGGATACTAAATAAATTTCATCATAAACATACCGGAGATAAATGCTCCGGTATGTTTTCAAAAACTTTATGCTTATCACGCTCCTGTTTTAAGCTTATCAAACCAAAACGTTAATATATGAACAAATCATCAGCGCGATTTTTATCGCTGGATGTATTTCGCGGTATGACCATATGTTTTATGATCATTGTAAATACACCCGGCAGCGGGGCGGCTGCGTTTTCGCCCCTTGAACATGCTGCCTGGCATGGCTTTACACCAACCGACCTCGTATTCCCCTCATTTTTATTTGCAGTGGGCAATGCCATGAGTTTCTCCATGAAACGCTACCAGGAAATGGGGAATGCTGCCGTTTTAGGCAAAATATTTAAACGTACACTGCTTATTTTTTTAATTGGCTACTTAATGTACTGGTTCCCGTTCTTTAATTTTGATGGCGGGCATATTTCTTTATCGCCTATATCCAACACCCGCATCATGGGTGTTTTACAGCGCATCGCTTTATGCTATTGTTTTGCCTCGCTCATGATCCATTTTCTGTCAAAACAATCGGTCGTTATTTTATCGGTGCTGTTTTTAATTGGCTATTGGGTAATACTGCTTGTATTTGGCGATCCCAATGATCCGTTGAGTATAACCGGTAACGCAGGTATTTTCCTTGATAAATATATACTCGGCGACAGTCACATGTATCACGGCGAAAAAATAGCATTTGATCCTGAAGGTATTTTGAGCACCCTGCCTGCTATTGTCAATGTGGTTGTTGGATACTATGCTGGTAAATTTGTACAGCAAAAGGGTAAAGGCTATGATGTTATTTCGAAAATGCTGCTTACCGGCTGTCTGTTCATATTCCTGGCCCTGTGCTGGAACATGGTATTCCCGATCAATAAAAAATTATGGACAAGCTCATTTGTGCTGGTTACCACCGGGCTCGACCTGGTGATCCTCTCGTTCCTGGTTTACGCGCTCGAGATCAACAACTGGAACAAATGGAACTGGACAAGATTTTTCACCACAATGGGAAAAAACCCTTTACCCATTTATGTGCTGTCAGAAATATTGATCATACTTTTTTGGGCGGTTAGCGTAAAACCTGGTGTAAGCCTTTTCGACTGGATAAATACCTCTTTTTACCAGGTAATAGCGCCGGGGGCCATTGGATCGCTCCTGTTTGCTATAAGCTATATGCTTATTTGCTGGTGTGTAGGCTGGGTGCTTGATAAAAAGAAAATTTATATCAGGGTTTAACTAAACTTTGATGCATAAAAAAAGCGCGGCCCGTTTAAACGGGGGCACTGAAAAAGTCCTTTAAGGTTAAAGAATTGCTCTTTTTGGCATTTCGCATTAATACATATTCAAAATTTGACGTACTGAATTTCAAAGTCACATAAAAATGTGAAATTGATTACCATAATTATAAAAAATTAAAAAAAGTTTGCGTTTTTATCAAAAACACTTCATAAATTACCTTTCTCAAAATAACTGGTTAGTAAATCTCTACTTTTTACAAATTTTATATGGAAGAATCAGCTTATTTTAATAAATACAACCCAATTGGCGGCGTATGGGACGAAATGTATGGAGCTGACAGCAATGTTCGCGATCATTATCGTAAAGTAATTGAATATATTTCAAAGGAATCTGCCGACGATCTAAACAAAAAGGAAGAGCTGGCCAAGAGCTTGTTCATGAGCCAGGGTATTACCTTTACAGTTTATAATAGTGGCGAGGGTATTGAAAAAATATTCCCGTTTGATATTATCCCCCGTATAATTACTGCAAGCGAGTGGGCATTTGTGGAGCATGGCATTAAACAAAGGCTTACCGCACTTAACCTGTTCCTTAAAGATATATACCACAACCAGTTTATTGTAAAAGATGGTATAGTACCCATCGACATTATTTACTCATGCCCGCACTTTCTGCGCGAAATGTACCAGCTAAAGGTGCCTTATGATATATATGTGCATATATCGGGCATTGACCTGATACGCGATGAGGACGGTACTTTTTATGTTCTGGAAGACAACCTGCGCACCCCATCGGGCGTAAGTTACATGCTCGAGAACCGTGAGATCACTAAACGTTTGTTCCCTGACCTGCTGCCGCAATGCGGGGTTCGCAGCGTAACGGAGTATCCAACCATATTGTATAAAAACCTGCTGGCCCTGTCGCCACGGCAAATATCCAATCCTACGATTGTTTTACTAAGCCCGGGTATATATAATTCGGCCTATTTTGAGCATACCACCCTGGCCCGCCTCATGGGCGTTGAACTGGTGGAGGGGCGCGACCTGGTAGTTAACAACCATAAAGTGTATATGAAAACCACCACCGGCCTGCAGCAGGTTGATGTGATATACCGCCGTGTTGATGACGAATACCTTGATCCGCTGGTATTTAACCCGGCAAGTATGCTGGGTGTTGCCGGCATTATGGGAGCATACCGCAAAGGCAATGTAGCCATAGTGAATGCCATAGGCACCGGTGTTGCCGATGACAAGGCGGTATATGTTTATGTGCCCGATATGATTCGCTATTACCTGAACGAAGAGCCTGTACTAAAAAATGTGCCCACTCACCAGCTTGGCAACGTAGACGAGCGCGAGCATGTGTTTAAAAACCTCAACAAAATGGTGGTTAAAAAAACCAATGGCAGCGGCGGTTATGGTATGCTGATGGGTCATGCCGCATCTGAACAGGAAATGGACGATTACAAAAAAGAAATATTAAAAGATCCGCGCAACTTTATCGCGCAGCCAACAATCAGTCTTTCGTCGGCGCCATGTTATATGCAGGGATCATTAACCCCCCGCCGTATTGATCTTAGGCCTTATGCCTTGTATGGCCCGGACGGTATTGAGATAGTCCCCGGCGGCCTTACCCGTGTTGCTCTTAAAGAAGGATCATTAGTGGTAAACAGCTCACAGGGCGGTGGCAGCAAGGATACATGGGTGTTGGCTTAATTTGGGAACAACGATTAAAAGACAAAGGAACAAAGGCAAAAATAAAGGATAAGTAAATCCGAAATCGAATATCCCAAATCCGAAATAAAAAAATTATATGTTAAGCAGGGTAGCAGCAAGTTTTTATTGGTTAAGTCGTTACATTGAGCGCAGCGATGGTATGCTCAGGATGCTCAAAATAAACTACGCCTCCTCGCAGGATACCGTGCAGGAATTCACCTGGGAGCCAGTGATCAGGATATTTGCCGGTGTTGAGCAGGCAGAGGCAGATAAACTGGAGAATGATAGCCGGTCGGTTTTGAAGTATATGGTAACGGGCAAAAACAATCCAAATTCCATATTAAACATCATAACCCTGGCGCGCGAAAACGCCCGTGGTGTACAGGAACACATCACTAAAGACTTGTGGCAGTGCCTGAACGAGTATTATCATACCGTAAAAGATCCGCGGCTTGAACGGTCCCTGCAACGCGAAGACCCTATTGGTGTACTTGACGTTTTAATAAAACAGGTAATGCTGTATTATGGCACGGTCGAGATCACAATGGAACGTGGCGAGGGGCGCAGTTTTATGAATATTGGCAAATACCTGGAACGGGCCATACAATCGGTTGACATCCTGGATACCAAATTCAGTTCGGTTAGTGATAACCCCAATCTGCTTACCGATACTACTTACTGGAAACACCTGTTGCTTTCCTTAGGTGGGTATGAATTATATCTAAAAACTTATCGCGAGGGTTTTGAGGCCGAAAATATACTGGAGCAAGTGGTTTTAAACAATGATTTTCCGCGCTCGGTTATTTATTCGGTAAACAACATCCAGCGTTATTTTGACCGGTTGAAGAATGATACCAATGTAGATACTTACCGGGAAATGTCGTTTCAGATCGGGCGCCTGCAAAGCCGGATCAAGTATAGTTCGGTGCGGAGCATCAGGCAGGAAGGGCTGCATATATTTCTTACCCAGATCAGGAGCGAATTGTACGGTGTGGGGAACTCCCTGAACGAGTATTACTTTGCAAATTCCTGATAATTTGAAGATGTGCTGATTTGAAAATTTGAAAATGAAATAAACCATTTGAAGACGCGATGATTGAAGATATAGCAGGCTCTATTTTCAAATCATCAAATTCTCAAATTAAAAAATTAAATACCATGCCTGAATTTAAAATACAACACTTAACCAAATACACCTATGAAGGACTGGTACGCGACAGTGCAAACCAGATCATACTTTTCCCGATAAAGGATGAGTACCAGGATGTAGTAAAACAGGAACTGCATATAACGGGCAACCCTGTTGTTGATACGCATATTGATTATTACGGCAATGAGGTAGGCAGCTTTACTTATAGCGAGCAGCACTCCGTTATGCTTATTAACTCCAAACTTGATGTGATCACCCGGCAGCGGCCATTACCGGTAAATGATATTTTTCCGGAGCAGCAGTGGGAAGACCTGAAACGCCTGCAATATATGGTGCCTTATATTGATTTTTTAAAGCAGGAATATTTTGAGGGCCTGCCCGAGCTACAGGTTATTGTGGAGAAGGAAAGGCTAAGGGACGACACTCCCTACCAGATAGCGCTGCGCTTCTGCAATTACGTCTATCAAAATTTTGAATACATTAAAGGTGTTACCACGGTTGAAACCACACTTGACGAAGTATGGAAATTAAAGGCCGGTGTTTGCCAGGATTTTGCCCATATTTTAATGGTAATGCTCAGGCAGTTAAAAATACCGGCACGCTATGTTAGCGGTTACATTTGCACTCACAGCAGTGCCATGCGTGGCGAAGGGGCTACCCATGCCTGGGCTGAGGCTTACATCCCTGACTATGGCTGGCTGGGTATTGACCCGACTAACAATTGCATAGCCAACGAAACCCATGTACGCCTGGCTGTGGGCCGTAATTTTTCTGATTGCTCGCCGGTAAAGGGCGTATATAAAGGCTCATCCGGCCATAAACTGGAAGTTGCCGTTACTGTTGAGGACGAAAATACATGCGCCACTTATGATGACAAGGCTTTTCATGAACCTGTGGCCCTGCAACCGGTAACTGAATTTTCCAAAAACAGCTATCAGCGGCATATGGAGATCATTCAACAGCAACAACAACAGCAGCAATGATTCTTTGATGTGCAGATGAATTTAAATCACGGCATCATTACTCATCCGCATATCTGCACAGCTGAATTTATACCTTTTTAACAGCCGACATCAGCACCGGGATAGTTGGTACCTTATCATAGGTTTTAGACACCTTGCCATTTTTATCATAAATGGCAATAAACGGGGTATTTTTTATCTGGTAATATTTTTGTACCAGGTAGGTATATCCTTCAGTACCTATAGTAATATTATGATATTTAGCCAGGTCAAAATCGCGTTGAAAAACCTGTATGGCCTTAAGCTGGGTAACAAAAGTTATCATCACTATCTGAACCCCCGTTAAATTTTTCAACTCTGGTTTCAAATCATTCATCAAATGCTGGCAATGGCTGCAGTCTGGCGCAAAATAAATGATCATTACCGGCTTATTCTTTTTCAGGTTGGCCGGTGTAACATAAGCGCTATCAGTAGTTAATATATGATAGGGCGGAATACCAGAATTAGCACCGAGTGTTTGGGCCTGGCTGCATCCGGCGGCAACTATGAGGTATAGCAATAAGTATAGTTTTTTCATTGTATTGATATAGCATTTCTTTATAGCATAGTTACGATATTTCTAATCTTCCAGCAACTCCAGCTGCCAGGCAATATGCTCTTCAGTTATAGGGAATAACGCATTTTCCCTGATAGTATGATAAACGGCATCAAATAAACCATTATAATTACCCTTGTCTGACGGGATCCACGCTATCGTTTTCTGATTATCAGCGCTCATCAGCACCAATTTACCCTCACTGCCTTCAGGTTCAATACCAAATCCATCGTCAGTTGGTAACATTCCTGTATCCAATTGAGCTTCCTGTACATCAGTACGCAATTTTACAAAGCTTCCCAGGGTACCATGGATTACAAAACCAGGCAAATGTTCGGCAATGAGCAAGCCCGAGGTAAGGTAAACGTGTAGTTGGTTAGGGTATGTTAAATGAAAATGAAAATAATCATCCACCTGCGATCCTGGCCGGTGAGAAGCCGTGGTTTTAACAAAACTCAGGGGCTTGCCAAATAAACTGATGGCATTATCAACCAAATGCGCACCCAGGTCATAAGTGAGGCCGTTACCGGGGGTGTCTTTGGTTTCTTTAAACACTTTAGGCCCTATGGGCATCCTGTACCTGTCAAGCCTGAAATGTACTTCTATCAGTTCGCCAAGTCTACCGCTTTCAATAACTTCTTTTACCGATAAAAAACCACTATCATACCTGCGGTTTTGATAGATCAGTACTTTAAGTCCAAGTTTTTTGCCCAGATCAAACAGGGTTTTTACTTCGGCCGATGTTACTGCCGCAGGCTTTTCAATAAGCACATGCTTACCCGCGTTAAGCGCCTGTATGGCATAACCAACATGGGTGTTATTGGGTGTATTTACAATGATCAGTTCAATTTCTTTATCATTCAGTAATTCCTCAATAGCATCGTAACTGATCACATCCGGATATCTTTTACCGGCCTTTTTTTCGTGACGCTCCACAACGGCCTTAAATGTAAAACCCGGATTAGTAACTAAAAACGGCGCGTGAAATATCCGGCCAGACATGCCGTAGGCCATAAGGCCTGTTATTATTGGTTTTGATGACATAAGTTTCTAACGCTTTTTATCTTTCCGGCCAGCTGACCGGAGGGCTTTTTTGTGTAATATTTGTTTGTAATTATCCGGCTGGCGTACAGCTTTGGCAACGTCTAAAAATATCGTTTTATGAGGGCTAATGCAACAGTTTTATAAAGAAAAAGGGAGATGTACTATCTCCCTCTTTCTTACTTTCAAATAATGAAATTAATTATTTCATGCCTTTTTTAATCGCCTCTATTTCAACCAGGTGACCTTTTATAATTGGCAGTGTATTAGTTGCAAAAGCCTTTAGCTCGGCATCCTTGCAATTTTTTGCAGCATCTTCAAATAAGGTTATTGTTTTTTTGTGCCCATCAACCATGGCATCAACATAAGCTTTATCAAAATCACTTGTTGATTTTGCTGAAAGATCTGATAATTCCTTTTGCTTGTCTTCGCTTGGCGCAGCGGGCAGGGTAATGTTTTTTGCTTTGGCAATAGCCATTAGCTCATCATTTGCTTTGCCGTGATCTTTTACCATCATAGCTGCAAAATCTTTAACCTTTTGGTTCACCGCTTTTTGTTCGGCAACTTTAGCAGCCGCAACCTCGGTCAAACCACCATTGGCAGCATCAGTGGCAAATTTGGAATCACCCTGATCAACCGCTATACCTGTTGCGCCGGTTGTAGTAGAATCCTTAACCTCATTTGCACTGTCGGCGTTTTCTTTACTGTCGGTTTTTGCAGCGTTGTTACATGCCTGAAACATCCATGCCGATAGCACGAACATCATCATTAAACTTAATCTTTTCATAGTGATTGTTTATATTGTTTTCATAAGCAACAAATTTTAGTTTGATAAGTTTTATTTTCTTATTTGTAAAAGCAGCCTGCCCCCATCACGTCTTTACGAGATTACCAAGCAATCTTGCTGTACAGCGGAAACAGAAAAGGATAACCTGTATGATTGACCTGCCTGCGTAGAGAACGCAAAACGGCGGCCATATTAAACATGACCGCCGTTTCTGAAAATTATAAAAAACAACTATTTCAGCTTGGTCAGGGCTTCCTTAACCCTTGGGATCAGTTGCTGTATATCCCGCAGGGTGCTTGCACCAACTGATGCGCGGAACCAGTTCACATTCTCATCAGTACCGAAAGCCGAAAATGGCACCAGGGCTACTTTAGCTTCCTTGATCAGGTAAAAGTTAATATCGGCCGAGTCTTTCAGCACTGTCCCGTCTGGTGTGGTTTTGCCCGCGTAATCAATTTTAAGCGTAAGGTAAATAGCGCCCATGGGTATAATGGAATCTACATTAAACCCTTCGGCCTTTAACGCCTGGAAACCTTCATGCAGGGTATTCAGGCTGTTTTGTATCTTTCCTTTAATATCGTTCAGGTAATTATCAACCGCGGCATCGTTAGTTATAAAGCTGGCCATAGCCACTTGTTCGGCCTTTGGCGACCATGCGCCCATGTGACCCACAATAGCTTTCATATTATCAATGATGTGTGCCGGACCAAAACCCCAGCCTACCCTTACACCGGTTGATGCAAAGCATTTTGACGCGCCATCAATAAATATGGTATAATCTTTAAGCTCGGGGCGCAAAGTAACCGGATCATAATGTTTAAAATCGCCAAAAGTTAACTGTGAATAGATTTGGTCATACATCAAATACAAAGGTTTTTGACCGGCAGGTCTTCTTTTGTTTTCGGCAATAACCAGGTCGCAAATTTCTTCGAGATCCTTTTTGCCAAACATGGTACCCGTTGGGTTTAAAGGCGAGCAAAGGGCCAGCAATGCCGCGTCTTTTAAGTGCGGGCGGATGTCATCGGCCGTAGGCATAAAGTTATTCTCGGCGGTTGTTTCTATCATTATCGCTTCGGCGCCTAACAGATCACAGTAGTGGTTATTATTCCATGACGGCAATGGGAACACTACCTTCTCGCCAGGATTAACCACCGCCAGGAAAGTTGAATAAATAAGCGGACGGGAGCCACCTGATATTAATATCTGGTTTGATGAATAAGTAAGGTTATACCTGTTCTTTAACAATGCTGATACACTTTCGCGCAGGTTCAGCATGCCATCAGCTGGTGGATAATTGGTTTCATTATGGTTATAAGCCTCCACAATACCCGCTTTTAATTCAGCAGGGATGGGGTAAATATTAGAGTCAAAATCGCCGATGGTTAAATTGGCAATATTTTGGCCTTGTCTTTTTAATTCGTTGATCTCGCCTGCTATCTTAATAATTTCGGAGCCGCGTAAATTTTGAGCTAATACAGAAATACTCATGGAACTATAAATTTTATGAGCGGCAAATATACGCTAAAAGGATTTGAAGGGACAAAGGAGCAAAGATAAAAGGACACAGGAATGAAAGAGTAAAGAAAATATGCTCAACCGAATCAAACAAAAAAGCGGAGAATAAATTCTGTGAATCTACTCTCCGCCCCTGATACTTTACAAGAAATCCTTTATCCTTGCTCTTAAAATCTTTTATCCTAACTACAAGTATGCTTCCCTTAGTTTGATAATGCGTAACCAGTGCATGAGTTTCATTACCGGGTAAACCGGGTCTATCTCAAACCATTTTGCACCGAAATTGGCATTGTTAGGACGTTTATGGTGATTGTTCTGGAACAATTCGCCCAGCATTAAAAAGTCAAACGGGGTAGTATTTTTTGATTTATCGCCATTGTCAAAATTGGCATAACCATATTTATGACCGCACCAGTTAACTATAGCGCCGTGAATGGGGCCCATCATAAAGTGGATAGGAATTAGCAGGAACATCCACCATTGCGTGGCAAAAACCACATAAAATGCAATATATAATGCACCAAAAGTAAGGCGCGATATAATAGATGATCCGATGTAATCAACAAAATGCCATTCAGGATAATTTCCTTTAAAACGATCCTCAGGTTCTTTAATTTTCTTTACATGATCCCGATAACTTAATACAGTATGCCACATCATCTGGAAAACATCCCTGAAAAAGTGCGGAGAATGCGGGTCCTTTTCTGTATCGCTGTAAGCGTGATGCTCACGGTGCATGATAGCATAAGCACGCGGATTCAGGAATGAAGAACCCTGGCAAATATAGGTAAGCAGGTAAAATGTCCCTTCGTAAAACTTGTTGGTAGTGAACATTTTGTGTGAGGCGTATCTATGGAGAAAAAACGTTTGGAAGAATAGCGACAGGAACCAGTGCGCTATGAAGAATATTATTATTACCACTGAATTGATGAATTTATAAAAATGAAAGAGTTATTTATAACCTTTCCAAATATACGATTAAAACCCATATAAAGTTTTCTGGAAGTTAAGATTGATGCTGACTTGTATTATCAAATGCTGCGCTTTTTAAACATGAACAATGCAGCATTAAGTATAATATTGTTTTAATTACTGTAATTCAAACTGTTCTGCCAGCAGCTTATATGACTCCAGCCTGTCATTAAAATCTTCGGTAATGGTTACGGCCATAATTTCGTCTACATCATAATCATTAGCCAGCCAGGTAAGTTTTAGTTTAATTTGGGATGGTGTACCTGTAATTACCCGGTAACGGTTATGGCGGATGTGCTCCTGTTCCTGGGCGGTATAGGTTTCATTCTTTATGTCATCATAATTAATGGGGATAATAGGTCCGCCTTTTTCAAACTGCAGAAAACGGTGATCCATTACGGCCTGATGTTGTTTTATCTTTTCCTCATCTGCCGAGCAAAAAACAAATGTGGCAACGTTAACCTGCGGCTGTGCCAGATCATCAGATGGTTGAAAACGCTCCTTATACAATTTAACATTATGTGGCCCGCCAACCGGGTTTATAAAATGCGCGAACGAAAAACCCATGCCAAAATGAGCGGCGAACAGCCCGCTTTGCCCGCTTGAACTCAGCAGCCATTTATCGGGCACGGTTTTTACCTGTGGTATGGCCCGTATTTTGGCCCGCACGGTTCCAGGCTCATAGGTGTCATGAAAATAGTTATTCAAATCGGCAAGCTGTTCCACAAAATCATTTTCCCTGAACTGATTTGACGGATTTAGTATTGACGCGGTAATGCGGTCAGTGCCTGGCGCACGGCCCATACCCAGGTCAATCCGGCCAGGGAACAGGGCTTCCAGCATCCTGAAGTTTTCGGCAACTTTTAGTGTACTGTGGTTGGGCATCATGATACCGCCCGAGCCAATACGCATGCGTTGGGTTTGCCCCGCCAGATGGGCTATCAGTACCTCGGGTGTTGAGCCTGCTAAACTGCTGGTATTGTGGTGCTCAGCTACCCAGTAACGGGTATAGCCAAGCTGATCGGTATATTTTGCTAATTCAATGGTTTCTTTAACGGCTTGCTCTGCAGTAGCGCCTTTTCGTATCGGTGACTGATCAAGCACGCTTAATCGGATCTTTTTTGCGTCCATATATAAACACAAATGTAATAATAGGGTTACCGGTATAATTTACACCACGGCTTTTATGGCATTGGGATTACCGTTTTTTTTCCGTTATGTCATTGCTGTAAGCGTAGCGTGGTAATCTCATAGGACGAGCAACGGACTTTGCCCGTGCAACCTGCATGGTGAGATTGCCGCGCTACGCGCGACATAGTTAATTCTTATCGCGCAATTAACTAATAAAGTGATACAGAAATACCACATCGCCGGCAAAGGCGGGTTTCTTCTGGCCATCAATTTCAAGTTCGATGCTCATGGTAGTTTTGGTAACACCGCGTAAATTGATGAGGTTTGCTAGCTTAACCTTTAACCGCACCTGGTTATTAACCAGCACCGGTTGTGCAAAGCGCAGGTTTTCAATACCGTAGTTTATTTCCATTTTCAGGTTACGGATGTCTGCTATTTGTTTCCACAAATAGGGGATCAGCGAAAGGGTAAGGTACCCGTGCGCAATCGTTGATTGAAAAGGGCTTTCGGTTTTAGCTCTTTCAGGGTCGGTATGTATCCATTGGTGATCAAGTGTGGCATCGGCAAATTTATTGATCTGCTCCTGCGTAATGGTATGCCATGATGATACCCCCAGCTCCTTACCTAATTGTGCTTCAAACTCGTTATAGTTATTTATAATGATCATCGATATACTATTTATAGCTTTTAACAGGCAAAGTAATCAATTAATTACGTGAACTAATATTAATTTATCATTCGCCTAACAGCGCCTTTAAACTCTCCAGCGTATCGGCTTGTTCTTTGGGTTTATCATGCCGCCAGCGCAATATGCGCGGAAAACGCAAGGCGATACCCGATTTATGCCGGGTTGACCTGTTGATACCCTCAAAGCCGATCTCAAAAACCAGTTCGGGCTTTACGGTGCGCACCGGGCCAAATTTTTCAAGTGTATTGCGTTTCACAAAATAATCAACCTTGTTGATCTCCGCATCGGTTAAGCCGGAATAAGCTTTGGCAAAAGGCACCAGCTTATCGCCATCCCAAACGGCAAATGTATAATCGGTATACATTTGCCGTTTGGGATGGCGATAATTCTGGGCGTATATCATTACCGCGTCGACCGATAGCGGGTCTATCTTCCATTTCCACCAGTCGCCACGCCGGCGGCCTACCTGGTAAGCCGCGTTTTTGCGTTTCAGCATAAGGCCCTCTGCAATCATTGCGCGCGACCGCTGTCTTATTTCGCCCAGTTCAGCCCAGGTTTTAAATGGTATCAATGCCGATATCCGGAATACTTCGGGGAAGGGTGTTGCGCCCTGCAGCTGTTCCAGTATCACCCGTCTTTCTGATTGAGTTTTGGAGCGGATATCCTCGCCTTTATATTCCAAACAATCATAGGCGATCACAGCTACCGGACTTTCTTCCAATATTTTTTTATTCAAATTTTTACGGCCGATACGGGTTTGCAGCACATTAAACGGCATGGGCCGGCCGTTTTGAAAGCTCAGTATCTCGCCATCTATTACCGTACCATTGGGCAGGGCGTTTAAAAAGGGGTGCAATTCCGGAAATTTTTCGGTGGCCAGATCCTC
>Ga0193717_1001735_pt1 | contig 13137 bp, 12 predicted proteins | sample U2c2metaG_FD_145900 | JGI IMG/M metagenome (GOLD analysis project Ga0193717, IMG submission 145900) | Soil microbial communities from a riparian zone of the East river system, Colorado, United States - U2c2 | ecosystem: Environmental > Terrestrial > Soil > Riparian zone | place: USA: East River...
TCATCACCAAAAATCATTCGTTGCTTTTCTTACTAGTTGTTTCACGCAACGCGGTCACAGCAGCCGGGCCCGCTCCACGACAGGTCGTTGGCAAACTGACACCTGCCGTCCTAAGTGATCCTGCGCTCGTTGTCGCCCAGAATTTTCCTACAACTTGAAGCCGCAACTCGATTTATCGCATCACCCACCTGATCGCCCCTATCAAGGAGCACCGAATGAAGCTGTGCTTACTGCTCGCCGCACTATCTCTCCTTCTCCCCACGACTGCAGCCAATGCCCAGGCCACGGCCACCTTCAATGGGCGCGTCGTTGACGCACAAGGCGCACTCATAGCAGGCGCTAAGGTTGATGCCACCAACACCAGCAGGGGTGTAACCCGCAGTTCCGTGACCAATGGAGACGGACTCTACACCATCACCGCACTCGACTTCGGCGTCTACGATGTGGTTGTTACGGGAAGCGGTTTCACGGAGGCAAAGTCCGTCGGGGCGAAGCTTGCGGCGGCCTCTACACTCACCCTTGACTTCACTCTTTCCGTTTCCGGTGTCGCTCAGGAGGTAAACGTCAGCAGTGAAGCATCCATGATCGAAAGCACCCAATCGCAGGTCGCAGCCTCGCTCCAGGCCACCGAGGTCCAGGAGTTACCGATGCTCAACCGAAGCCTCGCCGCCATGGTCACTCTACTTCCCGGCGCACGCGAGGTGGCAGCCAGCGGATCGCATAACTACATCTCATTCGGCGGCTCTGCAGGCCGCAACTTCAACATGCTCGTCGATGGTGTCGACAACCACGAGGATGAAGACGGCGGTACCGTTATGAACTACAGCCTCGAAGGTATTCAGGAGAGCAAGGTCCTTCTGCACGACTTTGCCGCCGAATACGGAAGAGGTGCAGCAACCGTCATTGTTGCAACCAAGGAAGGTACAAACAAGATTCATGGCTCTGTGTTCGGGTACGGCCGCTCCGACGCTCTTACTGCCGCTGACTATTTCGCCAAACCTTCAAACGGCGGCCTCGGGAAGCCACCTTACAATCGCGAGCAGTACGGCGGTTCCATCGGTGGACCCATCATGAAGAACCGTATGTTCTACGCGGGTTCGGTCGAGCGTACCTCGCAACTATTCACTCAATCCATCGCGAATAGCGTCTACACACAAATGCAGTTTCTCGCTCCGCTTAACATCGGTGCAGTCCCTACACTCGCGATCTCACAGCCCTACGCCAGCCTCCTCATCAGCGCGAAGACCAACTTTCAAATCAGCAAAAATCACTCCGGCTTAGTACGCTATTCCTCTGATGGCAGTTTCGTAAGCAACAGTGGACTCGGCACAAGTCACACGCTTCTCTCCTGTTGCGACGTCGCCGACCGCAATAATCAGCACATGTGGGCCGGGGCTATCGGCGAAACATGGGTGATCAATCCCACCACCATCAACCAGTTCTCGCTCCAGTACATTTACTACAACCACACCACTATCTATGCATCCTGCACTGATAGTGGAGTTACAGCATTCAACCCGCCTTTCTCCACTTCCCAAAGTGGAGTTGCTGCATGTCGCTTGCAAAGGCTCTCCTTCCCCTCGGTCTCAACTGGCGTGGAGGGTGCAGCTCCCTTCACCAACCAAACAAAACGTGGCCAGATCAAAGACGATTTCTCAAAACAAATCGGACGAAATGCCATCAAGTTCGGAGGCGATTTTTCCCATTACTTCCTCTACGGCGGCAACTTCGCCGTGAACTCCCCCGGCACCATCACTTTCTTCGATGATCCCGGCACCATCGTCAACAACACCAATGGCAAATACGCACAGGGCTTCGCCACCCCAGGTGCAGTGCGATCCATTACGGCCAGCGCACTCAACTACTTAAATTACGCAGAAGTCAATCCAGTGGAAGCCGGTTTCTACGCTCAGGACGACTACAAGCTCACGCCGCGCGTCACCCTTAATATCGGCATTCGTTATGACTTCTGGCGGTTCATGAGCCAGACCACCATCCAGCCCCTTAACCGCATTTATCTCATCCTCAAGCAACTCAATAGCCCCTTCGGGCAGCTCCCGCACACCTCGCATAACTGGGGGCCACACATTGGCGGTGCCTGGGATCTCCACGGCAACGGAAAGGATGTCTTCCGCGCCGGCTTCGGTATGTTCTACTCCACCCCCGTCGGCAACAGTTTCTATCAGCAGGTGCAGCTTGAGAAGCCCACGCTCTACTACTCCACCTCCCTCACCAACACTGCTGTGGGAGTCGGCCAGCTCGCAAATTTTGTTTACAACGGACCTAATGCCTCACCTCTGCCTCTCTCGCCCGGTGCGTCCTCCACGCTTCCTGCCGGCCAGGGCGTAAGCGGCAACTGGTTCGATCCGAAGCTCCGAGACGCCTACGCCATCCAGTCTCACGTTGGTTATTCGCACGACTTCGGCTCCGGCACCATCATTGCAGCGGACTACACACACATCCACGGTCTCCACGGCTGGCGCAACCTTGACATCAATCCCATCTGCACGGCGAACTTTCAGGGCGCCTGCGGTATCGCAGGATTTCCAACTGCCGCGATCGGCAAGCGAATCCTATTCCCCGCGCTCCAAAGCGTCTACGGCGATGCAAATCTCCTCGGCACCGTCAATCTCATCTCATCGGTGAACAAGTCGCAGTACGACGAACTCGCTGTCCATTTCGAGCGTCGTTACAGCCGTATGACTTTTCAGGCCAACTACACCCTGGCCGTCGCCAACGGACTCGCCGGCTCCCTCGATACCTCGAGCGAAGGCATCACCCTCTACCCTGAGATCCCAAGTGCCGCCGGCGGATGTATCAGTTGTGCAGGCGAATGGGGCCCCGGCTCTTACGACGAACGCAACCGGATCTCCTTCGCGGGCGTCTTCAAGCTGCCCTACGGATTTCAGGCCTCTCCGACCTTCACCGTGGCCTCCGGTAGACCCTACCAGCAATACCGTGCAACCAACCCCAGCGGCGATGGCTCTCTACGTTGCTTCGTTGACAATTGCATCAACGGTTCCGGTAAAGAGGTTGGCGTCAACGCTGCTCGCGGCAATGCTCTCGTAAGCCTCAACTCGCGCCTCACGCGCTCCTGGAACCTCTGGGAGAAGAAGCGCATTGACGGCTTCGTCGAGTTCTACAACATCACCAATCGCGCGAACTTCGGCACCAGCTATGGCACTGCCGCCTACGCCCCCACCACCTTCAACAAGCCAACCGGTTATCTCGGCGGCTCGGCCTCTACCTCCACCATTCCCAATTCCTTCCAGACACAGTTTGGAGCGCGGTTCTCGTTCTAACATCGCTTCATCAAAAACAAGGCAGGCATTTCAATGACAGTGTGGCGGATCTTAGTCTCGGCGATTGGCATCTCCCTGATCCCATTCCTTCTTGGCACCCTGCTCAACCGGGACGAGCGGCGAAAGGGAAACAGCAAATGAACGCCTATCTCATCGCCTTTCTTGGTTACCTGCTCGTTATCCTGGTTATCGGCATCTCCGCCAGCCGGCGGCGCTCGCTTTCATCCTTCGCCGTCGCCGGCCGTAGCATGGGACTCGCCGTGTCGACTGGTACCTTCATGGCAAGCTTCGTCTCTGGCGTTACGGTCATCGGGATGTCCGGATACGCCTCGCGCTTCGGCTGGTCAGCGGCCGCATTCTCCTGTTATGGCTATGCTCTCGGTTGGATCCTGCTAGTCTGCGCAGCCGGTCGCCTTCACCGCACCGAACTCACCACCGTCCCCGAGTTCTTCGAACAGCGCTATAACAGCCGTGCCCTCCGCATGTGGGCTGCATTTGTGATCCTCTTCATGTATTCCATCGTCGTCACCGTGCAGCTCCTCGCTATGGGTATCACGCTGCATGCGCTAGCCGGGCTAAACACATCTCTCGCTATCCTCATCGTCGGCTCAGTCTTCGTTACCTACACGATGCTCGGCGGACTCGCCGCCGTCGTCCGCACCCAGCTTGTGCAGATCGTCGTCCTCGGCGCAGGTATCCTTCTCGCCGCGATCCTTGTAATCCTCCGCACTCACGGAACCGTTATCACCGCCCCACCTTTGCACCTGTCACACTTCTTCGCCGGCAGTGTGAGTAGTCCCGGTGACTTCATTGGATGGATGCTGGTCTGGGGTCTCGGCATTCCGACCGAGTCGTATTACCTCCACCGCTTTTACTCCAGTCGTAGCGCGTACGTCGCTCGCATGCAGATCGGCCTTGGTGGCATCTTAGTTATGGTCATCCTGCTCTGCGTCATCATCTGCGGTGTGGGTGCGGGCATGCTGTTACCAACCTCTGCTCTCGGAGACCCCGCACTTCCCTCACTCTTCAAAGATGTCATTGGAGAGTGGATGTGCATTCCAATTATCTTCGTGATTATGTCTGCCGTACAGTCTTCCGCGAGCGGTCTGCTGCACATCACCGGCCTCTACTTTTCTCTCGATATCTACAAACATATTGGAGCAGCGAAGACCGAAGCTCAACTGCTCGGCGTCAGCCGCGTAGCGACGCTGATCTTCGGTTCCGCCGTCACAATCGGCGCGGTGTACATCGCAGCCCACCCATTGCCACTGATCAGCATCGTCGCGGGAATCTCCTGGGGCGGCATGGCCTCTGCGATGTTCGTGCCTCTGTTCGCCGGCCTATTCTGGCCACGCGCAACTCGAGTCGGAGCCATCGCGAGTTCAGTGGGCGGACTCGTCTTCGCCATCCTTGGATTTCTTGCCAGACGTGCCGGCTTCATCTCCTTCCACGAGATCTATGCCGGATTGGCCGCTTCGGCAATTCTCATGCTTGCCTTCACGTTCTTCCAACGCTCCCGTGAGGCCATCTCGCAAGACGGCTACTCGACTGCTCTCCTACCCGGCACCCCCCACGAACCTACCTTCTAAGAGGCCCTCGCCATGATCCGATCACTCTCGTGCACACGCTCCGCAGTCTTCACCTTGCTTCTTGCTGTCGCAGGACTACGCAACAGCAGCGCACAACGCCCCACGCCCTTCACTCCGGACCCTTCCATCCGGGTTGATCATGACGTCATGGTTCCCATGCGCGATGGCGTCACACTCGGCACAGACATCTACTATCCCACTGGTCAGGGTCCGTGGCCCGTCCTTCTAAGCCGCACTGCGTATGACAAAACGCATACCGCCCGAGAGGCCGAGTTCTTCGTCAAAGCTGGTTACGTCGTCGTCACGCAAGACTCCCGCGGACTCTACGCCTCCCACGGTGACTGGCGTCCCTACATCGATGAGGGACCCGACGGCTTTGATACTCAGCAATGGATCGGCCACCAAAAGTGGTCCAATGGCAAGATCGGCATGTTCGGCACATCTTATCCGGCCTATACCCAGGTCGCTCCCGCGCCCTACCGTAGCCCCTTCGTCAAGGTTCTGGTTCCCGTGTCCGCGCAATCTTCGAACTTCGGCAGCGTCTGGGGAACGGACGGAATGCTTGCCCTCGCTCTCACTATGAGTTGGGCCCCGCAGCAGGAGGCAATTCATGAAAAGAAGCAAATGCATCCAGTGAACTGGATGCAGGTCATGAATCACCTGCCCTTGAAATCCTCACAGGATGCGGGCGGCGTCACCTCACAGTTCGCTCTCGACGCCATTACCCACCAGAATTACGACAGCTTCTGGAAGGCACAAAGCATCGCCGAACACTCCAACGACTTCGACACCCCCGCCCTCCATGTCAGTGGCTGGTACGACCTCCTCCTCCACGAGACCTTTGTAAACTACATCAACCTGAAGAAGTCCTCGCGCACCGAGCGGTCCCGTAACTTCCAGCACCTCCTCATCGGCCCGTGGGGACATGGTGTTCGACCGGTGCGGCTCTATGGAGACGTCGACTTCGGCGCGCTCGATCTCGACTTTCGTGAGACCGAACTCAGGTGGTACGACTATTTCCTCAAAGGCAAAGACAACGGTCTTGCAACCGAAGCTCCCGTCCGCATCTTCGTCATGGGTGACAATGTTTGGCGTGACGAGAAGGAATGGCCTTTAGCCCGCACCCAGCCAACTCGCTACTTCCTCCACAGTGCGGGCTTCGCCAACACTCGTGCCGGCAATGGCACCCTCGACACCACCGCACCGCAGACCGAGGCCCCAGACCACTATCGTTACGATCCTCTCAACCCCGTCCCCACCTACGGGGGACATGCCAACGGCGGCGGCCCGCGCGGCGTCATGGCCGAAGGCCCGCTCGACCAAAGCGTCAACGAAGCCCGTCTCGACGTCCTCAACTACACGTCTGCCAAGCTCGGCTCCGACCTCGAAGTCACGGGTGCACCGGAGGCCACTCTCAGCTTCTCGACCGACGTCCCCGACACCGATTTCTTTGTGACCCTCTCCGATGTTTACCCCAACGGCAAGTCGATCATTATCACGGAAGGCTCGCTCCGCACCCGTTTCCGCGACTCGCTTGAACACCCCTCTTTGCTCGAGCACGGGAAGACCTACACCGTGAAAATTCCTCTTTGGGAGACCAGCAATGTCTTCAAGAAAGACCATCAGATCCGCCTCCACATCACTAGCTCGAACTTTCCTCGCTTCAACCGCAATCTGAACTCCGGCAAAGACCGCGCGGGCGAGACTGAGGTCGATGCCCGCGTCGCCACTCAGACTATCTACCACGACCAACTCCATAACTCATCCCTCACACTTCCGGTTATCCCCCGTTGAATTGCAACCAAGCTCATTGAACTACACCTAAGGGGTCGTCTACATGCAATCCATTGAGGCTCACGCCTCTCCGCTCTCGTTTTCCTGCGACGCACTTGGCGACACGCAACAGATTCAGCTGTTACCACGTCACCTGATTCTCGCTGGCTGGACCGGCCGCAATCAGGAAACACTTCAAGCTCACATCGAAGAACTCGCTGCCCTCGGCGTTGCCCGTCCTAAGTCAACACCCGTCTTCTATCGCGTCAGCGCCTCGCTCATCACTCCCGTTGCTGCCATCCAGGTCATCGGCTATGGTTCCACCGGTGAAGCAGAGTTTGTGCTCTTCAATGCCTCAGGCCGTCATTGGATCACCCTTGGCTCCGATCACACTGATCGCGAGGCCGAAACCGTTGGTGTCACCCTCTCGAAGCAACTTTGCGCCAAACCCGTCGCCACCCAGGCCTGGTTGCTGGACGAAATCGAACCCCACTGGGACAGCCTCCGCCTCCGCTCCTTTGTCGAAATCGACGGTATACGCCAGCCGTATCAGGATGGGTCTGTCGCTTCCATGACCTCACCCGCTCAACTCCTCAGTCTGTATCAGCAACGCAATCCAGGCCTTTGGGCCGAAGGTTCTGTCATGTTTTGCGGCACACTTCCGGTTCACGGTGGCATTCGTTGGGGTGACTGCTTCACTGTTGAGTTGGAAGACCCTGTCCTTGACCGTGCACTCTCCTTCACCTATCGAATTGAGCCACTTACTATTGCAGATTGAATGGGGATGACGGAGAGTATCGCGATGAAGATCAGTGTTATCCAAATGGAGCCCGGCCTGAGCAAAGAGAAGAACACTGCTCAGGCACTTCAACTCATCCAGGCCGTGGTGAGTGAAGACTCACCCCGCCTCGTCGTCCTTCCTGAGACCTGGAGTTGTCTCGGCGGCGATCCCGAAACCCGCTTCAATCAAAGCGAGAAGCTTCCGCCGCCGGGTGACACCTCCCCCCCGCAGGCACCCGGTGAAGCTTACGGCTTCCTTCAACGGACCGCCCGCGAGCACGGCATCTACCTGCACGGCGGCTCTATCGGAGAGCGCCACGGTGATCGACTCTTCAACACCACCCTCGTCTTTTCTCCTGAAGGTCACGAAATAGCCAGGTACCGCAAGATTCACCTCTTCAACGCGGACACCGAAGACGGCTCCGGCTATCGCGAATCTGTCGAATATGACGCTGGCGATCAAATCGTCACCTACCTGGCGGATGGCATCAGAATCGGCTGCGCCATCTGCTACGACCTCCGCTTCCCCGAGCTCTTCCTCGCCCTTCGATGCGCCGGCGCCGAACTCATCGTCCTGCCCTCCGCCTTCACACTTCAGACCGGCCGCGACCACTGGGAACCTCTTCTCCGCGCTCGTGCCATCGATACACAATGCTGGATCGCCGCCGCTGCAACCTCTGGTCGCCACACCGAGGTCAGTGAGACTCGGGCTACCTTCGGTCACTCACTCCTATGTGATCCCTGGGGAAATATTGTCGCGAATACAGGTGACGGCTCCGGATGGGCTACCGGCCGAATGGACCGCGGCCTAACCGCACGTCTCCGTGCCCGAATGCCTCTTCTTGCCCATCGCGCCCCATGGGAGGTTCCCTTAGACTGTCCTAAGATCACGCGGCCTCCACTTGACGATAACGGAGCCTGACGGTATATCTGAGAAGCCTTTTGTATACAGTTCGTCCACAGGAAATATTCAATGACCGAAGCCACTCGCGTTTATACCGAACTCAAGCGCGATATTGTCACCTGCACCCTGGCTCCTGGGCTCTCCGTATCGGAGCTCGAGATGTGTACCCGATACAACGCAAGCCGTACACCTGTCCGCGAGGCTTGCCGAAGTCTCTGTGACGAGTCGCTCATGCAAATGATACCTTTCCGTGGTTACAGCATTACCCCTCTCACTATCGAAGAGTATCGCAACCTTCACGAACTCCGCGTTCTCGTAGAGCCTGGCGTTGCCGCGCTTGCCGCCGAACGCGCCACGCCCGAGCATCTTCGGGAAATCGAACTATGGGCCAGCTATGACTACAAGTCCTCACAGAAAAATAGTTATTACAACTCCCTCGAATGGAATCGTAAATTCCACATCAGCATAGCCGCGGCCACTCGAAACCAGTCTCTACTCGAAATCGTCGCTAATACGCAGACACGCCTGATGCGTTATTCCTACCTCGTGATCGTGGTAGATAGCTACGGCCCGCAGCTTTCCCTCGAACACAAAGCGCTCACTCGTGCGATACGTTCCCATAACCCCTTACAAGCCCGCGAACTGGCTCTCGATCACCTGAAGAAGACCGAGACACGGGGCCTTCGGGTGGACTGGCGCATGGTCAACCCTCCCACTGTATCCGCTTCCAGCACCTACCGCACCCCCTTCGCAGAGAAGACCACCACCAACGTTGCGTCTACCACTATCCAGCCACGCAACACCGTACCAGTTCATAAACGACCACGTCGAAAGTTGTCGCGAGCTGGCTTATAACCTGAAGGCAAGTGAGCCCGGCTCTTGTTTTGAACGACCCTTATAGGGCTTAGCCTAGCCCATTGGGCAACAGCTAGCCAAAGCATCTCCTGCGCTGCGCGTCCAGCAAGGTACGGTCTCATCCACTTGTTCTTTTAGGAAAGTAATGTGGAACTGCGTTTGTCTCGACAAAGGTGGTCACCTGTTAGCAGCAGGCGATAAGCCACAGCAACAGACGAGACAATACTTCGCCACTATCGCTGTTTTATACTTTTGCTTTATCATCGCCCCAAGGCGATTGAATATGGCGCAAACAGAGCACTTCGATCTCAAACCTGATGGCGGAATTCTACGAGGCTATACCTCTTCGGATGAGTATCAGGCCGAAGCCTGGAACCGTGACTGGGTTCAGGCAGACATAGCCATCAGTCTCGTTCATCGAGGGAAGCCTTCCTAAGGTTATGTTAACCGGCAGAAGCGGGTGTCACGCTGCACCCAAATCGCGGATTGCCGATCCTTATTTTTCAGCATTGTCCGTTTTTTTACTGCAAAGTCATTGCACTGAAATCGCGGACGTATGTACTCAAATCGCGGAAGACGTTCGCGACGAAGTTCGTCCGCGATTTGGGGTCCGAGGAGCAACGGAACAGCCAACCGACTTAAGCTGATTTTCCCAGGAAACGGTCATGATTTACAGGTAAGATACGTGATCAGGCAGCCCACAAGGGTGGAAGAATACTGGACTTTGATTCAGCAAACCAGTTGTTCGTACCGAATTGCACGCATCGGGCTCGCCAAATGCTTGGTTCGGCAAACAAACGTATTTCTGAACCGTCTCCTTAGCCTTAAGCCGGTTCACTGTTCCGTTGCTCCCCCGAGGCCGGACACCGCACCACAGGCAACTGACTTGCGCCCAGTGTCGCCCAACGCCAATCTGGAATCAACTCTCCAGACGTGGGTAGTTGAATGCAACGCTCGTTCAGCCTTCCTCGAAATTTCCCCCTTCTCGAGCATGACAGTCTCCGGTCATTTACTGAACTCTTCACCAAACATGGGCAGTCCACTCTTTGATTCCTGCTTCGAAGCTTCGTCTTGAATTACATCCCAGTGCTCGACGAGAATCCCGTCTTCGATCCGGAGAACGTCGGCTGCAATCCAGTTCACAGGGAGGCCGAAGTTCGAAAATCGTCCGTGCACGATGACGAAATCCCCGTCGGCCACAATCGTTCCAGGCTCATATTTGAGAGTCGGCGGAAGGTTCTTGATGAGATCGAACACGCCTTCACGACCGGGAGCAATGTGCGCGCTGTGTTGGATGTAGTGAGGCGACCAAAATTTCTCAGCAGCCGCGTAGTCACGCTTGTTGAACAACGTATCAAACGCTTCCAGCACAATCACTTTGTTTTTCGACTCAACTGTACGATTCATAGCTAGGTCAGCCTCCTCCTAAAGCTTTGATCACCGTCCACAGGATGCCACGTCTTCCGGCTTGCCGATTCGCTTTAGTGCTTGCATCCCAAGAGTGACCTGGCGGCCTGCTTCAGTCTTCGCGATACTAGCGTTGGACCCGAGCACAACTGAGTGGAACTGTCGTCGCTGTAAAAGTGCTCATTGTCGACTCGTCCTTCATGGTGATCAATGATCGGTTTTGGCGCCGATCCTCCAGCGCAGTTCCTTCCAGCCATGTAGCCGCCGACTCGGCCTATCAATTCAGCCCACAGGCACAGCATCGGATATCAGCGCTAAGGCTGCTCTCGCACAATCGACGTCGTTCTGCACCGTGGGCGCCCCGCTCACCCCGATCGCCCCGACAACTTCTCCGTTCACCTTAATGGGAAATCCTCCACCCCACGCCGCCATACGCGCAAGCGTGGGGATGCCGGCCAAAAGCGACGGGTCGCTCTGGATAGAGTTGAAAAACTCCTGCGTGGAGACGCCGAACAGAGCTGTATATGCCTTGTTCTGCGCCATCTCAATGGTAGGGATCGGGGCCCCATCCATCCGGCCAAAGGCCTTGAGATTGCCGCCATCATCGAGAATCGCTACGTTCTCGCTAACGCCAAGTTCTCTGGCTTTCGCCACCGCTTCGTCCACCATTTTCTGTGCTAGCTCATAAGAGATGCTGTGTTTCTTCACCACGTTAGCCATTGGACACCTTCCTCCATTTGATATTTATTGCGTGTTGATCATCCCCGCACTTCGCACAATGGCGGCGACCTTCCCTGTCCTGCAGAATCACCTTGCCGAGATTCGCAATGTGACTTCGTGTGCGTCGGTTCAGGCATTCATTCCGCCATCCACGGTAAGATTCGCCCCGGTGATGTAAGAGGACTCCGGACCGGCGACAAACGCCACCATCGCGGCGATCTCATCCACACGCCCGTAGCGATCGAGCGCTGTGGCGGCCTTCTGCGGCACCGCCCAATCACCCGAGGCGGGATTTAAATCCGTGTCGATCGGACCCGGCTGGACGTTGTTGACCGTGATGCCCCGGCTCCCTACCTCTCTCGACAGCGCTTGGGTGAACATTTTGACGGCTCCCTTCGTGGCCGCGTAGGGCACAAGCCCGGGCGCAACGGCACGCTCGCCCACTGCCGAACCGATCATGATGATGCGACCACCATCATTCATGTGCTTCAGCGCCGCCTGCGTCGCGACGAATATGCCACGGACATTGATGTTGATCAGACGATCGAGCTCCTCCAGCGTGGTGTCCTCAAACCTCTTGGGAATCGCCGTGCCGGCATTGTTCACAAGGACGTCGAGCCGGCCGAGTGTCGCCACGGTCTGTTCGACCGCGGCTTCGACGGCGTCGGCATCAGCGGCATCCGCCTGAATTGCGATCGCTTTTCGGCCAGTGCGTTCAATCTCCTTGACGACCGATGCAGCTGCGTCGGCACCTTTCGAATACGTGATGGCCACGTTCGCTTCGTCCGCAGCCAGACGCTTGGCGATTGCAGCACCAATGCCCCGCGAGCCGCCCGTAATGAGTGCAATCTTTCCTTCCAGATTCTTAGACATCGTTTTCTCCTACTCCTTCAATCTTGTTCTTTGCGAATCCAGTTGCGTATGTAGGGCGAGCAGTCGAGAAGCGTGGCGCCTCGTGCTTCACAAGTCCCAAGGAAGCGAACAGTCTCCACATCGACTAAGGTCACTTCCTCCAGGTCCAATGTGATTGCCGGTCCGCTCTCACGAATCTGCTTCTCTAACTCCTCCAAATGCTCCGCTCGCATCCGGCCTATTAGTCGAATCGTCACGCCGTGCCCGTCCGAGTACTTTTCGATCTTCAAGGTCATATTCGATCGCCTCGGCCGCTTCACATCTCCAAAGTGGCAATTTCATTGCCACTCGTACTTGATTGATTTATTTGTTCTTAGGTTTTGAAGTCAGGCCGTAATTTCAGCGTTTGCCGAAAGTTCAGCGTGAAGCCGCTAGAGCTGCCCGAAAGGCTTACCTTGGGCTTCTGGATTTTGAAAGTGCTAAGATCGCTTACGCCAGGTGGACTAAGCGAACATGAGTGAGCTGGCCCAAATTGCGCAAAGCCCCGAACTGAGCGATGCTCTCGAAATGCTCGGCCAGGAGGCTGCTCGGCTCCAGACCGTCATCGACACGGTTCCGTCTTTCTTGTGGACGAGCTTGCCGGACGGATCCAAGGAATATCTGAACAAACGCTGGTGCGAGTACACCGGCCTGCCCTTGGAGCAGGGGAAAGGCTGGGGTTGGAAGATGGTCGTTCACCCCGATGACCTTGATCGGCTCTTTCGTGAATGGCTCGCGTTGGTGGATGCCCGCAAACCAGGTGAACTGGAAACTCGCATCCGGCGACATGACGGAGAGTACCGATGGTTCCTCATACGTGTCGTTCCACAGCTCGACGCTGAAGGCAAGGTCGTCAGGTGGTTTGGAAGCAATACCGACATCGAAGATCGAAAAAGAGCGGAAAAAAAACTCCTTG
>Ga0193717_1001737_pt1 | contig 13130 bp, 18 predicted proteins | sample U2c2metaG_FD_145900 | JGI IMG/M metagenome (GOLD analysis project Ga0193717, IMG submission 145900) | Soil microbial communities from a riparian zone of the East river system, Colorado, United States - U2c2 | ecosystem: Environmental > Terrestrial > Soil > Riparian zone | place: USA: East River...
GAGGTTTGGGTGTCCTTGAGAGTGGCCGTGCCTTTGAACTTGGCTGCCAGGGACGGGAGCGCGAGAGCGGGGACGAGGATCGCGGTGATGATGACTTTACGCATGGATTTTCCCACCTCGGTAAATATTGTAAGGCCGTGTCGAAGATAGCCAGCGAATCTGATAGCCAGCGAATCTGCGGCGCAGACTTACTGGGCGATCTTCTGGTAATCGGAGTTTACAGTCTTGATCTCCATCTCCTTGCTCGCAGCTTTGAGGTCGGTGTTGGCGGCGTAGTTGGCTCCGTCGGGGAGGCTGGCGAAGTTCACCGAGAGAGTGACGATGTCGGTTTTGGGATCGTCGAGGTAGCTATCGACGGTCAGGTTGCGAATCTTCTTCGCGGCTGTGTCGAAGGCGAAGATCATCTTGTCGCCGGGCTTGTAGTAGTTGCTGAGGGCAAGGGAGACCGTTCCGCCGGACGGGGTCATGCTGGCGTTCCCGGCCTGGAAGGCATCCTGGATCTTGTCGCGATTCGGCGGAACGTACTCTCCGACGAGGCTCTTGAGGCGAGCTCCGTAGTCCTTCATCTCATCGACCTTCTTTTCGACGATGCGGGCTTTGAAGCGGCCTCCCCGCTGTTGCTGCTGGGGTTCGGCAGCCGGGGCGCCGATGGGAGTCTTCTGGACTTTGCCGTCGGGGCCGTAGCGGCAGGTGTTCTGCTCGGTCTTTCGGGTCTGGCCCTTGAGGATGATGGTGGTCGTCTCGGTCCACTGGTATTTTTCCAGCTTGGCGTGGTTGGCGGCTACGGATTCCTTGAGGGCGGAGACGCGCTCCTGGAGGGCTGCCTTTTCGGGCGCCTGGAAGGCCAGGGAAGATGAGGCGGTGAGGGCGAAGGCGAAGAAGACGCCTGCAGATCGGAGGGGCAGAGAGGACGAATAGGACATGGGAAGCCTCGTTCTTAGAAAGTGAGAGGGGCCCGTCCGGAGAAGACTATCACCAGCGGTTGTTAGCTACATCTTCTATTTTCAGAGGGATTTAGCTGCGGCCAGCCCCCCTCAGGTATTTTGTGCAAAGTCTTCATTCTTCATCAGATAAGGCCGGACTTACATGGCAAAGTCTTGATAAGGAACGACTTGTCTTCAAAGTATTGCAATAAAAGGAGATGTGGGAAGGCGTCTAAGGCTGACCTCTCCCTGCTCTTTTCGTCGCTTCTCTTTAATTTTAGCGAAACGGGTTGAACTCATCGGCAGTTGGGATGATGTCTGAAATCAGCGAGATGAGGGGTTCGCAGGCTTGACAGAGTAAAGCGGTGGGATCGCAAAGATTCTTCTTCGGTTACTCGGCTGCGATCATCTCGCGAACGGAAGCGATGCGCTTTTTGATGCCCTCGATCTTCTCGGGCCAGGAGCCTTCGACGTGATCCGGGTATGGGATTCCGGCGGCGTACTCTCGCTCGGCTTCGGCGAGGTTGTCGAGGAGGTGATCGAGCTTTTGCTGGAGGGTGGGACCGCTCATGGAGAAAAGGCTATCACTTTAGGGGTGAGGCTGGCGCGGTCGGTCGGAGGGTTAGGTTTCAGGCTCCAAGAGCTTTATGGGAGGCTTTGGAAAACAGGCAACAGCAAGAACAAAGGCGAAATACAGGGATCTCTCCGCTGCGCCGCGCGATGAAGCTGCGCGTCTCCGGTCGAGATGACGTTGGTGGTTGAGTGATCTGTAGTGCGATGAAGTTGAGTGTCTGCAGTCGAGATGACGAGATGTCTTGAGTGATTTGCTGTGCGATGAACCTGCACGCTTTCCTGTCGAGATGACGGGCGGTTGAGTTGTTGGGCGGGGTTAGAGATTCTGGTTCGCGCTCCGCGCGAATGACCCACTCATGCGATGAGACCGCATGAATGGGGCACCCAGCAGCCTACCTGGGGGAGAGCGCATCGATGAAGCGTCTTGAACTCCATCAGATGCGGAGGAAGAGTTTTTTGCGGTGCAGCACGTAGAGCAGGGACCAGTAGAGGAGCAGGGAGATGCTTCCGAGGAGAAGCAGTTCGATGCCTTCGCCGAGATGGCTGCGGAGCCGATCGGCCATTGAGGAGTAGAGGGAGGAGGAGTCGATGAGGTGCTCCCACAGGTTGGCGATGAGATAGGCGGCGATGGAGTTCATGCCGATGACGACGAGCGGGAAGGCGAGGGTGCGGTGGCCTCGCTTTTCGACGATCCAGAGGAAGGCAGACAGGAGATAGAAGCAGAGGCCGCCGCTGAAGAGGGTCCAGGCCGGGGTCCAGATGCGCTTGACGATGGGGTTGATGCCGAGGAGATGAAGGACGACTGCGGCGGCCACGAGCGCGGTACCGGCGAGGAGGAGGCGGCGGATGGGAAGGCTGGGGGCGGCGGTGAGGAGCCATCGACCGGCGATGAGGCCGAGGATCATGGTGCCGAGGGTGGGGATGAAGTTGAGGGTGAGGTATCCGCCACCGTTGTAGAGGAAGGGAGAGGTGCGGGGAAAGAGGTTGAGGAACCAGAGGTCGAAGGCCTGGCCGAGGTTGGCGTTCTTGTTCCAGTGCGCTGCGAATCCGTGAAGGAGATGGCTGTGCCAGTTGAGTGGGACGCCGACCGCGGCGTAGTTGAAGCCGGCGGGCGGAAGGGGATAGAGCGCCCATGCGAGCCAGTAGCCGACGAGGATGGCGGCGAGCGCAGTCCATTGCCAGCGTGGTCGGACGCAGGCGAGAAGGAAGGCGAAGGTGTAGCCGAGGCCGATCTGGGTGAGGGTGTCTTCCAGGGTGACGTAGATGGGGGGCCGGTGAATGCAGCGAAGCAGGATTCCGAGGGCGACGAGGATGAAGCTGCGCTGGACGGTGTGGGCGAGGCTGCGAGAGAAGGCTTCGCCCTTACGCTGACGGCTACGGAGCGAATAAGGGAGAGCGACTCCGACGAGAAAGGTGAAGGAGGGTTGGATGAGGTCGTGGAGACTGAACCAGGTCCATTCGACGTGGGTCTGGTTGAAGGCGAGGATGCGCCAAAAGGTGCTGCCGGGCCAGGCGCGGGAGACATGGGAGAGGCGAAGGACCTCGGCCATCATGAGGAACATGACGAGACCGCGGTAGGCGTCGACCGCCATGTTGCGTTGGGGCTTGAGGACCGGGGTAGAGATAGAGGGCTCGATAGGGCACCTGAGATTTATGTGGGAAAGGCTATCAGGTGTGGGAAGGGTTGAGGAAAGGCCGTTCGTGCATCCAACAGAGGTGAGGTGAGGCGATGGTGGAGCGAGGGGTCGAAGGAGTGGTGCGGGAGTGCTTCCGGGCGTATGTAGACAAGGATCGTGGGCTGCTGGAGAACCTGGTGGCGGAGGATTTCACCTTCACTTCTCCGTGGGACGATCATATCGACCGGAAGACCTACTTCGAGCGGTGCTGGCCCAACAGCGATCGAATTAAGGAGTTCCGTCTGGAGCGAATCTTCGTGAAAGGGACCGAGGCGTTCGTGCGCTACGAGCTGGTTCCGGTGGATGGGAAGACCTTCCGGAACGTGGAGTGGTTTCGGGTGGAGGACGGGCTGTTGCGCGAGGTTCAGGTTTACTTTGGCTCGGTGTGAGGAGTTGGAATCCACCTGCGGAAGGTCTAGGTGTTTTGATCGGGCAGGTAAGGACCGCTGGGGACTCCCCAGTTCCAAGAGGGCACGAGAGCCGGCTCGACGGAAATCGTGTCGAGCTTTGGCAGCCTGTCGCAACGGACTGATGCCGAGGCCAACCCAGGTTAGTCTTCGGGAGGGTGGACTTTTAGGCCATGGGGGATTCTGGCTCGGGTCATGTTGACGTGGCGGCACGAGGGGCTGACACTTTTACATGCGACCAGCGATGATGCGATCAGGACTTGCCAGTCTTCTGGCGTTTGCGCTGTTTCCGGTGGCGGTCCGGGCGCAGGCTCCGGTATTCGCGACGACTCCGGAGGAGAGCAACGTCAATTTTTATGTGAAGGCTTCGGTTGCCCTGACCGGGAAGTTCGAGCGATGGGATGCTTCGCTGAAGTTTAATTCCGCGGATGTCACATCGGGAGTCCTGAACATCAAGATTGATGCGGCCACAGTGAATACTGGGAGCGGCATGAAGGACGGGAAGCTGCGGAGCAAAGACTTCTTCGACGTGAAGGAGAATCCGTCGATCACGTTTCGGTCCACGGGGGTGACCCAGACCGGTCCGGTGACGTTCGATATCCCGGGCACGTTTACGATCCGGGGAGTGTCTAAACCCGAGACGTTGAAGCTGACGATTTCAGGCAAGGGGACCCGCGCCGGGGAGATTAAGGGGAAGATGGCGTTTGACCGAAAGGACTACGGAATGACGAGTGGTATTCCGTTCGTGAAGATCGCCGACCGCGTGGAGGTTGAGGTCGATCTGAAGGTGAAGCAGGTGAGCGGGCCTACTCTGGTCTATAAGCAATGAACCTTGGTTGATGTATGGGCCACCCGCCGAATGCCCACCACGCGGTGAACTGCATGCATGGGCGGTCTTGAGGAGTCGAGTGTGCATCAACTCAGGAGAGGTATGACGGTGTTGAATCCTCCTCTGGTCGGGTGCTGCTCCGCATAGCCATTCGTAGAGGGTGGGCAATAGGGAAATTCAGGTCTACTCTGGGCTCTGTGGAGCATGAAAAAAGGAGGTCATGATGGCTCTCAGTTTTGCGAAGGATATTCGACCACTCTTCCGGGATGAGGATGTTGAGTGCATGCAAGGGATGGGGGTTGATCTTGGTGACTCTGCGTGGATGTGTGTTCCAGCTAATGCGCAGAGTGTGTATGAAAGAGTTGCGGATGGCTCGATGCCTCCGGACGAAGCATGGCCAGCGGATCGGATTGCCTTTTTCAAGTCGTGGATGGATGCGGGTTATCCGGCGTAAAGGTTTCACCATTCCGATGGTGAGGTTCCATTCCGGGGAATCTTCTATTGACTTGGTTTCGATCGCAGGCGTAGCTTAGCCTCCTCCTGACGGGCCCTCAGATATTCGCCGATGGCGGCCGGAGTGTTTCCATGCGCATGATCATGTACGTCACTTTTCCTGTTGAGACTTTCAATGCTGCAGTCCGAGATGGTTCTGCCGGAACCAAGATGAAGCGAATCCTTGACCAGTTGAAACCCGAGGCAACATACTTTACGGCCCGAAATGGTCAGCGGAGCGGGGTTCTAATTGTGGATCTTGCGGATCCGTCGAAGATCCCAACGCTTGCAGAACCGTTCTTTCTTTTGTTCAATGCGGGGGTGGAGGTGCATCCGGTGATGCTGCCTCAGGATCTTGCTGCGGCGGGGCTGGAAGGGCTGGGTAAACAGTGGGCATAGCCTCCGGAGACAGGAGGTAGTTATGCCAGTTGACTTACATCTTCAGAATCGAGATAGACCTGTGGATGATGAGAGGTCATGCGTGACAGAGACAGCTATAGACGGCGTCTCCCCGTTCTTTATTGTGCGAAACGTCCCGACGGCACTTTCGTTCTATCAAGAAAAACTCGGGTTTGACGTTGTCTTCCAGGAGCCGAATGGCGAGCCCTTTTTCGCTATTGTGAAGCGGGGAGGGGCGATGATCTTCGTCAAGGATGTCGGCGCGGAACCGCTACCCAACTGCAAGCGTGAACGGGCGGCTCGATGGGACGCTTATGTCTCAGTCCCCGACCCCGATGCACTGGCGGGCGAATTTGCGACGCGCGGAGTTACCTTTTCCAAACCTCTGCGGGATACCGAAGACGGTCTGCGTGGCTTCGAGCTTGAAGACGCGGATGGGTATGTCTTGTTTTTCGGACGTCCACGTTGAAGGCGAGTTTGGATGAGTCGGAGCCAACGATTGAAGGGGATGAGGTTATGCTGGCCTGTTGGTTTATGCGATTCAAGGCGAATTGGCTTATGCGATGAGGTTGCATGAGTAGGAGAGCATCTTCATCGGGAGTACGTTCGTTTGTCTGACGCTGTGGATTGCGAGTATCTTCTTTCCGGGCCCCGCAAAATCTAATTTGAGCGAGGACACAACAATGAAGAATCTCCTAAATATCCTGAAGATGCTGGGCGCGAGTGGATTCTTGTGCCTGTTACTTGCAGTGCCTGGCGCTGCGCAGATTGCCGACGGTCTGGATTTTTCAACGGACTTTGCCTTCACGGCGGGCTCTACCAAGATGCCTGCCGGAGCTTACACTATCACCCAATCTGAAGATATGCAGGGCATTATGAAGATTACGGCTGCGTCTGGAAACCATAGTGCGATGGTGTCGTTCACACCGATGCAGGCGGAGACGACCCATGCCACGTCAGATGTGACCTTCCGCCGATATGGGAAGGCTGAGTATCTGGACACGGTTTTGGTCGGGGGACAGAAATACGGGATGAAGATTGAGCCGACGAAAGCAGAGCTAGAGGCAGCCGGCGGTCAAAAACCTGAGGTGCATAAGGTTTCTGGGAAGTCGAAGAGCTAGCGATTCATCTGCAGGATTTCCCGGGCCCATCCATGGGGTGAGACCGCATGGATGGGCACCTCATTTCAGATGTGGGGCACAGGTGGGGATGGATGCGAGTTGTCGGATTCGTGCGTGTGGGCTTTGGATGTAATAGCTCGACCGCTACTCAGGCGTATGCGGAGCGCGGTTAGAGAGTGGCCCCAACCAGCTCCAGCTCAGCGGAAGGCGTTATTTCGCTGCCGGGTTCCGTCTTCGCGGAGGGAACTCCGCGAGGCTTCGTTTGCTTACGCCAGATTCGGATGATTTCAAGATTCTCGGCCTGAGTAAGCTTTGTCACCTTCATGTTTTGCTGACCGGCCTTTGCGTTCATCGGACGCACGATGATCGCTTCCTTGACTCCGGGACGGACTCGCAGGAAGACGCCGCGGGCTCTGCGGGGCCCGGGAATTGGCGGGGTCGAAGCCATTCGCAGTTCGCCGTTCGGCTTCATGTTGCGTAATGCGTAGACGGCGCAGTCGCCGTCCTTCAAGAGTTCGCGAATCAGATCTTTGACCAGTTCGGACTGATTGGCGTTCAACTCGAGACCATGTACATTCGGCATTGGATATGCCTCCCTTTCATGAATCGATGTTATCGAGAAAGGCATAAGTAATTCGTAAAGAGGGGTCCACGATCGCGTATGGGCCACCGCCCATACGATTCAGGACTTGAAGTCACGAGGACCAGATGTCCTCGCTTATCCGGGCTTCTGATTCTAGTTGAGAAAGAAATTGTTGGACGTAGGGCAATCTTGAGTTGCAGAGTCTGCGCCCCTCTGCGGTCTGAATGTACTGCAAAGCGATATCAATTTTCTGCTTATACCATTCGATCGCTTGAAGAGGGGGCAGGTCCATTTGTCCGAAGAGTGCAAAGACGCGAGCGATGCCCACTGCCGAGAGACCGTCGAGTTTGTCTGCGTCAAACAGGATCTTTGCTTCGTCGGTGGATGGTTGGATGGTCCTGACGTGTTCTGAGGAATGTTCGCCAATCACTCTGAGAACCTTACTGGCCTTCTCGTCCGGGCAAGCCGCCTGCTTCAGAATTTCCTCTGCAGCTCGCAGACTCAATTCCACGTGCTCGGCCTTTTTCCCAGCGGGTTGCTCGACATCGTGCAGGAGCACTGCGAGTTGCAAAATTTCGTAATCGACTCCCTCAATGGTGGCGGCGATGGCAAGTGCGTTCTGCATGACACGCTCGATGTGGTCAAAGCGGTGTGCCACGGATTGGCCGGAATTACTTACGCGTCGGACGACTTCACTTCTTACGGAATCTGTCAGCTTAGACATACTCCCTCAATCTTTTCATAATGATTGAGGGCCATCCACCGCTATCGGTGGATAGAGAAGAGCGGTTCGCGCTTCCGTGCGAATGAGCATTCATGCGCTGAAGGCGCATAAATTGATTGGCCACCCAGCCAACGATCGCGAAGGACTGACCGTCGAAGTCAAGCGAAGCCGTGTGAGGTGATCTTTCGATGAAGACAATGACATGTAAAGAACTCGGAGGGAATTGTGACGAGAAGCTGTCTGCTTCGTCGTGGGACGAGATGGTGAGCGTCATGGTGAAACACGTCACGGAGAAGCATCCGGATGTGTACAAGCAGATGGAGAAGATGCACAGCGAGGACCCCAAGAGATGGGGCAGAGAGACGAAGCCGAAATGGGATGCCGCTTCCGAGGTCTGATCGTGCACAACGGCGGCGTTGCCGGGCGGAAGTGGTTTCCTTCGATGCCAGATGAGGGTTCGAGCTTCGCTCGAATGCCCCATTCATGCGCTGATGCTGCATGAATGGGACCCCCGTCATGGTGGGTTTCTATATGGGCCACCCGCCGGCGATGGTATGACGGTCTATGGAGTTGATCGGAAGATGGAGCTATTTGACGTGCACGATCGCACCACTCAGCGTCCCTGACACTTCTACAATCACATCTCCCGGCTTCCGTGAGTGCACGGGACTGTCGACGACGACTATACGGCTTCCTATCGGTTCTTTAACATCGATGGACTTACCAGGTTCCAGCTTGATGATCTCGTCTCCATCTTTAAGCACCATTGGAGCACCTGATTCATTGATCAGAGAAAGCTTAACTACCTTCGATCTACCGATTGCAGCGTTTACGGGAAGATCAAGATGCCCTACTTTGGCATGTGCGGCTTGAGGTGCCATCAGTGTGAGAGTAATCAATATTGGGGAGATTGATGTGATGTATTTCATATGCCTTTCTTCTTGCAACAACAGAGTGGAGTAAATTCAAGAACACTTATTTCCATAAAGCGATAACCTGACCTTCGTTCGATCGCTCGTCAGATGTTGTTGTAAGAAGAACGCAGGGGGTTGGCGTTTATTCCCGAGAAACGCATACTTATACCTTCGTCAGGAGATAAATGCTTCGGCGTGTATGCACGAACAATTCAGTGCATTAATGCTTTTTTTATGCGAAGCCTAATTTCTTCGAAAAGATGGGCCGCACGGGCGCTCTCGACTCTACCGACAGGTAGTTCCAAACTAAGTTGGAACTACCCGTGCCACCGTTATCCCATCGTGTTGTTGTAAGTATCCGTTGAGCGATAATCTGGCCACTTGAAACAAATTGTGGCCACCGTAAATACAATGCTTCCATATCGCGTCCGCCGGTACACGGACTTATGGAAGCCACCTCACAAGCTGATCTTTCTCAACGCATTGTTGAGTAGAATTATGCTTTCCCGCCGCAGGCAGATGGGTTGATGACGCCAAGCGTTCCTGCTCCGTACTCTGCAACTCATGTAATCTCAAACGCAGAATGCCACTGCATAATCTCGATCTCGACACCCTGCGGACACTCATCACGGCCCATGATGTGGGCGGCTTTGCGCAGGCGGCAGAGCGCCTGGGGCGGACGCCGTCGGCGATCAGTCTGCAGATGAAGCGCCTACAAGAGGAATTAGGGACACCGCTCTTTCGTAAGCACGGCCGGGGCCTGAAGCTGACAGAAGCCGGAGATACAGCCCTCGGATATGCCCGGCGCATGCTTGCACTCAACGACGATCTGCTGCAGACCATGCAGGGCGTGACGTTGGCCGGCACCATCGGATCGGTGCTCCACAGGATTTCACCGCGCTGCTGCCTGATGTTTTGCGGCAGTTCACGGCGCTTTATACACGAACTCAAATAGAGCTGCGTATTGAGGGTAATGGCGCTCTCATTGAAGCCCTCGACAAGAGCCAGCTTGATCTCGCGCTGACCATTGGATTCGCGGACCGGAAGGACGCTCTGATGCTGGGCGAACTGCCTGTGCTCTGGATCGCGAGCCGAGCGTTCCGCACACAGGATGCTTCTCTCCCCCTCGCTGTACTGGGCCCGCAATGCGCCTTCCGCAAGTCCGCCGTGCAACAGCTCGAAACCGCCGGTATCCCGCATCGTATCGCAGCCACCAGCCCGAGCCTGAACGGCCTATGGGCTGCGCTTCAAGGAGGGCTTGGGATCACCGCGCGCACAGCCATGCAACTGCCGGCTCATCTGGTGGCAAACAGGTCGTTGCATCGCCTGCCTGCTCTTCCAGCTCTTCCCGTGGCGTTGCACCGTGATCCGAATGCCACGAACCCTGCGCTTGATACTTTTTATTCTTTGCTTGGCACGGCAACACGAGCCGCTCTGGCCGAACTTGCCCAGCCGCAAGGCTCCCGGGTATTGCGGAAAACGTAAGCGAAATTCAATCGTTCGGTAAAAAGAATCAAATTGTGCAGCGTTCGTGCGGTTAGTACGGTGTACCCATGATCGCCATCGTTTCCCTCGTTGCTACCGTGGCACTCGCTATCTCCTCCGCGGATGCCCAGACGCCAGCCCAAAACCCATATGTCGGCACATGGAAGCTCATTGCCGCGGACAAGATCCTGCCCGACGGTAAGCGCGTCGCCGATTATGGCGCTGTGCCGCACGGCCTGGCCATCTTTACCGCCGACGGTCATTTCATGATTGATGTATTTCGCGATGTGCGTACAAAATTCGCCGGAAAAGACCGAGAGAAGGGCACGTTCGAGGAGTACAAAGATGCGCAACTGACCTCGAGTTGCAGCTTCGGCACCTATAGCTTCGACGCCGCGACCGGCAAAGTCACCCTCCATATCGACCGCAGCACCTTTCCGAACAACGACGACACGACACAGATCCGCGACTACGAGCTGAAGGGCGACACTTTGAGCTGGCGCGTCACCCCTCGTCCCGACGGCTCGATCCCCATTACCGTGGTGCGCCGCATCGTTGTTGAAGGGAAAAGTGATTAGAAGTCTAAGCGGGGAAGGAGTCCATTCCGCACTTCCCAGAAGCCCGTTTCGGATTAGGTTCCGGGTGGTCGACCACCCGGAAGTCATCTCTTTCATGGCGAAGGCCAGCAATCCGATACGACGATTATCCTATGGAATATGAAACGCCGAAGCTTCCTAAAATACTCTGCTGCTTTCGCTACAACCGCCTCCACGTCGGCTCTGTCGCAATCTGCACAAGCGGCAACCCGTCTTGAGCCAACACAGACCGCAGACGCTTTGAACCCTAGCGGAATTCGTGTTGCGGGCATTCGCATGATTCCAGTCGCCGGAGGCAAGTACAAAGTCTGGACCAAACAGATTGGTTCCGGTTCTGTGAAGGTGCTTCTGCTCCATGGCGGACCTGGCTTTCCGCACGACTATCTGGAAGCAATGGAGTCCTTCTTACCGCAGGCGGGGATTGAGATGTACTACTACGACCAGCTTGGTGTTGGGAACTCCGATGTTCCCGACGATCCGAAGCTCTGGACTCTGCCTAGATATCTCAGCGAGGTCGAGGAGGTTCGGCGTGGACTAGGCCTGGATCATTTTGTACTTTACGGCCACTCCTGGGGCGGCATGCTTGCGATCGAGTATGCGCTGAACTACCAGCAGCACCTGCGCGGCCTGGTGATCTCGAATATGACGGCAGGCATACAGTCTTACCTCAAGCGAACGGCTTCCTTGAAGACGCAGCTGCTCTCGACCGAGTCGCTGTCAAAGTTCAATGCGATGGAGGCTGCGAAAGACTACGAAAACCCTGCATACACCCGAATCGTCATGGAGGAACTGTATCCGCAGATGATCTGCCGTTTGAAGCCTTGGCCCGAGCCCGTGACGCGTGCATTCCGCCTCGGGAACGAGAAAATTTACAACCAGATGCAAGGCAAGAGCGAGTTCGAAGTGACGGGAAATTTCAAGGACTGGGAGCGCTGGGATCGCCTGCACGAAATTAAGGTGAAGGCGCTCACCATGGGTTCGAATCATGATGAGATGGACCCTGCCGACATGCGTAAAATGGCGACGCTGATGCCGAACGCGACCTCTGCCATCTGCCCCAACGGCAGTCATATGGCCTTGTGGGACGATCAGGCCATCTATTTCCGGCACCTTCTCGCCTTCCTGGGCAATGTGTAGACTTCTATCGGCGATGGCACAGAGCAGCCTTGGTAGGAATGCTGTGTGCCATCGACGAGGTCCGAGTCGAGACCTTGTAGCTCGCCGTCGAGGATGCCTGGAATGGATAAATACCCCGAGACGACAGGCTCCCGGTTCGGGATGTTGCTGTTCGTCTCCAACAGGCATGGGTGGGTTTGGATGTATGGCCACCCGTCCGAGATTACGGTCCCATGCGGATGTGGTGTTCCCCGGTGAAGGCGAAGACGGGGAGCAGGTTGGTGAGGATGAGGAGGTCGCGGATCTTCTGGTTGAGGCTGCGGAGCTCGACCGTGGTACCGCGACTTTTCGCGTGAACGTAAAGGCGGACGACGGCGCCGAGTCCCATGGAGTCCATGTGGGTGAGGTGGGCGAGGTCGAGGATGACATGCTTGTGGTTGGGCAGGAGCGCGGAGACGGGAGTGTAGAGCTGATCGGCGTAGTTGGCGGTGAGTTTTCCGTGGCAGCGGACGAGGGCAGTGGCGCTGTGTTCTTCGATCTCGATGTAGAAGGGCGGCGGAGTGGCGGAGGCTTCCATGCGGGGCTCCTTTGGGGAGACCCATTTTACAGGGTGGGCTTTAAAGACGGTTCGAGCGCTGCTCGAATGCCTACCTTAGGGACGATAAGACCGCCGCGAAGGGCACCCGATTTTAGATATGGGCCACCCTGCCTAACGGTACCCCCCAGGGTCCAGTTGTCATTGGACTTTTGAAGGCGGGATAGGTACAAACAATAGCGGTGTAACCAGACGAAATTCCGGGATGTCTACACCCGGATACCTTTGCCGATCCACCTTCCTCCCGCCTGCATCCGTTGCCCAATTCAAAATTGACGCACAATGGAGATCCGTCATGGAAAAAACTTTGGTTCCTCAAGCCCTGCACACCGACGAAAAAACTACTACTCCTCAAGCCCTGCACACAAGCAATGCCGAAGAACTTCCTCACATGCGGGATGCAGCCGGCCAAGTTCAAAGCCCCCTCAATTTGAGGTTGCCCATCACCAAAGGAAAGAACTGGGAAATTTTTGCCTATTTGGCCGACCCGAAAAATTCCAAAGCAATCAATGACGGACTGAATGCTGTGGGAACAGTACATTTTGCCCGTTTCCTTCCAGAGGCTGGGTTCGCCCTCTTTCTCTCGCAGACTCTGTGGGTGTTGACCGAGTACGACGGCACTTTCGACCAGTACATTCAAGACTTCGTCAATCAGATGGGCGATATCTTCGACGGACTGCTCGGTTTTGTGGACAAT
>Ga0193717_1001738_pt1 | contig 13126 bp, 12 predicted proteins | sample U2c2metaG_FD_145900 | JGI IMG/M metagenome (GOLD analysis project Ga0193717, IMG submission 145900) | Soil microbial communities from a riparian zone of the East river system, Colorado, United States - U2c2 | ecosystem: Environmental > Terrestrial > Soil > Riparian zone | place: USA: East River...
TGATCCGCTTCACCGGCGACCCGAGTCGGTCTCCGGAACCGGATCCACCTGTGCTTCGGCCTGCGCCCCGGCTTTCCTGTCCCGTTTGAACTTCGGACAGCCCGCCGCGCCGCACCTGCCGCAGTCATTCCCAGGGCGGAAATGCTGATGTGCCGCCTTGGTGTGCCCGCAAACGCAGACCTGCTCCTCGGCCATGAGATGCGCCCGTCCTCTTTCGATCTGGGGTTCGTCCGTCGGCCAGTGTAGCCGACCTGCTCCTTGCGCTGCCTGGGTATTTACCCGGTTCGTGCCCGATCGTGTCCGGTCCTGCCCGGATGTGTGCACTGAAAAATTCCGCGCGCCCCCAGATATCGCCGCACCGACACCCATGAAAGGTGGCCATGCGTTCTCCCGATCCCCTGATATCCCTGGTCATTCCCGTGCTCAACGAAGCGAGGAACCTCGAGGTGGTGCTGCCGAGCCTGCCGGCCGTGCACCAGGTAGTCCTCGTCGACGGCAATTCGGTCGACGACTCCGTCGAGGTGGCGCGGCGGTGCCTGCCCGAGGTGGAAATCGTCACCCAGACCCGTGGTGGCAAAGGAAACGCGCTCGCCTGTGGGTTCGCCCGCGTCACCGGGGACGTGGTGGTGATGTTCGACGCGGACGGCTCGGCGGCGCCCGAGGAGATCCCGCTGTTCGTCAAGACGCTGATCGCCGGAGCCGATTTTGCGAAGGGCAGCCGTTTCGCCACGGGCGGTGGCAGCGACGACATCACCCCGCTCCGCCGCGCCGGGAACGCGATGCTCAACGGCATCACCAACCGTCTCATGAGGACACGGTTCACCGATCTTTGTTATGGCTACAACGCTTTCTGGGCAGACATCATCCCGACCCTGACGTTGCCGCACACGGAACTCCCGCTGGACGCGGGCAGGCAGTGGGGTGACGGATTCGAGATCGAGACGTTGATCAACTGTCGGATCGCCTTGGCGGGTTTGCGCATCACCGAGGTGCCGAGCTTCGAACGCGACCGCCTGCACGGCACGAGCAACTTGGACACCTTCCGCGATGGGATCCGGGTGCTGCGGGTGATTTTCAGCGAATACGTCCGATCTCGGCGAAAAAGGCGACGCGACCGACTGCGATCCGGTGAGCCCGTGCAACCCGGACTGGACCGGGCGGTGAGCCCGTGACCGGGCGAATGCAGACTGTTTCAGTCGTAATCTGTTGCTATACAGAGGATCGATGGGACGATCTGACCGAGGCTGTCGCCTCACTGGCAGAACAGACCCATTCTCCCTCCGAAGTCCTGATTGTCGTCGATCACAACCCCCGGCTCGAACGCCGCGCTGCGGCGGCCTTCACCGCCGCGCTTGATACGTCCAGCGCCGTCCGGGTGCTCGGCAACGAGGGTACCGCCGGGCTGTCAGGCGCGCGCAACACCGGTGTGCGCCACGCGATTGGCGAGATCGTGGCCTTTCTTGACGACGACGCGAAGGCCGATCCGTTGTGGCTGGCCGAAATGCTCTCTCCTTATGCCGACCCGGATGTCGCCGCTGTCGGAGGAAAGGCTTTCCCCGCGTGGCCGGACGGCGAGGCGCCGGTCCGGTTGCCCGCGGAACTGTATTGGATCGTCGGGTGCGCTTACACCGGCCAGCCCGAGGAACTCGACGAGGTCCGCAACCTGATGGGCTGCGCGATGTCCTTCCGCCGAGAGCTTGTTGCGCTACTTGGCGGATTCGCCGAGGATATCGGCCGGACGGCCGCACTTCCGTTGGGATGCGAGGAAACCGAGCTGTGCATTCGGCTGCGGCAACAGTTTCCCCATGCCAAAGTGGTGTTGCAACCCCGGGCAACGGTCCGTCACCGAGTCACGGAAGACCGGGTGGGCTGGCGGTATCTCCGGCGGCGCAGCTGGTCCGAAGGACTGTCCAAAGCGGCCATTTCCCGGATGGTCGGGCCTCGGGACGCGTTGTCGACCGAGCGGTCCTATCTGCGTTCGGTGATCCCCAGAGGGTTTCTGCGTGAGCTTCGGCGAGGGCGAACTGCCGCTTTGGGCGGCCTGCTGCTGGCCACTTCGGCGGCGGGCGCCGGGTATCTCGTCGGACGCACTCGCCGGGTGAAGTCGGACACTTTACCGTCTATAGTGGACGAAGAACTCGCCGCGCAGGCTCAGGATCGCCCGCCACGTAAGGAAATCCTCCCCAGAGTGAGTGTCGTGCTCGCTACAGCGGGAGACGTGGACGCCGCCCGGCGGTGCGTGCGCAGCGTGCTCGACACCGGCTACCCGGATCTCGAAGTGCTCGTGGTCGACAACCACCCGAGCCGGGCTCACCGGGATTTGCGGGCACTGGCCGAAACCGACGGCCGTATCCGCTATGTCCGAGAGCCCGTGCCGGGCGCCAGCCGCGCCCGCAACCGCGGTGCGCGGGAGGCCACCGGGGAGGTGCTCGCGTTCACTGACGATGACGCGGTGGTCGACGCGCAGTGGCTGGACGAGCTGGTCGCCGAGCTCGGCCGGCCCGGCACGCCGTGCGTCACCGGACTGGTCGAGCCGCTGTGCCTGGAAACTCAGGCGCAAGTATGGTTCGAGGCGTTCGGCGGCTTCGGCAAAGGATATCTGCGCCGGGTCTTCACCTCGGACAGCGGTCACCTGCTGTCTCCGGGAAAGTTCGGATCCGGCAACAACATGGCCTGGCTGCGAAAGTCCTTTTTGGACCTTGGTGGCTTCGATGAACGGCTCGGGCCCGGCCGCCACACCCGCTCGGGAGAAGATCTCGACCTGTTCCTCCGGCTCGTCGGTTCGGGTGCCCGGCTGACCTACACGCCCCATGCCGTGGTTTGGCACGAACACCGTGCCACTGAAGGGGAACTTCGTCGTCAGCTGAGGGGATACGGCACTGGTCTCGCCGCGATGTACCTGGTGCATGCGCGGCGACGTGGTGGTCTGCTCGAACTGCTCTCCGTTTTCCCGCAAGGGCTCCGGGTGTTCTTCGGATCCCGCTCGGCGACAAGCGGCCCGGAGTATCCGCGGCGGCTGATGGTCGAGGAGCTGCGCGGGATGTTGTCCGCGCCCGCCGCGCTGCTGCGGGAAAGTCGCCGATGACCGCACGCACCACTGCTTCCGTCCTGCTGCTCCTGACCGGGCTGACCGCCGCGCTGGACGTTTTCGACGCGCACGGGCCGGTGCGGCTCGTGGCAACCCTGGCGTTCTTCCTACTGGTGCCGGGGTGGTCCGTACTGGCGTTCTTCCGACCGGGCACCTCCTCGACGACCTGGGCCCTGGCCATCGCGGTCAGCGTCGCGATCGACCTGCTGGGCGGCCAGCTGATGCTGATGACCGGCCAGTGGTACCCGGCGATCGCGTCGATCTGCCTCCTGAGCATCTGCGCGATCCTTCTCGTGGCACACATGCTGACGGCCAGCCGAGGTGCCGCATGAGCGCTTCGACCGCGGTGCGCGCGGCGGATCGGCGTGTGCTGAGGGAGGGCACGGCCCTGTCGCTCAGCGCGGTGATCACCGGCCTGGCCGGACTCCTTTGCTGGATCGTCGCGGCGGGCACCCTGCCGCAGGAGGCCGTAGGCAGGGCGTCCGCGTTCGTGTCCGGATTTATCCTGGTCGCGGGGATCGCCCAGCTCAACGTGGGGCTCGGGATGCTGCGCTGGCTGCCACGTGCGGGCAAGCGGACCGGACGGCTGATCGGGCGTGGTTATCTCCTCGTCGGGCTGGTCGCCGCGCTGGGCGCACTCGTTTTCGTGCTGCTTCCGGTCGGGCGACAGACCGCGCCGGGCACCACGGCGCTGCTGTTCGTGGTCGCAAGCGTGTGCTGGGCGTTGTTCCAGCTGCAGGACTACGTGCTCGCCGCGCTCGGACGCGTCTGGTGGGTGCCGCTGTTCAACGGCGCGTTCGGGCTCGCCAGGGTCGTCGTGCTGCCGGTATTGGGCGCGGTACTGGGCACGCTCGGCGTGCTGGTCTCGTGGATGGCGCCCACGCTGGTGTTCACCGCGGCCGCCGGGCTGCTGATCGTCCTGCTGGCCCGGCGGCACAGTGGTCCGGCGGACCTGCCGGGGCGCCGGGAAGTCGCCTCGTTCCTCGGACCGACCTACCTGGCGACGATCGGGACCACGGTCCTCTACAACGTCGTGCCACTGCTCGTGACGAGCGAGTACGGACCCGTCGCGGGCGCCACCTTCTTCGTCGTGTGGACTGGTTTGACCGCGACGGACTACGCGTTGAACGGATTTGTGAATTCGATGGTCCTGCGAGGTTCCGCCGACCCCGGCGAGCACACGGCGATCCTGCGAGTGGTCGGCAAGCGGCTCGCGCTGCTGGTCGGCGCGGGTGTCGTGGTCGGGATTCCGCTCGCTCCGGTGCTGCTCGGGCTTTTCGGCCCGGAGTACGCCGAGCAGGGAACAGGCGCGCTGCGCGTCCTCATGCTCGGGATCGCGGTCCGGGTGGTCGTCGCGCTCGGCGTGGGCGTGCGGTTAATGGACGGCGACGGCAAAGGGGCCGCGGTGATCCAGCTTTCCGGCACCGCGCTCGTGTTGGCCGGTGTCGTGCTGGCCCCGGGGGAGGCCGGGCTTCTCGGGCCCGCGATCGGGTTCGTGATCGCGCAGAGCCTGGTCGCCGCAGTGGTGGTGGCTGGATTGGTTCGACGCCCGCGCGGGGTGGTTGAGTGATCGCGCGGTGGGCGGCGCCCGGGCTGTGCGTGGTCGCCGTCGTCCTGCAAGTGTCCTTCCTCGAACCGGTCGACCCGGGCACCTTGGGCTCGTTCGGCCTGATCGCGTCCCTGCATCCGGCGGTGTTGCTGGCGCTGGTCGTGTTGACGGCCGCGTTCGTGCTCGAGGTGCGGTCAGCCCAGCCGCGGACCTGGCTGCTGTTCGTTGCCTGTGTGCTCGCGGTGCTGGGGATGTACGGCCTGCCGTCGCTGATCGAACCCGCCGCCCGCCTGCCGGTCGCGTGGCTGCACGCGGGATGGACGGACTACATCGGCGAGCACGGCGAAGTGCTTCACGACTTCGACGCGCGCTTCTCCTGGCCTGCGTTCTTCGCGTTCGCGGCATGGCTGACTCAGCTTTCCGGAGTCGGCGACGCGACGGCGTTCCTGGCGTGGGCTCCACCGGTGCTGACCGGGCTCGCGGCCATCGGCGTGCACGCCGTGGCGACTGCCGTGCTGGGCCGAGGGAAGGCACCGTGGCTCGCGGCGTGGGTGTTCCTCTGCGTCAACTGGGTGGAACAGGACTACTTTTCCCCACAAGGACTGGTTTTCCTGCTGTACCTGGGCGCGTTGGCGTTGGTGTTCCGTTGGCTGTGCGACGAAAGCCCGTCGCCGCGCCGCTTGCAGGCCGCTTTCGCGTTGGTCGTGCTGATCCTCGCGCTAGCCCCGGCACATCAGGTGACCCCGTTCGCACTGGCCGCGATCCTGGCGGTGCTGACCGTCACGGGCCGGTTGCGGATGCGGTGGCTGCTCGCCGTGGCGGTGCTGGCGCCGGTGACCTGGCTGGTACTCGGCGGCAGTGACTACTGGGTGGGCCATCTGCACGTGCTCACCGGCGGGATCGGTGATCTGTCCGGGGCAGTGCAGGAGAACGTCCAGCAGCGGGTCGCGGGCGACCTCGGCCGGATGTCGGTGCTGGGCTTCCGGTTCGGGCTGCTCGCGCTCGTCGGGATACTCGCGGCCGTAGGCTGGTGGGGGATGCGAACACCGCGAGGCAGGCCCGTGGCGCTGGCCGTGGTGACGGTCATCCCGTTCGGTCTGGTCGCTTTGCAGTCCTACGGCGGCGAAATGCTGCTGCGGTCCTATTTGTACGCACTACCGTTACTGTCCACTTTGGCTGGTGCGGCGCTGGCGCGTTGGCTGGAGCCCGAACATGGACGACGTCTCGTGGCGGTGGCCGTGACAGTTGTGCTGGGCGCGGCCTCGGTCGTTCTCGTCGGTGCCAGGGGCGGGAACGACGGTTACGTCGCGTTCCGGGATTCCGACCGAGCCGTGGTCGCCACGGCCTACCGTCTCGCCCAGCCAGGCCAGCGCATCGCCTCACTGACCGCGTATGTCCCGCTGAACTGGGCCAGAGTCGGTGAGGTCAAACAGGGTTCGCTGGAACGAACCTGTGTTCCCAGCCCGGACGCCGGGGCTTGTATCGGCCGCGTCGGGCCCGAGTTTGTGGTGATCACCCGTGCCCAGGACAACTACGGTGTGACGCTGCTCGGCCTGCCCGCCGGGTGGACCGAGACCGTCCGCGCCGCGCTCGTTTCGTCCGGGGTGTACCGCGAGCAGGCCCACATCGGCGATTCGGTCCTGCTCATCCATCAAACCGGAGGTTCCCGATGACCGCTTCGCGTACCCGTCTGCTCTATGTCGGGTGGACCGGGCAGGGCAACCTGGGCGACGACGCGATCGCCGAAGCGTTGCTCCCGCGGCTGCCCGCCGTCGAACCCTGGCATGTGCCGCATGATCCGGCGGGATTCGCCCGCCAGGTACTCAGCGGGGCCGCACTCGGGGCGGTGAACCGTGCGGTGCTCGTCGGGGGCGGCACGGTCGTCGGCCGGCGGAACTGGCGGTTGCTGCTAACCGCTACGGGTGCGTTGCTGGCCAGGCGGCGGCCGTGGCACCTGATCGGCATCGGGGTCGAGGATCCCGCTTTCGGAGGCAGGAACTCCTTCTCCGACAAGGACGAGCTCGCTCGCTGGGTGCCGATGTGCGAGCGGTTCGACCAGATCACTGTGCGTGGCCCGAGGTCGGTCGAGTTGCTGGGATCCGTGGGGATTCAGGCCGAGATGGTCGGCGATCCCGCGTTGCTGCACCGGGCGCGGGACGGCGTCGAGCCACGGGAGCGGCTGCTGGGGGTCAATCTGGGCTTTGGCGACGACCTGTGGGGGCATGATCACGAGCGCGTGGTCGACGAGGTGGCCGAACTCGTCCGCGGGATGGTCACCGACGACTGGTCCGTGCGGTTCCTGGTGGTGAACCCAAAGGACGAGGCGGCGACCGTGGCTGCGATCCGCCGGGCCGCCGTGCCCGAGGAACGTGTCGAGCTCCGCCGGACCTTCACCGTGCCCGACTTTCTGGACGCGGTCGGCGAATGCACCGTGCTCGTCGCCGAGCGCCTGCACGCGCTGGTGCTCGGCGCGGTGGCCGCGGTTCCCTTAGTGGGATTGGAATACCAGCCGAAATGCGGCGACTTCCTCGCCTCCGTCGGAGCGGAGGCGCACACGGTCCGCACCGATCGGGTCGACGCGGACTTGGTGCGGGAGTACGTGGACGCCTTCGCCGGGGCCCGGGAGGGCGAGTCGGCTCGACTACTGGGCCGGGTGGAGGTACTGCGCGCGCGACTGTCCGAAGAGCTCACCCGGATCCGGTCGGGCGTGCTCGAGGGGAGCGCGCGATGACCGGATTGGCGGGCCGGTTGGCCCGGGAACTGCGCGTCGAGCTGGGGTTCCTGACCAGGCGGGCGGTGCTCAACGTCGTCGCGGCGAGCACGTTGGCGCCCCGGCCATTGCGGTGGGCGATCTACCGGGCGTGCGGGATGGATGTGCGCACGCCGAACATCTTCCCCGGGCTGCAGCTCGCCGGACGGCCCGGCAATCTCACCGTCGGGCGGGGCACGTTTGTCAACGTTGGCTGCTTCTTCGAACTCGTCGGCGAGGTCGTGATCGGCCGGGACTGTCAGCTGGGCATGCAGACCATGGTGGTCACCTCGCATCACGCGACGGAAGGCGGCCGGATCTCGCGGCGACCTGCCGGGCGGTCCGTGCGGATCGGCGACCGGGTCTGGACCGGGGCGAGGGTGACGATCCTGCCGGGGGTGACCATCGCCGACGACACGGTGATCGCCGCGGGCGCGGTGGTGACCGCCGACTGCGTCGAGCCGGGTGTCTACGCCGGTGTCCCGGCCAGGCTGATCCGGTCCGCGGTTCCGGCGGTTCGCCGATGATCCGCGAACTGAACTGGGCGGCCGCACTCGCGTTCGTCGCGATGCTCGTGCTGGTGCTGACCAGGATCACCGTCACGGAACGGGAAGCCGCCGGGAGAACCGTGCTGCGGCTCGACCTCGCGACCGGGGTGGTGGTTGTCGTGCTGGTCGCGACGTTGGCGCTGAGGGTGCTGGCTGAACTGTGAACGGGAAGGGAACACGGCAGTGAAAACCTCGAAGACCTCGAAGAAACGGGCCGCCGCGGTTATCGCGATCAGCGCGATTCTGGCAGTTCAGCCGGGCGCGGTCACGGCGCAGGCGACGGACAGGCTGACCGCCGGGCGCACGCTCGTCGACGCCGACGAGTTCGCTGGGGCCACCTTGGACCGGACGAAATGGGGAACCTACGACGGGAAGTCCTCGAACGGGCTCTCCAGCTGGAAACCGGAGGAGATCACCGTCGGCGGGGGAGAGTTGACGATCAACGGCCACGGCAAGGACCCGACCGGCGTGGGCAACGTATCCGGGGCGCTGTGCTGGTGCCTGGGCAAGGGAAACCGGACGTACGGGCTGTGGATCGTCCGTGCGAAATTCGATCCCGGAAATGGGTACGGTGTCGCGATGCTGTTGTGGCCGAAATCTAATCAATGGCCGCAGGACGGTGAACTCGATATGGTGGAAAGCGTCCGTCCGCAACGCATTTCCGCTATTTCTTCGGTGCATTGGGGAAATCCGCCGAGCGGGCAGCGGGACAGCGGGAAGCTCTGGGGCGACTACAGCCAGTGGCATATCTACGCCGTCGACTGGCAACCGGGATTCGTCAAGTACTCCATCGATGGCCAGACGGTGTACGACACCCGCGTCAGTACCAAGAACCCGGTGGTCCCTAGCACACCCATGCACCTGGTCGTCCAACAGGACCCAGGCCCCTACGGCGCCCCTAACTGGATCCCTGCGCCGGACGCGTCCACTCCGGACAATGTGGCGGTGAATCTCGATTGGGTGCGGATGTACGAGTAGAACAAAGGATCATTTCAGACATCTACACCGACGAAAATCATTGGGCAATTCCCGTCCCCGGAGACCATCGTGACGGCGAAGGCATCGTCCTCGCCGAAGTCGAGATCGGCAGGCAACGGCCCGTTTCGGCCGTGCCCGACGATTTCTGGCTGCACCGGCGCGGACCGATGGGCACACTCGCGTGGAACTACCAGCGCGCGCACGGCCGCCGCTGGTACTGCGCGCACGTCGCTCCTCGGCGATGAGGTGCGGATTGATCGCTCGCGCCTAGTACTGCAACGGCACTTAGGTGAGTGGGTATCCGCGTTGTTTGTAGTGACTGAGAGCAACGCTCCAAGTCTGGCTGAGTTCCTGGCGCTTCCTCTGGACTGAGATGTGGCGCGGGTCGTGCCTCGTAGATCTGACGGGTGCACCACGATGCTCGTACAATGAATTGATACCGCGCGCAGTAGCTGTTACGGTGCGCGGGTGAATTCTCCCAAGACAGGGGCCATTCACCAGGTTTTGGGCTTGAGTCCCCCCGGAGACAAAACCTGGTGAAATTTCCCCAACACCAAGTGGTGTTGCTGGTTGATCCGGTGAATGATGATCTCGCCCTTGGTGAAGCCGTCCGGGAACAGCAGCTTGTCCAAATTGGATAGCGTGAGCTGACGATTCCCAGCCTGCACCGTAACTTTCTTCCCCAGCGGAGCCACCGGCTCGGCGGCCGGTCGCTCGGCGGCGGCCACCGGGACCGGGCTGGTGCCGGGGCGCGGATCCGCCCGTGGGGCGACGACCTCGCCTGGAGTGCGGTCAGCTCGTAGGCCGCGCCAGCTAGTGTGCCGCAGCCCGCCCGGCGCCGCGGGGGAACTGCTGGAATACGACCTCGCCCACCAGGACTGGGTTCACCCAGCGCACGCGGACGATGTCCTCACGCGGCGGTGTGACGGCGAACGGGTGCGCCGGGCGCTCGAGCTGGTCGCGCAGGTCGGCGCGGTCGGCCTGGCTGAAGCCGGTGCCTTTACTGGACACGACCTAGGCTCGGCCACAGTCCGGTGGCGCGGTCCGTGGCCGCACGCATCGGCGCGGGAGGCTACAAAGCGTTGCCGAAGAGCCCGTTGTCCCTCGTGGGCCTCGGCTTGACTTCGTTCATCATGTTCACGTAGCCCTCCACGGAGACGTCGCCGCCTTTGGCCACGTCCCACGGCACGATGAACTCGGGCATGCCGCCCTCACCGTCAGTGGTGTGGATGACGCCGTTCTGCTTGCCGAGGCCGTCCATGAGGCCCTCGTTCTCGGGGATGCCGAAGTGCTGCTTGAGGGCGTTCATCGTCTGGGGGTTGATGCTCCCGTCCGCCATTTCCGACGTCAGCTGGTGCGGGACCTCGTGGACCGTGACCGGCCCTTGCGTCTCGTACTTGAGGATCGCGCCGGGCTGGTCGTCGACGTTCCAGCTGAACGGGGCCACGTCGTCGTGGTTTTCCCCGACATACCAGCCCTTCCAGTCGTTGTGGGCGTTGCCGGCGGTACCGCCACTGGGGCGCTGGACACCGTCGCCGTGGACGACTTCGTGGGCGAAGTCGGGTTTGATGCCGTGGTAGCCCTCGATCTTGTTCATCGGCGTGCTGACAATGGTGTGTGTGGTGCCGTCCGGCAGCGTGATCGTGTGCTCGGTGCTCGGGCCCGCGACGTTGTGGTTGTTGTAGTCCGGGGTGTTCGCCGGGCGGCCTTCGCCGGACGGCGAGCGGGTTCCTTGCGGGCCGTCGTCGTTCAGGTGCGACGCGTCGCCGCCGTCGCTGCCGGCCCGGTTGGGCACATCGGCGGTCGTCGGGGCGTCGGTGCAGGCGAGGCCGAGCGGGTCGCCCTCGTGCAGCGGGTTCAGGGCGTAGCCGACCGGGTTGGCGGCGGGCCCCAGCCCGAGCGGGTCCTGGCTGACGTAGCGGCCGGTCGCCGGGTCGTAGTAGCGGTAGACGTTGTAATGCAGGCCGGTTTCGACGTCGGTGTACTGCCCGGGGAACCCGAGTGGGACCGTCGCGTCGGCTGTGCTGCCCCACAGAGACGCACGGCCCTTCCACACGACCGCACCTGTCTCGTCGACCAGCTCCGCAGGGCGGCCCGCGATGTCGGTGACCACCACGGAGAACCGGGTGGCGCCGTCCGGCCGCTGCTCCAGCTGCACGACCGGGCGCCCGTCGACGGGGTGGTACTCCCACGTGGTGACGTGCGAACCCGACGCGTCGGTGCGGACCTGCTCGACGAGCTGTGCGCCGCGCCAGGTGAACTCGACCCGTTCGGGCGACGCTCCGCCCACATGCTCCTTGGCAACGCGCCGGCCCAGCGGGTCGTAGCGGTACTGCCAGCGGCTCCCGTCGGGCAGAGCGACCGCGGTGAGGCGGTCGCGCGCGTCCCATTCGTAGTGCCATACCGCACCGTCGGCCCGCCGCATCACCAGCCGGCCCTGCCGGTCGTAGCCGTACCCGACGGACCCGGCCGCGACGAGCTGGTTGCCGCTGTAGCGACGGGCGCCGCGCTCCAGTAGGACTCCCGAGCCGCGCTGATCCGCGTGCACGACGTTGCCGAGCGCGTCGTAGCGGTAGGTCTCGACCCAGTCGGGTCCGGCGACCTCACCAACCCGGCCGAGCGCGTCGAGCCGGTACCGCGTGACCCCGGCCAGCGCATCGTCGACGGCGATCAGCCGGCCGTCGGCGCGATAACGGAACTGGCGGCGCTGCGTGATCTCGCTGGTCGCGCCACTCATCACCAGCTGGCCACTGAGCCGTCGTGACGCGTCAAAGGTCTGGCTGAGGACCGTGTCTCCGATGCGGCGTGCGGTCTCACGGCCGTCGGCGTCGTGGCCGAACTCCACTACTCGGCCGGCTATCTCCAGCCGTGCCGGGCGTGCCGCGGGGTCAAACACCCACGTGCTCTCCACACCCGAGGGCGTGCGGCGACTCGTCGCGGCGCTCTCCCGCACGCAGTCGACACCGCGGCCGTCGACCGCTTCGCGCAGCACCCGGCCTTGGTCGTCGCGCCGGATTTCCAGCGCCGAACTCCCGGTGGCAGCGACGAGCCGGCCGACCGGGTCGTAGGCGTAGGTCGTGGTCCCGGACTTCGTCCGGCGCTCCACGAGGTTGCCGAGCGCGTCGTAGGAGAACTCGGTGACCTCGCCCGCGCCGTTGACCGAACGCACAACGCGCCCAGCGGCGTCGTAGGCAAACGTCAGGGTACGGCCGTCATAGTCGGTTTCCTCGACGATCCGGCCCGCCGGGTCATAGCCGTAGCGCCACCAGTGGCCGTGCGGGTTGGTGACCTCCACCAGGCGCAGTTCGGTGTCATACCGGTAGGTCGTACGGGCGCCGAGGGCGTCGACCGTGGCCGTGACTAGCCCGAACGGGCCGTACTCACGGCGGGTCACGGCGCCGTCCGGGCTCGTGTGCGCGACCGCGCTGCCCTCGGCGTCGTAGCCCCAACGCTCGCGGGCACCCAGCGGATCGACCCGTTGCTCGCGCAGGCCTTCCACGGTCCACGACAGCAGCGTGCGCGATCCCATCACGTCGGTCGCGGCCTTCGGCCGGCCGAACAGGTCGCGCTCGTCGTGCACCGTGTCAGGCTCCCCGGCGGGGGGGTCGGGGTCGGCCTTGGCGAACGGGTTGGGGTTCTGCAGGTCCTGGTACCGGAATGCCGAGGCAACCCCGAGCTGCTGGGTGAACGGGTCCGGTACCCGGGCGCCGGAGTAGACGCGGTCGTACAGGCGGCCGCCTTCGGCCACCGTGATCGCGAGGGTGCCCGGTTCCTGGGCCACGAGGACTTCGCTGCCGTCGGGCCGGGTGACGCCGGCCAACGTCCCGTCGTCGCCATACCGGTAACGCGTGACGGCCCCGAGGGGGTCGGTCCGGGAAAGCAAGGCGTCGTAGCGATCCCACTCGTATTCCGTCACCGCGCCGGTCGCGTCGGTCCGCCGCACGGTCTGGTGCGCCTCGTTCAGCCGGTACTCGGTGACCGCGCCGAGCGAGTCGGCGAAGCGGGTCACGCGGGCCTGCGAGTCGTAGGAGAACGCGCCGTCGTAGAACCCGCGATCGCCCACCGTGCGAACGCAGCGGCCTTCGGCGTCGTAGACGTAGCGGAACCACGTGCCGGTGCGGTCCTGCCAGCCGGTCAGCCGGCCGTCGGCGTCGTAGGCGAACTGCTGGGACAGCTGCGACGAGTTCGTAACGCCCGCGAGACGGCGGTCGGCG
>Ga0193717_1001741_pt1 | contig 13116 bp, 10 predicted proteins | sample U2c2metaG_FD_145900 | JGI IMG/M metagenome (GOLD analysis project Ga0193717, IMG submission 145900) | Soil microbial communities from a riparian zone of the East river system, Colorado, United States - U2c2 | ecosystem: Environmental > Terrestrial > Soil > Riparian zone | place: USA: East River...
CAGCTTCATCAGGTAGGCAAGAAGCTGTGGATCGCGAACCTCCTCGCCCTGCCAGCGCAACGAGCGCGGCTCACCCGACTTGTAGTCGAGAATCGCGTAGCCGCCGCCCTCGATGGAATCGATGCGATCGATGCGCAATTCGAACTGCCCGCCGCCGATGACGACTTCGCGGCGAGCTTCGAGCTTCTCCACGGTGAAAGGCGCGCGAGTTCGTTCGCGTTCGAGCAGGCTTTCGATGAGCTTTTCGAGCCGGTGAGTTTCGCGCTCGACCGCCGGCTGCAATTCCACCGGCACGTAACCGCGGAACACGGCGACCACGGCGGCGGCAACCGAGTCGGCGATCGTTGGGCGCAGCACTTCCTTTTCGGCGGCAGTCAACTCGAAATGCCCGACCAGCTTGATCCACACCAGTTCGAGCGCTTTGTGCAGGAGCATTCCGCGCTCGCGCGCGTCCAGGCCGGGCGCCGGCGTCTCGAGCGCTTCGGCGCCGAGCCGCATCTCGCCGTACGCGCGAAATCCGCACTCGGCCTGCAATGCCAGTGGTTTGACGCCGCCGGTCACGGGCCGGCTGGTATCCACCCGCACGCCCTGTTCATCCTCGATGGCCTCCAGCTCCGGGCGATGCAGGAGTGCCGCGAGCGGCACGATGCGCGATTCGGGGACGTACTCGGCGCGCTCGCGCAGGTGAATGAGCAATGGACTCGGGGTGCGATGCGCGTCGCCCTCGAGCTGCGCCCACGAACACACGAGCCGGTCGGTACTCGAACGCCACGCCGCGAGCGATTGGCGGGCCACGCGAGTTTGGGCGGCGGCGCTTGCCCAGGGCACCCCGGCGGCGACCTGCAGGTGCAGCGGTATGAAAACGTCCGGCCGCGGTGCCGGCGGCCACTGCGCGGCATCGAGCCCGGCCACCCAGATGGCGTCGTAGCGCACCACAGGATCGTCGTGGGATTCGGTCAGCGTCACCGGCGCTTCGACGCTGGCCGCGTCGAAGTTACGCTCGCCCGCCAGATCGGCGAGTGTTGCCACCGCCTCGGATGCGGTCGCCTGCGCCAGCCAGGGTCCGAGTGCCGAATATTCGTCTAACAACGCGTGCCAGCGGTTTACGGTCTGCTGTTCGTCGCTGCGCAGCGCTCGTGCCCCGTACCACCCCAGCTGTCGCAGCGCCGTGAGCAGGCGCGGCGACCACTCGGCCGGCGTTCGCCGCTGACCTGAAAGAGTCGCCAATGCCTGCCGCAGGCGCGCGGCGAGCGCGCCGGGAGCCGCGCCAGCGGCACGTTCGAGGAACGCGGCGAGTTCCTCACCGTGGAAGTCGAGCCTTCGGCCATCGCGCAGGCAGGCTTCGATAGCCGAACCGGCCATGACGTCCTCGCCATCGATGAACGGCAGGCGCACCCAGCGCACCACCTCGTCGAATCGCAATCGCCCGGTCAGCAGGCGCAAGGTCAGCAACGCATGGGCGATGAGCGGGAATTCGGACATGGGCCGGCCGCCTTCGATCGCGAACACCGTCGAGGCGGTGCGAGCCGCGGGCGCGATCCAATCGGAGGGCGCCAGAGTCTGCGACAAGAGCCGTTCATACAGTCCGCGACGCTGGCGCAGCTTCGCATCGACGATGAGCAGCCGACGACCTGGATCGCGTTCGAACTCGGTGCGGCACCACGACGCGATCAATTCGAGTTCGTGTTCGTCGTTCTGGGCAGTCGCGATGGAGACCGGCGCGGACCCCGCGACTTCGTTTCCGGAAATCGGCGTTGCTTCGAGCGCGCCCAGTCGCCGCAACGTGTCCCGCGCGGCGGTCGGTAGGTTGGCAACGCCGGCCGACAGCAGCGTCTCAGTAGGTGCCCGAAGCTCGTCCAGCCAGGCGCGCATGGGCCTGCGATTCTGTTCGGTGGCCAGGCGATCGAGCGCCGCCAGCGCTTCGGTGAGCAACTCGGATTCCGGCGACAGTCCGAGTGCGCGCGGCGCAGTGGCGATGCGCCAGTCGAAGAGCGTGCGCACGGAGTTCACCAACGCGCGTGCCTCGGCGGCCCCGCCCGCATCGTGGCGTGACTCGCGGATGCAAGCCCACTCCGCACCCGGGGGCAGCAATCGGTCTGGAAGATTGGCGCGCGCCCATTGCTCCTGGAGCAACCGTTCCGCGAATTGGCCGAACGTCAGGATGCGCGGCGTGTTCCACAATGTCCGGCCAGCGTCACGCTGCGCTTGCACCCACGCGGCGCGAATCGCCGCCTGACGCTGCGGGCTCGGCACGATCAGAGTCGCGCCGGCCTCCAAGCCTTCAGAAATCGCAGCCGTTAATCGCTTTTTGTTCAATAAGTTACGATACTTACTTAAAGCGAGATTCGGCATGCACCACACGCGGCTTTTCGGGAGCCTGCTGGCTGGCGTACGTCGACAGCAGTTCGTCGATGCGCACGAACACTTTCTTGAGCAATGCCGCATCCGGCAGGAGTGTGGTTCGGAAGTGATCGCGATACGGGACGTTGAAGCTGGTGCCGGGCGCCAGCAGCACGTGCTTCTGCTCCAGCAGATCGAGCGCGAAAGTCTGATCGTCGAAGTTCGGCAACTCGTCTGACTTCACACGCACGAACGCATACATGGAACCCTTCGGCGGCGCGAGCGAGAGAAAGCGGCTCGCGGAAGTGGCCTCGAGGATGGCGCGGCGCGATTCGAACAACCTGCCGCCAGGAGCGAGCAGTTCCTTGATGCTCTGATAGCCACCGAGCGCGGTCTGCACGGCCCATTGCGCAGGCACGTTCGAGCACAGGCGCAACGAAGTCAGCAACTCGAGCGCGGAAAGATAGTCACCGGCGCCGCGCAGATTGCCGGAGAACGCCGCCCAGCCAACGCGGTAACCGCAGGCGCGGTAGATCTTCGACAAGCCCGACATCGTGCAGCACAGGGTGTCGCGCACCAGCGTCGCCATCGGAATGGACTCGACGCCTTCGTAGGTCATCTGGTCGTAGATTTCGTCGCTGAAGACCACCAGCTTGTTCGCTTCCGCCAGGCGCGCGATGCTTTCGCACACCGCGCGCGGATAGACCGCGCCCGTCGGGTTGTTAGGGTTGATGACGACGATGGCGCGCGTCTTGCGCGTGACCAGCGAGGCGATCTCGGACGGGTCCGGCACGAAGTCGTTCTCGGGGCGGCACGGATAATAGATTGCCTTGCCGCCATTCAGCGTGACCGCCGCTGACCAAAGCGGGTAGTCAGGACTCGGGATCAGCACCTCGTCGCCCTCGTTGAGCAACGCACGCAGGCAAAGATCGATGAGCTCGCTCACGCCGTTGCCGATGAACACTTCTTCGGCGCTGATGCCGGTGACGCCGCGAAGCTGCTGCTGCATGACGACCGCTTCACGCGCGGGGAAGATGCCTTTCTGGTGGCAATACCCTTCAGCAACGGCCATGTTCTCGATCATGGCGAGGCGCATGGTTTCGGGCGTGCGGAAGCCGAAGGCCCCGGGATTGCCGATGTTCAGCGGCACGATCTCGTAGCCCTGGCGCTCCAGTTCCTGCGCTCGTCGGGCGAGACGGCCACGGATCTCGTACTTGACCTGACGCAGGCCTTCGCTGGGACGGATATGGGATTCCTGGGACATGGCGCTACCGTAAAAAGGGAGAAAAACAGTCAACGAAGAATAACGCGAACCCGCCTTCCCTGCGCAGGCGGCACCCGGGAATCAGGCTCATTTCACGATATCTCGCGCCACCGCAGGCAGGCCACCTGCTGCGATTCGGCAACCGCTTCCAGCTCTGGACTGTGTTCACCACACATGGGTAGTGCGGCCGGACAACGCGTGTGGAAATGGCACCCGCTCGGACGATCCACCGCCGAGGGTGTTTCCCCCTGCACCGTGAGCGCAGCCAGCCGGGTGCGTTCGCGCGCCGGATCGAGCAGCGGCACCGACTCTAACAACATGCGCGTGTACGGATGCCGGGGCCGCAGGAACACTTCCTCCGTGGGCCCCTCTTCGACCACACGTCCAAGGTACATCACGAGCACACGCTCGCAGAGCTTGCGCACCACTGCGAGGTTGTGACTCACGAACAGGATGCTGGTGCCATGGTCGCGCTTGATTCCCGCGAACAGTTCCAGCAGCTGCGCCTGGATCGAAACGTCGAGCGAGCTGACCGCCTCGTCGCAAACCAGTAGTTGGGGTTCGAGAACCATGGCGCGCGCGATTGCCACGCGTTGACACTGTCCGCCGGAAAGTTCGCGGCTGCGGCGGCCCGCGTATTCGGGCCCGAGGCCAACGCCCGTCAGGATGGCCGCCACGCGCGCCGCGCGCTGCCCGGCGTCCATGCCCGGACGCAGCGCCCGCAACGGCTCGGCGACGATGTCCTCCACGCTCATGGTCGGATCGAGGCTGGCGAAGGGATCCTGGAACACGATCTGCATGCCAGAACGAACGGCTCGCAACGCCTCGCCGCCCAGATCCTGGATCGCCCGCCCTAACCACACGATTTCGCCCGCCGTGACCGGAATCAGCCGCAGCAGTGCGCGGCTCAGCGTCGACTTGCCGCAGCCCGACTCGCCGACCAGCCCTAACGCCTCGCCCGCTTCGATGCGCAGCGATACACCATCGACCGCGGCCAGCGTCAACGGACGTCGCAGCCAGCCGGCGCGCAGCCGGTGGTCGACGCGCAGGTTGTGAATCGATAGCGGGTTCGTCGCCGCGCCAGGTTTGTCAATGCGCCCGATCCCCGCCCCCGGAGTTTCCACGCGCGGTGTCGCAGCCAACAAGGCGCGCGTGTAGGCGTGCTCCGGTGCGGCCAGAATGCGCGTCACCGGTCCACGCTCGACGATGCGCCCTTCATTCATCACCGCCACGTCGTCGGCGAGCGCGGCGATGACACCCATGTCGTGCGTCACCACCGCGAGCGTCATGCCGCGCATCGCGACGAGCTGGCGCAGTAACGCGAGGATCTGCGCCTGCACCGACACGTCGAGTGCGGTCGTGGGTTCGTCGGCGATCAGCAATTTTGGATCGCAGGCGAGCGCGATGGCGATCATGGCTCGTTGCCGCATGCCGCCCGACAGCTCGTGCGGATACTGGCGCAGGCGGCGAGGCACGTCGTCCATGCGAACCTGCTCGAGCAGCGTTGCGGCGCGTACGCGCGCATCGGTCCAGCTCAAGCCCTGATGCGTGACCAGCGGCTCGGCGATCTGATCGCCAATACGCATGTGGGGCGTGAGCGAGGTCATCGGATCCTGGAAGATCATCGCCACTCGCCGGCCGCGAAGCGCGGCCGCGGCGGGTCCCAGAAGGTCGTGACCCTCGAGGCGTGCGCGGCCGGCAACGCGCGCCTGCGCCGGCAGCAACCCCATCATGGCGAGAAAGGCCTGGGTCTTGCCGGCTCCGGATTCGCCGATGATGCCGAGGCAGCGACCCGGCAGGATTTCGAGCGAGACGGAATCCACGACCGGCTTCGCGCCCGCGCCATAACTGACCGAGAGTTCTTCGACCGACAACAGCGCGTTTTCAGTCATCGCGCGACTCGAGTGCCGTGCGCAATCCGTTGCCGAGCAGGTTGAACGTAATCAGCAGCACCGTGAGCAGCGTGGCAGGGACCAGCAACATCCAGGGCGAAGACTCCATTTCCTGTGCGCCTTCGTTGATCAGGCTGCCGAGACTGGCGAACGGCTCCTGCACGCCGAGCCCGAGGAAACTGAGAAAGCTTTCGAACAGGATCATCTGCGGGATGGTGAGCGTCGCGTAGGCGATCACGGGCCCTATGACATTGGGCACGATGTGCCGCCAGAGGATTTGCGGTGTGCGCACGCCGCTGGCGATGGCGGCATCGATGAACTCACGGCGCCGAAGCCCAAGCGTCTGGCCACGCACGATGCGCGCCATGGTGAGCCAGCCCACCGCGCCGATGGCGATGAACAGCGCCGCGATACTGCCGCGCTCGAACATCGTCGAGAGAATGATGACGATGAATACGTACGGCAGCGCGTAGACGATGTCGACGAAGCGCATCATGAGTGCGTCGACGCGGCCGCCGACATAGCCGGCCGTGGCGCCCCAGGCAACGCCAATGCACACGCTGACCAACGCCGCGAGCACGCCGATCAGCAGTGAGACGCGCAACGCCTGCATGCTGCGCGCGAACAGATCGCGGCCCAGCCGGTCCGTGCCCAGCCAGTGCGCGGCTTCGAGCTGTGGTGAGGCGGCCTGCCGTTCCCAGTCGATGTGATCGTGGCTGTAGGGCGTGATCCAGGGAGCGAGCAGCGCCAGCGCGGCCAGCAGGCCGAGCACGATGAGCGCGGTGCGTGTGCCCTTGTCTATTCCCAGGCTCATGTGAGACGCACGCGCGGATCCAGCCAGGCGTACAGCAGGTCCGCGATGAGATTGCACAGCAGCGTCAGCACGCCGTAGACCAGGATCATTCCCATGACCAGTGGATAGTCTCGATCGACGGCGCCCTGGATGAGAAAACGGCCGGATCCGGGCAGGCCGAACACTGACTCCACCACGAGCGAACCGGTGACCACGAAGGCCACCGCGGGCCCGAGATAACTGACCACGGGAATCAACGCCGGGCGTAATGCGTGGCGCATGAACACCGCGCCCGGTCCGAGTCCCTTGGCGCGCGCGGTGCGAATGAAATTCGCGCGCAGCACTTCCTCGAGACTGTCACGTGTGAGCTTTGCGACATAAGCGGAGACGGGCAAGGCCAGCGTGACGACCGGCAGCACCAGGAAACTCAACTGCCCGGGTTCATAGCCGGCGACGCGGAAGATCGGCCAGTAGATGCCAAAGACCAGCGCCAGCAACGGCCCGACGACGAAACCCGGAAGCACGACACCCAGCATCGAGAAACTCATGACGGCGTGATCGGCGAAGGTGTTGGCGCGCCACGCGGCGAACGCGCCGAGCGGGACGCCGGTGAAGAACGCCAGCAGCGCCGCCGCGAGGCCGATAGTTAGGCTGAGCGGCAGTCCGCGTGCGATCAGCTCGGTGACGCGAAAGTCCTTGTAGCGCAGCGATGGTCCGAGATCGCCCTGCACCACTCCCGCCAGGTACCGCCCGTACTGCACGAGCAGCGGACGATCGAAGCCGTACGCGGCGTCGAGGTTGGCGCGGATCGCGGCGGGCAGCGCCTGCTCCTGGTCGAACGGTCCGCCGGGTGCGAGCCGGATGATGAAGAACGACAGCGTGGCGAGTACGAACAACGTCGGAACGAGGCCGGCGATACGCCGCAGCGTGTAGGTCAACATCCCTCGAACACCTCGACGACTCCCGCTACACTGCAAACGATGGACAGCTCTCAACCCCGACGGATTCTCGTCGCAATCAAACGCGTCGTCGACTACAACGTACGCATTCGTGTCAAGCCCGATGGCTCGGGCGTCGCGCTCGACGGCGTCAAGCTGAGCATCAATCCCTTCGACGCCATTGCCATCGAGGAAGCGTTGCGCATCAAGGAACGCGGGCGCGCCGACGAAGTCGTGATTGCCACCATCGGCCCGGCAGATTGCCAGGCAACTCTGCGCAATGCGCTGGCGATGGGGGCGCAGCGCGCGTTGCACGTGGTGGCGGACGCGCCGCTCGAGCCACTCGACCTCGCGCGCGTCTTGCTCAAGCTCGTGGAACGCGAACAACCTTTCCTCGTGATCCTCGGCAAGCAGGCCATCGATGACGACAACAACCAGACGGGACAAATGCTGGCAGCCTTGTGGAACCGTCCGCAGGCGACGTTTGCGTCGAAACTCGAGCTGACCGACACGGCGGCCAAGGTCACCCGCGAAGTCGACGCCGGTCTCGAGACGCTCGAAGTGGATCTGCCGGCGGTCATCACCACCGATCTGCGGCTCAACGAGCCGCGCTTCGTGAAGCTGCCGGAGATCATGAAAGCCAAGACCAAGCCGCTGGCCAACATTCCGTTGGCTGAAGTCGGCGGCGCCGGCACGGCGCGCGTCAAAGTGCAAAAAACCGAGCCGCCGCCGGGCCGTCAGCGCGGCATCATGGTCAAGGACGCCGCGGAATTGTTCGCCGAGCTTTCCAAGCGGGGACTCGTATGACCAAGGTCCTCATCATTGCCGAACATGCGAGCGGCAAGCTCAACGTCTCCACCGCCAAGTGTGTCAAGGCGGCCTCGTCGTTGTCCGGCAGCGAGATTGTGATCGCGGTGTTCGCCGCGCCCGGTTCGCCCGTGGCGGCGCAGGCCGCGCAGATTGCCGGCGTCACGCGTGTCATCGAGGTGGCCAACCCCCTGCACGAACACGCGTTGGCCGCGACCATCGCGCCGCAGGTCGCCGAAATCGCCGCGGCGTTCTCCCACGTGTTCGGGCCCTCGACCACGTTCGGCAAAGACCTGATGCCGCGCGTCGCCGCGCTGCTGAACGCTCCGCAGGTCTCGGACGTCATGGCCATCGGAAGCGCCACGCGCTTTCGCCGGCCTATCTACGCGGGCAATGCCATCACCACGGTCGAAGTGCCCGCGGAAAAGATCGTCGCCACCATTCGTATAGCCTCGTTCGAAGCCGCGGGTACCGGCGGCAGCGCCGCCATCGAGGCGGTCTCGCCCACCGCGGCGCTGCCCACACACACGCGTTTCGTGTCGCTGTCCGCCGCCGGCGGTGATCGCCCCGATCTGCAGAGCGCGGGCAAGGTGGTTTCGGGTGGCCGCGCGCTCGCGAGCAGCGATGCGTTCAAACTCATCTACTCGCTCGCCGACAAGCTCGGTGCTGCCGTCGGCGCTTCACGCGCCGCGGTCGACGCCGGCTACGTGCCGAGCGACATGCAGGTGGGACAGACCGGAAAGATCATCGCACCGGAGTTGTACGTGGCCATCGGTATCTCCGGCGCCATTCAACATCTCACCGGCATCAAGGATGCACGTACTATTGTCGCTATAAACAAAGATTCGGAGGCGCCGATCTTCGAGGTCGCCGACATTGGAATCGTCGGCGACCTCTTTACCATCGTGCCGGACCTCGAAAAGCTGATTGATGCCTCTCGAAAGTAGGTCTTAGAGCTTCGAAAGGATGTTCTCGGCAGTTGAAACCTTGAATTCCTTCGGTGCCTCGATCTCAACGTTGGTCGCGACGCCATCGTTCACGATGAGCGCGAAACGCTGCCCGCGCGTACCCATGCCGAAGCCGCGGCCGTCCATTTCGAGTCCCAGCGCTTTCGCATAGTCGCCGTTGCCGTCGGCCAGCATCAGCACGTTGTCGCCCACGTTCGAGTGCTTGCCCCAGGCGCCCATGACGAACACGTCATTCACCGACATGCACGCAACGGTGTCGACGCCCTTGGCCTTGATGGCGCCCGCCTGCCCGACGAAGCCCGGCAGATGTTTGGCATCGCAGGTCGGCGTGAAAGCTCCCGGCACCGAAAACAGCACGACCTTCTTGCCCTTGAACAACTGATCGGTCGTGAGGTCCTGGGGACCATCCTTCGTCATCGTCTTGAACGTGCCCGCGGGCATCTTGTCGCCAGCCTTGATCGCCATCGTAGATAACTCCTTTAGTAAATTAGTTGCTGCGCAGCTTCGCCGCAGACATGAGGTCGTTCTTGAAACGCGTGTCGCCACTGCGCACTACCCGGTCGAGCGCGCTCACACCCGCGTCGTCTTTCTGTTCGAGGCTCGCCCCGCGGCGAACCAGATATTTGGCGGTCTCGACCCTGCCGCCCTGCACGGCGAACTGCAGCGGCGTCGCGCCGCCCGCGCCTTTCTCGTCGATCGCGATGCCGCGGTCGACCAGCAGGCCGCAGATGCCGGTCATACCGCTGTGCGCGGCGTAGTGCAGGACGCCATTGCCAGTATTGTCGCGGACCTTGATGTCGGCACCGGCCTCGACGAGTCCCTGCGCGGAACTGCTCTGTCCGGACTTCACCGCCAGCAGTAGCGGCGTATCGCCGCCCGCGACCTTCTCGTTGACGTTGGCGCCCTCCTTGATGGCTTCGCCGACGGCCTTGCGATCATTCTTGTCGATCGCGGTTTGCATCGGGTCCTTGCCACAGCCCGCGAATGTCCCGATCAACAGGACGACGGCGCCGAGGCGCAGCGAATTTGAGTTCACGTGTTTTCCATTTTGTACGCCGGAAACAATCCGGCCTTGACGAGCATGCCGGGTACGGCGTGATCGAGAGTTTCCTGCAGCCACCGGCTGGTCTCGAGCAGCGCCGGCAGGTTCACTCCGGTGTCGATCCCCATGCGATGCAGCATGTAGATGAGATCTTCAGTTGGAATGTTACCCGTCGCGGCGGGTGCGAAGGGACAACCGCCGATACCTCCACAGCTCGCGTCGAGCGTTCGAACGCCGGCTTCGACCGCGGCATAGGCGTTGGCGAGACCGGTGTTGCGCGTGTTGTGGAAGTGCGCCCGCAATTTCACGCGCGGCAAAGCCGCGCGCAGCAGGCCGACCAGCTCGGTAACCTGCGTGGGCACGGCAACGCCGATGGTGTCGGCGATCGCGATTTCTTCGGGCTCGCCGGCGGCGAGCCGTTCCGCGAGCGCGCGCACCCGCGTCGCCGGCACTTCACCTTCGAAGGGACAACCGAACGCCGTCGAGATGGTGATCTGCGCGCGAATCCCCGCCGAGCGTGCCGCACCGGCGATGTCGAGCCAGGACTCGACGCCCTCCTCGATGCTGCAACCCTGGTTCCTCTGGCTGAAGGTATCGCTGGCGGCGATCGCCATGCCGACCTCGGTGCACCCGGCGGCGCGCGCGCGATCGAAGCCTTTGCGGTTCAGAACCAGCCCGATGTACCGCGCGGGGGAAGTCTCTTCGGCCAGCGCCGCCAGAACCGCTTCGGCGTCCGCCATCTGGGGCACGCGTTTGGGGTTCACGAAGCTGGCGACTTCGATGCGTCGCAGCCCGGCGGCGGCCAGCCGACGTATGAAATCGACTTTTGCACGCGTGGACAGCACTTGCGATTCGCTCTGCAGGCCATCTCGTGGGCCGACTTCGACGATCTCGATACGCGATGATTCCATGCCGCGAATTCTATCCCGATGAGCATGCATGCTTGACCAACGACTGCGCCCGCCCGTACAACGCCCGCCGCCATGAACGACATATCTGCCTCACCACCCGGCGCGCTGGCCGACCTTCGTGTGCTGGAGCTCGGCACGCTGATCGCAGGACCGTTCTGCGGCCAGTTACTTGGAGACATGGGTGCTGAGGTCATCAAGATCGAAGCGCCCGGCCAGGGCGATCCCATGCGCCACTGGGGCCCCCAGCCGCGCGGCGAGCCGTCGGTCTGGTGGCCTGTCATCGGACGCAACAAGAAGGGAATCACGCTGGACCTTCGCCAAGACGAAGGACAGAGTCTTTTCAAAGAGTTGGTGCGCAAATCTGATGTTGTCATCGAGAATTTTCGGCCCGGGACGCTCGAGAGATGGGGCTGCGGCTGGACAGAGCTTTCCGCTCTCAATCCCCGGCTGATCCTGGTTCGCGTTTCGGGATATGGACAGACTGGCCCGTACTCACAGCGTGCGGGTTACGGCGGCATTGGTGAGGCCATGGGCGGCCTGCGTTACATCGTCGGGGAACCCGATCGGCCACCGTCGCGCGTCGGCATCAGCATTGGCGATTCACTGGCGGCAGTCCATGCCTGCATGGGGACGTTGGCGGCGCTGCATCATCGCAATCGCACCGGAGCCGGCCAGGTCGTTGACGCCGCGATTTATGAGTCCGTGCTCAACATGATGGAGTCGCTGGTCACCGAATACGACCAACTCGGCCACGTACGTGAACGCAGTGGCCCGATCCTGCCGCGAATCGCGCCGTCCAATGTCTATCCGACGCGCGATGGCATCGTGATGATCGGCGCCAACCAGGACACGGTGTTTGCGCGGCTTGCATCGGCCATGGAAGCACCTGCGTTGGCGCAGGATCCGCGCTACGCGGATCACCAGGCGCGCGGCGCGAACCAGGCGGAACTCGATGCCATCATCGCGCGCTGGACCGCCACGTTTGCGACGGGCGATTTGCTGGCCCTGCTCGAGCGGAACGCAATTCCTTCGGGCCTGATCTACCGCGCCGCCGATATGCTCGACGATCCGCACTTCGTGGCACGCGAAGCCATCGTCAGCACGACGCATCCGCAGTTCGGCACGCTGCGCATGCAGAACGTGGCACCGCGCCTGTCGGCGAGTCCGAGTTCGGTTCGCAGTCCCGCCCCCGCGCTGGGCCAGCACAACGCGGAAATCTACGGAGAGCTTCTGGGCCTTGGGCCCGATGTTCTCGACGGCTACCGCGCCCGCGGCGTGATCTGAACCCCTGAAAACAAAAAGGCCGGACGTTTGCGCGCCCGGCCTTTGTATTTCCTATCGGGAAACTTCAGGTGTTCAACAGCCAGAGCTTGGCGATGCGCACCATGGTCGGGTCCTGCTTGACGCCGCGGAAAGCCTTGGCGGCTTCGCCCTTGTTGTTGTTACGCAGGTGGGCGATGCCCAGCAGCATGTAGGCCTCGTCGACACGCGTCTTTTCTTTCGGGTCGCCCTTGGCGATGCCACCCTTGGCAATGCCTTTCTGGATCAACGATGCGGCTTTCACTGCATCGCCGAACCCGAGGTATTGGGCGCCGACTTTGACAGCCGCATCACCGGTGGGGGCTGAGAGCGCATTGAGCTCTCGCGTGGACATGGCTGCCTTGTCGGCATCAGCCTCTTTCTTCGCAGCGGCGAGCAGGCGCGTATTCACGCTGACGTCGCGTTCCTGCACGAAGATCTTCTTGCTGAACGCCTGCTCGAGCACCGACTGGGCTTCGCCGGGGAGTTTGTCCTCGAGCGCGAGCTGCGCCATTTCCTTGTATTCCTCGGGAATCTTCATGACGTTGACTTGAGTCGAGAGGCGCATGACATTCAGTTTCTGGATGTCATCGGTGTCGAGCTTGCGCAGCGACGTCAGGAGCTGCGACCAGTAGTCGGGCTTCGGGTAGTTCGACACGAGCTTCTCGAACACCTTGGCGACGCAGGCATTGTCTCCGGCCCTCGAACAGGCGGCCTGCACCAGCAACAACTGGTTTTCCTTCGGAACCTGGCCTTTCGCATCAAACGCGGAGAGCAGCTCGTTCATGACCCGCGCGGCTTCCTTGTTGTTTCCGGACTGGTAATAAGCCTGCGCCACCGCGACCTGCGTTTCCGGGTCGCG
>Ga0193717_1001742_pt1 | contig 13108 bp, 15 predicted proteins | sample U2c2metaG_FD_145900 | JGI IMG/M metagenome (GOLD analysis project Ga0193717, IMG submission 145900) | Soil microbial communities from a riparian zone of the East river system, Colorado, United States - U2c2 | ecosystem: Environmental > Terrestrial > Soil > Riparian zone | place: USA: East River...
AACAGGCTCACGCCGTAATTCGCCGCGTCACCCAGGAAATCGACCGAATCGGCCAGCAGCGACACCGAACGGGCATCGAGACCGGCGGCCACCTCGACCACGAACATCAACGCGTTGATCGCCAAAGCGGCCCACAGCACCTTGCGATAGGTGGCAGCGGCCCGCGATCCGGGTTTCTCCTGCGATGGCGGGGCGGGGGCACAGCAGGCAGCGCTCATCGTCCGATCCTTCCTCGATGTTCGCAAAAGTACCGTATCGATTGCCTGCAATACTATCACCAAAGACAGGCCGCTCTTACCGGGTCTTGTCGATCTTCGTCACCGTCAAGGCGCCGTTGATCCGGTCGGCCTCGAAGGTGACCCTGTCGCCGGCCCTCACCTTGGCGAGCAGGACCGGATCGGCGACGCGGAAGACCATTGTCATGCCGTCCATGTCGAGATTTTTGATCGGCCCGTGCCGCAGCGTCATCTTGCCGGCGGCCTCGTCGATCTTGACAACCTCGCCGTTGACAGGAGCGACCTGGGCCCACGTTTCTCCGGTGGTGAAAATGCAAATCGCCGATGCAGACAGCAGTGCACGTCGCAACACGCGATCCTCCCTTATTTGACGATGACGGTGCCGAACATGCCGGCCTGGCGATGTCCGGGGATGAGGCAGGAGAAGTCGAACTGGCCCGGCGTGGTGAATTGCCAGACGATCTCCGCCGTCTCCTTCGGCTTCAGGCGCCGGGCGTTGGGATCGTCGTGCTCCATGTCGGGGTTCTTCGCCATTTCCTTCATGTGGGCGAGATTGTCCTCGAGCGTGGCCAGGACGAATTCGTGATCGCGTACCCCGGCATTGCGCAGCCGGAAGCGGATCTGCTCGCCGGTGTGGACCTCGACGCGGTTGGGAATGAACATCATTGCGTAGTCGCCCTCGTTCTCCTTCATGACGATCTCGACCGTCCGTGCCGGCTTTTTCGGATCGCCGGCCTTTCCATAAGCGCGATCGCCGTGCTCATCGCCGTGACCATGGGCAACGCCGATCACGGCTGCGCAAAGCACGACGGCTGCGAGCGCCGCACGGATCAACGGAAACTTCTTCCTCATGATTTCGACCTTTCTGATGTTCGTTCTATTGTCGTCGCGCGCGGAGTAACCTCCGCGCTGGAGTCGAAGGCGAAGGACCTCGCGCCTGCTGCGCACTCAGTGTTGGCGGTCCGTGTTCGATCGCTCTGTAAGGTCCTTCGGCTTCGCCTCAGGTCGACTGGAAGTGATTTCATTCACAGAAATCCTGCTCTTAGTGTCCGCTATGTCCGGCGCCGGGTTTGATGACCTGCCTTGGGACGCCGCCCTTCGGGACGGGCGCGGGCCCGGGGGTGGGACGGGGTGCGCCGGTGGCGGCCGGCATCGGTCCTTGCCATTCGTAGGCGACTGTCCCCGGCGGGTGCTGGAACCAGCCTGGGTCCTTGTAGTCATCTGCCGCCAGGCCCTCGCGGACCTTCACGACCGAGAACATGCCGCCCATCTCGATGGAGCCGAACGGTCCGGTGCCGGTCATCATCGGCAGCGTGTTGGCGGGCAGCGGCATTTCCATCGCGCCCATGTCGGCCATGCCTGTGGTGCCCATGGGCATGTAGTCGGGCGCTATCTGGCGCATCTGCCGGGAGAGCGCGCGCGGGTTGGTGCCGATGAAGTTGCGGGTGTTGTGGCCCATGGCGTTCATGGTGTGATGCGCCTTGTGGCAGTGGATCGCCCAGTCGCCGGGCGTGTCGGCCACGAATTCGTAGGCCCGCATGGCGCCCACCGGGATGTCGATGGTTGCTTCCGGCCAGCGCGCCTCGGGCCTGACCCAGCCGCCGTCGGTGCCGGTCACCTCGAAGCGGTGGCCGTGCATGTGGATCGGATGGTTGGTCATGGTGAGGTTGCCGACGCGCACGCGCACCCGGTCGTCCTTGCGCACGACCAGCGGATCGATGCCGGGAAAGGCGCGGCTGTTCCAGGTCCACAGGTTGAAGTCCAGCATCGTGCTGGTCTTGGGCAGGTAGCTGCCGGGATCGATATCGTAGGCGTTGAGCAGGAAGACGAAATCGCGGTCGACCCGGTGGAGCGCGGGATCGCGCGGATGGACGATGAAGATGCCCATCATGCCCATCGCCATCTGCACCATCTCGTCGGCGTGCGGGTGATACATGAAGGTGCCGCTCGCGCGCAGCTCGAACTCGTAGACGAAGGTCTTGCCCGGCTTGATCTGCGGCTGGGTGAGGCCGCCCACACCGTCCATGCCGTTGGGCACCAGCATGCCGTGCCAGTGCACGGTGGTGTGCTCGGGCAGCCTGTTGGTGACGAAGATACGCACCTTGTCGCCCTCGACCGCCTCGATGGTCGGCCCCGGACTCTGGCCGTTATAGCCCCACAGGCGCGCGATCATGCCGGGCGCGATCTCGCGCTCGACCGGCTCGGCCACGAGATGGAATTCCTTCCAGTCGCCGTTCTGACGCCACGGCAGCGTCCAGCCGTTCAAGGTCACGACCGGCTGATAATCCGGTCCACTCTTGGGATAGAGCGGCGGCTGCAGCGTGTTGGTCCTGGTCGTCGGCGCTTCGGGGATCGATTGCGCCTGGATCCGGCCGCTCACGGCGGCGGCACCGAGCAAAGCGAGGCCCGAGGCCCCGACGAGATCGCGTCTCGAGACAGTCATGGCCGTTCTCCTTTGTCCTTTTGCGTCGAGTCGCCGACGATGAGGGCGGCCTGTAGGTCCGCCGTGGCGAGATGGAAGTCGCGCAGCGCCTCGAGCGACGCGCTGGTGGCGGCGATGCGTTCGCGCGCATCGATCAGCAATTCGAAGACATCGACCAGCATGCCGTTGTAGCGCAGCAGCACCTCGTTCGAGATGGTCTGGCGCAGCGGCAGGACACGGCCCTGGTAGAAGCGCGCGATGTCGTAGGTCGAGCGGTAGGCGTCGTAGGCGCTGCGCGCCTCGGAACGCGCATTGATCGCCCGTTCGGCGAGGCGATTGACCGCGCGCATGTAGGTCTCGCGCGCGCCGCGCAGCCTGGCCTCGCCGCTGTCGAAGATCGGAATCGAGACGTCGAGGTCGAGTCCGAGACGCTGGACGTTGTCGAAGGTGCCGACTTCGTTGTTCGTCGTCTCGCCGTTGTAGATACCGGCGAGCTGCAGCAGCGAGACATAGCGCGTCGCCTCGTCGAGCTTGAACGACTTGGCCAGCGTGCCGACCTCCTGGCGGGCGATGATGAGATCGACGCGGCGCCGCACCGCCTCGATCTCGACGTTGGTCCGCGTCTCGGGTTCGGCCGGTAGCGCCGGCAGTTGCGGCGGCAGCCGGAAGTCGAGGTCGCTGCCCCACAGGCCCATGAAACGCGTCAGCGCCTCGCGGTCGCCGCGGGCCTTCAGGCGCGCCTGGGCGAGCTGGGCCGACAGCTCGGCATAGAAGGCAGCGAGGCGGCTCTGGTCGAGCGTGTTGGCGGCGCCGCTCTCGCCGAGCTGGATCATGGTACGGGTGGCGGCATCGGCGGCGGTGCGGGATTGCTCGAGCAGGGCCGCGCGCTGGCCCGCGGCGACGGCGCGGAACCAGGCGCGGCGCGTATCGACCGCAAGACGCAACGTCGCCTCGACGGCGCGGACTTTGGCCTGCTCGAACTGGCGCGCCGCGATCTCGCTGCGTTGCGGCAGGGTGGCGAGCGCCAGCAGGTTGCCGATCAGCCGGAATTCGACCTCGACTACGCCGGTGCCCGCCAGCCGCGACAGCGAGATGCCGGGATTGGGCGGCAGGCTCGCCTGCACATAGGCCGCCTCCGAGATGCCGAGTTCGTTGAACGCCGCCTGCAGGCCGCGATTGTTCAAGAGCGCGATCTGGACGGCCGCCTCGACGTCGAGCGGCGCCTGCACCAGCGTATCGACCTGGGCACGGGCGCGCTGTGTCTCGGCCGCGCCGGCGAGCTTGGCCACGCCCTTGCCGGTTTCCTGTTTCACGCTGGCGGAGACGGTGCCCATGCCGCCGTCCGCCGAGAATTGCGCGCAGCCGGCGAGTACAAGTATCGCCAGCGCGCCGCAGACACGCACCATTCGACCGATCATGGCGTGACCCAAGGCTTGGGCGCGACCGGTCCGTAGGCCGCGGTTCCCGCCAGCACCGGCCGGTAGGGCCTCTCGACGATGGGCGATTGCGCATCGCTTGGATCAGGCACGGCGGGTGGCGGCAAAGGCTGGGCGCTGCAGGCCGACAGGAGCGCGCCAAGCATCGCGGGCAGAATGATTTTCATCTGAGGAATCCGGATTCGAGAATCGACGAGACGCCGCGGCGGCGGTCACGGCCGTCGTCGCAGCGCTTGGCGTGCGGATCGGATCAGATGGGTTTGGGAGGTCTTTCCGTGCGGTCGCCCGCGAGCCCTGCAAGCGGCTCGCTGCGATCGAGCAGAAGCAGGCCCGGCCGTTCGGCAGCGGCGGGCGGTGCGGCGGGCAGGGTCGCCAGCGCGGCGTGGCAGGCCATCGCGCAGCCGCAATGGCCGCCGCGACAGCAATCCTGGCTGTCGGAGCAGGGCGCCTGGGCGATGGCTTCGCGCGCTGGAGCGACGGTCACGACGGCCCCGCTCATCTCCCCGCTTGACGGCGTGGCGGTAATCGTTGGTGCGACAGGGTGGTGATGTTCGTGGCCTGGATGGGCGGATGCGCTGCCGATGTTGAAGCCGACGCTGAAGAACAATCCCATCGCCGCGAGCGACAAGGCCCGCAGCAGCCAGGGAAGGAGGAATCCGCCGCGCATCGACAAGAAATGAGGCGGCGATCCGGCCTTGTCAACGCCGGGGCGCGGTCGCCTAGCGTGTGTAGGTAACCTGGGCCACGGCATTGCAGGTCGAGGTGCCGCTAAAGACGTTGCGGTCGGTCGACATCTCGACACCCTGGATGCTTTGCGGACCGACGCTGCGGTTGCGGCGTTCGGCCAGGACCTGGGCCGCGGCGGTGAAGGTGCGCAGGCATTCGGCGCGCAGCGCGTCGTCTTCGGCGCGATACTGGTAGTGCTGGTGCTGGATGATCAGCTGGAAGCCGCTCGGCTGCTCGGCGATCACATACTGGGTGCTCTCGTCGAGCGGCTTCAGCCAGCTCTGGGTGTAGGGCGAAGGCGGGTTGGTGCAGGCGGCGGCCGGCAGGAACGCAGCGGCCAGCGGCGCCAGCAGGACCGCGCGGGTGAGATGACGCATCCTAGACTCCCAACAGCTCGTCCGGCTCGACGACGCGATAGATGTGCACGACCTTGGTGCGGTCGATCTCGAATTCGCGACGCGGCTCGTATTGCAGCAGCCGCACCTTGGTCGGCGTGACGCCCAGCAGTCTCTTGAGGAAAGTTGGGCGCACGGTATCGCCGTTGCGCGGCTTCATCTCGATCACGACATATTCGCCATTGCGGGGAGGGCGGCTGCCTTCGACATACACCAGGGAGCCGGGCTCGCGCCATGGGCTCATGCTGGTGCCCTGCACGATCAGCGCGAAGACGTCGCGGCGCGCGGCGTAGCGTGGCGGGCGCGGCACGTGATAGGCGATCTCGCCATTCATCTCGAAGTCGGCCTGGCCGTGGTCGCCGCCCACCGTCGTGCCCATCACCGGAATGTCGTTCGCCCAGTCGCCGCGATAGGGCCGCATCGGCGCGTTGGGCGCGGGCCGCGTGTCGGATTCCGGCGTGGCGTCGAGGTAGTGCTCGATCAGCGGCAGCTCGTTGGCCTTGATCTGGCGCTCGCCCTTCAGCATGCGGCTCACCGACGCCGGATCGCGGCCGAGCGCGCGCGCGAGGCCCGCCTGCGAATAGCCGGGGCGGTCGAGCTGCTCGGCGAGCCATTTGATATCCATGGTTGACATTTTGCCAGAATTGCGCTTTCCGCAATATTGATTATATCGCAACAAAAACATTGACATTGCATTGCGATTAACGCATTACTTCGAGCGCGCACCGCATCCCCTCCCGGCGGTCGCGCACCGCCCGGCAGCGTCCTCCCCCGCGCCGGGCGGCCCGCGGCGGCGATCCGCTCCCCCCGGATCGCCGCCGCCCCCTTTATCGAAGAGCGCGAGCCATGCCCCCAGCGACGTGCGATGCGCAGTGAGAGTCCCCATCCAATTGCCCACTGCGGCGCTCGACGCGGTGCTGCTGGCCATGATCGAGCAGCATGCCGGCCGCCCCTGCCCGACGCGGCGCGACATCGTCGGCTGGACCGGCATCCTGCCGCGCCGCCGCATCCGCGCCTATTTGGAAGGCATGCAGGCGCGCGGGCTGATCGAGATCGAGATCGACGCCATCGACAGACGCCGCAGCCGCCTGCGCATCACGGGCGGCGTCTGGACCGCATGGACGGCCCGTCATGAAAGACACAACCGGGCAAAAGCGGCTTGAGATGAAGGACAGGCAAAGACGCTTCGTCGAGGAGTATCTGGTGTGCCGCAATGCCGTGCAGGCGGCCATCGCCGCCGGCTACAAGCCCGGCGGATCGATCAAGAACAGCTACCGTATCCTGCGGTACCCGAAGGTCGCTGCGGCGATCGCCGAGCACGACCGTGCGCTCACGGCGAAGCTGGAGGTCACCGCCGAGCGCGTGCTGCGCGAGACGTCGCGGCTGGCCTTCTCCGACCATCGCAAGCTGTACAACGCCGACGGCAGCCTGAAGCCGTTGCACGAGCTCGACGACGACACGGCAGCGGCGCTGGTCGCCGTCGAGAGCGTGACCCGCGTCGGCCGCGGGGCCGAGGGTGCGTCGCAGCTCCACAAGGTGAAGCTCGGCGACAAGCAGGCCGCGCTGGTGATGCTCGGCCGGTACCTCCAGATCTTCGGCGAGAAGCCGAAGACCGACGACATAGCCGGCCTCGCCGAGCGCATCGCGGCGGGACGGAAGAGGGTGGGGTGAACCATCTCTCAGCTCCCTTGCACGTCAAAAGCCCTCTCCGCCGCTTGCGGGGGAGAGGTCGTGCGGGGTCACCCCCGCACTGGGGACCCGCGTCAGCGGGGAGGGTGAGGTGGTCGTCATTCGGGAAGCGATGTGCGCGTGAAGAAGACTCTGACCTACCTCACCCAACCTCTCCGCCCGCGAAGAGCGGGCGGAGAGGGGCATGAATATGAGTGGAGAACGCCATGACCATGACCGCCAAAACTCCCGACTCCGAATCCACCCTCGCCGACGACATCGCGGCTTTCACACGCGATCCGCTGGGTTTCGTGCGCTACGCCTATCCCTGGGGCGAACCCGGTGAGCTCAGCCACACCACCGGCCCGCGCGAGTGGCAGGCCGGGATCCTCACCGCCATCGGCGACGCGCTGCGCGAGGGCCACCGAACGCAGCGCGCGCCGATCCGCGTCGCCGTCGCCTCGGGGCATGGTGTGGGCAAATCCGCCCTCGTGGCCTGGATCGTCGAATGGGCGCTCGCCACCCACGAGCATGCGCGCGTGATCGTGACGGCCAACACGGGCGGCCAGCTCCAGACCAAGACCTGGCCGGAGATCGCCAAGTGGTTCAACCTGCTGATCTGTCGGCACTGGTTCGAACTTGCCGCCACTTCGCTGCGCGTGCCGGCGCACAAGGAGACGTGGCGCGGCAAGCGCATCGTCGTGATCTTCGACGAGGCGAGCACGATCGACGACCGCGTGTGGGAGGTGACCGAGGGCGCGCTCTCCGACGAGGGCACCGAGATATTGTGGATCGTGTTCGGCAACCCGACGCGCAACTCTGGCCGCTTCCGCGAATGCTTCGGCCGCTTCGCCCATCTGTGGACCGCGCGCCAGATCGACAGCCGCACCGTGCCCGGCACCAACAAGGCGCAGATCGCGCAATGGATCGAGACCTATGGCGAGGATTCCGATTTCGTGCGCGTGCGCGTGCGCGGCGCCTTCCCGCGCTCGGGCTCGCTGCAGTTCATCGCCTCCGACCTGGTGGGCCAGGCGATGCGTTGCGAGGTGCTGCAGAATGTCTATGCGCCGGTCGTGATCGGCGTCGACGTGGCGCGCTTCGGCGACGACAAGAGCGTGATCTATGTGCGCCGCGGCTTGGACGGACGGACTTTCGCGCCGCTGAAGTTCCGCGGCCTCGACAACATGGCGCTGGCCGGCAAGGTGGCCGAGGTGTGGCGCCAGACGGGCGCCGACGCGCTGTTCGTCGATGCCGGCGGCGGCGCCGGCGTGATCGACCGGCTGCGCCAACTGAATGTGCCGGTGGCCGAGATCGCCTTCGGCGGCAAGGCCGACCGGCCGCGCTTCAACGACGAGACGACGCAAGCCGCCAACAAGCGCGCCGAGATGTGGGCAGCGGTGCGCGCCTGGCTGAAGGCGGGCGGCGCGCTGCCCGACGACCCCGAGCTCGAGGCCGAGCTGACCCAGGTGGAATACGGCTTCAACGCGCGCGACGAGCTCCAGCTCGAGCGCAAGGAGGACATGAAGGCGCGCGGGCTTGCCTCACCCGACATCGCCGACGCGCTGGCGCTCACCTTCGCCTACGAGGTGGCGCCGCGGAACGAGCGCGCGGCGCGTGGCGGCGGTGGGTTGGTGGAGCATGAGTATGATGTTTTGGGGGAAGGGTAGATGAGCGCACTCGTTCCATTGCGTCCGACCCATGGCCGGGAGCCGTGGTAAAGTTTTGGCTTCCGAAGGTAGTAGGAGATTGATAGGCTTCAACCAAGTCTGGACCAGGCCAAGAGCTAAGAGGAGTGAGCAAATGGAAATCTGGGTCGAATTCAACGGCAAGGATTGGAGGACCACGCCGGACCCTGCGGTCGTAAAACGGGGAGAACTGGTCTCGTGGCGATTCCAGGCAAACGGGGTGCATAATCGCCCGATTCGCTGGTTGATATATTTTGATAAGCGCTCTCCATTCGGACGTCAGGGAAATCGGCTTTCCACGACGACGGTCCCACGCTCGGATCAGCACGTTGGAATGACTGAAGCGAAGGCTGCTGACGAACCTGGCGAATACAAATACGGAGTACGGGCCGAGGACCTTCAGGAGGAGGTTACACTGGGAGACGACGATCCTCGTTTGATCGTTATGCCGTGAAGATACATGGAACAAATGGCATTGCCTCGTCGGAGCCTCATGCGGTCCTCGACGACTTGCCTGCGCATTGAGGGATAGCAATTGTCCTACGACATTGAGCTGATGGGGCTGGGAGAGGATATCTATCCTCTATTGCAGCGCTCCGCTGATGCCCTGAACCGTGTCCAGAGTGAATTCAAGTTTCATCTGACGCCCGTTTCACAGCGACCATCCGGCATTTCCTTTCAGCGATCCGAGTACCTCACGACAAATATCTGGGACTTCCTGAGGGAACAAAAGAAGATATTTGGCGGCAACAGGCCAAACATCCTGGCTTTCGTTACAAAGCCGTTACGATCACCACGGACGCGCAATCTCTTCGGATCGCATGAAGCGTCCGGAGACGAACGCCTAGCCGTCGCCACCACGTTTGGTACAGGTCAATACGTCAAGGAAGAGAGCCGATACTGTTGTTATTATATGGCCCGTTACTGCCTTAGCTTCGTGAATCCACTGATCAAGTCGCACGAAGACGATGCGCGCAAGGACTGTTACTTCCACTACAAGAGGCGCAAGGCCGACATTCGTGCGTCAATGGATAGCGCAAAAATTTGCGACTCGTGCATGGCCCAAATCGAAAATCCGATGCCGGGCAGCGAGGCAAAGCGACTGAGTAGGGAGGAACAAGAGGCTCTCAAGAAAATGCGCCTGTTCGTCAGCGGCGACCTACCACACTCGATCGTGATGAAGGGAGGCGGCGTAAAGGGGCTGGCGTTCGCGGGGGCTCTGCTCGAAATCGAGGAGCACTACTATTTCGATCAGCACGTGGGCACGTCTGCGGGCGCGATTGCGGCGGTGCTGCTGGCCGCTTCATACACACCGGCCGAGCTGAAGGATTTGTTGCTGACGAAGAATTTTCGCGACTTCATGGATGCGCCGTTCTGGCGAATACCGATCAATCTTCTCTTTTCAAAAGGGGCTTTTCCAGGTGAGGCATTTCGCCTTTGGATCGCGGACTTGTTGACCCGGAAGACGGAGAAGATTGCTGAAGTCCGCATGTCGGATCTCAACCGTGCTGTCATCTACGCCTGCCGGCCTGGGGAAGGAACATTGCTGTTTGAGTCTGCAGGCGAACGCAGCGAAACGGTTGCATCGTTTGCTGTACGTTGCAGCATGTCGATTCCCATCTTCTTCTTTCCGTCATCCGTCGATGACCGACGCGTCTATGATGGAGGCATACGGAATAATTTTCCTCTCGATCGGTTCGTGAAGGACCATCCGGAATCCCCCTTCATTGCGCTTTATCTGGGGCGAGCCGACAACCGGAACAGGCGTTGGTTCGGGTCCGAGTTGCTGGACATCATCGTCGAAGGCGAGGAACGTGAAACCGTCGACAGGAATCGCCGCGACGTCGTAGTAATAGACACAAGTCCGGTCGGCACGGTGGATTTCGGCCTGACTGCTGTCGAAAAGGATTTTCTGCTGAGCGTCGGAAAGGCCGCAGCCTTGGAGTTCCTCTTTCGTCGCAAGTTGGATAACGGGCCGAACCAAGGCATGGTCGAGGCAGCTCGAAGCGAGGCGGAAGAGAAGCGCAAGACCGTTCGTCGGGAGCGTTCGCGTCGCAGGTTACGCCGCCTTATCTTTTTCCCGCTCGCGCTAGGGTTGATATCGGGTGTGACTTATCTCGCTTGGGCACATGGCCTGCTGGTTTGGCGCGCGCTATCGTCGTTATTCTGAAAGATGCGTCGTCTTGTCTGCTTGTCGCTTTCGGCCTGTCGTTGATGCACCACACCCCGCGCTCGACATATCCGTGCACCTTTGGGCCGATCAAGCTCGCCAGCCTCGACAACATGGCGCTGGCCGGCAGGGTGGCCGAGGTGTGGCGCCAGACGGGCGCCGACGCGCTGTTCGTCGATGCCGGCGGCGGTGCCGGCGTGATCGATCGCCTGCGCCAGTTGAACGTGCCGGTGGCCGAGATCGCCTTTGGCGGCAAGGCCGACCGGCCAAAATTCAACGACGAGACGACGTCGGCCGCCAACAAGCGCGCCGAGATGTGGGCGGCGGTGCGCGCCTGGCTGAAGGCGGGCGGCGCGCTGCCCGACGATCCCGAGCTCGAGGTCGAGCTCACCCAGGTGGAATACGGCTTCAACGCGCGCGACGAGCTCCAGCTCGAGCGCAAGGAGGACATGAAGGCGCGCGGCCTTTCATCGCCCGACATCGCCGACGCGCTGGCGCTCACCTTTGCCTACGAGGTGGCGCCGCGGAACGAGCGCGCGGCCCGTGGGAGCGGCGGGTTGGTGGAGCATGAGTATGATGTGTTGGGGGAGGGGTAGGCGGGCAGGCCGCAGCAGAGCATCGCGGAGGAGGCAAACTCAAGCGTCAATGGTCTGAAAGCTCGTTCTGCAAGCCGCTCCTCCACGAAGCGAATAGACGGTCCCATCCGGGCGTGAATCTTGTAGTGTGGACATTTGCGAGTTGCGTGAACCAAAAAACCCGGGGGTGGGCATGCTGCCATTGGTAGGGATTGCCGCGGCACTTTTGCCAGATTTGGTGAAATTACTGGCTGGTGACAAAGCTGGATCAGTCGCAACGGATGTTGCGAAGGCTGTAAGCACGGCAGCCGGGACCGATGATCCTGTTGCGGCAAAGCAAAAACTGCAAGCCGACCCGGTCGCCAGCGCGGACCTTCAGGTCAAGCTGGCGCAGATCGCCCTGGACGCGACGAAACTCCAAAACGATGAGCAAGAGCGCAAGCACCAAGACGAACTCGCGCAACAGCAGGCCCGCCAGCAAGCGGAAGACCAGAAGCGCAAGGACGAATTTACGCAATTGCAAGCACAACTACAAGCTGAAGAGAAAAACAGGAAAGACCAGTTAGCTGAACTGCAAACGCGGATACAGGCAGACATCGCCAACACGGCAGCCGCACACACCTTTCAGCGAGATCTCATACAGTCCGGAAGCCCGATCATGTGGGCGCCGCCGATCGTGTCCACTGTCGTCACGGTGAGTTTCCTGGCCGTCGTCATCCTGCTTGCATACCCGCAAAGCGGAGCTGCCTTCAAAGATAACCAACTTCTCAATATATGCGTTGGAGCTCTCGTCGCCGGATTCACGACTGTCATCAGCTTCTGGCTCGGCTCGTCGCAGGGATCGCGCGACAAGGAGGCGACCAATCGACAGCTGCAGAACACCCAGGCTGTGCAAACGACCGAGCTCATCAGGGCGCAAACGGACCGTCTCAAGACGATACCGGCGCCGCAGGCACCTTCCGACGCTTCGACCCCGGACAAGCCGGTCACCAGGACCGACAAGTTCGAGCGATGCATGCAATTGGTATTCGGCGCAGAGGGCGGTTTTGTGAACGATGCCGCTGATCCGGGCGGGCCAACCAATTTCGGAATTACGCTGGAAACGCTCGCCAGTTGGCGAAAGGACAAGGGAGACAAAAACAAGGCCGTCACGGTCGATGACGTCAGAAATCTGACGAAGAATGAAGCCACGGAAATCTATAGAACAAATTATTGGGCTCCTCTGAAATGCAGCGAACTGCCCAGCGGTGTCGATCTGGTTGTATTCGATTTTGGCGTGAATGCGGGACCGGGAACATCGGCAATACTTCTTCAGAAGGTCGTTGGTGTGACACAGGATGGATCGGTTGGTCCGATCACGATCGCTGCCCTGAAAACAATGCCGCCCTCAAAAGTGATCAGTGAGTTTTCGTCGCGAAGGCTCGACTACTACCGCGACCTTACTGACTTGTTTCCCAGGTTCGGGGCCGGCTGGACGACCCGGACCCGTGACATGGAACATGCGGCGCTTGCGATGGCTGGTTGACGCTGGTCGATGTCACGCATCCAGGGCGTCGTCTCCAACCTGGCGAACGGAGCTGCCGTGTCGTGCGGCGTCGACGTGGCGCGCTTCGGCGACGACAAGAGCGTGATCTATGTGCGCCGCGGGCTCGATGGCCGCACCTTCTCAGCCCTGAAGTTCCGCGGCCTCGACAACATGGCGCTGGCCGGCAAGGTGGCCGAGGTGTGGCGCCAGACGGGCGCCGACGCGCTGTTCGTCGATGCCGGCGGGGGCGCCGGCGTGATCGGTCGCCTC
>Ga0193717_1001743_pt1 | contig 13108 bp, 11 predicted proteins | sample U2c2metaG_FD_145900 | JGI IMG/M metagenome (GOLD analysis project Ga0193717, IMG submission 145900) | Soil microbial communities from a riparian zone of the East river system, Colorado, United States - U2c2 | ecosystem: Environmental > Terrestrial > Soil > Riparian zone | place: USA: East River...
GGTACGCCCCGGCCAGGGTGAGCAGCAATTCGAGAGTGGCGCGGCGCTGACCGGATTCGAGCCGCGAGAGCGTGCTCACCGAGATCCCCGTGGTTTCGGACAACGCGGCCAACGTCGTCTCGCGCTCGCGCCGGAGCTTCTTCAACCTGGGCCCGACACCGGTCAATACTTTTTCTATATCCGCCATCAGTCCATCTTGCCAAATCAGCAAGCACTATTGCTAGGGAGTCAAACTGGCCGCGGCGTAGGCGTCGGAGCCACTGAAGACGTCTTGGCCGTACGCGACGGACTGGTTGTAGGTGAGGACCGCCTTCCACCAGCCCTCGGGCGTCGACAGGTCACCACCCGCCGAGCAGAGGTAGCGCGCGGCGGTGAACGCGGCGTCGTCGACGTTCTGCGGGTCCGGTTTGCCGCCGTCGCCGCTCGCGCGCTCCGCCCAGCGGTTCCACGTCTGCGGCAGGAACTGCATCGGGCCGACGGCGCGGTCCCAGGTCGTGTCACCGTCGAGCTTGCCGCCGTCGGTGTCCTTGACGGCCGCGAAGCCGGGCGAGCCGTCGAGCACGGGACCGACGATCGGTTTGCTCACGACGCCGTCCGGGCCGACGGCCGAACCGTCGAACTTCCCGTGCTGCGACTCCACGCGCCCGATCCCGGCCAGCGTGACCCAGGACAGCTGGCAGGCCGGTTTCTGCGCCCGCATCCACATCTCGGCCCTGCCGTAAGCGGCGAGCGTCCTGGCCGAGACCTTGGTGGTGTTCGACACCTTCTGCGCCCACGCGTCGAGCTCCGCCTGGTCGGACACCTTCGGCCGGTCCGGTGGCGCGACCAGGCCGGTCCGCGGGACGGCTGCCCCGGGCTGGGGTTTCTGCGGCTCGACGACGAACGCTTGCTCGGTCTTCGACGGGATCTTCTCCTCGCGCTGGGTGCCGATGGTGAGCGTGAGGATGAGCCCGGTGACGATCAGCCCACCGGCCATCAGCATCCTGCCCACGTAGCGGCGGGGCGGGGGCTCGGGTGGCGGGGACGCTGGCGGGGCGGGCGGCATGGTGACCGGCGGGGTGGATTCGACCACCCGATCAGGTTACGTGGCCGGGCGAGGGCCGCGGGACGGCAAACCGAAGGCGATGCCGCTCAACTCACAAAATTCGTTATCGACCCGTGCATAAGCCGCTGACCTGCGGTTACCCTAACCTAACCTGACCCTTTTGCCGCTTATGCCCGCATCACCGCAGGTCAGAGACCTATCGCCCACTGGACATACAGGTGAGCCTTACCTAAAACCATCAGGACGACAAACCCACGACTGAGGAGCTGGCCAGTGTTTTCGAGCGTGCTCATCGGCCTTCGTGAAGGCCTCGAAGCGGCGCTCGTGGTGAGCATCCTGGTCGCCTTCCTGGTCAAACCGACCGGCGGCACGCGCTGCGCTGGGTGTGGCCCGGGGTCGGCGCCGCGGTGCTCCTGTCGATCGCGGTCGGCGCGATCCTCACCTTCACCACCACCCAGCTGAGCTTCCAGCAGCAGGAACTGCTCGGCGGTGGCCTTTCGATCATCGCCGTCGCCTTCGTCACCGTGATGATCTTCTGGATGCGCAAGGCGTCTCGCGGCATCGCCGCCGAGCTGCGCGGCAAGATGGACGAAGCGCTGAACGTCGGCCCGCTCGCCGTGCTCCTGCTGTCCTTCCTCGCCGTCGGCCGCGAGGGCCTGGAGACGGCGGTCTTCTTCTACGCCGCGGTGCAGACGGCGCAGGACGGCACCACCGAGCCGTTGATCGGCTTCGGGATCGGCATCGCCGTCGCGATCCTGCTCGCGTACCTGCTCTACCGCGGCGCGGTGCGGTTCGACATCGGCAAGTTCTTCAAGGTCACCGGCGTGCTGCTGGTGTTCGTCGCCGCCGGCGTGCTCGGCTACGGCCTCCACGACCTGCAGGAAGCCGCCTTCCTTCCCGGTCTCACCACGCTCGCGTTCGACGCGTCCGCGGTACTGCCCGAGACGTCCTGGTATGGCGCGCTGTTGAAGGGGATCTTCAACTACTCGCAAGCGACGACTGTGCTGCAGGCCGTCGCCTGGGCCCTCTACATCGCGATCGTGCTCCCACTTTTCTTACGCCCCACCGTTTCCCGCACAGAAGGCTCGTCGGCGACAGCCGCGGCGAGCATAAAGGAGTGACCGTGTCCCGATTCCACCGCAGCCCGCTGGCCGTCGCCGCCAGTGCGGGCGCCCTCCTGGCGCTGTCCGCCTGCGGAAGCGGCACCGACACGGCCGCGGCTCCCGCTGCCGGTGGGCCGATCAAAGTCGAAGCCTCCGACACCGCGTGCAACGTCTCCGTCGGCACGGCGAACGCCGGCAACGTGACCTTCGAGATCACCAACAAGGGCACCAAGGTCACCGAGTTCTACCTCTACGCCGAGGGCGACCGGATCATGGGCGAGGTCGAGAACATCGCGCCCGGCCTGAACCGGCGGCTGATCGTCGAGGTCGCCGACGCCGGCAAGTACCAGGCGACCTGCAAGCCGGGCATGACCGGGAACGGCATCCGCAACGACTTCACCGTCACCGGTGGCGCCGCGAAGCAGAACGACACGAACGCCCTCAAGGCGGAGGCCACCAAGAGCTATGCGAGCTATGTCGCGAACAACTCGGCGGCGTTGGAGGAGCAGACCGGGAAGTTCGTCGAGCTGGTCAAGGCCGGGAAGGTCGCCGAAGCCAAGGCCGCGTACGCCTCGACCCGCATCTACTACGAGCGCATCGAGCCGGTGGCCGAGAAGTTCGGCGACCTGGATCCGGCGATCGACTTCCGCGAGGCGGACATCGAAGCGGGCCAGCAGTTCACCGGTTTCCACCGGCTGGAGAAGGACCTGTGGGTTTCGGGCCTGCAGGCCGACAGCTCGCAGATCGCCGACAAGCTGCTCACCGACGTCAAGGATCTGGTCGCGAAGTCCAAGACGCTCGACCTGACCGCGCTCGACCTGGCCAACGGCGCCAAGGGCCTCATGGACGAGGTCGCGACCGGCAAGATCACCGGCGAGGAGGAAGCCTTCTCCCACACCGATCTCTGGGACTTCCAGGCCAACCTGGACGGCTCGAAGGCCGCGATCGCTTCCCTGCGCCCGATCCTGCAGGAGGGCGACCCGGCGCTGGTGGCCACTTTGGACAAGGAGTTCGCGAACGTGCAGGCGCTGCTGACCAAGCAGGCCGTCGGCGACGGGTTCAAGTTGTACACCGAGCTTTCACCGGACCAGATCAAGGAATTCGCGTCCGCGGTGGACGCGCTCAGCGAGCCGCTGAGCAAGGTCGCGGAGGTCGTCGCCAAATGACTTCGCCCGATCCCGGCCAGGCCGACCATGTCGACCAGTCGGCGGTTTCGCGCCGCCGGCTGTTCGGCCTGGCCGGTGCCGGTGTGGCACTGGTCGGCGTCGGCGCGGCCGCCGGTTACGGCGTCGACCAGATCACCGGCAACAGCCCCGCGCAGGCGGCGTCCGGCACGATCGACTTCCACGGCGAGCACCAGGCCGGGATCGTCACGCCGACCCAGCAGAACCTGCACTTCGCCGCGCTCGACGTCACCACGAAAGACCGCGACAAGCTGGTGAAGCTGTTGCGCACCTGGACCGACGCCGCGCGGCGCATGACGTCCGGGCAGGAAGTCGTTCCCGGCGGCGCCATCGGCGGCGCGCCCGAGGCCCCGCCCGGTGACACCGGCGAAGCGCTCGACCTCCCCGCGTCGTCACTGACCCTGACGATCGGCTTCGGCCCCTCGCTGTTCGACGACCGCTTCGGCCTCGCCGCGAAACGCCCGGCCGCGCTCATCGACCTGCCGCTGTTCCCCAAGGACAAACTGGACCCCGCGCGCAGCGGCGGCGACCTCTGCATCCAGGCCTGCGCCGACGACCCGCAGGTCGCCGTGCACGCCGTGCGCAACCTGGTACGACTGGGTTTCGGCGTCACCGAGGTCCGGTGGTCGCAACTCGGCTTCGGCCGCAGCGCGTCGACGACCCGCGCACAGCCGACCCCGCGCAACCTCTTCGGTTTCAAGGACGGCACCAACAACATCAAGGCCGAGGACGCCGACTTCCTGCGCGACCAGGTCTGGGTCACCGAGGCCGACGGCCAGCCGTGGATGGCGGGCGGCTCGTTCCTCGTCGCCAGGCGGATCCGGATGCACATCGAAACCTGGGACCGGGAACCGTTGGAGGGCCAGGAAAACATCGTCGGCCGCACCAAAGGCACCGGCGCCGCCCTTGGCCAAGCCGCCGAGTTCGACCCGGTCGACCTGCACGTCAACGGCGCCGGCGGCGAACCCGTCATCGCCACCGACAGCCACATCCGCCTGGCCTCACACGAAACCCTGAACGGCGCCCGGATCCTCCGCCGCGGCTACAACTTCGTCGACGGCTCGGACGGTGTCGGCCACCTCGAAGCGGGCCTGTTCTTCCTGGCCTTCAACCGCGACACGCGGAAACAGTACGTGCCCATGCAGAATGCTCTGTCCTCAAAGGACTCCATGATGGAGTACCTGCAGCACACCGGCTCCGCCCACTTCGCCGTCCCACCCGGCCCCAAACCCGGCACCTCCTGGGGCGACGCCCTTTTCGCGTAGAACTCCCTGCCGCAAAGTGGCATGAATGGACCTTTCATCTCGATTTTTGAGATGAAAGGTCCATTCATGCCAGTCCTACGCCTCGGCCATACCGGCCACGATCGAAGCCCGCGCGGCGCGCCGAGCAGGCAAAGCCGCAGCGAGGACAGCGGCAAGTGCGGCGACGACCAGCAGTACCAAGACTTGCCCGACCGGCACCGAGAAGACCAGTTCGAACGAGTCCTGCGACATCGCCTTGATCATGAGCCAGGCGAACACGCTGCCCATCACCACACCGATGATCGCGCCCATCAGCGCCATCAAAATCGACTCGATCACCAGCATGAACCGCAACTGCCCCTTGGTCAGCCCCAACGCCCGCAGCAGCGCCGACTCCCTGGTCCGCTCCAGCACCGACAGCGTCAGCGTGTTGGCGATGCCGAACAGCGCGATCACCACGGCCAGTCCGATCAAGGCCCAGATCAGCGCCAGGATGCTGTTCACCTGCGAGTTCAGCTCGTCCTTAGCTTCGGCGGCGCCGGTGACCTTGGCGACCGGGACGTCCGCGACCGACAGTTCGACGGCGGTTCGGCCGTCGCCGGCGCTGACGCCGTTCTTCAGCTTCACGAGCACGCTGTCGTAGCCCGCGCTCCCTGACCACAGCTTCGCGACCGCGCTCGTGTCGGTGTACGCGCCGGTGGAGCCGACCGACTTGAACAGCGCGACGACGGTCAGCTTCTCCGTCGGAGCCACGTCGCCTCTCTCCACGCTCAACGCCTTCAGGGTGACATCGCTGCCCAGCCGGATGTCACCGCGCTGGGCGACTTCGTCGGAGATCGCGACCGTCCCGGGGCCGACCCTGGCGAGGTCGCCGGAGACGACGTCCGGCCGGATCAGGTCGCCGAGGATGCTCGGCGAGATCCCGCTCAGACTGAAGGCCGTGCTCGCGGGACCGTCACCGATCGAGACGTACAGCGAGCTTTCCGGCGCGGCCTTGGCCACTTCGGGGCGTGCGCCGATCTTGTCGACGACCGAAACCGGCAACCTGCTGGTGTAGACCGAGGATTCGACGGTGAAGTCGGCCGGGTACTGCTTGTCGATCTCCCGGTTCTGGGTCTCCTTGGCGCTTGTCGCCACGACGGTCACCATGGTCACGACGGCGACACCGATCATCAGCGCGGCGGTGGTGGCCGCGGTGCGCTTCGGGTTGCGGCGGGCGTTGCCTGAGGCAAGTTTCGCCGGCACACCGAACATCAGCTCCGGCAACGCGCCGAGCAGCCGGTGAATCGGCCCGACGATGATCGGTCCCAACGCGACGACGGCGATCAGCAGCACCATGGTCCCGGCGCCGATGGCGAACACCGCGATCTCGGGGCTGTCCCCGGCGCTGAAGCCCAGCGCGACGAGCCCGGCCCCGATCAGGGTCAGCACGACCACCGCGACGATCCGCTTCTTGCTGGTCCTGGCGACTTCTTCCTGGCTGTCCGGCTGGCTGCGCAGTGCCTCGATCGGCGCGACGCGGGTCGCCTTGCGGGCGGGCAGCACGGCCGAAAGCACGGTGACGAGCACGCCGACGGCGAACGAGACGAGCACTGTCGTCAGCGTCACCGGGACGTGGACGGCCGCGCCCTCGCTGCCGAACGTGCTCGATCCGACCGTCGCCTGCAGTGCCGCCGACAGCCCGATCCCGAGCACCAGCCCGATGATCGACGCGACGAACCCGATCACCACGGCTTCGATCAGCACGCCCTGGAAGACCTGTTTCCGCTCCGCGCCGACACAGCGCAACAACGCGAGCTCACGCGTCCGCTGCGCGATGAGAATCGTGAACGTGTTGTAGATGACCATCGACGCCACCACGAGCGCGATCAGCGCGAACACCAGCATGAACTGCGTGATGGAACTGGCCTGCCGGCTGATGCTCGAGAGCAGGTCCGCGGTGAACGCGGTGCCGGTGAGGACCTCGAAGTTCGGTAGCGCGACAGCGGTTTTCACCCGGTCGGCCAGCGCCTGCTGGTCCACGCCGGGCTGCGCGCTGACAACCAGCGTGTCGGCGCCGTGGCCCTCGTCGAACGGCGCGAACCCGGCGGCGTTCACGGCCACCTGCTTACCGCCGAACCCGACGTTGACGCCTTGGTCGTAGATACCGCTGATGGTCAGCGGAATGGCCTTGTCGTCCTTGTCCAGCACACTGATCCGCTGTCCGACGGCAAGCCTGCCCGACTCCGCGGTCACCTTCTCGACGGCGACTTCGCCGGCACTGGCCGGAAAAACGCCTTGGGTGAGATCGAACGGCACCAGTTTGGGGTCGTCCGGCATGGAGGCGATGGAGCCGTCCTCGGCCTTGCCATTGGTACCGATGATCGCCGCGGACACCCGATCACGAATACCCGCGGACGCGACACCCGGCACCCCACGGACGGTGGCGAGCGTGTCCTGCGTGATCTTCGCCGCGGAACTCGCGGCAGCACCCGAATAGTCGGGCTGGACGACGACGTCGACGTTGCGGGCCTCCTTGGCGAACCCGTCGTTCAGGCTCGCCGAAAGCGCGTCGCCCATGATCAGCGTGCCGGACACGAAGGCGACACCGAGCACGATGGCGATCGACGACAGCACGAGCCGAGCCAGGCGGGACTTCAACCCCGCCAGGGTGGTGCGCAGCATCAGACCCCCAGGTGGGTGAGGGCGGCGAGCACGGACTCGGCGGTCGGGTCGGCGAGATCGCCGGCGAGACGGCCGTCGGCGAGCAGGACCACGCGGTCGGCGTACGCGGCGGCGAGCGGGTCGTGCGTCACCATGATGACGGTCTGGCCGAGCTCCTTCACCGACATCCGCAGGAAGTCGAGAACCTCGGCGCCGGACCGGGAATCCAGGTTCCCGGTGGGCTCGTCGGCGAACACGACGTCCGGGCTCGCGACCAGCGCGCGGGCACAGGCGACCCGCTGCTGCTGACCACCGGAGAGCTCGGACGGCTTGTGCTTGAGCCGGTCCTTCAGGCCCAGCACCGAAACGATGCGGTCGAACCACTCCTTGTCCGGCTTGCGACCGGCGAGTTCGAGGCCCAGCAGGATGTTCCCCTCGGCCGACAGCGTCGGCAGCAGGTTGAACGACTGGAAGATGAACCCGACGCGGTCACGGCGCAACCTGGTGAGTTCCTTGTCGCCGAGCTGGGTGATCTCCGTCTGTCCGATTTGGACAGTGCCGGAGTCGACCGTGTCGAGTCCGGCCAGGCAGTGCATGAGCGTCGACTTCCCCGACCCCGACGGACCCATGATCGCGGTGAACTCACCGGCGTTGAAGCCGACGCCGACCCCGTCCAAGGCGCGAACGGCGGTGTCCCCCTTGCCATAGACCTTGACCAGGTCCCGCGCCACGACGGCGGTTCGTGTGTCTACATTGGACACTGTAGCGGACATGCGTTTCTCCCCTTGTGATTTCTTTGTCGACGAAAAAAGTTCAGCGGCGATTGCCGCACACGGCATAAGCGAGCGTGCCACCGATACCGAGAACCAGCGAGGCCGCGGTGGCGGCAGGAGTGCCCGGCGGCTGCCACAGCCAGCCGGCGACCTGGGACAGCACACTGGCGTCTATCGGGACACCGAGCGAAAAAGCGAACCAGCCGGTGGGAAACGTCCACGCGTACTGGCCGCCGCAGAGGGTGGCGCCCAATGCGGCAAGCCCGGTCAGCCCGAAGGTGTCCCGAAGCACCACTCCGGCGAGCGACAGCGGATCTCCCCAGTTCTGCAGGAAGAGGAGCGCCGAACCCACGACTACCGCGATCGCCAGCACATGCACCGCCCGGCGAGGCGGCCACCGGATCGCGGCGATCCGGTCGAGCGCGATGTCCTGCCCGGTCAGTCCGGCGGCGGCGAACGCCGTCCCCGCGACCAGGATCAGCACGGACAGCTCCGGATCGGGCGCTCCGTCGAGCGCGGCCAACGCCCAGAAACTCGTGGTGGACAACAGGATCGCGGCCAGCGCGAGCGGAATTCCCCGCGAACGCGCGTAAAGGACGAACCATCTCATCGCGCGACCCCGTTCGTGAGAATCTCCAGTGTGCCGCCACGGCAGGTTTCCGCCGCGACCCGCATGGCCGACAACCGCGCGATCTGCTCAGCCGCGGGCAAAACACGGAACGACTCCCAGGCCGGCCTCGCCAGCGTCTCGAGTTCGTTCCGGAAATACGCGCTGCCGCTGCCGGACAACGGCCTGAGTTCGCCCGTCAACCCCGCCGCCGACACGGCACGGGCCGCCCGCTCGCGCTCGTAGTTCTCGTCCATTTCCACGCGGCCGTAACAAGTCGGCGTACCTGCCCCGGCGACGAGGTAACGGCGAAGCCGGTCCGGATCGGTCGTGGACCTCAGACCGGACGCCAAGTCGAAGTCGTCGAAGTCGATTTGGACCACCCCCGCGACCACCGGGCGCCTGCCGTAGAACGGCTCCCCGGTCGTCACCTCCTCGACCGAAGTCGGCGCACCCGGGACTTTCCCCAGCAGTGCCAACGCTTCCCGCGCGGGCTGGACCAGCGCTCCCAGGAATTCCTGGTGCACGTTGGTGACGCAGACACGAGGCAACCCGTCCGCGCAGACCAAAGCGACAGCGCCCTGGTCGACTTCCTGAGCCTGCGCCACGGTCGCGGGCAATAGCGGCAACGCCACCGCGGCTCCGGCCAGCAGGGGCACCACGGCGAGCAGTTTCGTGGCGGCACGCGTGGCCGCCAGCAACACGAATCCAGTCACGGCCATCCCCAGGAACCACAGTCCCTGACCGAGATTCATCCTCCCGGCGACCGAGGTGAACGCGTCGTCCGGGCCGTCCTGCACCGGTGACAGCCACGCGATCCGGTCCGGCACCGAGCCCGAAAGCAAGCTCCCTCCGACCGGGGAAACCTGCGTGACCACTGCCACGGCCAGCGCGGTCACAGCCAGCAGCGGCGGCGTCAGCACCGAGGGCGCCAAGCGGGCGATCCCCATGCCCAGCCAAGCCGCACCGATCAGCGACAACACACCGACCAGCAGAATCGGCGCCCAGCCCCAATGGAAGTAGGTCGCGTTCCCCGCCACCTGCACGGCACCGATCGCGAAGATCACCAGGTAACCGGCGGTCATCGCGATCGCCATCGCCCCCGCGGTCTGGGCGGCGCGCCGCCAGCGCGGCCGCGACGTCGTCGTCAACAGCTCGGCCATGCCCGACCGGTGGTCACGCAAGCCCTGCAGCGCACCGACTCCGATCGCGAACGGCCAGACCAGCATGAGGGTGTTCCGCTCCCAGCGCGCCAGCCCGGTCCACTCGCGATTCCACGCCCCGCCGCCCTTCCACCACGGGCCGCTGAACGCGAAGAGCAGCACGGCCGCGATCCCCACGATCAGCACCGCGGCCCACGGCGCGGCGGAGCGCCGCAGTTCCGTCCGGATCACCGCGAGCCCCGATCCGGCTGGTGGCGCGCCAGCAAAGCCGTGTAGCCGCGCTCGATCGGGCTGTCCCCGGCATCACCCGCACCGCCCGCGGCCTCGAGCTCGCTCGGTGTCCCCCGGAACACCGGTTTGCCCTCGTCGATGAGCATGACGTCCGTGCAGGCCATGGCGACGTCCTCGACCAGGTGTGTCGAGACGACCACGCAGGTGTCCGAGCCCAGTTCCCGCAGCAGCTCGCGAAACCGCAGGCGCTGCGCGGGGTCGAGCCCGGCCGCGGGTTCGTCGAGCAGCAGGATCCGCGGGTCGTTGACGATCGCCTGCGCGATCCCCGCGCGCCGGATCATCCCGCCGGACAACGTTTTCATCCGGTCGTCGGCCCGGTCGGCGAGCCCGATCCGCTCGATCGCGCGCTGCACCGCCGCCGGAATGTCCTTTTTGGACACCTCCTTGAGCCACGCCATGTACTCGATGAACTCGCGGACGGTGAACCGCTTGTAGAACCCGAAATCCTGGGGCAGGTAGCCGATCTGCCGACGTAAGCGGCGCTGCTCGGTGCGTCCCCCGACAGACGCACCGAGCAGCTCCAGCTCACCCCCCGCGGGACGCAGAACCGTGGCCAGAGCCCGGATCAGCGTGGTCTTCCCGGCGCCGTTGGGCCCGAGCAGCCCGTGGACACCGGCGCCCAGTGACAGGTCGACGCCGTCGACGGCCATCCGCCGCCCGGCCTTGACCCGCAGTCCTTCGGCCCGGATCTCCCAGGCATAAGTCGTCGGCGCGACCTCGGCCGCGTTCACCGCGCGAATCACCTGCTCATCCCCCTTCACCGATGACTGCCGAGCCGGGTGTAGGCCTCCGAACGGGCCACCACGGTCACGACGCCGAGCACGAAAGCGGCTCCCCACAAGGGCAACCCGGCCGGGTCGAGCACCAGCGGGATCATCGAACCGGCCAGCACCGGCCCGACGACCAGCACCACCCACGCCGACGCCAGCACGATCGCCGCCCGCGAAACCCCGATGACCCCGCCCAGTGCGAGCGTCGCCGAGGTGAACGCCAAGCAGGGCAACAACGACAGCGCGACCGACGTCTCCGCGGCCCAGCCGACGAGCAGCAGCAACGGGATCACCACCACCAGCACGGCTATCGTCCGCCGGAGCACGAGGTACAACCCGGCTCTCGGCGTCGCCGAAGTGAGTTCGTAAGCGGGATCCAGCCCCCGGGCCCACGACACGGCCACGCCCAGCAGCGGGGCGACCGGGGCGAGCAACTGGACCAGCGACGGACGGCCTGCCGTCGTGTCCGCCCAGTCGACGAGCAGGGCCAGCCCCATCACCAGCGCCGTCATCCCCAGCCAGGGCACCAAAGTCGGCGACGCCCAGGTCGCCACCCACCGCCGCCGGCGAACCGGCTCCGGCGCGCTGACCGCCAGCGGCTCCAGCTCGGACCAGATCCCGCTGAGCATCGACGTCACGTCCGGCGTCTGTTCGCCGACGACCTCGGCGAGCCGGCCACGGCAGATCGGGCAGTTCTCGAGATGGGCTTCCAGCGCCCACAGCTCGTCGCCGGGGATACCGGTGTCGCCACCGACGTACCGGCCGATGAGCTGCGCGGACGCGTGTGTCTCGCTCATGACAGCGCCTCCCGCATCGCGATTCGTGCCCGCCTGGCGCGGGTCTTGACTGTTCCTTCCGGCAGGCCGAGCAGGACCGCGGTCTCGCGGACCGACAGGCCGTCGAGCACCATCGACTGCAGCACCTGGCGAAGTTCGGGGGCCAGCTCGCGCAACGCGCTGCCGACCGCGTCCCCGACCGCCCCGGCCAACGCCTCTTCCTCCGCCGCCGGTGCCACCGTCTCGACGAGCACCGCGACGGGCAGTTCGGCGTGATGCGCGCGCCTGCGGAAGGCGTCGACGAGCCGACGGGAGGCGATCGTCCACATCCACCCGACCGCGCTGCCACCCGCCGCCGCGCCCGCGAACGACCCGGCGGCCCGCCACACGGCCAGGTACGTCTCCTGCATGACCTCGGCGACGATCTGCTCGTCCGAGCACCGGCGTCGAAGCCGCACGATCAGCCACGGTGACGTCCGGCGATAGAGCTCCTCGAAGGACAGCCGATCGCCTTTCGCGACCCGGCGGACCAACCGCTCCTCGTCGTCCTCGTTCCCCTTCACACTCCGCAAGACGTCCACCGGCCCGATTCGGTTCTCACCCAGCCGTGTCCTATGTCACAAAAGCCGAAGGGGACCCTGCCTGCCCAGCGGGACGCGAGCTGCCTACAAGGTGAGTGACCCGGCCGCGCGTTCCCGCTGGTCAGGCGGGGTCGTGAGTGGCTACGAGTGTTCTGTTGATGAGTACGCCAAATGTGGCGTGCCCGCGGGATGCCCTGAACGACGCGTTCAGGGCGTTGAGTGACACGAACGCGTCGTTCATGGCATCGCTCTGGTCCTGGCGGTGCGGTGGGGGTCGTGAGTGGCTACAAGTGTTCTAACACTTGTAGCCACTCACGACCCCTGACCAGCGGAAACGTCCAGCAAACCCGCAACCGCCCGCGTCACGTCACACGCCCGTTGATCAGCGATGTCGCAAACGGCCCGTTGGGGACGTTCAACGTCCCCAACGGGCCGTTTGCGACATGCCGAGGCACGCCATATTTGCCTTACCCATCAACAACACTTATTGCCACTCACGACCCACTCACCCAAGCCGAGCCCGCGTCGTTCGGGCGTTAGGGCGTGGGCCAGAACTTTCGCCAGCCGTCGGCCTCGAGCGTGGTCGGCTCGACACCGGCCGCCCTGGCCGCGGCCTCGGCGGCGCGGACGTCCAGGGCGAACTGCTTCGCCAGCGCGCGGAGCTCGCCCTCCGGGTCCGTGCCGGCGCGGCGGGCCGTGGCGGCCAGGCGGAAGAGCTGCGCGGCGGGCGCGGTGCCGGCGGGGAACAGGTCGAGCGGGACACCCGCGCGGCCGCTGCGCTGACCGAGTTTCCCGGCCAGTGCCACCGCGGGCTGACCGAGCGCGACGCCGTCCACAATGGACAGACGGCGCTTTTCGGCTTGCTTGAGCTCTTCCCACTTGAGTTCTTGGTGCTCGGCGGTGTGGATCTTGTCCGCGTCGGCGAAGA
>Ga0193717_1001744_pt1 | contig 13107 bp, 13 predicted proteins | sample U2c2metaG_FD_145900 | JGI IMG/M metagenome (GOLD analysis project Ga0193717, IMG submission 145900) | Soil microbial communities from a riparian zone of the East river system, Colorado, United States - U2c2 | ecosystem: Environmental > Terrestrial > Soil > Riparian zone | place: USA: East River...
TGAGTCATCTCGAAGGAATCGTTGCCATATGTATGGTCCGTCGCCTGATTGCAAGCAAATCTTTGATGGAAGAAGCGGTCTGCTTCTATGTATGCGGCTTCTTTGTGAAGCGATGGTACTGCTTCGAGCCATGATGGAATCCGCGCCCACCTTCTCCTAATTACCCCGTCGGTCTCAATTGCGACCGTATGGCAACACTGGCTCAAGGTAGGCCGGGTGGACCTGTTCTGCCATCAGTGAATCTGCTTGCAAACCTTGGTTAGAAATCGTCGTCGTAGCAGTGAGGAGGACAAGTGAGAATCGCAACGCAATTTTCACTTTCCCTCACGAAACAACTGCTGAGGAATATACTTTACCGCTTGTCAGCACGGCCCAGGCAATGCGGGCCAACTTATTGGCCATTGCTACAACAGCTACATTCTGAGGCGCTCGAGTCTCAAGCTTATTGAGCCACTCGCCGAAGCTGTGCTTGTCTCGCTTTACTCGTGCCAGCACGGAACGAGCTCCGTGAATGAACAGCCGCCGCAGGTAGGGATCGCCGCGTTTGCTTATACCCAACAGCCTGGCCTTTCCGCCGGTTGAATGCTGCCGGGGAACCAGGCCGAGCCAGGCTGCCAAGTCCCGGCTCTTGCGAAATGCGGTAGCGTTGCCGATGGCAGCAGTAAGTGCAGTCGCGGTCAGCGGCCCAATCCCAGGAATAGTAAGCAAGCGCCGGCAGCTGTCTTCATTCTTCGCCGATTCGGCGAGCTCACGGTTGATGGCATCGATTTGTTCTTCCAGCTTTTTCCACTCGCTCCGAAGCTCCATCATCAGCGTTCTCATCCGTGGCGACAGCAAGTTATCAGCGTCTTCGAGGATGGAAGGGATTTGCTTGCTGAGGTGCGCGGGGCCTGTAGCAACCGTAATGCCATGCTCGAGTAGAAACCCTCGCAGCTGGTTGATCACCGCCGTTCTGCGACCAATCCAGCGATCCCGCACACGATGCAGCGCTTGCAGATCCAGTTGAGCCTCGTTCTTGATGGGAACAAATCGCATCGTCGGCCGCTGCACCGCTTCCGCAATCGCTTCGGCATCGACATAGTCGTTCTTATTCGATTTCACGAAAGGTCGCACATATTCTGCCGGCATCAGCTTAACTGTATGCCCTTGCGCCACAAGAGCTCGGGCCAGGAAGTGTGCACCAGGACATGCTTCCATGCCGATCAAACACGTCGGCATATTCGCCGCATAGGTAAGCAATTGCTTCCGACTGCAGCGCTTCTTGACGGTGATGTGGCCTTCCTTGCTAAGGCCAACTAGGTGAAACACTGTCTTGCCGAGGTCGATTCCGCAAACATATGCTGTCATGAGAGACTCCTCCTTGTTCGCCTTCATCCTGCCACAGGTTCACCTGAAGACGACGGACCATCCCATTACCCCGATACCTCCGTTGCTCCTCAAACTGTGGGGGGAGCAGCAAGCGAGAGGGCATTGGATGCGTCCTCCTGGAAGATGCTCAAATCGATTTCGTACGGAGATGATGCCGACAACCTCCGATGATCCGGGCAGCGGCCACATCTGGGTTGGCTACGGAGGAGGCGCTCTTGGTGAATTTGATCAAGAAGGGACGAAACTTGCAGACATCAAACTAGACGCCTCTCCCGAGTCGTTCCAGTAGAGAAGAATGTACCAAGAATCTTTGTCAACTTGCCAGGATCCCGGAAGATCGCGGTTGTGGACCGTAAGACATCAACGGTAGTGGCTCGTGGGGCACGGGAGGGCGGCTAGCCAACTATCCAATGGCGCTCGACGAGAGGAACCATCGTTTGTTCGTCGTAACTCGGCTTCCCGGACGGCTCATCGTGCTGGATACGAATCTAGGTAGGTGTGTTGCAACTCTGCGGGCTATCGGCGATTGTGAGGATCCTTCTACGATGAGCGGGGTCACAGGATCTATGCGATCGGAGGCGAAGGTGAGATCTCGGTGTTCCAACATCGGGATGCCGACCACTATGACGAGTTGGGACGAATCAGGACGGTCAGTGGAGCGCGGACCGGCCTCTTCTCGGCGGAGCTCGACAAGATGTATGTTGCCGTGAAGAAACATGAATTCCAGGTTGCAGAGATTCGGGTGTACAAGCCGGCGCCGTAAACGCGACGGGCCCACCTCAAAAGTGAAAGATCATATCCGTCGCGAACGTAAACTGATTCGTCCGCGTCCCCTTGTCATAGGCCCTCCGGTCCCAGGCATGATCGAACCGTATCTCCGGCCTTATCTGTACCGTAGATCCCACCCAGTGGCTCAGCATCAGCGTGGCCTCGCTGTACTTCGTCGCATATCCCGTCCGCTGGCCCTTCTTGTCATTCAAGAAGTCGCTACGGAACGACACGAAATCGTGCGGCGAAAGCTGCTTGTTGATGTAGTTCACCATCGCCCACTCCGGCGCCAGACACGTCTGCATGCCCGCCCTGCAATTCGCGCCGTTTGTTCCTTTTTCCGGCGCGATGGACCCGTTCACACTTGGCACATCTCTCTGGTACATCGCATACATCTCCGTCGCCATATGCCAGGTGCTTCCGAACTTGTGATACCAGGTGCCGTCATACATCTGCAGGTTGTTGAACGCATACTTGCCGTCATTGATTCCATTTGCGCACAGGTAGAAGTTGTCGTTCACGCTTTCCGTCGTATAGCTCACGCATCCCATGAACGAGGGCTTGGCGTCCTCGGTCCATAGCGCCACATCATGACTACCCGAAACCCCGACCTGCACCACCCACCGATCGTTTGCCTGGATCGTCGCCAGCACGCCCGTGTCGGTAAACGGGTCCACGGCATACAGTAGTGAGTGGCTGAAGATGTAGTTGTTCGGCGTCAACTGCGCTTCGATTCCCGGGATGGAGATGAATCGCCCCACCCTCACATTCATGCCCTTCGCCACATGCGGAAAGTACACGTCCGCGTACTCCAGCACCGGGTCGAACCCATACTGCCTGTCGTGATCCAGCAACTGGCTACTGAAATACCCCTTGTTCGTCGTCGACCGGTAGTCCGTCCCAAAGAACCCAGTCAGATGAAATCCCCAGTCGACATGGTCCCGCTGCACCGAATCCGGCAGCCGCTCGACATACACCACCGCCTGCCCCAGCTCTACGCGATTCGAATAGATATCGTTCGTCTCTGGATAGTTCCTGTCGCGCGATGTCGTCACGTTTGCCGTCGGCTCGATCCACCCATAGACCTTTGTCCGCCCCGTCGCTCCATTGATCGCGGTCTGTAGCGGATACACATTCCCATCTGCCTCTCCAATTGTCGGCGACCCACCGTACGACCAGTCCACGTTGGGAAACGGCGGCGAACTCAACGGCGAAGGTAGCCCCCGCCGAGCCGGCGGCGGCCCACCCGCCGCCGTCCCCTTCCAATCCTTACGATAAAACTCTACCCACCGCTCAAAGAAATTCCGTGCGCCATTCGTCGTCTCCGAGGTACTGGGCACTGGCGCGTCCGGAACCTGCTGAGCCTTGGCGCAACACACTCCTATGACCGAAATACCGACAATTCCAACAACCGCGAATCTCCTCACGCATCCCCCCAGCAGCCCCAACTACCATATGAGACCCCCCACTCAGACTACCTCCTGAACACACTGCAACAGAACTCACTCTATGGGATGCCGCATATGAAAGCCGTTAAGAACTTTGACGCGACCGACGAACCGGTCGTCCCAAACTCTCACTGCTTCCTGCGGTTTTCGGGCGACGGAAGATCCCAACTATCTTGAAAAATACCAAGCACGTAGAGCGATATATAACGCTGGGACGTTATCTGTCTTGAATCCGCATTACTCCCATGAGGCGAGTAGCATCAACAGCTTCGAATTCCGGGATTCGAGTGCAGTAAATTAGGCAGGCTGAACTTTTTCCGAGACTTGAATGCAGCGCGACATACGCCCACTCTGACTCTGTTCGGAAACCAACCCTCGCCACTTCGTCCACGCTTCCGTCATGCCCCGTCTCAACTCATAACTGTGCTCGTGTATCCGCAGCAGAGCAAGATGGGTTTAGAAGCGCTCCACTTATATTGATGTTGTGTTTCGTGAGACGGTATCACTGCGGATTCGCGAACGGACAGGAACACAGCCAAATGTGCTTACTTAGGACAGGCTGCTAATTCATCCAACGCGTGCTTCAGCTGTTCGAGCTTTGCGCCGGCGGCACCGAGCTTGCCTTCCGAGGTTAACCGCTGATATTCGGAGAGATCTTTGGCGGCCTCGGGAATGCGAGCGGTGCAGGACGCCTTTGGGTCTGGCCGTTCCTCGGGGTTTCTGGAAGCCGCCGGTGACGGCGTGCCCGGCTGCGTCTCCTGAGCAGCGCTGGTGGAGGACGCCGCCGCGCCAAAGAGTCCGGCCATCGCGGCCTCAAAGGTCGGTCCATAGGCGAGGCGATCCTGCAGAGCGAGCACGACGAGACGCAGTTCGGGCATCGGGCTTCGCTCAGCCTGCAAGTAGATCGGCTCCGCATAGAGCAGGGCATTTCCGGTGGGGATGACCAGGAGATTGCCTCGGCGGACGTGCGAGCCTTGCTGGTTCCACAATGTCAATTGACCGGAAAGTTCAGCGTTCTGATCAATCCGAGCCTCAACCTGTAGAGGACCATCGACAAGCTTTGTCTTGGGAAAGTTGTAGACGACCGCGGAGCCATAGTGCGCACCATCGCTGCGTCCGGCGATCCAGCCGATAAGATTATTGCGATTTGCCGGAGTAAACGGCAGAATGTTGACGAACTCGGTGCCCCTCTCACCCGGAAGCTTCATAAGGACGAAGTTCGGGGCGATGGGCTGGGTGCTGCGTTGGCCCTGCGCATCTACGCTACTCTCGGAGGCAGGAGTCCAGAGGTCTTCGCGGTTGTAAAACATCTCCGGATCGGTAACGTGGTACAGGCCGTATACCTCCGCCTGCAGCTTCAACAGCAACTCGGAGTAACGGACGTGCTTGCGCAGCGTCTCCGGCATTGCGCTGCCATCCCTGAACAGGCTCGGAAACATGCTCCTATAGGAGCCAACAATCGGATCCTGGGGGTCAAAGACGTAGAAGGTCGTCGTGCCATCGTAGGCGTCGATGACCACCTTGACGCTGTTCCGCACATAGTTGATGGCGTCGCCGGCGAAGTTGAAGTGCCGCGAATAAGGAAAGGTTTCCGAGGTGGTAAAGGCGTCGATGATCCACGACAGCCTGCCGTTGTCCCCGACCACGATGTAGGGGTCGGAGTCGAAGGTCAGGAACGGCGCCAGCGCCGACGCGCGCGCCATGACGTTGCGCCGCATCAGCAGGCGGCTGTCAGGGCGGATGTCATCGCTGAACGGCAGCTTAGCCAGATCGCCGCGATCGAACGCGATGAGCAGACGTCGCAACCCTCCTCCAAGGATGATGCCCCCGCTGCCTTCGTAAGAGGTCAGATTGTTCGACTGCCCCTGCGGGTAGTTAAACTCTTTCTGGCCCGTCTTGACGTACACGTCCTTATCCGTCAGTTGACCGAAGTAGACCTCTGGACGCGTTACGGTGAGTCCAGGAACGGTGCTCTGGACAGGCATGTTGCCCAGCATCAGGATCGGCAGACCCTCCGCCGTGAAGCCGTTGACGGAGTTCATGGTGACACCGTAACCGTGCGTGTAGATGAGCTTCTCGTTGATCCAGTTGCGACTGCTCTCGGGCAGCTTCTCGATGTTGAGTTCACGTGTAGCAATCATCACCTGACGAGTTGTGCCATTAAGGTCGTAACGGTCGATGTCAATGTCGGGAAAGTCGTAGTAAGTGCGGATCTCCTGGATCTGCCGCAGGGTGTCCTGCAAGGCATGCCAGTCCCAGAGACGGATGTTTTTGAGGGTGTCCTGGTTGTTCGCGGCGTCGGCCGACTCGACGGTCGTCTGGGCGGAGAACTCCCGCTGCGCGATGCGATCCAGCCCGTAGGCCTTGCGGGTGAACTCGATATTGTAGCCGATGTACGGCCGCTCCCGGACCAGCTCATTGGGCTTGACGATGAAGCTGTTGACGTACCAGCTGAAGAGCTGCAGCGCCACAAAGGAGATCACCGCAGGCAATACAGCCAGGCCCAGCCAGCTCCTGCCACGATCCGCAAAGGCGCCGACCGTCGCGACTGCTGCACCGAGAAGCAGCGCAACACAGACGATCAGCAAGCCTTTAAGTATGAGGTGCGCGTCCATGTAGGTGGCGCCGGAGAAGACGGTATGCTCCCCGAGCATCCGGTCAAAGCGGCCGATATACATCCGCACGGCCAGCATGAGCAACAGGAAGGCGGAGGCGAGGGAGAGGCCGCGCCAAGGCGGCTTGATGTAATGTTCGCGCTGTCCTTCGAGTGCCCGGCTTCCGTTTGCGATGAAGAGAAAGAAGACCGCAATGCCGAGGGCGAAGACCGCGAGCGTGGTGAGCCAGTCCGCCGTGAGCCTCCAGACTGGAAGTGTGAATAGGTAAAAGTTCAGCGGCTTGCCGAGGATGGGATCAAGCGTGCCTCCGGCGACTTCTGGCGCGTACCAGAAGCGGGCCAGAGCAGGCCAATCCGCAGAGATGGTCAGGCCGCTGGCGACAGCGATGACGCCTGAAACGCCCACTGCCAACCAGCGCACGAGCGGGCCGAGCGGGATCGTGACCGGTTGGCGATTGAAGATGATGGTGTGGCTGCCGGGCAGGTCGTAGCGGTGTATCCGCTTCAAGCCGAGGAAGGTTCCGTAGAAGAGGAGAAAGGTAGCCATCGCGACTGCGGCGAAGACACCCCACTGCATACCCAGGGTCTTCCAGAAGACCTCACCATAGCCGAGAGAGGAAAACCAGAGACTGTTTACGTAGCTCGAAAGCACCGTGTTACCAAAGAGGAAGAGGACTGCGAAAGGGACGACGACAAGCAAAACACGGCGGCGACGTCCCGGGCTGTGAGGCAAATCGATCATATTGGGCATCATCCTACCCCACAAGTTGAAGCTAATCCGTTACAGGTAAGTAGTACCCTGGTGAATCACCTAAGTGTACAGTCGCGGTGTTTTTTACGGATTTGTGATCCATACGAGAGAGCTCTTTCTCACCTCGTGCAAGTTAATTCGATTTCCTGATACGCAGCGCAACCCGCATCGGAGTGTTATCTCCATCAACTGATGCATCGGTTCTCGATGTAAGCTCATGACTGTGTCTATCTCCCGATTTTTTACGTTTTGGGGCCAGCCACGTTTCACAGGGGTCTTTTAGGGTTCCAAGGGGGTTCTACAATGAGGAATGTGAAGCTATCAGCGCGGAATCAATTGCGAGGCATCGTCGAAGCCATTGACCTCGGAGTCGTCACGGCTAAGGTAGGGGTTCGCGTCGGCGATAACCTCATAGAGAGTGTCATCACTCGCCAAAGCGTCGAGGATCTAAACATCCAGATTGGCAGTGAGGTCACCGCAGTTATCAAGTCGACCGAGATCATGCTGATGGTCGACTAACCTCCACTGGCCTACCTCGCCAATCCAACTCCCGGCGAGTTCATGGTATCCGCACGGCGAATATCGTTGACTTATTCGCGTAGTCGCTAGGAGTTCCCGGATGGATCCACTTCGATCTTCTCGCGAAGGTGCCAGATACCGATACCTTTGTCTGCCCTGGAAACGGCTGCTGCGTCGCTCGTCATCCGGCCCGCTGGTGCGCCCTTCCAGTTGGTCGAAGAGGACGTGCTTGAAAACCTTGTTGTCCATGAGGGGAGGGTTTGAAGTTGTCTGCTGGCTGTCGCCTGCGGGCCTGATGTTTGTGCGCTTGATTGTGCGTTGAGACTTGGCAGCAGGCCGACGGCAATCGCAATACAACGGAGTAAAAGCGGGCGTTTGCATGGTGTGGAGGCGAAACGGATGAAAGGAGTCATGAGATCACCACCGTTCTGAACATCCCGGTTTCCATGTGGTAAAGCAGATGGCAGTGGTAGGCCCATCGGCCCGGTGTATCTGCGCGGACCAGATAGCTGATGCGTTCGGCCGGCTTGATGGTAATGGTGTGTTTATAGGGGTTGAACTCTCCTTGCCCATTCTCCAGTTCACTCCATACTCCATGCAGGTGAATCGGATGTTCCATCATGGTGTCGTCGATGAGCACGAAGCGCACCCGTTCTCCAGCTTCAATTCAATCGGTTCTGCGTCTGAGAATTTCTTGCCGTTGAAGCCCCAGATGAAGCGTTCCATGTTGCCAGAGAGATGCAGGACGATCTCGCGGCTCGGTGGCCGGGCATCCACTCCGCGATAGCGGGCACGCAGATCGGCATACGTCAGCACGCGCCGCCCGTTTCCCTGGAGGTCGCTCCCGGGATCATTCAGCCGTTCACCTGGGTTCATCGCAAACCCAACAACCTGCGGCCCCACATGTATAGGCACGGGACTTGAGGGTACTAGCTTGACCTCGCTGGCGCCTGCACCAGGCAGTGGCATCGTGTCCGGACGCGGCTGTGGGAACAATATGAGACCGTTACGAAACTCGAGTTCTCACGCGCATTCTGGATGAGCAACAGGACTCTCCGAAATCGGTTGATGATCTGTGAAGGCCCAAAATTGTCCCTTTATTAGGTACTATGGAGAGCTTCTGCAAGCTGCATTGCGGTAACCACGTTTGTGATCCGCTTTATTTTGTAGGTCATCGTAGCGAGGCCGATCTCGACGCGTGCGCCCGACAACCCGCACATCAGCAGACGCGGATGCCCAAAGATGCGGTATTTGATGGTAGCGAAGGGATGCTCAACAGTGGATCGACGCAGTCTCTTCACCGCTGGTGTAACCCGTTCCTGCATTCCGTTCAATGCGTCTTCATATAGATGGCGGGCCAGAGTAGGTCTTGGAGCCATAGTGCAGCGTGACTTTAGCGAGCAACTACTGCAGTCGTTGGTCGAAGCCGTAACGAGCCAGTAAGTCACTCGGACGGCGCAATGCTGTGGTCAGACTTCGAACAATGGCACGCAAGACAGCGTCTCCTGTGGAATGGCCGTACCGATCATTCAACGCTTTAAAGTGGTCGGCATCGATCATCTAAGATTCAGGCAGAAAGCAAGCAAATGCCGAAGGCCCACGCCATGATCGGCTGTACTTCCTTTCTGCCTAATTGGAGTATTACTCTAACCAAGAGACTTAGTTTCCCTGCATCTGCATCTGATGAACCTTGTAGTCGTTCTCGATACTGAGGCGTCTTACAACCGTAAGCCCATTGCTGCCAAGTAGAAACGTGGTGCCTGTTTCATCGTTGGTCACCCGATGTTTCACGTCCTTGACGGTAGCCAGTCGAATCGGATCAGAAGCGGAGAGGTCGATCACCTGGTAGTCGCGCGAGACTGCAGAGACGTATTTGTGGGCTTGGCTCGTGACGAGAAGACCGTTCTCTCCCAAGGTCTCAGCCGGGCCAAGATCTGTCACAGTCGTGATCACCCGAAGTACGGGCCTCTTGGTCTTGCGTAGATCGAGCACGGCTTCCTTCTGACTGTCACGAAAATACACGAGTTCAGCATGGTCGCCGAGAGGGCGAACGAAATCAAAAGCGCCCTTTGCTGCCAACGGCGTGCTCACTACCAGCTTGATGCGAGCCGGATCCGTAACATCAAAGACTGATAGACGAGCGCCTTGCTGCTGCTCGACATAAAGATACGTGCTTCCTGCATTGTCGGAGTGAAGAAAGAGTGAGTTGCCCGGTGTCTGCGCCTGCTCCGGAAGATCACGGGCCTCCATGATTACCAGCTTCTTCGACCTGGAGTGGATCTCCGCCTCTGCTGGCGATGTGGGGAGAACCGTCGCCGCGACAACTAAGCCAAGTGCGAGTGTGGATCTGATGATGTTGTTCATTGTGCTTCTCCTTTGCGATATCCAGTTTTGATCCACAGAGGCAGTCAGGTCCAAGTAGTAAAAGTGATGCCGTATAAGCAAGGAACTCTTCGAAATCGATATCACGGCCCTGCTTATATGGCATAAGAATTTGCGAATTCCGTTGGTGCAAGTTTCGTCCTAATGTCGAATTATGACTTCACGGAAAGAACCAACCAAGACAATTGCAATCATCGGTGGAGGGGTGAGTGGAACCCTCACGGCGTTTCACCTGGCTCGGCAGGGAACGCTGGCGCGTGTGATTCTCATCGACCAGCGACCTGGTTTCGGGCTTGGCCTGGCGTATTCAACTCCGAGCCTCCGTCACCTGTTGAATGTTCCCGCGGGGAAGATCAGCGCATTGCCCGATCAACCAGATCACTTCCTCAATTGGCTCCGCAAGAATCATGACCCGGCTGCAACGGAGAAGACCTTTGCTCCCCGAGCGGTATTTGGACGATACATCCAATCTCTCCTGACATCGACGAGCCCCCTCGAACAGGAGATCGCAACTGTCGTTGATGTCCGTCTGCATGACGCCGGAGCCGTGCTCACGTTGGATAACGGATGCGAGCTACGGGCCGACCTGATCGTTCTGGCAACCGGAAACTTCGATCCAGGTCCTCTTCCGGGAATCACGAAAGCCACCTCCGATTCGGGTTTGTATCACCACAATGCATGGGTGGCGGAAACCTACGAGGGATTGCCTCCCGACGCTCCTGTTGCTCTCATCGGAACAGGTCTGACCGGGGTCGATGTCGTGCTGAGACTGCGTGAACTCGGACACCGTGGACGTATCATTGCCGTGTCTCGTCACGGCATCTTCCCGAATCGACATGACGATTACACCCCACTGAGTTCAAGTGCAATCCCACCGGATACGCCGGCGACCTGTGTCGCCTATCTCCGCGCTCTGCGCGCTGCAATTCGTGAAGGTGCGGAGTGGAGAGCCGCTATCGATAGCCTCCGTGATACGACCAACGAACTGTGGCTCCGCCTGCCGATCGAGGAAAAGAAGCGCTTTCGCCGCCACCTGCAGCGCAGATGGGATGTGGTACGCCACCGCATGGCGCCACCGATCGCCGACATCATCGAGTCCGAGCTTCGGAACGGCACTCTGGAGATCCGCGAAGGCCATCTTACGGCTGTCGATGCCTCTCGTGGAGGCGCCTACATAACTGTTCGCGCACATGATGACAGTGAGAGCTTCTATGCAGATCGAGTCATCAACTGCACTGGACCGAGCATGAACTACCGCCGCATCCTTTCAACTCTTCTCCAAAACCTGTTCAAGAGAGGACTCGTAACCTCAGGTCCTTTAGGTACTGGATTCCATTGCTCGTCGGACGGAGCGGTCATCGACGCCAGCGGTCACGCTTCGGAAATCATCTTCAATCTTGGCCCGGGCCGCCTTGGCGATCTTCTTGAGTCCATCGCTGTTCCTGAAATCCGTCAGCAGGCCGTTGAGCTTGCCTCACTACTTGCTGATCGCATGAGGCAGCAATACATAGTCCCTGAAAAGACGGTGACAGGAATTGCGACACAGGAGTTAACCGGAGAGTGGGTAGCGGCATGACCACCGCAACGGTCACCAAGGTCAGAGGCACTGAGCGGGCGGTGACATCGTGGCTGGCATCCGGTGTCTGGGCTGTTGTTCTCGGAGCAGCCAGCGGTTCGGCCTGTGTCGCAGTACGGCTCTTCTTTCGCCTTCTTCAGTGGGTTTTTGTTCAGCAGACGGGAATGTTACCTATCGCGGCAGCAACGTTGTCGCCCGCGCGTCGTATCCTGACTCCGATCATCGGAGCAGCATTAGCGACCCTTGTGGTCTGGATGATGCGGAGGTCGGCACCGGATCTGCACTTTGAAGAATATGTGGAAGCCGTTCGTTTCAGAAATGGCCGAATTTCTCTCCTTTCGACCGTATGGCGGACGGCTTCCTCTGGCTTTTCCGTAGCCACCGGCGCCGCGATCGGGCGGGAAGGATCGATGATCCAATTCGCCGCTGCCATCTCCTCATGGGTAGGAGAGCGATCTCCCGTGCGGAATCTGTCGTTGTCGCGGCAGGTAGCCTATGGCGCTGCAGCCGCAGTCGCAGCGGCCTATCAGGCACCGATCGCCGGAGTCTTCTTCGCCACGGAGATTGTCTTGGGTGAATGGGCCTGGAGCGACATTCCTCAATTGCTCTTGGCCTCAAGCACTGGCTTGCTCATTAGCAGCCTTTTATTGGGCGCTGGCCCTCTCTTCCCGGTAAGGGAATCATTACCGATTACGCACGATCTGCTTTGGGTTTTCCCACTGGCTCTTGTTCTGGGCGCAGTTGGCCCGGCTTATCAAAAGCTTCTTCATCTCTCCGGAGCAGCGAAGCGTCTGCCCTTCGCACTGCTGTGGAGCGGCCTCGCAGTGGGTGTTCTCGCTCTGTTCGAGCCTAAGGTCTGGGGAAACGGCGACTCCGCGCTTCTGGGAATTCTGCAGAATAAAACCATGCTCCTCGGTATCGTTAGTGTGCTTGCCTGTCGCCTGTTCGCTACAGCTTTCTGCGTGGGAACAGGCACAGTGGGAGGAGTCTTCACTCCTACACTCTTCGCCGGTGCTGCCCTCGGTCTCGCGACAGGTCACTTACTGCATAGTCCGGAGCCATCGATACTGGCCATCTGCGGCATGGGACTACTGATGGCAGCTGTGACGCACGCTCCTTTAATGGGGGCTCTGATGGCGGTTGAACTTACCGGGCAATGGCATCTTCTGCCGATCATTCTGCCATGCAATCTGCTCGCCTCGTTCATTGCTCGTACAATCTCGCGTGAGTCCCTGTATGCCATTGCCAGCTCGGAGCCTGCACAATGAGAGATAGGCTTCGGCATAGAAGACTTTGGTCATCAAGCAGGCGCCGATCTGGTTGGAATTTGAGGGGAAACAGGAGACGGATAGGATTATGATAGAGAATTTCCGCATTCGAGTATTCAGGGCGGTCGCACAGCATCTGAATTTCAGCCGCGCCGCAGAGGAACTGTTGCTCACGCAACCCGCAATCACCCAGCAAATCAAGGCGCTTGAAGATGAGTTCGGCGTACCCCTATTCGATCGCGGGGGTGGACATATCGCGCTGACAGCCGGCGGAAAGGCGCTGCTGCCCTTTGCAGAGAGAATGAAGGAGCTCTCCGACGAGGCCTTTGCAGCGGTGGCGGAGGCATTTGGGCAACATGCAGGCGAACTCGCTCTGGGAGCCTCTCAGACCATCGGTCAATACCTGCTACCAA
>Ga0193717_1001745_pt1 | contig 13100 bp, 10 predicted proteins | sample U2c2metaG_FD_145900 | JGI IMG/M metagenome (GOLD analysis project Ga0193717, IMG submission 145900) | Soil microbial communities from a riparian zone of the East river system, Colorado, United States - U2c2 | ecosystem: Environmental > Terrestrial > Soil > Riparian zone | place: USA: East River...
GGCGGACAGGTGTATTTGGGCCTCCAGACCGCCATGCACCGCTTTCACGTCTAGCGGCGTCAGCCGCGCCTCGATGATCAGTTCATCGTCCGCCGGCACGATGCTCATGATCGGCTCCCCTCTCTGAACGACCCCGCCGATTGTCTTGAACTTGACGTCGACCACGGTCCCGCTCACCGGAGCGACCACGACCGTGCGCTTGACGACGTCGGCGCTCGCCTGCAGCTTCTCGGTCACCTCTGTAAGCTCCGCGCGGACCTTCTCTGCATCGGCGGCGATCTGATCGGCCCGCTCCGCCTCGACCGCGAGGATTTGCAGTTGGCTTTCGCCGATCTGCTGGCGAGCGCGCGCGATCTCGGCGACGTACTCGCCGCGCTTTCCGGAGATCTCGGCATCCGCGCGCTTCAGCCGCAGCGCCTCCGGCTTGGGCGCGAGGCCGCGTCCGACCAGATACTCCTTCGCGCCCAGCTCCTCGGAAATGAAGTCGATCTGTCGAGACGCGCTTTCGACCTGAGCTTCGTAGCCTTTGATCTGCTGCGCCAGCTGCCCGATGCGTTGGGCCAGAATGTCCCGCCTCGTCGCGTGGGTCGAGCGTCGAGCGTCGAACACCTCTTGCTGCGCCTCGACGATGCTCCTGATCTGCGGGTCCGCCGAGCGCAGCTCCGGCAGCAGCTCGATGCGGCTTTGGCCCGTCTTTTCGGCATCGAGTCGCGCCTTCCTGGCCAAGAGCGACAGGCGCTGCTGCACCAGCGCCTCGTGAGCGGCGCGCGCTTGCGTACTCTCGAGAATGACGAGCGGTTGACCGGTCCTCACCGTTTCGCCTTCCCGAACGCGCAGATCGGCTATGATTCCCCCCTCCAGATGCTGGATCGTCTTCTTGCCGCTGTCGGGGTTGATCACGCCCGGCGCCACCGCGCCGCCGTCGAGAGGGACAAAATAGCCCCATCCGCCAAATACGACCGCAAACAACAGGATCAGCGCGCTGCCCAAGCGAGCCGGAACCTGAACGCCGGGTTTCGACGGATCGGGCATCGCGCTTGCGGAAGAGATCTGCGCCAAAAACTGCGCGATCCGTCCGACATGGAAGGTCATGGTGCACCTGTCGCGCCCTTGGCGTTGTGATAGAAGCCATTTGCCGAGCCGTTGCCCGACGAGAGGCGGCGTCGCCCTTTCAACCCGTCGCTTTTAGGGAGCGGCTCCGCCGAACGCTCCTTCAGCGCCTGGAGCACGTAATCGCGCTGACCGAACATGGCGGCCCGACCTTCCTTCAGAAAAAGTATTCTATCCGCAACCGACAGGGTGGAAGGCCGGTGTCCTACGATGACAAGGGCAACGCCCGCCCGTTTGAGATCGCCGATCGCCTCCGCGAGCGCCGCCTCTCCCGCCTGGTCGAGATTGGCGTTGGGCTCGTCGAGAACGATGAACCGTGGGCCGCCGAACAAGGCACGCGCCAGCCCGATGCGTTGACGTTGGCCGCCCGAGAGTCGCACGCCGCCGTCGCCGACGCGGGTGTCGTAGCCCTGCGGAAATTGCTGGATCATCTCGTGCGCGTAGGCGAGCCGCGCCGCCTTCACGATCGCCTCGTCGTCCACCAACTGCATGCGCGCGATGTTGTCGCGCACAGAACCGGCGAACAGTTCGACGTCCTGCGGGAGAAAGCCGATGTGTCTCCCGATCTGATCGCAGTCCCAATGGTGGATCGGCGAACCGTCCAGCCGGATCTCGCCGACATTGGGGACTGCGAGGCCGACCATGAGCCGGCACAGCGTGCTCTTGCCCGCGCCGGACGGACCGATGATTGCGAGCGCTTCGCCGGGCTCGACGGCGCAAGACACCTCGCTGATGATGAGTTGGGCCGTGTTTGGCGTGAGGTAGCTGACCTCATTGACCACCACTCTTCCGTTCGGAGCCGGAAGCCTGGTCCGCCGGGGCGGCGGCGGGTGGTCTTCGATGGCCTTCTTCAGCCGACCATAGGAGAAGCGCGCGGCCATGAAGTTGCGCCACACCGCAATTGCAAGCTCTACCGGTGCGAGCGCGCGCCCGAGCAGTATGGATGCCGCGATCATCGCGCCGGCGGTCAGTTGCGCGTTGACCACCAGCCACGCGCCCACGCCGAGGATCGCAACCTGGACGAAGAAGCGGACGAACTTCGTGGTCGCGAGCACGAAGCCGCCGACGTCCCCGGATCGGCGCAGGCCGTCGACAACCGTTCCATTGACAGCCGCCCAACGAGCGGTCATGGCGGGAAGCATGTGCATGGCCTGCACGATTTCAGCGTTGCGGATCGTCGCATCGGCCAGCAGCATCGCCTCGATCTGCTTGCGATTCGCGGCCTCGCTCGCCTTGCGCGTGGCGAACTCGTTCGCGATGCTCAACAGAAACAGCACCACAGCCGAGGAGACCGCTACCGCGCCAAGCATGGGGTGGAGGATCCAGATCAGTGCGACGAAAATGGGCACCCACGGAGCGTCGAAGAAAGCCGTCAACCCTTGCGTCGCAATGAAGTTTTGAATCTGGGAGATGTCGCGCAGAGACTCGGCGCCTGAAGAGTCCCCTTTCAGGCGCCCGCGCACGGCGCAGGCGAGGTAGGCCGGGCCGAGTTGCTCGTTCAACCAGCAACCAACGCGAATCGTTATCGATGTCCGCAAGGCGTCGAGTGCGCACATCACCGCAAGCGCAATGGTCGCCATAAGCGTGAGCATCACGAGCGTCTCCATCCGACCGGTGGTCAGTACGCGGTCATAGACCTGCAGCATGTAGATTGGCGACGCGAGCATGAGCACATTGATGACAAGGCTGAAGAGTGCGCCTGTGACGCAAGCCGAACGGCAAGCCTTGATGACTCGTTCAAGTTCGGTCGGACCGTTCGATGAGCGAGTTCCTTCGGATGATCTGTCCGACATGCTTCACCTGCGCGCCGATTGAGCGAAATGCCACGGAAGCGGGCCGGCTCTCTGGGGCGGACCTAGTCTGACAGCTTGAGCCTGTATCGATGGATTCCGGCTGCCGCGGCTTCCGCCACGCCGTGCCCAGCCGCACTGCTCGCTGCACTCGACGAACTCGAGGAGCGGCCTTGTCCGGCGCAAACAGCGCGCGCGCGACTGCTGCGGATGAAACCAGGATCGTCGGGTCGGGCTCGCCCCAACCCAGTCCGCGACAGTTCAAGCACGACCGACGCCGAGCCGTCATCGGCCTCGAGACGAACCCTCTCGCTGTCAACTCGATAGCGCGTGCGCATGGCCACTTCCTCACATGTGGTGCAGCGGCTCCCGAACCGACGCCGGCAGCAGCCTAAACCGCTGCCGACTCCGTTCAATTCACTTCAGTGCACCTGGTAGAAGTGCCAGCCGTTGGTCGCGGATATGGACTCCGAAACAGAACTCGAGCCCAGGCCTTGCACGGCCGTCGTCTGGGTCAGGGTCTCGGTATGCGTATTCGGGCCCAGCGCATCGGCGGTTGCGTTCGCCATCGCGGAGTTGCCGTGGACAAAAGCCCTGATGTCGAAGGACTTGTCGACGTCGACCCTTTCGTCGACGTTCACGTACTTGAGGAAGCTGACGTCAAATGCTTGGATGGCCATAGCGTCTCTCCTGTTGTCTCTTGTTGATCCGGCGGCGGGCACAACGCGTGCGCCGTCCGCAAGAGTGCAGGCTATGGTCCGCGGTTCACGGCATCAAAGGTTCATCGGACTGATACTCTTTTGGCGTAGCCGCCCATTGGTGCATGGCCCGGGCCGCATCGCTCGGATATCGATCCGTCGCAGCCACCGGCCTCTGGTCGGCGCAATTTCCGGTTCGCGCAGGCAATGGATCGCGCGCTGGCACGATGCGACAGGGCGCTCGCCGTCGTTCAGTGCTGCGCCTGAAGATCAGGATGGATGGCTGCGATCAGAACAGCCCGTGAGTGGACGGACCCGCCAGCCCGGACAGCGAGTAGTCGGACAGAAAATTGCTGCCGCCATGCGTCGAGATGAAAGTCATGGAGACATCCAGCGAGACCGGCGTCGGGCCAAAGGGGAAATCGATCGACAGATGGTTGGTATGCGAGACCGTGATGTCTCTCTCATTCACGAAGCCGTGCGTCGTCGCGCTCGTGTGGAGGGCGGCCGGAGTCGTGTCCTGGGCGACCGCAGTCGCCGCCGCGAAGCCGATAGCGAGCCCGGGGACGACAAGGGTTCTGGTCGCCGCATTGGTCGCCGTCAGGTCGCCCATCGCTTCGGCCGTGGCGGTCATCGCGGCCAACATGTTGATGCTTCGGGACATAACGTCAATCTCCAAACGTGCCAACGAAACTGATCCTCGTCCGCCGGTTTGAGAAGCGCCCCTAAAGAGCCACCATTCCCATTGCATTCACGAACGAGAATTGGTTTTCGACCGTAAGCGTATTCGCCAGCGTGGCCGATATGGTGTTGGCGCCGTGTGCCTCGGACATTGCGAGCACTTGCGCGAAATTACCAAGTGCCAATTCCTGCCCGGACGGCTGATGGTGACCGAAGGGGTGATCCACCTCGATGACGATCGGACCCTGCCGGGGCGACCACCCATGAATGTCTATCGAGAGGTAATCGAGTTCCGAACGCGCCCAAGCATTGTTGAGCCCTTGCTTCGATTGTCCGATTTCGTGCTCGAAGATGAAATCGGCGCCCGACACATCCAGAAAGGTGCTGGCAACGGCGACCGCGCCGCCCGGCTCGCACGAGTGGGCTGACGCCTGGAAGATCGCCTCGCCCATTGCTATCGAGTACCCGCCCCTGTCCTCCGCAAAATTCTCAACGAAACCGGTGACGGCAGAGGACTCCCCCACAGCTGCCGCGCTCCCGCCGATCACGGCAATCAGGCCATCCTGGGGGTCCGACGAGTTCGCGAGGCCTTGTTGATGTTGATGCCCGCCATCGCGCTCTTCCCATCCATGGCGGTGATCGAACAGGTCCACATCCCGATGGGCGACCGGTGCCGGTATCACGACCGATGGAGCACCGTCGCTCCGCCCCCATCCCCCAAACTGACAGCCATCATCGTTGCCGTGATCGTGTTCGTGATCAAATGCTCGGTGGAACTTGTGGAGAGAAGCCATGGCTTTAGCTTGCGTATTCATAGCGCAAGTCCTGATCGAAACGACACGCGCACATAGTAGGATTGTCGCCGCCGCAACGACCAGTGGCCTGATGGTCTATGCCTTTCGGCACCGACCTTGCCAGGGCGCGATCAAGATGTGGCCGAAAGTCGCACCTCCAAAGTAGCAATAAAAACCCCGGCGGGCTATTGGCCATTCGTTTACAACCTGTTGGCTTGAATTGATTCGCGTTTTCTGTGCAAATGCACTAGGTGTGCAATTACCACCTAGGCATTAAGACACGTTCTCTCATACTACCTAGGCATTAAGACGCTTTTTTTAATCGTTGGGGGTGTGGTCTCATTTGGTGTCGGAGGCCGAAATGCCAGTCTCAATGGACGAAACCACCGTTTTGATCGTTGACCCGCTGCCTTTGCGAAATATGGGCCTTGTCGCCGTCCTCAATCGCCTGTCCGGGGTCAGAAAATTTCGGCTCGCATCCCTTACTCCGGAGGACGCGGAAAGGTGGATCGATGCGGACGCCAAGTGCAGCATGATCATCTACAATGTCGGTGGCGCCTCCGTCGCTGACCACAAGCACCTAAAGCAGATCAAGGTGCTTAGGGGGCGCGCAGCAGAAGCGCCGCTGGTGGTCTTTTCCGACAACGATAGTCGTGAGGAGATCTTCTCTGCGTTAAGCATCGGCGCTCAAGGCTTTTTATACGCAGGAACGGACGCAGAGCTGGCGCTGCAGGCCCTCTCGTTTGTTTTCCAAGGCGGGTCGTATTTTCCCGCTGCGGTCGAGCCAAGACGTCGTCGTTCCGCTCGCCTGCGTGGGGCGACGGGCTGCAGTTCCCCTCCGGTGGAGCGCCCCTTGGACGAAGGCAAAGGCGCAGTCGAGGATGCTGCGAGCATATGCTCGAAGAATATTAACATCACGGAAAGGCAAAAATCGGTGCTTGAACGTCTCCGCCACGGAGACTCGAACAAGGCCATTGCGCGCCGACTGGGAATCAGAGAGGGAACTGTCAAAGTTCATGTTCGACAGATCATGCGCAAACTCGGCGTGGCTAACCGTACGCAGGTCGCCATCGCGTGCACGAGCGGCGCCGGGGCCGAGATGCGCGCAGACGATCTAAGCGTTAACGGCAAGATAGACTCAGCGTCAGGCCATAGACGGTTCGGAGTCTCGATCGTGGGTGGTAAAGTCTGAGCCGCTGTCTGCGCGCCGAGAAGGCGCGCGGTGCCGGGCTCAAAGTTTTCTGCGGCTTCCTAACATCGGAAGATCGCTCGACACCTCAGGGCGCATGCGGAGAACCTGCGTTGACCACGAATCAGGCGCGCCGGCCGACCGGCTCGCCGAACAGACCCTGCGGCCGCACCGCCAGCACCAGCAGCACCGAGACATAGAGCGCGGCGGAAGCCCAGGCGTCACCCAGGGCCGCCGAGACGAAGGTTTCGAAGGCGCCGATCGCCAAGGCGCCCACCAGCGCACCCGGCACGCTGCCCCAGCCGCCGATGGCCACGGCGATATAGGCCTTCAGCATGTCGCCGGCGCCCTGTGTCGGCGACACGAGGAACTGGTGGCCGAGCAGTAGCCCGGCAATCCCGGCCAGCGCGCCCGACAAAGCGAGCGACAGCGTGACGTAACGGCCGACGGGGATGCCGACGGCGCGCGACATCTGCCGGTCGGATGCCACGGCGCGCATGCGCCGGCCGATCTGCGTGCGTTCCAGCAGCAGCCACACGCCGCCGACGACGATGCCTCCGACCAGGATGATGGCGAGGGGTTGTCGGCCGATCGCCAGGCCCATCACCTCGAAGACGCCGCTGCCGGCGAGCGCCGGCGCGGTGCGTGGCTGGCCGCCCATCGTCAGCGTGAGGCCATGCTCGATGATGGCGGCAAGGGCGATGGTGGCGACGAAGGTCGCCTCGGGCGGGCGGGCGGCGAGCGGCAGGATCGCCACGCGCGCCGCCACGATGCCCGCCGCGCCGAGTGCCAGCGCCACCGCCGGCAGCAGCAGCGCCGCCGGCAGGCCGAGCCGGGTGCCGAGCAGAACGGCCACCGCGCCGCCCAGCACGACGAGGTCGCCATGGGCGAAATTGACGGCGCCGACGGCATTCAGCGCGAGCACGAATCCCAACGCCACCAGCGCATAGGCCATGCCCAGCGCCAGCGCGTTCAGCGCGAGCTGGACGGCAATCAGGGCGCGGTCGACGACGCGGTGCGGCGAACGGCGCACCGGCCGTCTCGAACCCCACCGCCTTTGCCCCGCCTCCCTCGTCCCATCATCCCGCGCCTCCTCATCGGTCTGCGACGGAGCACGCCCCGCCCCTCTTTTTGCATCATGGACCGGCCCGGTGAGAGAGGAAATCCGCCTCGGCGAGGTCCGCACACGTTGCATGCGCTGGAGGAGCAGATCGCGGCCGCGATCGGCGGCGGCGCAGGATTTTGTCGGTCAGTTTCCCTTGGGCAGACCCGCCGCGGCGGGATGCAAGGTTTCCTTGATCAGCAACGAGGCAATCAATCCCAGCACCATGAATCCCACCAACGGAGAGAAGGCGTAGCGATAGTCTGCGGCGGTCAAGGCGGCGAGCCCGCCGGCCTTCTGGCCCCTGAGGCTGCTCTCCAGCAGCATCCCGACAAGCGGCTGGGACGCGGCGCTGCCGGCGTAGAAGCAAGTGCTCAGGAACCCGATCGAAAGCCCGGCAAGCTTGGGATAGAGATCGCGGGCGACCGCGTAGGAAACAATGTTGGCGCTGCTGAAGAATCCAACCAGGAAGATGCCCACCTCGAATCCCGCAACCGGAAGGCCGGGGACATAAAGCAGGCCGGCCATCGTCGCCAAGGCACCGACCCCCGCCATCACCATCGGCAGCTTCCGACGCCCCAGATAGTCGGAAAACCAGCCGAAGAACAGGCTTCCCGCAATGCCGCCGAGGAAGAGAACGGAACCGGCGTCAGCGGCGGCGACCGCGCTCATGCCATAGGCTTTCTCGATGTAGCTCGCGCCCCAGAGGCCGCCAAAGGCCACGAACACGAGACTGATGCTGGTTGCATAGACGGCATTGATCCAGACTTGCGGATCGGCCACGAGGCCAACCATCTGCCCGAGCCGCGGCGCGGGCTCGGCATGGCTGGCGGCTTGCGCCCGATCGCGAACCATCAGGACGACAAGGATGGCCAGGGCCAGTTCCGCCCAACCCATCCAGGCCACCGCCTCGCGCCACCCGATGACATTCACAAGAGCCGACACCGGGGCTCCGCTGGCGGCTCCGATCATTCCGGCGGTGTTGGTCATTCCGGCGAGGGTAGAAAACCGGGAGGGAGGGAACCATTCCTGCACCAGCTTCAGGCATCCGATGAACGAGAAAGCCGAGCTTGCGCCCATGACGAGGCGGGCAATCTCCGCGTTCCCCGAACTGCCAGCCCGGGAAAATGCGAGCGTGCCGAGCCCGGCCACCAGAATGGCTGCGATCAGCGGCCGGCGCGTGCCGTAGCGATCGACGATCAGCCCCACGGGAATCTGAAGAATGGCGTAGGCATAGAAATAGAAGGCGGCGATGTTGCCGAGCGTGCCGTCGGTGGCCTTGAAGGCGCCGATCAGGTCGGCCGCGATGATATCGGGAACGACCTGGTGGATGTAGTTGAACACCACGAAGAGCGCCGAAAGCACCCATATCGACCACGGCAGGACGGCCGCTGCGCGCTTCATCGCGGATCAGTGACTGAAGGCGGTGCCGTCCCGCGGGACGGTGGACTCCATGGGCGGACGGCGGGTCAGGTAGTCGACCGCGGATTTGATGTCGCCGACGAGGATGCCGGCCAGGTCGCGGCTGACCCCCGTCCGCACGAGGATCCTCTGGACGACCAGGTCTTCCTGGTTGGCCGGCATGGAATAGGCCGGAACCTGCCATCCCCGCATCCGCAACCGGTCGGCGAGATCGTAAAGGGTATATCCCGGATTGACCTCCTTCGGGATCTTCCAGCAGAGCGCCGGGATGCCTTCGGTGGGTTCGCCGCTGAAGATCATCTCGAAGGGACCGAGCGCCGCGATCTCCTTGGCCAGATACTGGGCGGTCCGGTAGCAGGAGGCGTGGAGCTTGGTGTATCCGTCGCGCCCAAGCCGGACAAAATTGTAGTACTGCGCAACGACCTGCCCGCCCGGACGCGAGAAGTTGAGGGCGAAGGTCGGCATGCTGCCGCCGAGGTAATTGACGTTGAAGATCAGATCTTCCGGCAGGTCGCTTTTCTGCCGCCAGACGATCCATCCGCATCCGAGCGGAGCAAGCCCGAATTTATGGCCTGATGCATTGATCGACTTCACCCGCGGAAGCTGGAAATCCCATTCGAGATCGGTCGCGCAGAAGGGGGCGAGAAAGCCGCCGCTGGCGGCATCGACATGGATCGGAATGTCGAGCCCCGTCTCCTTCTGGAGTTGATCGAGGGCCTCGGCGACCGCCTTGACCGGCTCATAGCGACCGTTGAACGTGACCCCGAGCGTGGGCACCACGCCGATGGTGTTTTCATCGCAGCGGGCGATCACTTCCGCCGGGCTCATGAGGAGACGGTCTTTTTCCATCGGGATTTCGCGCAGCTCGACGTCCCAGTAGCGCGCGAACTTGTGCCAGCAGACCTGGACCGGACCGCAAATCAGATTTGGCCGGTCGACGGATTTGCCCGCGGCACGGCGTTTCTCGCGCCAGCGCCATTTCATGGCCATCCCGCCCAGCATCGCGGCTTCGCTCGAGCCGGTGGTCGAGCAGCCTACGGAACTCAGAGGGTCCGGCGAATTCCAAAGGTTCGCAATCATGTGAACGCAACGGTTTTCGATCTCGGCGGTCTGAGGATACTCGTCCTTGTCCACCATGTTCTTGTCGATGCATTCATCGAGAAGACGATGAACCTCCGGCTCGATCCATGTCTGACAGAACGTGGCCAGGTTTTGGCGCGAGTTGCCGTCGAGAAGCAGCTCGTCGCGGACGGCTTGGCAAATTCGTCCGGGATCCCGCTCGTGGCGGGGGAAATGTTTTTTCGGAAGCGGATTGGCCAGATCGTCTGATGCGAAGAAGTTTTCGTCGCTACGATCGTTGGGAAGCGGAGAGGAAAGCGCCATGGTGATTGGGTTATTTGCTCAGGTATGTTTCACTGACCGCTGAACAGTTGCTCTCCGATACACGAGGCGCTTCGACAATGATCAAGGCGCCGATCGGTGGTGGCAGCGAGCGGCCGGAAATAAAAGAGTCGGGGTGCCCGACAAAGCCGGACAAGGTTGCAAGCGAGCCGATCTGTATGGGGCCAGCGAGACGTTTTCACGATACACGCAGCTCGTGGGAGTAGTGGTACGTTGGCTCAGTGTCAAGCGAGACCCGTCTCAATATGGGTCCACGAGATGAAGCGACCTGCGACGGCATGATTGGCAGCGTATTTTCATGAGAGCACTGGCTTTCACAGACGTCCGACCGACGTCGTCGGGATCGTTCCCGCGTCACGCCGGATGACGGGTCGTTCCGCCTGTAGCTGAGCGCTCCGCTTCTTTCAGCCCGGCGGGAAGCCAATCAATGCTCGCGCGGCGCGTGCTTGCCCAGGATGCGCTGCAGAGTGCGGCGGTGCATGTTGAGGCGGCGGGCGGTCTCCGAGACGTTGCGGTCGCATTGCTCGAAGACGCGCTGGATATGCTCCCAGCGCACGCGGTCGGCCGACATCGGATTGCTCGGCGGCGGCGGCAGCTTGCGGCCATGCGCGGTCAGCGCCTGCTCGATGGCATCGGCATCGGCCGGCTTGGCGAGATAGTCGACGGCGCCCTCTTTCACCGCGGCGACGGCGGTGGCGATGTTGCCGTAGCCGGTGAGCACGACGATGCGGATGTCAGGCCGCGCCTGGCGCAGCGGCCCCACCAGCTCGAGCCCGTTGCCGTCGCCCAACCGTAGGTCGAGCACGGCAAAGGCCGGCGGGCGGCTGATCTGCGTCAGCGCCTCGGCCACCGAGCCGACGGCAGTGACGATGAAGCCGCGTAATTCGAGCGCGCGCGCAATCCGCGTGCGGAACGCCGCGTCATCGTCGGCGATCAGCAGCGTGCGATCCTTGTTCGCCACCACCCCGACGCCTGATGGCGGAGGCATGGTGCGATTGGCGCCGGTGTCCTGGCTCATGGCCGCTCCCTAGACCCAGTCCTGTAATAATCGGTCGCTATGTAGCCCTGAAGATGGGGTTTGACCAGCGCACGACGACGGAAGCGCCCAACGGGGGGCTATGATTGCCGAAGGTGACCGTGGCACCGGTGCGTTCCAGCAGGGTTTTGGCGATGAAGACGCCCAGCCCCATATGGCCTTCCTGCCCCTGACGGGTGGAAATGAAGGGTGTGCCGAGTTCGTCGAGCAACGCCTCGGAGAAGCCTGGCCCGTCATCCACAACCTCCACTTCCGACCATTCGATGGTCCAGCGGGTGGCAATTCTGACTTCGTGGCCGGCGAAAGACAAAGCATTCTGCACGATATTGCCGATGCCCTGCATGATCTCCGGACTGCGCACCTGGATCGGCGCGGTGCGTGGCGTGCTATCGCCCACCGGACCGGAGTCGAAGGACAGCAGGATGCCGTCGCGCTTGTAGCTTTGCGCCGCCGCCTCGATCAGCGCCGGCAGCGGCACCAGGGTATAGGAGTCCGACACATCGCCGACGCCCGCCGGATCGACCGACAGCCGCGCCAGGATCGCCCGGCAACGCTCGGATTCGGCGGCGAGCAGCTCGACATCCTCACGCAGCGGATCGTCGAGTTCGACTTCGCGCTGCATCTCCTTGGCCACCACCGCGATGGTCGAGAGCGGGGAGCCGAGCTCGTGTGCCGCCGCCGCCGCCAGCGCGCCCAGCGCCGACACGCGCTGCTCGCGGCCGAGCGCCGCCTGGGCCGCCGCCAGCGCATCGCTCATCTGGCGCGCCTCTTCGGCCAGCCGCCAAGCATACAGGGTGATCAGCAGGGTGGTGAGCACGAGCCCGGCCCAGACGCCCACCAGGTAGGTTTCGGGCAGGTCGGGCGCGTGGCCGCGCCACGGCAGCGGCTGGTACCAGACGCCCAGCACGCAGAAGCAGGCGATGGTGAGCAGCGACAGCGCGATGGTGCTGCCGAGCGACAGGATGGTGGCGCCGATGGCGACCGGCGCCAGCAGCAGCAGGGCGAAGGGGTTGATGTTGCCGCCGGTCAGGTGCAGCAGCACCGTGAGCTGCAGGATGTCGAAGACCAGGAAGATCGCGGCCTCGCGGTCGTCGATGCGCGCCGAGGCCGGACGGCCGAGGCTGACGGCGAGGTTGAGCAACCCCGACATGGCGATGACGCCGCCCACCGCCAGCACCGGCAGGGTGAAGCCCAGTCCCCAATGCACCACGGCGGCGGTGAAGGCCTGGCCTGCGACGGCGGCCCAGCGGATCAGCACCAGGGCGCGCAGGCGGACGCCGCCGCGCGGCGGCAAGCCGGGGCTGGCGGACGGCGAGGTCGAGATCTCGGCGCGCGCGACGATCGTCCTACTCCTCGAGCATCAGGTGCTTGCGGTTCACCGTCGTGAACAGCGGAATGCGGCGCTGCTGCGTGCGGTCGGGCGGCTCCTTGGCCAGGCGTCCGACCTCGCCCAGAATCAAGCCGGTGATGGCAGGCAGCGGCAGCTCGCGCGCCTCGTCGAGCCGTACCCAGCGGATGTCGCCCATCTCGCTGGAATGGCGGATCTCGCCGGTGGCGTCCTCGGCGCGGGCCATGAAGAAGCGGGCGTTGAAGCGGCGCGGCCTGCCGGGCGGCGTCACCGCGCGGGCGATCAGGTCGAGGCAATCGAGCGCCGGCGCCAGACCCTTGTCGAGAAAGCCCTGCCAGTGCACGCCGTAATCCTGCTTGGGCGCGCCGCCGGCCAAGGGCTTGGCGAGCAGCAGGCCGGTCTCCTCGAAGGTCTCGCGGACGGCGGCGACGGCGAGCGCCCTTGCCCTTTGGGCGGTGGCGGCGCGCTGCAGGCGTTCGTCGACGAAGGGATCGAGCGGCGTCGCCACCGGAATGCGGGCGTCGGCGGG
>Ga0193717_1001747_pt1 | contig 13083 bp, 9 predicted proteins | sample U2c2metaG_FD_145900 | JGI IMG/M metagenome (GOLD analysis project Ga0193717, IMG submission 145900) | Soil microbial communities from a riparian zone of the East river system, Colorado, United States - U2c2 | ecosystem: Environmental > Terrestrial > Soil > Riparian zone | place: USA: East River...
TCCGGATCGGTCTTCCACTCGGGCTTGCCGATCAGGTCGCAGATCGCACCCCACACCGGCGCCTGCGTGATGAAGTAGATGTAGGCGTCGGGATCGTCCTCCCAGCCCTTGCACTTGAGAATCCAGCCGGGCTGGCCGCCGCCTGAATCGTTGCCGGCGCGCGGCACCGCCTTGCCGAACGGCACGCCTTCGCCGAACTGGCTGTATTCCTTCAGCGGCCCATGCGCGAGGCGCTGCTGGTCGCGCAGTTTCACGCGCGCGAGATTGAGCACGCCGTCCTGCATCGCGCACAAGACTTTCTGCCCGCGCCCGGTGCGGATGCGCTGGTAGAGCGCCGCCACGATGCCGAGCCCGAGATGCAGGCCTGTCCCCGAGTCGCCGATCTGCGCGCCGGTGACGAGCGGCGGGCCTTCGCGGAATCCGGTGGTCGAGGCCGAGCCGCCGGCGCACTGCGCGACGTTCTCGTAGACCTTGCAGTCTTCATACGGGCCGGGGCCGAAGCCCTTCACCGAGGCGACGATCATGCGCGGGTTGAGCTTGTGGATGTGCTCCCAGGTGAGCCCCATGCGGTCGAGCGCGCCGGGCGCGAAGTTCTCCACCAGCACGTCGCACTGCTTGATCAGGCGATCGAGGATCTCGCGGCCCTTCGGGTGCTTGCTGTCAATCGTGATCGAGCGCTTGTTGCCGTTGAGCATGGTGAAGTAGAGCGAGTCCGCGTTCGGCACGTCGCGCAATTGGCCGCGCGTGATGTCGCCGACGCCCGGACGCTCCACTTTGATGACGTCCGCCCCCATGTAGGCGAGGAGCTGCGTGCAGGTCGGGCCCGACTGCACATGCGTGAAGTCGAGGATGCGCACGCCGTCGAGCGCCTTGCCGGCCTGGCCTTGCGGCTTGTTCGAGGGCTTCGGCAGGCCATTGCCGTTGGTCTTTGCAACGAGCTTCACAACCTTCTTCGACTTCGCGGCTGCTTTCTTCACAGCCTTTTTGGCGGGCTTGGCCGCCTTTTTCTTTGCCTTGGCCATTTCCATTCCTCCAGAAAGAATTTCGCTATGTGCAGGTGCGCGTGGCTTTCGCAGTCACTTTTTCTTTTTGAGTGCGCTCTGCGGATTGAGATTGCCGATGCGGCCCGACTCGCTGCCCGCGGCCGGATCGATCACCGCGTTGATGAGGGTGGGCTTGCCGGAATCCATCGCGGCGTTCACGGCGCGCTTCAATTCGTCGGGCGACGTCGCGTTGACGCCGACGCCGCCGAACGCCTCCATCATCTTGTCGTAGCGCGAGCCCTTGACGAACACGGTCGGCGCGGGGTCATCGCTCACGGTGTTGACGTCGGTGCCGCGATAGATGCCGTCATTGTTGAAGATGACGATGCAGACCGGGAGCTTGTAGCGGCAGATCGTCTCGACCTCCATGCCGGAGAAGCCGAATGCCGAGTCACCCTCGACGCAGAGCACCGGCTTGCCGGTCTCGATCGCGGCCGCGATGGCATAGCCCATGCCGATGCCCATGATGCCCCAGGTGCCGACGTCGAGGCGCTTGCGCGGCTGATACACATCGATGATGCCGCGCGCGAGATCGAGCGTGTTGGCGCCTTCGTTGACCAGGATTGCGTCCGGCCGCTCCTTGACGATGGTTTTGAGCACGCCGAGCGCGCCGTGATAGTCCATCGGCACGTTGTTGTTCATCAGGCGCGGCGCCATCTTGGCGACATTCTCGTCGCGCTTGGACGTGACCGTCTTGGTCCAGTCTGCGGGCGCCGCCGGCCAGCTGCCGCCCATCGCGGCAAGCAGCGCGGACACGCACGAGCCGATGTCGCCGACGACCGGCGCCACGATCTCGACGTTGGAGTCCATCTCTTTCGGCTCGATGTCGACCTGGATGAATTTCTTCGGCTCGGTGCCCCAGGCTTTGCCCTTGCCGTGCGAGAGCAGCCAGTTGAGCCGAGCGCCGATCAGCATCACCACGTCGGACTGCGCCAGCACGGTCGAGCGCGCCGCACCCGCGCACTGCGGATGCGTGTCGGGCAGCAGGCCCTTGGCCATGCTCATCGGCAGGAACGGAACGCCGCTCTTCTCCACAAGCTGGCGGATCGCGTCGTCGGCCTGCGCATAAGCCGCGCCCTTGCCGAGAATGATCAGCGGGCGCTTGGCGCTCTTGAGCACGTCGAGCGCGCGCTTGATGGAGTCGGGCGCGGGAATCTGCGCCGGCGCCGGGTCGATCACCTTCACCAGCGACTTGCGCCCCGCCTCGGCATCCATCACCTGCCCGAACAACTTGGCCGGCAGGTCGAGATAGACGCCGCCCGGGCGGCCCGACACGGCCGCACGGATCGCGCGCGCAATGCCGATGCCGATGTCGGCTGCATGCAGCACGCGGAACGCCGCCTTGCACAGCGGCTTTGCGATCGCGAGCTGGTCCATCTCCTCGTAGTCGCCCTGCTGCAGGTCGACGATCTCGCGCTCGGACGAGCCGGAGATCAGGATCATCGGGAAGCAGTTGGTTGTGGCGTGCGCCAGCGCGGTGAGGCCGTTGAGGAAGCCCGGCGCCGACACCGTGAGGCAGACGCCCGGCTTCTTGGTCAGGAAGCCCGCGATCGAGGCCGCATAGCCGGCGTTCTGCTCATGGCGGAACGAGAGCACGCGGATGCCTGAGGCCTGCGCCATGCGGCCGAAATCCGTGATCGGGATGCCGGGCACGCCGTAGATCGTGGTGAGGCCGTTGAGCTTGAGCGCATCGATGATGAGATTAAAGCCGTCGGTCAGCTCGCGCTCTTCCTCCGGCGCGCCCGCGGGTTTTTCCTTCAGTGCGGCTTCCGCCATGGCGTTCTCCCAATATTCGTCAAGCCGCCCCGCTTCTCGCGAGCGCGACGAAGTCAGTCCAGATAGTCGGCGTATTTCTTCACATGCTCGGCGAGACCGAGCGCGTGGTTGCGCACGAGGTCCTCGGCACGCTCGGTGTCGCGCGCCTCAAGCGCCTCAATGATGTTGATGTGATCGCGGATCGAGCGGTCGACGCGATCCTGCTCGCCGATGGTCTTGCGGCGGATCATGCGCATGTGGGTGAACAGGTTTTCGGCCAGATCGATCAGCACGCCGTTCTTGCTCAGTCGGATGATGGTCTGGTGAAACTCGATGTTCACCTCGGAATATTCGTCGAGATGCGCGCGCGCTTCGCCGTTCTCGAACGTCGCGAACATGCGCCGCAACGACGCGATCTCATCGGTGGTGGCGTTCTGCGTGATCAGGCGCGCCGCCATGCTCTCCAGCGCCGCCCAGGCGGTAATCATCTCGATCACCTCTATCTTGGATTTGCGCACCACATAGATGCCGCGGCGCGGCACCGAACGCACGAAGCCCTCGCGCTCGAGCTGCGCCATCGCCTCGCGTACCGGCGTGCGCGAGATGCCGAGATCGCTTGCAAGCTGGCGCTCGTCGAGCCGCACTTCGCCCGGCTGCTCATAGACGTTGAGCGAAACGATGGTGTCCTTCAGCGCCGTATAGGCGCGGTCCGCGAACGTCGAGGTATCGCCGAGCGGCGCCAGGACGATGCGCGCCGGCGCCTCGGCCGGCCGGCCGGGAGGGGTGACATCGCTCATGACGCCCTCCGATTTGGACGTATCACGCTGCTTGCGTGCGCTGGTATACATAATTCCATACAGCACTTTCCGTCCGTAAGATCAATCCGCTCAGGCGGCCGTGGCGAACCGCACCCGCGACCAGAGGCGCGAGATCAGCGGCCAGAACAGCGCGATAAACCCGAGCGCCATGATCGTGCCGACAAGCCCGTTGGAGAAGAAGACGCCGAGCGCGCCCTGCGAACCGAGCAGCGACTGGCGGAAGGCTTCCTCGGCCTTGTCGCCCAGCACGATGGCGAGAACAAGCGGCGCCAGCGGATAGTTGCACTTCTTCAGCAGGTACCCGACGACGCCGAACACCAGCATCATCACGACGTCGAAGGTCGAGTTGTGCACCGTGTAGGCGCCGATCGCGCACATCACGAGGATGATCGGCGCGATGATCGAGAACGGGATGCGCAGGATCGCGGCGAACAGCGGCACGCAGGTCAGCACCACGATCAGGCCGACGATGTTGCCGAGATACATCGAGGCGATCAGGCCCCAGACGAACTCCTTCTGCTCGACGAACAGCAGCGGCCCGGGCTGCAAGCCCCAGATCAGCAGGCCGCCGAGCAGCACTGCGGCGGTCGGCGAACCCGGCACGCCGAGCGAGAGCATGGGCAGGAGCGCCGCGGTGCCGGCCGCATGCGCCGCGGTCTCGGGCGCGACGACGCCTTCGATTTCGCCGGTGCCGAACTTGTCGCCGCGCTTGGAGGTGCGCTTGGCGATGCCGTAGCTCATGAACGACGCCGGGGTGGCGCCAGCCGGCGAGATGCCCATCCAGCAGCCGATCACGCAGGAGCGCAGCGAGGTCATCCAGTAGCGCGGCAATTCCTTCCAGGTTTCCCAGACGACCTTGGGGTTGATGCCGGCGGCTTTGCCTTTGAACGCGAGCCCTTCCTCCATGGTGAGCAGGATCTCGCCGATGCCGAACAGGCCGATCACCGCGATCAGGAAGTCGAAGCCGTTGAGGAATTCGGTGAAGCCGAACGTGAGGCGGAGCTGGCCCGTCATGCTGTCGAGCCCGACCGCGGCGAGCGCAAACCCGATCATCATCGCCGCCACGGTCTTGAACGGTGGCTCCTTGCCCATGCCGATGAAGGAGCAGAAGGCGAGGAAGAAGACGGCGAATTTCTCGGCCGGCCCGAATTGCAGCGCGAATTTCGCGACCAGCGGCGCAACCAGCGTGATCATGATGACGGCGAACAGCGCGCCGACGAACGACGACGTGAAGGCGGCGGTCAGCGCCTCGCCGGCCTGGCCCTTCTGCGCCATCGGATGGCCGTCGAACGTGGTCGCAACCGACCACGGCTCGCCCGGAATGTTGAACAGGATCGAGGTGATCGCGCCGCCGAACAGCGCCCCCCAGTAGATGCAGGACAGCATGATGATCGCCGAGGTGGGCGACATGCTGAAGGTGAGCGGCAGCAGGATCGCGACGCCGTTGGCGCCGCCGAGCCCCGGCAGCACGCCGATGATGACGCCGAGCAGGATGCCGATGAACATCAGCATGATGTTGTAGGGCTGCAGCACCACCGCGAAGCCGTGAAACAAATTGACGAGTTCTTCCATGGTGCCTTTCTTCCCGAACCTCAGTCCTCGCCGATGGCGATCGCGCTCAATCCATCGTCAGAGGTGGAAAAAGTCCTCGATCGGTCCCTTCGGCAGCGGCACGAGGAACCATTTCTCGAACATCAGATAGATCGCGACGACCGTGCCGATCGAAATCGCGGCCGACATCGCGACGCTGTAGCGGCCGAGCCACAGCATGAACACCACGATGAGAACCAGCGACGCCGCATAGATGCCGGTATAGGGCACGGCCACCACGTAGATTGCCGTCGGGATCACGACGGAGAGAACAGACAAAAGCTGCGACCAGTCGGCGAAGACCTTGTGCGGGTCCTGCGTGGTCGCCGCGATCAGGTTCATCACGCTCGCCAGGATGATCGTGACGCCGAGATAGAACGGGAAGAATCCGGCTTTCGGCCCCTCCGGTCCCCAGCCGATGCCGACCTGCAGGCTGCCGGCGATGACCGCCGTGCCGAACACGATCATCGCGATCGCGACACCGATCTCGATGCCGCGATGGCTCGGGCCGCTGGCGCGCGCGTGTGATGTGTCGCTCATGTGGTCCTCGTCAGGCGCCTTGTCGGCGTGATCGGCGCACGAGCGCGATGCCGGCGGAGCGCTCCGCCGGCCCTGCTGCACCGGTTAGGTTCAATTCGTCGCGAGGAAGCCGGCTTCCTTCATCAGGTCGCGGTGGCGGTTTTCCTCGTTGGCGACCCACTTGGCGTATTCGTCACCGCTCATGAAGGTCTGGTTGAAGGCGCCGTCCTGCATCAGTTGCTTCCATTCCGGCGTCTCACGCACCTTCTTGAGCAGATCGACATAGAAGGCGACCTGATCCGGCGTTGCACCCGGCGTCGTGAACACTCCGCGCAGCATCAGGTACTCGATATCGAGCCCTTGCGACTTGCAGGTCGGGATGTCGCCCCATGCCACGTCGCCGGCGATCTTGTCCTTGTAGGGGAGCGTCTTGCCGTCGAACACGCAGAGCGGGCGAAGCTGGCCGGCGCGCCACTGCGCCACCGCCTCGATCGGATTGTTGACCGTCGAGTTGACGTGCTTGCCGACGAGTTGCACCGCGACCTCGCCGCCGCCCCGGTAGGGGATGTAGGTGAACTTGGCGCCGGTCGCCTTCTCGACCGCGACCGTGATGATCTGGTCTTCCTGTTTGGATCCGGTGCCGCCCATCTTCATGGCGCCGGGCGTGGCTTTCGCGGCGTCGATGTAGTCCTTCGCGGTCTTGTAGGGCGTGTCGGCCGGTACCCAGAGGATGAACTCGTCGAGCGCCATCATGGCGACCGGCGTCAGATCCTTCCACGAGAACGGAATGCCGGTGCCGAGCGGCGTGGTGAACAGGTTTGAGAGCGTGATCACCAGCTTGTGCGGATTGCCGCGCGAGCCCTTCATATCGAGGAAGCCTTCGCCGCCGGCACCGCCCGACTTGTTGATGACCAGCATCGGCTGCTTCATCAGGCTGTGCTTGGTCACGATGCCCTGGATGACGCGCGCCATCTGGTCGGCGCCGCCGCCGGTTCCGGCCGGCACGATGAATTCGACCGGACGCGTCGGCTCCCAGGCCGCCGCCGCCGGTAGCGCGATCGCAAGTGCAGCAGCAGCAGCAGCGGCAGCGGCGAGTCCGCAAGTCGCAATGCTCCTGAGATTGGCTGGGCGTTTCATGCGCACACTCCCCAAAAGATTTTGTCGTCCCCGCCGGACTGAGGCCGGCTTGGGCGAGGTCACCGGGACTTGCGTCCCGATGGGCCAACGCCCGTTCCTGAACAGATAATAAAGTATGCCAAAGGGCAAGAAGAATCCGACTGCAAATAGTAATGATGCAATGCACAATTATGGTGACGTAACGTAAGATTTCGTTGTTATCTGACCGGTCGTTTTATTGTCCGCACGTGGTTAGCGTGCCGGAATCATCAATTCGGATGAGCAAGATAACGGTTATGCGCCGCCCGAAGGCCACCCAATACCTCGCAAGAGTCAGGTGGTGCTAGGTGCTTCCAGCACCCCATGGCGCAACTGTGCTGCGACATCGCGTCCAGGATAAAACTCCCCGTACGCACGTGTCCATGACCTGAACTGACCGCTGCGCAGATGGCGCAGCTTCGGATTGGCAAGCCCGCGACGCTTGAGATAACCGGCGTCCTCTGGTCCAAATCGGAGGCGAGCCTCGAAGGCCGACCGGACGCGCGGAGGTGTTGTGCAATTTCATCTGAACGGATTCGAGCCTGGCGATCCGGAGATCTCCGATCCGGCGCAGCGATATCCCGCGTCAGGAGCAGCCGGTGCCGTTCCGGAGGAAGTCGACATCCTCATCGTTGGGTGCGGGCCGGCGGGTTTGACATTGGCCGCCCAGCTGTCCGCCTTTGCCGGCATCAAGACAGCAATCGTCGAACAGAAGCCGGGCCCTTTGCTGCGCGGCCAGGCCGACGGCATCGCCTGCCGCACGATGGAGATGTTCGAGGCCTACGGCTTTGCCGAGCGGGTGATGAAGGAGGCCTGCTGGATCAACGAGACGACGTTCTGGAAGCCTGACGAGAAGCAGCGCGAGAACATCGTGCGCAGCGGACGCGTGCAGGACGTCGAAGACGGGCTGTCGGAATTTCCCCATGTCGTGCTCAACCAGGCGCGGGTGCACGATTTCTACCTCGACGTCATGCGCAAATCCCCGGCACGGCTCGAGCCGTACTACGCGCGGCGCCTGATCGATCTTGAGATCGGCGCGGCGGCCTCGGGCGACAACGCTGACCCGTACCAGGTGACCGCGCGGCTCGAGCGCGCCGAACCCGCCCACGAAGGTCAAACCGAAACCGTGAGGGCCCGTTATGTGGTGGGCTGCGACGGGGCGCGCAGTGCCGTGCGCAAGTCGATCGGGCGCGCGCTCTCCGGCGACTCCGCCAATCACGCCTGGGGCGTGATGGATGTGCTCGCCGTCACGGACTTTCCCGATGTCCGCTTCAAGTGCCTGATCCAGTCGGCAGAAGACGGCAGCATGATCATCATCCCCCGGGAGGGCGGCTACCTGTTTCGCCTCTACATCGAGATGGACAAGCTCGGTGCCGGCGAGCGCGTGTCGGATCGCAACATCACCGCCGACGATCTGATTGCGGCGGGGCGGCGGATTCTCAATCCGCATACGCTCGACGTGAAAGAGGTTGCGTGGTGGTCGGTTTATGAGATCGGCCAGCGCCTGTGCGACAAGTTCGACGACGTGCCCGAAGCGGACACCGTGCAGCGCTTGCCGTGCGTGTTCATCGCCGGCGACGCCTGCCACACCCACAGCCCGAAAGCCGGGCAGGGCATGAACGTCTCGATGCAGGACGGCTTCAATCTTGGCTGGAAGCTGGCGGCGGTCCTGCGCAAACGGTGCGCACCGCACCTGCTGCACACCTATTCGGCGGAACGCCAGGCGATCGCGAAGGAACTGATCGATTTCGATCGCGAGTGGGCCGCGATGCTGGCCTCAAGCAAAGGGTTCGACGCGGCCGAGACCCAGAACTATTTCGTCAGGCATGGGCGCTACACGGCGGGGACCGCGGCCCGCTATCGTCCGTCGCTCCTCACCGGCGAGCCGACCTGGCAGACACTGGCCGCCGGGCTGACGATCGGCATGCGGTTTCATTCCGCACCGGTCATTCGCGTCGCGGACGCGAAGCCGGTTCACCTCGGCCACACGATCAAGGCCGACGGCCGCTGGCGCATCTTCGCTTTTGCCGGCGCGGGGGATTTCGCGCAGAACTCCGGCATCCGCGCGCTGTGCGATTTTCTCAGCCAGGCCGATGAGTCTCCGGTGAAGAAATACACGCCGGCAGGCGAGGACATCGACGCGGTGATCGATGTCCGTGCGGTTTTCCAGCAGAGTCATGCCGAGGTTGCCATCGAGGCCATGCCGTCCCTGCTGCTGCCGCCGAAAGGGCGCTACGGACTTCGCGACTACGAGAAAATTTTTTGCCCCGACCTCAGGAGCGGCCAAGACATCTTCACCATGCGCGGCATCGATCGCGAACGCGGTTGCATGGTGATCGTGCGGCCGGACCAATACGTCGCGCACATTCTGCCGCTCGATGGCTATGCGCCTCTCGCGGCATTCTTCGATGGGTTTATGATACAGGGCTGAGTACGGCAACTTGCGACGGGCGCCGTTGTCGTGCCCTCTCCCCTTGTGGGAGAGGGCTACTCGCCATCTCAACGCAGAAGAATGGGTGAGGGGTACCCCTCACCCAATTGAGTTTGTTGACCTGTCGGCGATGCCCTCTCCCTCAAGGGGAGAGGGCGCAAATACGACGTCCGGAGAACGGCTAGTTCACGCCGCCTTCAGCCGCACCGTCTCCGGCACCGGCAGCGGCTTGTTGGCCGAGCCCTCGACCGATTCGACCGTCATGAAGATCATGTCTTCGTCGCCGAGATTTTCCAGGTCGTGCACCTTGAACTCGCCCGCGCCGTAGGTCTCGTGGCGCGTCTCGCCCGGATAGTACGAATACTCGACCGTGGTGCCGTCCATCAGGTGCTGGCGTCCGCGCCCGCCATTCACGGCGGTCCAGAAATAATTCAGCACGTGACGATGGAAGCCGATGCGCTCACCGGGTTTGAGCCGGATGGTCCACACGCGCAGCTTGTCGGTTTCGGACAGAAGCTCGGAGCCGACGCAGCCGTTCGGCCGCTCCGCTTCGCGTGCGAATTCGGCCGTCAGCGCGGCCGGCCACTCGGTCTTGACGTGCGTGTTGGCGGGTTTTTCCTTCATGGACATCGCCATGGCATTCTCCCTTTGAATATGCCCAACCTATAGCAAGTTTCGTCGGCCGGAGGAATGCGTTTGGTCAGGGGCAGGCGCGCGCTGGTGATCGGCGGCTCAATGCGCGGGCTGCTCGCGGCGCTCGCGCTCAAACAGCACGGCTGGCAGGCGGATGTGTACGAGCGCGTCGCCGAGCCGCTCGCCGGGCGCGGCGCCGGCATCGTGGCGCAGCCGGAGCTCAAGGCGATCCTGCGCACGCTCGGGCTCGAGGCCGACCGCGATCTCGGCATCGAGGTCGCGACGCGCGTGATGCTCGCGCGCGACGGCCGCGTGACACACCGCGTGCCGGTCGCGCAAACGATGACCGCGTGGGACCGGGTGCTCTTTCTGCTCCAGGCCGCGCTGCCCGAGGCGAACTATCATCGCGCCAAGGAGTTGCGCCGCGTCGAGCAGCACGGGCAGGGCGTGGTGGCGTACTTCGCCGACGGCACGGCGGCCGAGGGCGATGTGCTGGTCGGCGCCGACGGCATCCGCTCGACCGTGCGCCAGCAATATCTTCCCGAGGTTGCGCCGCTCTACGCCGGCTACACGGCGTGGCGCGGGCTGATCGCCGAAAGCGCGTTTCCGCAAGCGCTGCATGCCGCGCTGTTTGAGGATTTCTCGTTCTGCCTGCCCGACAACGAGCAGATGCTCGGCTATCCGGTGGCGGGGCCGGACAACGATCTGCGGGCCGGACACCGCCGCTACAATTTCGTCTGGTATCGCCCGGCGAGCGAGGCCCGCGAACTGCCGCGCCTGCTCACCGATGACAGCGGCCGCACGCACGTGTTGTCGATCCCGCCGCCGCTGATTGCGCGCGAGGTCGTGGCGGCGATGCGCGCGGATGCCGAACGGGTGCTGGCGCCGCAGTTCAACGCGATGGTCGATCTGTGCGACATGCCGTTCCTGCAGCCGATCTACGATCTGGAAGTGCCGCGCATGGCGTTCGGCCGCGTCGCGATCCTCGGCGATGCCGCATTCGTGGCGCGCCCGCATGTCGGCGCCGGTGTCGCAAAGGCCGCCGAAGATGCGCTGGCGCTCGCCGAGGCGCTCGATGGGAGCGCCGACACCGAAGCCGCATTGCGGCACTATGAGCAGGCGCGCATTCCCGCGGGCGAGCGCATCATCGCGCGCGCGCGTCATCTCGGCGCCTATGTGCAGGCGGACCTCAAGACCGACGCCGAGCGCGAATACGCCGCGCGCCACCGCACACCGGAGGCGGTGCTGGCGGAGACTGCGATGATGGATTTTTGATTCGCGACGATTGACGCGCGATTGTGTGCCGCGTGCTCCGCTCCGTTCCCCTCCCCCTTGAGGGGAGGGGTTAGGGGTGGGGGTCAGTGTGAGTTGGCAATACGGCGCCGCAAACTCCGACCCCCCTCCCTAACCCTCCCCCGCAAGGGGGGAGGGAACACACCAGAGCGCGGGCTCGCGTTGCGCCCCTCACAATCCGAGCAGCTTCTTCGCATTGCCCCCGCAAAGCGCCGCGACGGTTTTCGCGTCGAGCGATTCCGTGTTGACCACATGCCCGACTGGATCGTAGTCGGCCATGTCGAACGGATAGTCCGTGCCCATGATGATGTGATCGGCGCCGAACACCTTGATGAGGTATTCGAGCTGGTGCTCGGTGAATACGATCGTGTCGAAATAGATCTTCTTCAGGTACTCGGTCGGGGCTTTCGGCAGATTGTTGGCGACGTCCGTGCGTGCGCCCCAGGCATGATCGATGCGGCCCGAATAGCCGCCCAAATAGCCGCCGCCGTGCACGGCGAGAATTTTCAGGTTGGGATGGCGCTCCAGCACGCCGTCGAAGATCAGGTAGTGCAGCGCGACCGTGGTATCGAGCGGATTGCCGATCACGTTGGAGAAATAGAGCCGCGAGAAGCGCTCGCCCTGGGTAAAGCCATTCGGATGGATCACCACCAGCGCGCCAAGCGCTTCGGCCTTGGCCCAGAACGGTGCGAAGGCCGGGTCGGATAGCTCCTTGCCGGCGACGTTGGTGAGGATCTGGCAACCCTTGAAGCCGAGCTCCTTCATCGAGCGCTCAAGCTCTTTCGCGGCCTCGTTGCCGTCCTGCAGCGGCACGGTGCCGAGCGCGACGAAGCGGTCCGGCTTGCGCGCCACATAAGCCGCGATGCCGTCATTGAGCACGCGCGTCGCCTGCACGGCGATGTCGACCGGCACGGTGAAATAGCATTGCGGCGGCGGCGGCATCACGAGCTGCATGTCGAGGCCCATGTCGTCCATGTCGCGCAACCGCTCGTCGAGGCCGTTCTCGATCCCGGTCATCCGCGAGCGCCGGTCGGCCTCCTGCCTGGCGTTGAGCGCCTTGACGTTGTCGGTGGCAAAATGCGCGAGCGGCACTTTGCTCAGATCGAGATGCGGCTGCGCGATTTGCGCCGCGGCCGGCACGCCGACATGCGAATGGATGTCGATTGTTGTCGACTTCGGCCGCCCCTCGCGTCCGGGCTTTCCTTGTTTGCGCGCGGCGGTCGGGCCGTATCGGTTGGTGTCGGTCACGTTTCTTTGCTCCTGTTGATCAAAATACGCCCAGATGCTGCGCGATCACCTTGTCGTTGGTCCGCGTCTCCGCCGCCGTGCCGGAAAACACCACCGCGCCGGTATTCACGATCACCACGTCGTCGGCAAGGTCGAGGGTCAGCTTGATGTTCTGCTCCACCAGCACGATAGAAAGCCCCTCGGCCTTGAGCTGCGCGATGGTGCGGCCGACCTCGGCGACGATCTGCGGCGCGAGGCCCTCGGAGGGCTCGTCCATCAACAGCACGCGCGGATTGCCCATCAGGGCGCGGCCGATGGCGAGCATCTGCTGCTCGCCGCCCGACAGCGAACCCGCATCCTGCGCGTGCCGTTCCTTCAGCCGGGGAAACAGCGCGAACACGCGATCGGCGGACCACGCGCCGCCCTCGGCGCGCTTCTGCGCCGCGACATCCAGGTTCTCGCGCACCGTCAGAGAACGGAACACGCGCCGCCCCTGCGGCACGAGACAGATGCCTTTGCGGGCGATCGCTTCCGGCACAAGTCCCGCGACGTTCTCGCCGAACAGCGCGATCGTGCCGCGGCGCGGGCGCAGGAAACCCATGATGGTCGCCGTATCATT
>Ga0193717_1001748_pt1 | contig 13074 bp, 8 predicted proteins | sample U2c2metaG_FD_145900 | JGI IMG/M metagenome (GOLD analysis project Ga0193717, IMG submission 145900) | Soil microbial communities from a riparian zone of the East river system, Colorado, United States - U2c2 | ecosystem: Environmental > Terrestrial > Soil > Riparian zone | place: USA: East River...
GACCTGGCACCCTCTCGGCGTCGTCGGCGTCATCTCCGCCTTCAACTTCCCTGTCGCCGTATGGTCCTGGAACGCCGCCCTCGCCCTCGTCTGCGGCAACTCCGTCGTCTGGAAGCCATCGGAAAAAACTCCCCTCACCGCCCTGGCCACACAAGCCATCTTTCAAAGAGCCGCAGCCAAATCAGGCAACATCCCTGCCGGTCTCTCCACGCTCCTCATCGGAGATTCAACCGTAGGCCAGCAACTCGTAGACTCCCCACTCGTCCCCCTCGTCTCTGCCACCGGCTCCACCGCTATGGGCCGAGCCGTAGCCCCACGCCTCGCCTCCCGCTTCGCCCGCGCCATCCTCGAGCTCGGCGGCAATAACGCCGCCATCGTCGCCCCCACCGCAGACCTCGATCTCACCCTCCGCGCCGTCGCCTTCTCCGCCATGGGAACCGCGGGCCAACGCTGCACCACCCTCCGCCGCCTCATCGTCCACAAGTCCATCTACGACACGCTCCTCCCGCAACTCAAAAAGGTCTACGGCTCCGTCGTCATCGGCGATCCTCGCGAACCCGGAACCCTCATCGGCCCCCTCATCGACGAGCGCTCCTTCCAGGCCATGCAGAAGGCCCTCGAAGCCGCTCGTGCCGCAGGTGCAACCATCACTGGCGGCGACCGCGTCGAGCAGACAGACAGACCACAGGCCTTCTACGTCCGCCCCGCCCTCGTCGAAGTCCCGGAACAAACCGACATCGTCAAACGCGAGACCTTCGCGCCCATCCTCTACGTCCTCAAGTACAGCGATCTCGAAGAGGCCATTGCCCTGCACAACGACGTCCCCCAGGGACTCTCCTCCTCCATCTTCACCTTGAACCTCCTCGAAGCCGAGCGCTTCCTCTCCGCCACCGGCTCCGACTGCGGCATCGCCAACGTCAACATCGGAACCTCAGGCGCGGAGATTGGCGGAGCCTTCGGCGGCGAGAAGGAGACCGGAGGAGGCCGCGAGTCCGGCTCCGACGCCTGGAAGCAGTACATGCGTCGAGCCACCAACACCATCAACTACGGCACCGAGCTTCCACTAGCCCAGGGCGTCAGCTTCGACATCGACTAAGCGCCGTAATAGATCATCCGAAATGTACAAATCTCCACTTCCGAGACTAGTAGCCACTATTGGCTATCATTAGTCAGGAGTTGAGATAGATGCGATTGAGCAACAAGAATCTGGCACTCGTAGTAGCGTGCGCGATCGGCGGGATGACTGCGGCACACGCACAAAGCACAGTAGATCAACTTGAGCCACTGGTGGAGACATCGGCGCATAGGATCGCCTTGGCGAAACAGGTCGCACTCTCCAAGTGGGATAGTGGAACGGCGGTCGAGGATGCTCCTCGCGAGGCGCAGGTCATCCAGGGTGCGATTAAAGGGGGAGAGGCGAAGGGCTTGGACCAGGTATCGGTATCGAACTTCTTCAAAGCTCAGATCGAGGCAAATAAGCTCATGCAGTATTCACTGCTAGCCGAGTGGCATCGGCTCGGCAAAGCGCCGGCTCACGCGCGCGTCAATCTAGCCAGCACGATTCGTCCAGAGTTGGATCAGATTCAGACGACACTGATCACGGAATTGGCAGCCACCGCTGCCATCCGCGCAAATGCATCCTGTCACACTGACGTCGCGAAAGCGGTTGGCCTATACGTGTCTATGCACAAAAACGACTTCAGTCCTCTTGAAGCCATCGCTCTTGATCGAGCTGCGGCTGCTACATGTATCCCATAACCTTCAGCTCAGGCAGCTCCAAGCCCTAACGTGGAGTTGACTGTTACCAGCGCGGCCTTCTCCTCATCGGAGACCAAGGTGCCGCCGAAACCGAGAAACCCACCTTCTTTGGTAGCCTCTGCGGTTGCCTTGGCAATATTTGCCAGCCATTGCTTGACCTCGGCTGTCTCCTCGGGCGTAGCCTTGTTCGTCAACAGCTCTGAGGTCCGCTTCAGAATCTCGGTTGCTGCTGCCTGCACCTGTCCGGCCGTAGCGCCCGCTGGCGGTTTAGGAATCGACATCCTCTCGGTCAGGTCTTGAGCAAGGGCCCTAAGCAACGGCGTCTGTGCTGCCCCTGCTGTCTGAATAATCATCTTGCCTGCGGCAGTAGACTCCTGAACAAGTCCAAGCGGCCCGCTGGGACTTGCCGCCACGACAAGAATGCTTGCCATAAGGGGCGCTGTACGTAGGAGGTCCCACTCATCAACGCTGAAATCTGCTTTTGTGCTCATGGAAAACTCAGCCTTCCGCCCCCTCGCATCACGTTCATCGCTGACGAGGACTATTGGAATTTGGACAGCAAGAAGATTGGCCCACCAATCGCTGTCGGAGTTGAGGCTATCGAGCTGGGTGCCCACTGTCAATCGGAGGAGGTTGAATTTAGAGAGAATAGCGCAACGACTCACCTCAACTATTGAGAGGCAGACCCAATGCTCCCCGAGTGGCGGGAGCCTCGCCTCGACGTGGTGTTCTAAGATTGGGCATGTTCCTCAAGCAGTACTACCTGGGCTGCCTCGCCCACGCGTCGTATCTGATAGCTGACGAGGCCAGTGCATCTGCTATCGTGGTCGATCCGCAACGGGACATCCAGCAATATCTGGACGACGCCAAGCAACTCGGAGTGCAGATCCGCCACGTCTTTCTAACGCACTTCCACGCAGATTTTCTCGCCGGGCATCTTGAGTTGCGTGACCGCTGCGGCGCAGACATTCGGCTTGGCGCACAAGCAAAGGCCGAGTACAAGTTCGTTCCCATGAGGGATGGCGACAAGCTCGAATTCCCCGGACTGCGTCTACAGATTCTCGAGACTCCGGGCCACACGATCGAATCGATCTCGATTCTCGTATTCGATCTGCAGAAGGACTCAAACAAACCATACGCGGTCTTGACCGGTGACACGCTATTCATCGGTGACGTCGGCCGGCCCGACCTGCGCGCCTCTCTCGGTTGGACGGCTCAGGAGCTTGGTGGCCATCTGTACGACTCGCTGCACAACAAGCTGATGCCGCTTCCCGATGAGACGCTGGTCTACCCGGCACACGGGGCTGGATCTCTGTGTGGAAAGAATCTTTCCTCAGACACGGTCTCCACGTTGGGAGATCAGCGGCGCTTCAACTACGCGCTTCAACCGATGTCGAAGGAGGAGTTCACTCGGCTGGTAACGGCCGATCAGCCGGATGCGCCGGCGTACTTCACCTATGACGCGATCCTGAACACGCGCGAGCATGCGACGCTGGATAAATCGTTGCAGCAGATTCTGCAGCCAGTCGAACTGGAAGAAGTGATCGAGATGGGTGACGCGGGTGCGCAGATTCTCGATGTCCGCGATGCAGCAGAGTATGCCAAAGGACACATGGCTGGCAGTATCAATATCGGGTTGGGTGGCCAGTACGCGACGTGGGCCGGCACCGTGCTGGATTCCACCCGACCTATTGTGATCATCGCCGAGCCGGGGCGCGAACAGGAGGCGGCTCTGCGCCTTGGAAGGATCGGTTTCGATCACGTAAAGGGCTACTTGCGAGATGGAATGGCAGCGCTGGCAGAGCGGCAGGACCTGGTCTGGTCCACGGAGAGGGTTAGTGCCTTGATGCTGGAGGAGGAGCTGGCCTCCCAGGATCCGCCGTTAGTGATTGACATCCGCACGCCTCGGGAATGGAGCGAGAGACACCTCAGCGAGAGCATCAACCTCCCACTCAACCAACTGCAGGAACGCATGGAGGAGATTCCCCGCAACCGCAGAATCGCAGTCCATTGCGCGGGTGGCTATCGGTCTTCGATCGCCGTCAGCATCCTCAACCAACACGGCATCACCAACCTGATTGAGTTGGCGGGTGGTATCACGGCGTGGGAGGCAGCGAACCTCGCGGTGGTTGTCGAGCGATAGCCCATCGCCTGACGGTATCGAAAACCTGTACGATGGCTCGAACGAAAGGGATAGCAATCCACACACTATGAACCTGAGTAAGAGACTAGCTCCTATCTGCGCCATCCTCCTCTCCTGCCCGCTCCTCACTACCTCGCCATTGCTTGCGCAAGCTCCGGCACAACGCCCCCACATCCTCGGCATCTCGCACGTCGGATACTTTGTCTCCGATCTCCCCAAGGCGCTGGAGTTCTGGCAAGGCCTCCTAGGCTACGCCGAGCCGTACGACATCAAGAAGCCCGACGGCACCACCCGCATAGCCTTCATCAAGATCAACGACCATCAGCACATCGAGCTCTTCAATGAGAAGCCAACCAACAACACCGGCTACCTTAGCCACATAGCCTTCATCGTCGACAACGCCGAACAGATGCGCCGCTACCTCGCCTCTCGCGGTATCTCCGTCGGCAACAAAGTAGGCAAAGGCAAAACCGGCGATCTTAACTTCGAGATCAAGGACCCCGATGGCAACCTGGTCGAGTTCGTCGAGCCCCAGCCCGACGGCCTTGAAGCGAAGAACGCTGGCAAGTTCCTACCTGCCACCCGCATCTCAGACTCCATCTACCACCTCGGCTTCCTCGTTGGTAGCAGCCAGAAGTCGATCGCGTTCTACGGCGACCTCCTCGGCTTCCGCGAGTTCTGGCGTGGCTCCTCCACCGGCAAGGAGCTTAGCTGGGTCGATATGCGCGTCCCCGACGGCCAGGACTACGTCGAGTTCATGCTCTACCGCGACCCCATCGCTCCACCCGATCAGCGCGGCGGCAAGAACCACACCTCTCTCGTGGTCCCCGATGTGCCGAAAGCCATCTCTATCCTTCAAACCCGTCCCGCCTTCAAGATCTACGGGAAGCAGCTCGATGCTCACGTAGGCGTCAACGGCCAGCGCCAGGTCAATCTCTTCGACCCCGACGGCACCCGCGTCGAGCTGATGGAGCCAAACACCGCCAACGGCAAACCTGTCCCGCCATCAACCGCCGTACCACCGCAATAAATACTGTTGCCAATCAAAGGCTGTCTGACGAATCAAGGAACTTCTGCTGTTACTTCTAAAGGCCTGGACTGTAGCCCAGGCCTTTAGAAGTAGAGAATGAATGAGGCTTAGCCCTCAGGTAGATCTCCTTCTCGCTCTACGTCATTGCTAGACACCAGTCAATCCGGAAAGCGGGCAAAAAAAAGCGGCCATTCCGAAGCCCGAAGACTCGGAACAGCCGGCTCTCCTGCTCACCGAATCTACTCCCGGAACGTAGACTTCCGTCCTGCCAGCTTGCCATCCATATCCGCCAGCACATAGGCCACAACGGACAGCATCGCCGTATTCTTCTTGAACGAATCCACATCGACCTTATCCAGCGTATCCGCCTCCGTATGGTGCCAGTCGAAGTAGTGTTCGCCGACCGTATGCGGGCTCAGCGCCGGAACGCCATCGGCAGTAATCGGTCCAATGTCCGACCCCCCGCCTCCCGGCGAAACCGTATTCGCTCCAATCGAACCCAGCAGGGAAGCGATGTCCTTCAGATAAACAAAGGACTGCTTCTCCTCCGCCGAAAGCGCACTCTCATCGAACCCCGCTCCACGCGCAGCAACCGGAGCAGCCGCTGCCCCCGGAGCCGGAGGAGCAGGCCGCCGTGGCCCACCGAATCCGCCATACCCGATCCCCAGCGGCTTCTCCGCACCGCCATCCATCTCAATCGCAGCCACCTGGTCGCCGATCTTATCCCCGATCCACTCGCGATAAGCCCGTCCACCTGCGCCGCCATTCTCCTCATTCACCCAGAACACAATCCGTATCGTCCGCTTCGGCTTCAGCCCAAGCTTATGGATCAGTGACACCGCCTCAAACGTGGCCATGATGCCCGAGCCATCATCCTGCGCGCCCTGGCCCACATCCCACGAGTCGATGTGCCCGCCCAGCACCACAACCTGCTCCGGATGCTCGCTGCCCACGATCTCGCCGATCACGTTGCCCGCCTTCACATCGGCCTCCATATGCGCATCCATCTGCAGATGCACCTCGACCGGCCCCTCCTTCGCCAGCCGCTCGATCAGCAGCGCATCTTCCACTGAAATCGCCGCCGCCGGAATCTTCGGCTGCTTCTCGTCGTACCGCAGCGTCCCCGTATGCGGAGTCTGCATCGCCAACCCCGTCGCCGACCTCACCAGCACCGCTGCCGCACCCTTGGCAGCGGCACGCGAAGGCCCGCCCGTCCGGTACATCGAGCCCACACCATACCCATGCCAGCCCGGGTTGTACACCACGATCTTGCCCTTCACCTGCGCATCTGACAGCGCATCCAGCTCAGCAAAATCATGCACGAACACCACCGGAGCCGTGATCCCCTCCTTCGGCGTCCCCACGCTCATCCCAAGACCCAGCATATGCAGCGGCTTCTTTACGGGCCCCACCAGCGCGGCAGATTCATCCCCACGCACCCAGTGTGGAACCATCGCCGCCTGCACCTGAACGTTCTGCAACCCAGCCTTCCGCATCAGGTCTGCGCCCCACTCCACGGCGGTATTCAGCTGCGGACTTCCGCTCACCCGCTTGCCAATGTGATCGCAAAGATACGTCAGCGCGGCATACCCATCGTTATCCGACATGGCCGCCTGCAGAATCTTATCCGCATCGGCCTTGTACTTCGCGGCCAGCGGCCCGGCAACCGCCGGCATCCCTGGCCGGTCCGTCCCCGGAGCGCCCATCTGGGCAATCACTGGCTGCGTCGCAATCAAAGCAGCTCCTGTCAACAAAGCGGCAAAACACTTCATGAAAAATCTCCTGTCGTCTCAGCGCGAACATCCGTCACAGACAACACAGGCTGAGAACATTTCGCTCTCAGCCTGTGCCGATCAGTCAAAGCATGCAGGTCGTTAGAAAATAATCTTACCCGCAAGCTGTACGTTGAAGGGCTCACCCGGTCCGATACCCGGTGCGCCGCTGTTGTTACGTGTATTGGTGCTACGTCCGAAGGAAGAGCCCGTCGGTGAACCGGAGAGGCTAGGGTTCGCCAGGTTCGTGCGGTTGAAGAGGTTGAACATCTCAGCGCGCAGCTGGAGGTTGATACCTTCGCGGATGTACGTATTCTTCACCAGCGCAGCATCCACCGTAGAGAAGCCAGGGCCACGATAAGCGTTGCGTACTGAAGTTCCAAACGTGCCCGCCGGAGCAGCGGCAAATGCGCTACCGGTATACCACTGCACGTAGGGAGCGCCGCCGCCAGTCGCAGGAACAACAAGCTTCCTGCTAAGGCCAGCCTTCGGATCGCCAATCTGGTTCAAACGGTCCTGCAACTCGCCCGTACCGCTATTGTCGGTGCTGCCCAGCTTCGCCGAGAACGGCGTACCCGTAAACGCGGTGATAAAGGCATTGCCCTGCCATCCGCGCGTCAACAGTTTCAGGTGTTCCGTGAACTTGGGCACCTCGTACACGACGTAGCCATTGAACGTGTGACGTACATCGAAGTCCGCGCTGCCATACTCAGCCCCGGGATTAGCCGAGTCTTGCGGAGCAAATCCGCGCGTACCCGAAACCGTATCGAACGCGTGACCGTAAGTATACGAACCCTGCGCCGTCACGCCATGGAAGTTGCTCGTTCGCAGCATGACTTGCGCCGAGTGATAGTTGGACGATGCCTTGCTCTCCATCTGGTTGATCGCGGCGATCGTCGTCCGGTTGGCGAGCGCAGCATTGTTGTAGAAAGGACGACGCGGCTGCAACGCAGCCACCGTCGCACCGGCTCCCGGCCGGGCCTGGTTGATGTCGACAAGACGGAACAAGCGGCGTCCCAGCGAACCAACGTAGCCGACCTGCAGAATCGTGTTACGGCTTACCTGGTACTGCGTGTTCAGGTTGAAGTTCTGAACATAAGCGGTCTTGAAGTTAGGATCGACCGTGGCGAGTCCGATAGCAGCAGGAATCGTCGCCCCGAGGAACGGATTGGCGCCGGTCTGCCACTGGTAGAGATTGCGGCTGACGTTGATGACCGGGGTTGCTCCCGTCGGATTGGCCTGGACACCTGCCGCACCCCCGTTGCCCGGACGGTTGTCGAAGAAGCCGTTCCAGTTGGGAACGTCAAAGTAGATGCCGTACGTTCCGCGAATCACCATCTTCTGCGCCGCCTGGTAGGAGAAGCCGAAGCGCGGTGCAACGTTGGTCTTGTTGCTGTTGTAGATCGAGTCGAGTCCAGAGCCCACACTAACGAGCCCGTATCCATCGGCACCGGCTGCACCCGGACGGAAGCCGGAGATGACGCCATCTGAGGTGAAGGGACCGTTGTACGTGTAGCGGAGGCCGTAGTTGATCGTCAACGCCGGCAGCACCTGGTATGTATCCTGCGCGAAGAGGTCGAAGGCCTTGTTGTAGATGCCGCGACGAAGAGAGCCCTGCGTAAAGCTGGATGAGGCAACGAAACCAGCAAGGTAGTCAGCCAGACCGCGTACGGCTTGAGAGACAGGATCCGCCGCATAGGAAGTTCCTCCGGCCGGAGCGGCGAGAGTGGACGATGCGTTACCCGAGAAGGTAAACGTACCGCGGACGTTGCGCTGATACTGCAGGTCCATGTAGTTGCGACGGAACTCGCCACCAAAACGGAACTGGTGCTTGCCGGCGGTGTAGCTCGCCGTATCGGTCAGGTGGCCCGTGTAGTCCTTACGTCCGAGAGGCTGCGTTACGCCTGTCTGGTCGAAGTCGGACGTGCTGCTGATCGTAATGGTCGGCGCGCCAAAGAGCGACGGTGTGATGACCCCGGTATTCAGGCCGAGAGATGGCATGTTGAAGCTGTGGTTCTGATCGTTGAATGTCTGGTTGAACACTCCAACGCCGCCCAGTAACTGATTCGCAAGCCTGTCCGTAATCGCCCAGTTGTGGACTGCTGTGAAGTTCTGTGTGATGTCTGGAGCAACCTGGTAGTAGTCGTAGACGTTGGTGCCAGCCGCGGCAAACTGCCGGCCGGTGCCGATGAACGCGCGAGCAGAGAGCGTCTGCCGCGGCGTGATCGTCCAGTCGATCTTGCCGATCGCATTGTCGCTGTAGCCGCTCTGCGGACGTGGATCCAGATAGTTCCCGTTTGCTGCCGGACCCGCAGCTTTGCCGCCCTCGGGCCAAAGCACGAGAAGGCTCGTCGAAAGCGGGTTTACCGGAATGTTGTGTGCCTTCAGCAAAGCCGTTGCAGTAGCGACGTAGGCAGCTGTTGGCTCCGTCGCCGACGTTGAGTTCTGAATGGTGTACTTCTGCCGCTCGTACGTCGTGAAGAAAAAGAGCCTGTCCCTGATGATCGGACCGCCTATCGAAGCGCCGAACTGCTGATTGCGCAGGGCCGGCTTGCGCGACGTCGGCAGCAGGAAAGGACTCCGCGCCGCGAAGAACTCGTTGCGGTTGAAGTAGTATGCCGATCCATGAAGCTTGTTCGTGCCTGATTTGATCGCCAGGGAGATCAATCCGCCGCCGTTGCGCCCCGACTCTGCATTGGCCTGCGTCTGCACCGTGAACTGATCGATCGCATCGATCGGAAGCGTTACACCGGCGATCGACCCCACGCCGCCCTGGTTTGAAGCTGGAAGGTTATGCCAAATGTCGTTGTTGTCCGCGCCGTCGATCTGATAGTTGTTCTGGTTCGTACGCGTTCCGTTCATCGAACCCGCGCCGTTGTAGCCAGGGACGATCTTGATCAACTGGGTAAAGTCGCGCCCGTTCAATGGAATGTTCGCAACGGCTTTGTCGTTCACCACGGAATTATTTGTCGAAGACTCCGTGTCCAGCGAGACCGCCGCCGCATTCACCTCAATCTGTTCACTCGAAGAGGCCACCGCAACCTTGAGATCCAGCGAGTAGACCTGCCCAGGTGTTACCGAGATCTTGTCGACCTTCGATGTTCCAAAGCCGGCCGCCTCCACCGTAATGCTGTACGCGCCGAGTGGCAGGTCCTGGAAGCTGTAAACGCCCGAACTCGTCGAGATCGTCTCGCGCTTGGATCCCGTATCTGTCCCGGTCAGCGAGATCTTTGCATTTGCGACCACTGCGCCAGTTGTGTCCTGCACCGTCCCCGCGATGCCGCCGCGAAACGTCTGTGCCACCATCACCTGCGTTATTGCTAACGCCAGCACGATGACACCTAGCTTGAATTGCCTGGAAAATGACTTCATGGGTGGCTCTCCTTAGTGTTGCTGCTGTGCTGCTGTGCTGCTGGTTGCTCTGCTGGAAAGAGGTCGGGCTACGGCAGAGTCGAATAGATACACTTCATTTCAGGAGAGTCACAGGGACTCTCTGCACGGGTGTAGGAAGCTCAGAACCGTGTCAGGCAAAAATGAGGTATTTGTCAAAACAATAGAGGCATACACCGGTGAACGCAAGGTTAAAACGTTATCTTTTTAGTTTTAAATCAGTAAGTTTCTACCAATGCAAAACCTTCAGAGACGTGTCGAAGCGAAAGACTGCACCGTGCGTCTCAAAACTCTGACGTAATTGTAGGATTGGCCAACGGTCTGAACGAAAGATGCAGAAATCCGGACTGACTCAAGAAGAAAAGATTAGAGCGTCAGATCCACCGTCGGCACACTACACCGCACTCGACAGAGTGCCGCGCATTGGAGGTCCGCACAACGATGAATAGCTCGCATGATTAGCATCGACTATCTTGGATTCGAGCTGCCATGTCAAGACAGCCTCTGCATACCGCAGTTGCAAATCCCCGTCGATTCGCACCGATCCGCGGTCGTTTCAGCCCTCAGGCACACACCAGAATCGCCCGCCCCAGAGCCCCTGTTACCTGGTCCTGTGCCTTCAGCCCCACCCTTTGCGCCACCCTGGGCAGCGCCCGCAGATGATCCGCGAAATCCCACGCCAGATCGCGCGCCTTGCAGATATTCCAGAACGCCAGCAACCGTCCGATCTTCCCCGTATCCTGCGCCAGTTGACCCAGAACCCCGACCGCCAGCACCTCCAGCGTAGCCGGCATCACCGCCTGCAGCAGATCGTTCACCGCCTCATAGTCCACATGCTGTGGGCTCAGGTAATTTGGAACGATATTCGTCTGCCGGTTGGTCTCGATCAAAGCCAGCGCCAGATCGTGGTTGATATGGGCATTCATGCCCGCGAGCGCAAACTGAATTCGGTCGATCCCTGCCCGATACCGCGCTCCCATCAGCGCATCCCACGCATTGGGAGCCCCACCGGGATTGTCCAGATAGGACACAATCGCCTTGAAGTACAGCCCGGCGAAGATCACATCCAGCAGGTTCAGCCAGACCGCATCCTTCCACCCACCCGCTGGCGGACGCAGTTCTACCTCCTCGGTCACCATCATGTACATCCGGTTGAACCACTTCAACCCATCGTTGTCCGCCAGCGTCTGGTCGATCTGCCGCATCGTCTCCAGCACACCGTCAACCGAAGACGGCGCCGCCCCGCTCACAATCTTGTACAAAGCCTGATCCGCCGCAGCAACGCTCACGAGTCCTATCCTCTCCCCAACGTTTTCGCGGAAGTATAGCCTAGTCCTGTCAGCGTCGGTCGGCTGCACTAAAAGCAGTGCAACAACCGTCAAAAATAACCAAACTCTTCACCACATCCTGACCACGTTTGCCACACAAAAAACCACGAGCTGCACCACGTTTTTTACAAAAAACCCAGCAAATCACCACCTCCACCACAACCAAAAAATCCGGTAGCATCTCAACAAGTCTGGAGATCCATGCCGTCCTTCCTCGCCCTCCTCCTCGTCCTCTGCCTCTCCGCCACCACTCTCGCTCAAACCCTCGCACGCCCCGGCTGGGCCGGCTCCGGCATGAGCGCCGAACCCTGGTGGAAGCACGCCGTCGTCTACCAGATCGACCCCAAAAACTTCAGTGAAAACGGCCTCAAAAGCATTCCAGCCCACCTCAACTACCTGCAATCATACGCCGTAGACGCTCTCCTCCTCACCAACACCGCGTCAGACGCCCAAACCATCGACCCTGCCCTGGGCACCCTCGACGATCTCGACGACCTCATCCACCAGGCCAGCCGTCTCAACATCCGCGTCCTCCTTGATCTCAAAGATCTCAAAGATCTCAAAGATCTCAAACCCACCTCCGACCCAGCCGCCACCGCCCACTTCTGGCTCAACCGCGGTGTAGCCGGCTTCCATGTCTCCACCGCCGCCGAAGCGGTCTCCCTCAGCAAAGTCACCAACAGTTCCCTGGGCGAGCGCATCGTCATCACCGACGAATCCCCTCAAAATTCTCAGCAAAACCGCGATTCATCCCCTCAACTCCTCCTGAATCCGCATCCCGGAACCCAGCCCCAACTCACCGCCTCCGCCATCCGCCCCGCGATCGAAGCCAGCCAGGAACAGTCAAATCGCACCCAGCCCCTCCTCCTCACCGACGGCCCCACCTATCCTCGCAGCATGACCCGCTACGCCGACGGCAAACATGACCTCGCCATAGCCAAAATCATCGCAACAACGCTCCTCACCACCCGTACCGCAGCCCTTCTCTATTACGGTCAGGAGCTAGGCCTCACCACAGAATCCGCCACAATTCACTGGGACGCCCCACCTGCACCCGCCAAGGGCCAATCAGCTCCCCCTCCCGATCCGACCCCAAACGCCGCATTAGAAGAAGCCAACCCGCAATCTCTCCTCAACTGGTACCGGCAGTTGAGCGCCCTCCACCACGGCAACGCAACCATCAACTCCGGTGCCAACATCACCCTCAATCACGACGACCAGAACGTCCTCGCCTGGGTCCGCAAACCCAGCGCCGTCTCTGCGATCTCCCCCGCCATCGTTGTCATCTGCAATCTCTCCGCGCAGCCCGTCCAACTCTCGCTCAAGGCAGACATACAGCGTCTTCACCTCAGGGGCAGCTTCCTTCGCACGATCCTGCGCTCCGACAACGCGATCGGCCCCATGCATCTCGAGTCGATGACGATTCCGCCCTACGGCGTCTATATCGGCCAGCTTCGTTACTAGCCAGCGTGCTGCAAACCAAACTCTCCAGGCGGCAGGGCCGTCAGATACCCCGCATACACCCGCTCGAACACCGCATCCCAGCTGCATCCCAGCGCATACTCTCGCGCACTCTTGCGCATCAGATCGAGTCGCGCCCGGTCCCGCACCAGACTCCCAATCGCAGTCGCAAACCCCTCATCCGCAGCAACA
>Ga0193717_1001749_pt1 | contig 13068 bp, 9 predicted proteins | sample U2c2metaG_FD_145900 | JGI IMG/M metagenome (GOLD analysis project Ga0193717, IMG submission 145900) | Soil microbial communities from a riparian zone of the East river system, Colorado, United States - U2c2 | ecosystem: Environmental > Terrestrial > Soil > Riparian zone | place: USA: East River...
AAACTTCGCCGACCTGCCCAGCTGCCTGTTGTTCTACCGCAACTACAGACCGCTGGGAATGGACTTCCAGGGCGGGTTCTATACGGCGCACTTCTGGTCCCTTGCACTTGAGGAACACTTCTACCTTCTCTGGCCCACACTCCTGCTCTTGTCAAAACCCAGGCGAATCGGCCCAATCGCTTTCATGCTGGCGATGATGGTCTTTGGCTGGCGGTTGGTTGATGGGCACTACCATCATGTTGCTGCCTTGCTTTCGCCGCAGCTTCAAATATCGCAGACGGACAAGCGCATTGACGCACTCCTGTGGGGATGCCTGGCTGCAATCTACTTTCCAGTCATCAAGAGCTACGTCGATCGAATTCGTTTCTCGGAACTGTGGATTCTCATCGCGGCGGTCATCGCTGCAGTCATCAAACTCCGCGTCCCAGACTCCATCTTTTTCACTGCGGTTTTTTTTCCTCTGCTTCTGCTCTCTACGGTTCTCAAGCCTAATAGCATCCTCGGCAGGCTTCTCGAATCGCCCCCACTCCGCTGGCTTGGAGGTATCTCCTACAGCATCTACCTGTGGCAGGAGTTGTTTTTGCCTCAAATTCCCAGTGAAAACGCCCGCGGAGTGTTGGGTAGACTGCAACATTTTCCATGGAACGTGATCGCCATCCTGGCGTGCGCATGCTTGAGCCGCTATCTGCTGGAGCTTCCGATGATCCGCCTAGGCCATCGCCTGACAAATCGGAGTACCTTCAGATCACATGAATCAACTCACCTGAACCAGCATCTGCCTCCAAGCCCGCCCTCAACACCACATGAAGTTCAAAATCTTCTTCGCGGATCGTTGCCGTAAATGGTTGATCACTCGGCGAACCGATGCAACCGTTTGTGATCGAAGCTAACGGCTTTAGGGGTCCCTTCAGAAAACGGACAATAGAGCACGCTAAGGGTGCTGTGTGGTGCGCAGGGGTCTGAATTTGCCCTGTGCAAGCCTGGTGCCCTTCCATTGGTAGTCTCTGGTGAGATTGATGTGCTCCCCCAGCCGAGCGGGGAAAGATACTTGAGACTTGCTTTCTCTCTCCGGAAGTGAGATAACTTCGCCATGCGTAGTACGCGACACGTAGTAAAGCCAGAAAATGAACCGGCGATGGGACACTACTCAGACCCTCCACTCCTCGTCCTTGCCAGTCTCGCCAACGGACCAAAACACGGGCACGCCATGATCGACGACATCATGCTTCTGTGTGGAAGCCGTCTGGGCCCGGGAACACTCTATGGTGCGATCGCTCGCCTGGAGAGCCAGGGCTGGATCGAGCCGCTCCCGGCCGAGGAACGCCGTCAGCCGTATCGAATCACTCCTGGCGGCCTGCGTGTTCTCCGGGCAAAACTCACAACCCTGCAGCAGTTCACCAGAGCCGGTCTTAGAAGGTTGGAAGCCCTATGAATCGCAAGCTCGCCCGTCTGCTTACCTTGCTCTATCCCCGCACTTGGAGAGAGCGCTACGGCGAGGAGTTTGAAGGACATCTTGAAACCGGTCCGGGCGATCTCAGCACGTCCGTAAACGTTGTCTGGGCGGCGCTCCGTGAGCGTATTTTCCCAACTCGAGGAGGTAGTATGGATCAATATCCCAAATCATTCGGCAACCTCCTGAAAGAGCCGACTGCCTTTATCCCAATGGCAATGTCACTCATTGCTCTAATGATGGTGCTTAGTTTCCTCGTGATAAATGGCGTCGTTCATCAAGCCGACGAGGGAACCGAGGCTCACCTTTGGCAGCTCCTTATGGTAGGACAGCTTCCGGTACTGCTGTTTTTCGCAGTCAAGTGGCTACCAAGGGCTCCAAAACAAACCTTTTACGTGCTTGCACTTCAGGCAGCCGCCGCGCTCGCATCCATTGCCCCTGTATTTTTTCTCCATCTGTGAATGAATTCTCAAACTAGGCAAATTCAGTAGACCGACCGAATCAGCCTGCAGACGAGGCCCTCGCTCTCTGCCCAACAAGAGCAAACCAAGCAATACGACTGTCGGGCAGCACTCAAATCCCGGAATAATGCCATTTGGCATCATTCACTGCACTATATTCCCGGAATATCTGAGAGGTCTTGCACTCAAAGACCGGACGACCCTTGCTGCAGATAAACGGGATATGTCCGTCTGTGCACTCAAAAGCCGGACGAACTTTGACCTGAACTTCTTCCGGCTTTTGAGTACAGCGTTCCGGGGTTTCGGTGCAGGAAACCCATGTACTTAAATCCCGGAAACAGTTGAAAACAAGGAAGCGCGATTCCGGGATTTGAGTGCAGCGTGACAGTCGCCTCGCCAGAACTTCAGAAAGAACCTCTATGCATTGCAGGTCGCGTCCGCTCATCGCCACCAAATCCCTTCTCTGCGACTACATACCCACGCGCACCAACACAAATACTTCTGGTTCTTCCGGCAATCGGAGCACATCAGCCAATATCTTGCCCTTTGCAATGACGATGACGCGATTGCATATCGGCTCGACGACTTCGAGCGTACCTTGCAACCGATCCAATTATTCGGAGGGCGCCCACGACTCGCCGTCTGTCAGAATCGCGTCTTACTTGGCTGACTTTCCAAGCCAAGCTACCATCAGCTCTTCCACCAGCTCGGACATGTCTCGTGGATCGTCCGTTGTTTTTAGACGATACTCGCAATCTGCGAGTGTTTTCTTGCGCAGGTAGAGGGTCGAGGGACGAAAATTCTGGTCTTTGCTCTTGGCTAGCGCGGCCTTGCGGGGCACAACAGTTTTACCTTGCGTGCTCCCAGAAAAAGACTTTCTGAAAGTGTAAACGGGTGGCCGGCTAACAACCCAAGCCCTTGAAGCTCTAAGCCGCCCGAGGGTGTAGCTTGAGGAATTACTTGTCGTAGCGATATTTGTCGCTCGGCACTAGGTGCCTGAGCGAGACCAGCATTGCCCCGGGGCTTCGATCTACTTGTAGAGGATTGCTTTGATCTGCTCTCAACAAGGCTCCGGTCCGGCGTGTTGCGCGCCTGTACGACAAATATCGCCTCAAAATCTACGACAAGTAATTCCACAAACCACAGACAAAGGGTATCAAAACAATCAGTCCCTAAGCGTTTGGCCTGGGTCCTCGCCGTCGTCTAACTCTTCAGATGATAGCCGCTGGGCTCGGAAGATCAAGGGCACCGCCTAGAGAGGTTGGCTTCCGATTAAATCTCTGGGCTCTCCGCACTACGCTCGGTGCGGCACAGACATCCGCGACGAAATCTTAATGCAATTCAGACCGGTCCGTTCAAATAAGCCTCGTCGCTTTGACCGGCTACTACAACCTCGTCGTTAGCTATAGAAGCTGCTCTCCACAAGAGTTACTTGACGTACAGGCCTGCCGACGGAGCAGAATAGGTCATGGCGAAGCGTCGTGGCAATCCGAATTAGGGCAAACTGGATGCTGGCATCCCTGCTGTCATCTCCCCTACTTCGTTCGAGAGAGCCGTCGAAGAGAATTCGAGGTCACCCCAGATCAGTTCATTCAATCTGCCCAGATTCGCGAATGGGCACGCAACAATAAGAATTCGAAGTACATTCCAGAGACGCTGCTGGAGGAGTGGGGTTTTGACGTGGATTCCAGTCTTTAAGGAAAGATCAACCTGGATGCGTAGGAGTGGACGCCGGCGAACAGCAAGGTGAGGGATTCTGCAGTTGTCGTTCTTGCTGGATAAGTGGACACGCGAGTGGACATTTGGGAACCGAAGATCAGGATCCGATTAGTTTTGAGTATAGCTCTCGTCCAGTTCAATCGCTCCATTCTAGATTCGTCGCCGCACGAATTGCAGCATCTATTGAATGGTGCTTGTGGTTGGCGCGAGGATCGCAGAGTTGGCATAGTCAAACGATATGAGCATCGAGTCGAAGGCTTTGCAGTGCACTACAACTTGGTAGGAAGATGGGAACCCTTTAGCTCCCGCTTTCTGAAAGCGATCGCGGAGTTCTCGCATGTGCACCGTTGAGGAAAAGAACTCGGCTGCTGCCTGTGCGCCGACCGAGGAGATACCGGAGAAGATAACGGTCCTCTTGCCGTTTGGACTCGCGCCGAGCGAAGGCAGGACTGTGATCAAGCCGTAAGTCGAAGCGTCGCTGGTATCTCCACGGTGCATAAGGAAATACGGTTTTGCGCCAGGCTTTGAGAGAATGAGGTCGAACGTCGAATCATAGCCAAAGCGAAATGCAGTATTGCTCAGCATTTCTGTCACCGCCATGCTGTCCTGCGGCGCACCAAACAGAACCACATTGTGGTTGCGCATGGATGATGGGTTGATTGCTCGCTCAGGAAGAACCGTGAACGAAACGTGTGCTTTCTGGAGAAGCGATGTTGTTGCAATGAGACCGTTAATATATCCCATCTGCACGGTATTCGATGAGGTGAACATACTGAGTTTGCGGTCCTTCTCGAGAGGGCGCTTTTCCCGATACTCGTTGTAGATTTCCTGAGGCACCGGATACTGCTTGTGAGTATTAAATCCCGGCGGCATCTCCGGCCGAATCAAAAGGTACAAAGCATTGGCCATTACCAACATGTCGGAAGCATCCGGTTCGAGTAGCGGCCCCCACGCCTCCTTCAGGACGGGATCTACCGGGTCTGTCTGTGGTTTCGGCCGTAGGCAGAAGAATGCCGCGCTGAGAAGCGCTCCAATTAGGACGCAGGTCACTGTCACGGGCAAACTGTAGCTCTTGGATGCTTCCGGGGCGGGGCCCTCGACTGGGGTGGCGAAATCCTTCCGTGGCTCCGTCACCGGCATCGTGTCGTCCATGACCAAGTATTGTGGAGCATACCCACCACGAGGAAGGTCGATGCGAATGCGGGAATCGACTCGTTCAGAGCTGTAGAGCTTAAGCAGTTTTTGGCGAAGCTCCCACGCACGACTGCGGACGGACGAATCGTCCACAGGTGAGTAGCTTTCGGGCCTGCCCAAGGCTTCAACGCCGACAAGGTACTCGTTTAGTTCATCAACGCGGCCCTCAATCTCCATATTGCAGACGTAACGGAGGAATGAGCGAAGTTGATCCGAGCGCGCGAAGGGGGCGCTGGCGAGAACGGCGTTCAGTTCTTGTTGTTTCTCCTCCGATGAAAGGCTAACTGCCACGTGCCATTGACTTTGCTCTATCACCATTTCGTCGCTCTATAACCGTGTGCCGGCCAGTATACGCAGGGATTTAAGCAATCTGCAACGGTTAAGAGTTCCCTCGTAACAGTGAGCAAACTTACTTTTTGCCATTTCGTATGAAAGTTTTCGGTCGCACTGAAAAACAAAAGAGAGCTGTCTTGAATCGACGGCCTGTCCCCCTCTTTCAACATTTTTGGAGGTTCAGCTTGTCCGTTACCCGCCGATCATTTTTATATTCCCTCGCCGCGACAACGGCGGTGACTCAATACTCCCGTGGGGAAAGCGACTCCATGAGGAAAGGGAAGGAGCCAAGGAAAGGTGAACGGCCAAACATCATCGTGATCATGGCGGATGACATGGGCTTCTCCGACATCGGCTGCTTCGGCTCTGAGATCGCGACTCCCAACATCGATAGCCTGGCGGAGTCAGGCATTCGATTTACGCAGTTCTACAACTGTGCGCGGTGTTGCCCGTCGCGTGCCTCGCTGCTGACAGGCCTGGATAATCACGTCGCCGGTGTCGGGGACATGATCGACGACTTAGGGACGAAGAACTATGAAGGTTACCTGAACAAGAATAGCGTGACGATTGCAGAGGCATTGCAAGGTTCCGGTTATCACTCTTTGATGGTCGGAAAATGGCATGTTGGCGAGAATCAGGGGCACTGGCCGGTCGACCGCGGGTTCGAGCGTTACTTCGGACTCATTAGCGGAGCATGCAATTACTACCGCCTAGACGCTAATCGCAAGATGTTGCTGGAGAATAAACCGTTTATACCGCCAGCAAATGGGTTCTACATGACGGACGCCTTTACCGATCATGCGGTCGAGCTTCTCGACGACTACGGTCGACGAGCTGACCCGTACTTCCTGTATCTGGCGTACACGGCGCCGCACTGGCCTCTGCATGCGCACCCGGAGGATATCGATCGACACAAAGGACGGTATTCGGACGGGTGGGATGAGCTTCGCAAAGCACGCCACAAGCGGCAGATTGAGATGGGCTTGCTCGACGAAAAATGGAAGCTAAGCGAACGAGATTCCACTGTGCCTGCGTGGAATGAGGCGAACAACAAGGCTGATCTGGAACGCCGCATGGAGGTTTATGCGGCGCAGATTGATCGCATGGATCAAGGAATCGGTCGCGTGATCCAGAAGGTGCAGGAACTTGGACAGGAAGACAACACGTTGATCTTATTTCTCGCAGACAACGGTGCATGCCACGAAATAGTGGAACGAGGTACGCCGGGTGCTCCCATCGGCACTGCCAACTCATTTACCAGTTACGGCCGCGGGTGGGCGAATGCGAGCAATACACCGTTTCGGCTTTACAAGCATTGGGTGCACGAGGGAGGCATTGCCGCACCGATGGTGGCGAAGTGGCCGCGAGTGATCAAGAAAAAAGGTAGTTTCTTTCGCCAGCCGGCGCACATCTCCGATGTGATGCCGACGGTTCTCGAGCTGGCTGGGGCGCAGTATCCGAAGAACTATCGTAGTAACGACGTGCATCCGCTGGCTGGTGAGAGCCTCGTTCCCGTGCTCCGCAACAAACCGTGGAAGGGACACGGGGCCATGTATTGGGAGCACGAAGGCAATCGCGCTGTTCGCAATGGCAGGTGGAAACTCGTTTCACGCTACCCCGATCGATGGGAGCTCTATGACATAGAGGCGGACCGCAGCGAGATGTACGACATGGCCGCAGAGCAGCCAGATTTGGTGAAAAAGATGACAGCAATGTACGACGAATGGGCTATGAAGGTCGGAGTTGTTCCTCGCCAAGCGGTTTTGCAAGACATCAAGAAGCGCCACTCACAGAAAACACCAGGAACGGACGGACTTTAGCCATGACGAATCGATCACACCTTGCACTTGCCTTGCTTTTCTTCTTTCTGCCTTTCGCGTTCGGTCAGGCCGTGACGGGAACGATCCTCGGCACAGTCAAAGACCCCTCCGGTATTCCTATTGCGGAGGCGACCGTGCGTATCACCAATACCACCACCGGGGCAGTGCGGTTAATGAAGACAAATTCAGAAGGTATCTATGAGGCGCCGTCACTTCCGCCGGGTGGCCCTTACACCGTGGATGTCGAGTATACCGGCTTCAAGAAGTCCGTCTCAACGAACGTACCACTTAATGTCGACCAGAAGGCGCATGTAGACGTAACTCTAGAGGTGGGCAGTGTAGATCAAACGATTGAAGTTGTCGCTGCAGTTCCCCTGGTGCAATCTGACTCATCGGAGCTCGGCACCACGGTGAACGAAACACAGCTCAAAGAGCTACCTCTAAATGGTCGAAACTTTGTCCAGTTAACGCGCCTGATTCCCGGCGTCCAGCGCGGTATCCCAGGATCAAACTCTGACGGCACGGGCAATCTAGGTTTCCGCGCCTCAGCGTCTTTTTCTGCTAACGGAATGCGTGCGCGCGATAACAATTTCATCCTCGATGGTGTGGACGATAATGAGTTGCTGCTTTCGACGGTTGTGATCATCCCGAGCATCGACGCGCTGCAAGAGTTCAAAGTACAGACAAGCACGTATTCCGCGGAATTTGGCCGCTCGCTTGGTGGCGTTGTGAATCTGCAGACTAAATCCGGCACGAACAGCTTCCACGGTAGCGTCTTTGAATTCATTCGAAATGACAAGCTGGACGCCAATGATTGGTTCAACAATCTTAACGGACGCGCGCGTCCGCCCTTCAAACAAAATCAGTTTGGCGGAACGCTCGGTGGTCCTATCTGGAGGAACAAAACGTTCTTTTTCGCGGACTATCAGGGACTTCGTGTGCGACAGGCCAACTCCTTTCTTTCAACGATACCGACCGTAGCCATGCGCAATGGTGATTTCTCTTCGATCAAACGGCCGATCTACGATGCGACGACGCGCGCTCCATTTGCGAACAACAAAATTGATCCGAGCAGATTCGATAAGGCTGCGAAGAATACGCTGGATATGCTGTTCCCTTTGCCGAACGTGACGGGCACGGTCGGAACAACGGGGCAAGTGGTAAACAACTATCTCTACAATCCGGCGAGTGTACGCAACGACGACCAGTACGATATCAAAGCCGACCACCAATTCTCTCAGTCAAACCATGCGTTTGTTCGTTATAGCTACGAGAAGACCTTTAACAATCTGCCCGCCAGTCTTCCGCACGGCGACGCCACCGCAACCTCCGGCGCGGCGATCTCCAATATTCTGGCGCAATCCGTCGCAATTAACGATACGCACACGTTTACTTCGCACCTGCTGAATGAGGTTCGACTCGGTTTTTCACGTTTCTCGCTCGACGGTACTCCTATTGACTACGGTCAGAACCTCGCCGATCAGGTTGGGCTGCCTGGCATCAACTTCAACGAACTAACCAGCGCTTTTACGCAGATTGCTTTTGCAGCAGGGGAGAGCCAGTCAATTGGAACGAATTCCAACCAGCCGTTCATCGGCATCTACAACATGTATCAAGCACTTGACAATGTAACTTATGAGCACGGACTGCATACCTTCAAGTTCGGTGCAAGTCTCACGCTGCGGCAGCGCAACCAGTTCAATGTCTCCAATCCGACCGGCCGATTTACGTTCTCGCAGGCGCTCACCTCCAATTGTGCGGGCATCGCGACGGGCTGCACGCAGAACAATAACACGGGGTTCTCCGTAGCAAGTTTTCTGCTCGGCTATGACGCAACGATTGCGCGCGACTATCGCGCGGGTTTAACCGGTGAACGGAAGCACGAGCTTGCATTCTTCTTTCAGGATGACTGGAAAGTGCGGCCGAATCTAACACTAAATCTTGGTATTCGCTATGACTACATGTCTCCGTTTGTAGAGCAATATGACCGCATGGCGAACTTTGATCCAATAGCTGCAAAGATGGTCGCGGCAGCTGATAGCGCGACCTTTGGTAGCGGACAAGCAGTGGGTCGAGCGCTTCGTGCTCGCCAGTTCACTGATGTTGGACCACGCATCGGATTTTCATGGTCGGCCTTGGGGAACAATCGCATGATTGTTCGCAGCGGCTTTGGTATGTTCTATAACTCGCCGCTCACCGGTGGATCGTCGCAGATGACGCGCAACTTTCCTTTCGCGGTTTCGCAGTCTTATAACGCTACGTTTGTGCCTACGTACCAATTCTCCAATGGAATTCCCGCTATCCCCGTCCTGAATCCGGCCGCAGAGCTGACCGGTTCGGTCAGCTCTGCTTTCGATCCGAACCTACATGACCAGGTCGGCTACAACTATAATCTGAACGTCCAGAACCAACTTGGCAAAGACTATCTCCTCGAGTTTGCTTACGTTGGTTCGCGAGGTGATCACCTACTGATGACGCGCAACATCAACCAAGCGCCGAACATTGTAGGAGTGACGAATCAGAACATTAATCGGCCATACTACGCGGTGCTGCCGGCTGTTACCACCATCACACAGGTAGAGAGCCGTAACTACTCATCGTACAACTCTGGTCAGATCAAGGGCACGAAGCGGTTTTCCCGCGATTTTATGTTTTTGACCGCGTATACGTACAGCAAGAGTATCGATCTGATCTCAGATGTGGAGTCAGGTCCGATGGATTCGAACAATCTTCTGCGTGATCGCGGGCCATCGGCATTCGATGTGCGGCACAATCTCTCCATTAGTTTCAACTATTCGCTCCCTTACGGCCAGAAGAAGTATTGGGGCGGATGGGAGTTGAGTGGAATCGCCTCACTCCACTCCGGTGTGCCGTTCACGGTGACGCAGTCGACGGGCCTTACTTCTAACGGAACGGGCAATCGTCCGAACCGTACCGGCTCGGGCGTCCTGGCGAATCGAAATCAGAAAATGTGGTTCGATACCTCGGCGTTTGCCGCCGTAACGGAGACGACGGGTACCTATGGCAATTCAGGTCGCAATATCCTGATGTCGCCTTCAAACCGGACCCTCGATATGTCCCTGGTGAAGAACACCGATATCTTTGAGCGTGTGCACACGCAGTTCCGCGCTGAATTCTTTAACCTGGCCAACACTCCACAGTTCGCGGCGCCCAACTCGACTATTGGAAGTGCGAGTATTGGTATCATCTCCAGTCTGTTGAGCAACACGCCGATGCGTCAGATTCAATTTGGCATGAAGGTTTCGTTCTGATTGCGACGAAGGAGTATTAAATAAATGCGGAATATTACGCGAAGAGACCTAATGCTCAAAACCTCTATCGGCGTAGCCGGCGCCATGCTTCCGAACACACTCGGACTGGCTACGCAGGCGGAGCCAGTCTCGTCCGCCAAGGCGATGAATGTTCTCTTCTTGATAGTGGATGATTTGCGACCGCAACTTGGATGCTTCGGCCATGGACAGATGGTCACCCCGAACATTGATAAGCTCGCGTCGACGAGCGTCATATTTCGCAGGAACTACTGCCAGCAAGCTGTATGTTCTCCATCGCGAACTAGCTTACTTACTGGGCGACGGCCGGATACAACTAAGGTTTTCGACCTGGTTAAGTTTTTTCGCACAACAATGCCCGATGTTGTTACGCTGCCACAGCAGTTCAAAAATCATGGCTATTTTACTCAGGCAGTAGGAAAGGTTTTCCACGAAGACCTGAATGACCCGGCTTCGTGGAGTGTTCCAGCGGACTTTGACACGAGTGTTGAAGAGTTTGAGCAATATCAATCTTTAGAGAGCTATCGGCAGGAAGCAGAACGACTACGCCAAGTTCCCAGCCATGGGTTGGTATATGGTCCAGCATTTGAGGCAAGCGATGCTCCGGATAGCAACTACCTTGACGGGCGCATAGCTTCGGAAGCGATTCGAAGGCTACGGATTCAAGGAGCAAAGAAACTGGATAAGCCTTTCTTTCTAGCCGTAGGATTTCATAAACCGCATCTTCCTTTTGTCGCCCCAAAGAAATATTGGGATCTCTATGATCCCGACAAGATTGAATTGCCGAAATACCATGAAAAGCCAAAAGATGCGCCTGATCTTGCTATGACCAATTTCGAAGAGCTTCGCCATTATTATGGCGTTCCCTGGGATGATTCGCCACTGTCTCAGTCGTTGTCGCGACAGTTGATTCATGGTTACTACGCCGGAGTGAGCTTCGTAGACGCTCAAATCGGGGACGTGATTGACGCTCTGAAGCAAGAAGGACTTGCTGACAACACCATCATTGTCCTGTGCGTTGATCACGGCTGGCATTTGGGTGATCACGGTCTATGGTGTAAGCACACGAACTTCGAGCATGCCACTCGTGTGCCTTTGGTCATTCACGTTCCGGGAATGGTTCCCGGTCGCAGCGATGGATTGACGGAGAATATTGATATCTACCCGACTCTCTGCGAACTTGCAGGACTGCCAACGTCCAATCTTCTCGAAGGAACCAGTTTGGTGCCACTCATGCGCGACCCCAAACGCACGTGGAAGAGGGCATCTTTCAGCCAGTATCCTCGCGCAGCTGACATCATGGGCTACTCAATGCGCACAGCCAAGTATCGCTATACCAGATGGGTACGTCGTGACGATCTGACAGTAGTAGCGGAGGAGCTTTATGACTATCTAGCCGACCCTGACGAGACGACAAATTGGATCTCCAGCCCGAAGTATAAGGAAGTTCTTCCTTCGCTTCGCACGAAGAGTGCTGCAGGGTGGAGGTCCGCGAAACCGCATGTCTAGGTCTCCTGGTTGTCCTCTGTTATCGCGCTGTTTGCTTCTGTGCTGGTAAGTGTGTTTCTCGGGATTTTATCGGCGAATAGAGCAGTCCGATTGGACCCGGTTGAGACGCTTAAGCACGAGTAGTGCTTTTTGCGCGGGCTGGGTCAAAAGGTGTCTTGAGATGAAATTAGCTCTCCTCGACTACTTTGCGCGGCCCTGCCGCCGTCCTGTTGATGCCTCGCAAGTAGGGACACTTCAAGCTGAATTAGTCAGGGACCGCATTTGCGAGCGCGCCTTGTAACTGATCTAATATCGAGGGCGCCTCCGACTCTGTGTCTGTCAGAATCGCGTTCTACTTGGCTGACTTTCCAAGCCAACCAGCCATCAGCTCTTCCACCAGCTCAGACATGTCTCGTGGATCGTCGGTTGTTTTCAGACGATACTCGCACTCTGCGAGCGTTTTCTTGCGCAGGTAGAGGGTCGAGGGACGAAAATTCGGGTCTTTGCTCTTGGCGAGCGCGGCCTTGCCGGGCACAACAGTTTTACCTTGCGTGCTCTCAGAAACGGTCTTTCGTCGGGTCGTCATATTCATTTCCTTTCTGAAAGTGTAAACGGGTGACCGGCTAACGCCCTAAGCCGTTGAAGCTCTAAGCCGCCAAAGGGATCGAAGCATGTACGGGGGTGCCGTCCTCGCCGGTATCCCCGTCTTCTTCCTCGATGAAGCTCTGACCAGTGATGTGATCAACCGCTCGCTGCGCTAACGCGGCCGCCTGCACGACGAGCCGATTGTCCTGGCGAAGTGCGCTAATCCAGTGTTGTAGGTATGCCGTTGTATTGCGATTCGTGTGTTCCGTCCTGGTTCGGCTACCAGCTCCTCTTTGCTGTAAAGCTCGTCGCCGAAGCGCTCGCCAAAGGTGCGAGCCAGACGGCGCTCATGGCCGGTGCTGTGTACGAGTTCGTGAAAGAGCGTCGCATAGTAATGGGCGGTATCCACAAAGCGAAAGCGGGCAGGGAGATGGACTGAATCCGTGCTGGGCCGGTAATAGGCGTGGGTCTCGGTGTCAATCTCCGTCCGGATCGTTGGACGTCCGTTCCAGTTGGTCACAATGGCTTCGCACTCGGCATTTGTATCAACCAGATTGCGCATGGGTTCCTCGATCTCGGGCACTTTCAGGCCGTCGCACTGTTCGACATTGAAAACGTTGTAGTACGTCAACACGCACGGTGGTCTTTTGCTGGCGTTCTCCTCGCTCGATGTGGCGAGTTCCCGCTTCGGAAGCTGCTTATAAAATACGATGCGCTCGCTATGCTGT
>Ga0193717_1001750_pt1 | contig 13065 bp, 12 predicted proteins | sample U2c2metaG_FD_145900 | JGI IMG/M metagenome (GOLD analysis project Ga0193717, IMG submission 145900) | Soil microbial communities from a riparian zone of the East river system, Colorado, United States - U2c2 | ecosystem: Environmental > Terrestrial > Soil > Riparian zone | place: USA: East River...
CAAGGAGCTCCGCCATGTCCAAGCTGTATCCCGTCGCTGCGGATTTTGCCGCAAAGACGCGCGTCGACAAGGCCGCCTACGACCGGCTCTACGCCGAATCCGTCAGCGATCCCGAATCGTTCTGGCGCCGCGTCGGCAAACGGCTGGACTGGATCAGACCTTACAGCAAGGTCAAGGATGTTTCCTTCGACGCGAGCGATCTGCATATCCGCTGGTTCCACGACGGCGAGCTGAACGTTTCCACGAATTGCCTCGACCGTCACCTGCTCAAGCACGGCGACAAGACCGCGATCATCTGGGAAGGCGATGATCCGAAGGAATCACGGCGCATCAGCTATCGCGAGCTGCACGCCGAGGTCTGCCGTTGCGCGAACCTGCTGAAGAATCTCGGCGTCGGCAAGGGCGATCGCGTGTGCATCTACCTGCCGATGATCCCCGAAGCAGCCGTCGCGATGCTGGCCTGCACGCGCATCGGCGCCGTGCATTCGGTCGTGTTCGGCGGTTTCTCGCCGGATTCGCTGGCCGGACGCATCGCCGATTCGCAATGCCGTCTGGTCATCACCGCGGACGAAGGTGTGCGCGGCGGCAAGAAGGTCGCGCTCAAGGTCAATGTCGACGAAGCGTTGACGCGGCCCGGCACCAACAGCGTCGAGACCGTGATCGTGGTCAAACGCACCGGCTGCGCGATCGCGATGCAGGTGCCGCGCGACCGCTGGTGGCACAACCTGATGGAAGGGCAGTCCGCCGAATGCGCGCCCGAGCCGCTCAATGCCGAGCATCCGCTGTTCATCCTCTACACGTCCGGCTCGACCGGCAAACCGAAGGGCGTGCTGCACACGACCGGCGGCTATCTCGTCTACGCCAGTTACACGCACGAATGCGTATTCGACCTGCGCGACGACGACGTCTACTGGTGCACGGCCGACGTCGGCTGGGTCACCGGGCACAGCTATCTGCTTTATGGTCCGCTCGCCAACGGTGCGACCACGCTTATGTTCGAAGGCGTGCCCAACTATCCGGATTCGTCGCGCTTCTGGCAGGTCGTCGACAAGCACAAGGTCACCCTGTTCTATACCGCGCCGACGGCGATCCGCGCGCTGATGCGCGAAGGCGAGGCGCCGGTGCAGAAGACCTCGCGCGCGTCGCTGCGCCTGCTCGGCACGGTCGGCGAGCCGATCAATCCCGAAGCGTGGGAGTGGTACTACCGCGTCATCGGCGATGCGCGCTGTCCGATCGTCGATACCTGGTGGCAGACCGAGACCGGCGGCATCCTGATCACGCCGCTGCCCGGCGCAATCGCGCAGAAGCCCGGCTCGGCGACGCTGCCGTTCTTCGGCATCAAGCCGGAGATCGTCGATGCGAACGGCCAGATCCATGAAGGCGCGGCTGAGGGCAACCTCGTCATCACCGACTCCTGGCCCGGCCAGATGCGCACGGTATACGGCGATCACCAGCGCTTCATCGACACCTATTTCAAGACCTATCCCGGCAGCTACTTCACCGGCGATGGCGCGCGCCGCGACGAGGACGGGTATTACTGGATCACCGGGCGCGTCGACGACGTGATCAACGTGGCTGGCCATCGGCTCGGCACAGCGGAAGTCGAAAGCGCGCTGGTCGCGCATCCGAAAGTCGCCGAAGCCGCGGTCGTCGGCTATCCGCACGACATCAAGGGGCAGGGCATCTACGCCTACGTCACGCTGAAATCCGGCGAGCAGCCGAGCGAACCCTTGCGCAAGGAACTGATCGGCTGGGTGCGCAAGGAAATCGGCCCGATCGCGACGCCGGATCAACTGCAATGGGCGCCGGGCCTGCCGAAGACGCGTTCGGGCAAGATCATGCGGCGGATCCTGCGCAAGATTGCCGAGAACCAGCCGGATCAGCTCGGCGACATCTCGACGCTGGCCGATCCCTCGGTGGTCAAGAATCTCGTCGATGAGAGGCTGGTCAAATAGCGACGCTGTCAGGTTTTATAGGGTGGGCCTTGGCCCACCATCATGCCTCTGGTGGGCCAAGGCCCACCCTATGGTTCCGGTCCGAAACACGCCGTCCACCAAGCATCCGCTCCATGCAGCACTTCGCCGCCGATCAATTCGTTGCACCATCCGCGTGGCCGAGCCTGGCCGGCGATCAGGTGCATCTCTGGCGGGTGGTCCTTGATGGCGCGCCCAGCGCGCGGGAAGTCACCGCCTCCGCCCACGCATTATTGAGAAAGATGCTCGCGCGTTACGCAGGCCTCGACCATGCGCCGGAGATTGCTCGCAGCGAGCACGGCAAGCCGTACGCGCCATCGGTTGTCGGAATCGATTTCAACCTCAGTCATGCGCGCGACCACGTGCTGCTGGCCTTCGCGCGCAACCAGCCGCTCGGCGTCGATATCGAGCGCATCGACCGGCGGCTGGCGCTCGAGGATCTCGCGCGCCGCTTCTTTTCGGTGGCCGAAGCCGATGCGCTGGACCGGCTCGGCGACGCGGAGCGCCTGCCGGCATTCCTGCGCCTGTGGACCTGCAAGGAGGCGGTGCTGAAGGCGATCGGGCAAGGGCTCAGCTTCGGTCTCGACCGGGTCGTTCTTGCGCTCGAAAGCGATGGGATCCCGACCGGCCTCCTGCATGTCGCGGACGAGGCCGGCCCGCGCGCGCAGTGGCGATTATCCTTGCTGGAGCCGGCTGCCGGCTTCGTCGGCGCGCTGGCCTGGCAGGGCGCGCCGCGGCAGGTGCGTACCTTCGTCGTGCCCGCCGACGCCTGACGCCTATTCCGCTCCGTTGGTCGGATTTCCCTGCCTTGTGTGAATTGGCGCAGCGTCTGCGTCACACGGACCCGCTAGGTTGCGCGAAAACTCTGTCCAGACGAGGCAGCCGCTGCATTGCGGTACCGCCCTATGTGGAAGTCGCTTCGCATCGGAGTCCTGCTCGCGCTGGCCGCGTTGGGCGCGCTCAAGCTCGCGCAGTACACGGTAGCCCGTGGACAGATGGAACGGCTTGCTTCGGCGATGGCTCCCTCGCTGCGCCTGGGGTATTCCGACGCCAGCGGCGCCCTTGATGGGCGCGTCATCCTGGAAGACCCGCGGCTCGAGGTGCTGACCGGCCCTGCGCGCGGAGCCGTCGTCCGCGCCAGCCGTGCGACGATCGAACCTGCCGGTGTGTTCTGGCTGCTGCGGCGCGCGGTCACCGGCGATGCCAGCGTGCCCGCCGGGCTCGATGTGCGATTGCAGGGTGTTTCGCTCTCGCAGCCCGCGCTGGATCACGCCAGCGACGAAGGCTGGTTCGGTGCCGCGAGCCTGGTGCCGTTTGAAAGCGCAGGTTGCGGCACCGCCACGAAGTTTTCCGCGCGCGACTACGCTCGCATGGGCCTGACGGTGCGTCCGCGCGACGACGATATCCGCTACGCATACGACGCCGCGGCGCGCACGCTCAGCGCGGACATAGTGTCGACGGCGGCGCCGTTCTCGACGATCACGGCGCATCTCGAACTGTCCCAGTTCAATCCCTCCGCCTGGTTCGGCGATGCGCGAGCGCTCGAGGCGCAGCGCATCGAGCAGTTCTCGCTGACCTACCTGGACGGCGGCTACCTGGCGAAACGCAATCGTTTCTGCGCGCAACTGACCGGCACCGACGCGGGCAGCTACGCCAGCCGGCACCTCGCTACCGTGAAGAGCTTCCTCGGCGAGCGCGGCGTGATCCCGGGCGACGAAGTCGCGAACCTGTACGCGAAACTGGTCACCGAAGGTGGCAGCGCCGAACTTTCGAGCTTGCCGGAAGCGGCCTTCGTGCCCGCGGATTTCGCAGGATACGTGCCTGAGGACCTGCTGCGGCAGTTGAACGTGACGCTGCGCCGCAATACCGCACCGCCGATCCTGATGAGGCTTGCTTTCGCCGATCCGGCCGCCGTTGATGCGGAGGCCGTCGATACGAGCACGGTGGCGATCGAGCAGGAAGCGCCCGCCGCATCCGAACCGGAGCCGGAACCGCCCGCCATCGCCGAACCGGTCGCCACGCCGCCCGTCGCCGTAGCAAAAACCGAAGGCATGCCGCTGCTGTCCACGGCCAACGCGGCCTCGGTACCGATCGAAACGCCTCCCGCTCCGCTTGCGCCGTTGCCGAGCGAGGTCATCGCGGTGGCGACGCCGGAACCCGCTGTCGCCTCGTGGGCGAATATCGGACATCCGCTGATCGATCCGCGCAACGCAGTCGAGGCGGTTCCGGCCAGCGCGCCGCCGCCGCCGCCGAATTCCATTGCCGCGCTGGTCTGGCGCGCGCCCACGATAGAACGCCTGCCCGAGAAGACGGTTGCGCTCTCCAATTACGTCGCCATCCCGACGGCGGCGATCGGCGGGTATGTCGGCCAGCGCGTTCGCCTGGTGACGACAGGGGGCAAAGTAGTGGAAGGACGCGTGCACAAGATCGACGGCGCCGACGTCGTCCTGCTGATCCTGCGCGACGGGGGCAGTGCGCAAATGCGGATACCGCGGGCCGGCATCCGCGAAGCGCGGGTGCGCCGCGCCGCGCTTCCTGATTCCGCCCAATAGCCGACCCCTTGTAGGCATGCGTTCAGCCGGCCGGGGGCATACCCTTGTCCGCGACGGCCCGCGATTGCGCCTTCAACGGCCTGCGGGTGCAACGGTAGGCGGCTTCCCCGCGTCTTTGGGTACAACGTGATCAACCAACCAGACCCCCGTTCGAGATCCGGATTCGGCCAGGAACTCGACCGCATAACCCTCGAACGCGCGCGCCGTGGCGACATGGACGCCTGTGCCGCCATCTACGAGCGGTTCGGAACCGCTTGCTACAACCTGGCGCTGCGCATCCTGGGCGAGCGGGCGGCAGCGGAAGACGTGGTGCAAGAGGTGTTTCTGAAGATGATCAATACGCTGTCCGGGTTTCGTGGCGATGCGCCGTTCGGCGTATGGCTCAAGCGCATGACCGCCAACGCGACCATCGATGCGTTGCGCGCCGGCCAGCGCTTCGTCGACGAGGATCCGGAAACGGTGTTCGCGGCGATGGCGAGCCGCGGCGCCGACGCCGACACGCGCGTCGACGCATGGTCGCTGCTGATGCGCCTGCCGCCGCGGGCTCGCGCCGTGCTGGTGCTGCATGAACTGGAAGGCTATACGCACAAGGAACTGTCCGCACTGTTCGGACAGAGCGAAAGTTATTCGAAGTCGATCCTGGCGCGCGCTCTGAAGAAGCTGAGCGGCACCGGCGAACCCATCCCAGCCGAAGGAGAACTCGCAACATGCGCGAGCAACCTTTGAACAGCGAAACGGCACACGCGATGCTGGCGGAACTGCCGGTGTTCGCGCCCGATGCCGCGTTGTGGCCGCGCATCCGTGCGGCGCACGCGAGCCGGACGCGCGCCCGACATCCGCGCCGGTGGATCGCGATCGGCGCGGCTGCCGCGGCAGTGGTAGCGGCGATCCTGGTACTGCCGCGATCGGCACCGGAAACGGTTTTCGTCGAGGGCCAGCGCGAGTCGCAGACGCTCGAACGCGAATGGCAGGCGTTGCTGCCGGCGACGTCGCGGGCTTCCGCGGATCTTGCCCGGCTGCACATCATCGATACCGCGCTGCAATCCGCTTATGACCGCGGCGCGCAGGCTGACGAGCTGCAGCCGTTGTGGCGGCAGCGCAATGAAGCATTGCGCGGGTTGATCCTCAACACGCGCACGGACACGGTTACCCGTATTTGATCTTCGATACGACCCGATTTATTCGAACCATACTGATTTGAGTTTCATGGAGATGGCAATGAGCAATCGAATTCAATTCCGTCGATACGCCTTGGCGGGCATCGCGGCAGGTCTCGTCGCGGCGTTCGGTAGCGCCTACGCGGCCGGCGAAGAACAGGCGGTGGTCAACATTTCAAATGCCGCGGCGCATACCAACGCAGGCGCCGGCCTGACGGTCGAGCAGCGTCTGCGCGAGGAATTGCGCGTGGTCGTGATGGACCTGATCCAGAGCGGCGCATTCGGCGATACCGCGCCGCAGCAGATCGCGATGAACGTCGAGGCGCCGCCGCAGAAAGTCAGCAATCTCGGCCTGCTGGTCGACAGCAAGGGCGGCACGCGCGACGGCCTGCACGTGCTCGCGGTCACGCCCGGCGGCAATGCCGAGCGCATGGGCCTGCATGCAGGCGATGTGCTGCTCGCACTGAACGGAACGTCGCTGGCGACGGACAATGCCGCAGGCACACTGCGCCAGACCGTCGATGCGCTGCCCGACGGCGGCCGACTCGACTTCAATGTGCGCCGCGACGGACGCACGCAGAACGTCGGCGGAGCGTCCGCCAGCATGTATCTGCCGGCGATGCATCTGAGCATCGGCGGCGGCGGCGGCGGCACGGCGCTGGCTTCGAATGCGGCCGGGTCGCCGGCGCAGGGATCGTATCCGCGCTCGACCGACACCGCCGCGGGTTGCGGACGCATCAGTGATTTCGATGTGGCGCCGCGCCAGCAGCAATTGCACGGAGCCAGGATCGTCGCCATCGACGGCGTGGCGCCGGGTCCGCACGGATCGAAGTCGTACCGCGTCGACGCGGGCACGCATGTGTTGAAGGTCAGCGAGCACATCGAGAGCAAGTACCTTTCCTTCAACGATCGCGCGCGCAACGCGCCCGTTGGCGGCGGCTACAAGACGGTGACCGTCGACGTTGCGCCGGACACGACCTATCTCGTCGCCGCGCGCCTCAACGAGGATCAGCGCAACAATCCGAAGGACGGCGCGTACTGGGATCCGGTGGTCTGGAAGGAAGTCCCCGAAAGCTGTCGCTGAATGCAATGATCGCGGCGTGACCGACCACTCGGTCACGCCGCGGCGCAGGTGCGCGCGTTAAGCTGCGCGCATGCCTGCGCCTCCCTCCCGCCGCCGCCGCGGCCTCGTTCTTGCGGCGATTTTTTCGACCCTGGTCACCGACTGCGCGGGTGCGCTCGATCTGCCCGCCGACTTCCGCGCGACGATCGAGGAAGGCGTGGCGAATGCGCGCTACCAGAGCGTCGCAGTCGGTCTGATCGATCGGGACGAACGCGGTGAATGGATGTTCGGTGAGCTCACGCCGGGCGGCAGCAAGCCGGTGTCCGCGGATGCGTACGAAATCGGTTCAACGACGCGCAGCTTCACCGGCCTGTTGCTGGCGCAGGCGCTGGTCACGGGCAAACTGCGGCTGGACGACACGCTCGGCAAGATCTTCGCCGACGTGCGCTTCGCCGACCCGCGCCTCGCAGCGGCGACGATCGCGCAGCTGGCGACGCATCGCGCCGGCCTGCCGTCGATTCCGTCGAACCTGTTTCCACGCAACGCCGACGACCCGTATGTCGAATACGATGCCGCGGCCTTGCTGTCTTATCTTGCGCACGCGCGCCTGGATAACGGCAGCGGCGCGTACCGCTATTCCGATCTCGGCGTCGCGCTGCTCGGCGAGGTGGTCGCGCGTGGGTATGGCAAGGACTATCGCAGCCTGATTGCCACCGAGATCCTTGCGCCGCTGGCGATGACGCAAAGCGGTTTCGGTTCGGTACCGCGGCTGATCGACGGCTTTCGCGAGGGCAAACCCGCATTGCACTGGCAGCACCAGACACTTTCCGCGGCTGCGGGAATGCGCGCGACGCTGTCCGACCTGATGCGCTTCGCGGCCGTGCAACTGAAACCCGACGCGAGCCCATTGCGCACGGCTATCCTGCTCGCACGCGAGCCTCGCGCCGTTGCCGGCGGTGGCGAGACCGCGCTGGCCTGGCAGATCGTGCCGGTCGCTTCGGATGGCCAGAACTGGCCGCTGCTGTGGCAGGCGGGAATCACCGGCGGCTTCGCGAGTTTCATCGGACTTCGCACCGATCGTCAGCGCGCGCTCATCCTGCTCGGCAATGCCGGCATGGATCTCAGCGCGCTCGGCCTCACGCTGCTGGCCGATCGCGCGGCGCCATCGGCGCCGCCCAGGCTGATCCCGATGGTCGCGCCGGCGACGCTGGCATACGAGGGCTGGTATCGCTTCGACCTCGGCGGTGATCTGCTGGTGCGCTCGACGACGGATGCACTGACCGCGCAGCTGAGCGGACTGTTGCCGCAGGCGATGTACGCTTACGACGATGACGCATTCGAGCTGGCCGGCGAAACCGCGCAGCTGACCTTCGAACGCGAGGGCACACGCATCGTAGGCGCCACCCTTCATCGCAAGGGAACCAACCTGCGTGCCGGACGCCTCAGCGAAGGCGCGCCCGTTCTGAAGCGCAATTCCAGCGCATCCAAAGCGGAAGAGCTGGCGCCGTACGCGGGCGACTATACGTTGTCGCCATCCGTGCGCGCACGTGTCGCCGTCGCCACGCCGGCGCTGCGCGTGCAGCTCACCGGCACGGCGCCGATATTGCTCCGGTTGTGCGCGGCGGACCGCTTCTGCGATGGCGACGGTACGCTGGAAGTTGGCTTCGCGCGCGATGGCGCCGGCAAGAAGGTCGTCGCGCTCGAATGGCGGCAGGGCGTCTTCGAAGCACGCGCGGCGCGCGACAACTGGTGATTTCGAGCGGGCGCGGCGTCGATATACTGCGGGGCCGGCGTGCGAGGCGGTGACCGATGACAGTCCTCAGCGTCAACGTCAACAAGATCGCGGTGCTGCGCAATTCGCGCGGAGGCGACGAGCCCGATCCGGTCGAGTCGGCGCGTGTCGCGCTGGCTGCGGGCTGCGCAGGCATCACGGTGCATCCGCGTCCGGATCAGCGCCACATCCGCGCGGACGACGTGCCGCGTATCGCCGCGGTGCTCGGCAACGCCGAGTACAACATCGAAGGCAATCCGTTCGCGCCGCCGCACGGCAGCTATCCTGGCCTGTTGGAGCTGGTGCGCGCGGTGCGTCCGGCGCAGGTCACGCTGGTGCCGGATGACGACGGCCAGATCACCTCCGATCATGGCTTCGACCTGCGCCGCGACGGTGCGCGTCTGCAGCCGTTGATTCGCGCGTTCAAGGACAATGGCTGCCGCGTCAGCCTGTTCATGGATGCAGATTCGCCGGATATCGAGCGCGCCGCGGACACCGGTGCGGATCGCATCGAGATTTATACCGGCCCCTACGCGCACGCGTTCGCGTGCGGCGACAGCGCGCGTGCGCTCGATGCCTGTGTGCGCACCGCGGAGCGCGCGCGCGCGGCCGGACTCGGCGTCAACGCGGGCCACGATCTCAGCCAGAAGAATCTCGGCGTGCTGAATCGCGCGATTCCGTTTCTTGCCGAGGTGTCGATCGGCCACGCGTTGTTCGGCGAGGCGATCTACGAAGGCCTCGCCGTTACGGTGCGCAAGTACGTCGCGATCCTCGCCGCCTGAGCGGTTTCCGCCTGACGCTCAGCGCGCTGCGTCAGTCTGCACGCCGATCTTTGCGATGCTGGCCGCCTTGGCGTCCGCAAGCACGGTTGCGAATGTCTGATAGGAAGCGGCAGGCGCGATCTCGATGCGCAGCTCCGGCTGCGGTTCGCTGCGTGCCAGCACGCGCAGCTGTTCCCTGAGCAGTGCCGACGGCAACGCGCGATCGTTCCACGCCAGCGAGCCATCCGACGCTATCGCCAGCCGCACCGATTCGACGGCCGCCGCAGGTTCATTGCTCGATGCCAGGGGCAATGTCAGCCGCTTGCTGAGCAGCGGTGCCGCGATCATGAACACGACCACCAGCGCGAGCATGACGTCGATCAACGGAGTCACATTGATTTCCGCGCGCATGTCCGCGGCGTAGCTGGCATCGGAATGCATTGCCACGACGCACCTCCGGCTGTAGTGGAAGCGAGCGCGTCCAGCCTAGGGCCGTATGCGGCGTCGATGCAATCGGCGGTGCGATCGGCGCCATCGCAGGCGGAGCGACGGTCGGCGCCTGCGCAAACAAAAACGGCGCTGCGTTTCCGCAGCGCCGTCGTCGATCGACGTGTGTGGCTCCCGGCTGCTACTGGCCGGTAGCTCCTGTCGTGATGAAGCCGATCTTGACCATGCCGGCGCTCTTGGCGTTCGCCATCACGGTCGCGATCAACTGGTACTGGGTCGTCTTGTCCGCGCGGATCTGCAGTTCGGGCTGCGGATTCTTCTGCGCGGCGACGCGCAGCTGGGCCTGCAGCATAGCCTCGGTCACCAGCTCGTCGTTCCAGAAGATCTCGCCGGATTCCTTGACCGCAAGGTCGATCGGTTCCGGCGGATTCTGTTCCTGCACGTTGGGATTGGCCTGCGGCAGGTCGATGCGGATCTTGTGCGACATCAGCGGCGCCGTGATCATGAAGATGATCAGCAGCACCAACATCACGTCGACGAGCGGCGTGACGTTGATCTCCGCCATCGGACCGCCGCCCGAATTGCTGGTGAAGGCCATGGCTTACTTCCTCCCGGCTACCGGCGCAGCACCGGCTTCGACGCGCGAACCGGTCGCGAAGAAGTCGTGCAGGTCGTGGGCGAATTCGTCGAACTTCGCGTAGGTCAGGCGGTTCTGGCGTACGTAGAAGTTATACGCGAGCACCGCGGGAATCGCGACGAACAGACCGAACGCGGTCATGATCAGCGCTTCGCCGACTGGGCCGGCGACCGCTTCCATCGACGCGTTGCCGGTGGCGGCGATGCGGATCAGCGCGTGGTAGATGCCCCACACGGTGCCGAGCAGGCCGACGAACGGAGCCGACGAACCGACCGTGGCCAGCAATGTCAGACCACCTTCGAGGCGCATGCTCTCGCGAGCGACGGCCTGACGCAGCGCGCGGTCGATGAACTCGGATCGATTGAGCGCTTCGACGAGGCGGCTGCCTTCATGACGCTGGTGATGCGCAGCGGCCGAGGCGGAATCGAGCGCGATCTTCGAGAACGGCTCGCCACGTGGCTGGTCTTCCATGAAGCGCACCGCATCCTGCGCGGAAGGCGTGTCCCAGAAGGTGTGGATCACCTTGTCCATGCGTGCGCGGATCATTGCGTTGCGCAGGAAGTTGGCGACGATGAAGAACCACGAGCCTACCGACATCACGCACAGGACCACGAACACGATCCAGCCGAGAAAGTCGAGGTTGTGGATCAGATGGTCGAAGCCCATCTGGGCGAGCGCTTCCGCGCTATTGCCCCCACCAGCACCCGGCGGCGGAGGAATGGCACCTGGCTGGGCAGGCTGGGTCGATGAGGGATCTTGCTGCATGGCGCTACCTGTGAGTGGTTACTGTTCGGACGACAGATTGAAGTCGATGGGAACGAGGGCGTATCCGGGAGCGGCCTTGCCGCCCTTCTGTCCCGGATTGAACACCCAAGTCTTGACCGCCGCAATGGCGGCTTGATCCAACAGGCGTGATCCGCTCGATTTCTCGACCGAGATGTCCTGCGGCGTACCGTCCGCACCAACGAGCACTTTCAGCAACACCTTGCCTTGCTGATGCTGGCGAATTGCCTGCGGCGGATATTTCGGCGGCCGCAGCTTACGGTAACTGATGTTTTCGCTCGGCGCGATGTCGGCCGGCGGCGCGGGCGGCGCAGGCGGCGCAGGCGGCGGCGCGGGCGTAGCCATCGGCGACGCTTCCTCGACGACGACCGGCGGCGCCGGCGGCGGCGGCGGCGTGGGAGGCGGCTTGATCTTCTCGATCACCTTCGGCGGCGGCTTCTTCGGCGGCTCCGGCGGCGGTGGCGGCGGCGGCGGCGGCGGCGGTGGCGGTTCGATGAACTCCACCATCACCTTCTTGTCTTGATCCTTGTCCTTCGGCGGAGGCGGCGCGACCGGCGCCAACAGCATCGCGAACGCAAATGCATGCAACGCGAATGCGAATGCCAACGCCGTGACGCGTCGCCAGCTGAACGTATCACTGCCAGATTGGTAGGTATCTGCCATCAACGTAGACCAACAGGATTGTGTCCGTACCGCGGCGTGACCGCGTCGACGCTCGAGGGTTGACCCTGGGCGAGCGCCGAAGGGCCCGGCACGGTACAACAGCCGGTACCCATACTACAAGGCTTCATTCAGTGTTGCCCTCGCCTTGACTTTGTAGCGTTGTGTTTCGTCGCTCAGCCGACGGGTTTCTTCGCCGCGCGCTTGATCTTCACACCGCCTTTTGCAGCCTTGAGGCGTTGATCGGCCATCGTCTTCGTGCTCGGATAACCTGCGGCCTTCTGCCAGTCGGCTTGCGCCGCGGACGACTGATTCATGTCGTTCTCCGCATCGCCGCGCAGCAGATACGCCTCGCCTTCCTGACGCAGTCCGCCTTTCGAGATCGCGCGACCGAGCGCTTCGGCCGCATCCTTGGCGCGGTCCGAATAGAACAGCAGATAACCGAGCTGGTAGTCGACGTTGCCGTCCTTCGCCTGCGGTGAGGCTTTGCTGTATGCATCGATCGCGCACGGATCGTCTTCGGCCTGCACGCAGACGTCGCCCTGCAGCTTGTAGACGTCGAACGACGGCTTGAGGATGCCCTTGTCCAGGCCTTCCTTCAGCGTCGCCGAAGCTTCCTTGTATTTGTCGGCAGCGGCATAGAGCTTGGCCAGCTGCATGTAATCGTCGCTGCTCGAGATCAGGCCGTCGGTCTTGGCCTTGGCCATCAGGTCGAGCGCCTGCTGCGGCTTGTCGGCCTGGATGTAGATCGTCGCCAGCTGATTGAGCAGCTTCTTGTCGGTCGGATTCTTGGCCAGCTGCTGCTGCACCACCTGCGCCGCCTGATCGTACTGGTTCAGCTCGAAGTAGCTGGCCATCAGGATCTGCGTCCAGCTGTCGTTCGGCTTGTCCGACATGGCGACGGCTTTCTTCATCGTGTCGACCGCCTCCTGGAACTTGTCCAGGCGGTAGTACGCGTTCGCCTTGAGCGCGAGCTCGTCGGCGGTCTCGGCGCCCGTCTGCTTCGACCACTGGTCGAGCGTGGCCAGCGCGTCCTGGTATTTCTCGTCCTGGATCTGCAGCTGTGCAATCTGGTACAGGACCTGGAAGTGCGCGTCGTTCGGCAGTGCGTCGAGCTCGACCGCCTTGCGATATTCGACGATCGCCTCGTCGCTCTTGTCCTTTTCCCAATTCATCTGCGCCTGCAGCTGGTGCGCAAACGCCTGCGCATACTTGCTGGCTTTCGGGTTGCTCAGCACCTTCTGTACGAGCGGCTCGGCTT
>Ga0193717_1001751_pt1 | contig 13064 bp, 13 predicted proteins | sample U2c2metaG_FD_145900 | JGI IMG/M metagenome (GOLD analysis project Ga0193717, IMG submission 145900) | Soil microbial communities from a riparian zone of the East river system, Colorado, United States - U2c2 | ecosystem: Environmental > Terrestrial > Soil > Riparian zone | place: USA: East River...
ACGGCGGCGGCGATTACGGCGGCGGCGGCGACTTCGGTGGTGGGGATTTCGGCGGCGGCGACTTCGGCGGCTTCTGAGTAGTAGTGGGAAAGGGCGTCCCGGTCGGGGCGCCCTTTCCGCGTCCCTACGCCTGGCAGGTGGGGCACCAGTACAGGTTGCGGGCGACCAGCTCGGCCTTGCGGACCGGCGTGCCGCACACCAGACACGGCTGGTCGGTCCTGCGGTACACGTACACCTCGCCGCCGTGCCGGTCGACGCGCGGGGCGCGGCCGGTGACGTGCGGCAGGTGCTCGTCGCGAACCGTGTCGATGCGGCCCTTGCGGACACCGTCCCGCATCAGCGCCACCAGGTCCGTCCACAGGTCGGTCCACAGTGTCCGGTCGATGGCGCGACCCGGCGTCATCGGGTTCACGTTGTGCCGGAACAGAAGTTCGGCGCGATAGACGTTGCCGACCCCCGCGAGCACCTTCTGCTCCATCAGCAGTGCGGCGACCGGCACCTTCGAACGGACGATCCGGTCGTAGGCGAGCGACGGGTCGGCGTTGCGACGCAACGGATCCGGGCCCAGCCGGGACAGGATCTCCTTCTGCTCCACGGTGTTCAGCACCGCGCACTGGTTGGGTCCGCGCAGATCGGTCCAGTGCGTCTCCCCGACCATGCGCATCCGGACCTGCCCGATGGGCAGCGTCGCCGGCAACCGCTCCTCGTTGAAAGTGCCGTACAGCCCAAGATGGACGTGCACGATCGCGTCCGGCCCGTACACGTGGAACAGGTGCTTGCCGTACGCCTCGGCACGAACCAGCACTCGTCCGTCCACAATGGACGATGAGAACCGGCCCTGCGGACTCGTCACCCGCACCGGACGCTTGCCGTACCGCTTCTGGTGCAGCCGGGCGAGCCGGTGCAGCGTGTGCCCCTCCGGCACGGCTCAGGCGGGGAGCGCAGGCGGCTCGCCGGTGCGCTCGTACTCGGCCAGCATGGCGATGCGCTTGGCGTGCCGCTCCGCCTGCGAGAACGGGGTGGCGAGGAACGCGTCGACGAGCTCGGTCGCCTCCGCGAGGCTGTGCATGCGCGCGCCGATCGCGACGACCTGCGCGTCGTTGTGCTGACGGGCGAGCGTCGCGGTCTCGGTGCTGTACGCCAGCGCCGCGCGGCAGCCGGACACCTTGTTGGCCGCGATCTGCTCGCCGTTGCCGGAACCGCCGATCACGACCCCGAGGCTGCCGGCGTCGGCGACCACGCGCAGGGCGGTGGCGACACAGAAAGGTGGATAGTCGTCGTCGGCGTCGTAGCCGGCAGGGCCGATGTCGACGACCTCGTGACCGGCCCCGCGAAGGTGCTCGACGAGATGCGCCTTCAGTTCGTAGCCGGCGTGGTCGGATCCCAGGTAGACACGCACGCCGCGCATTCTGCCAGTTCTGGAAGCATGTGCCCGGTGACGGTCTTCGAACAGGACGGCTACGACCTTCGTGTCGAGTGGGGCCTGGACGGTGTTCACGCGCTCGGTCCCCACTGCGCGGTGCTGGTCATCATCGACGTGCTCGTGTTCACCACCTCGGTGGACGTCGCGCTCGGCCGGGGCGCGCGGGTGCTGCCGTTGCCGTGGCGCGACGAGCGGGCGGCCGCGGCGGCCGGCGCCGCGGGGGCGGTGCTGACCACGAGCGGGCTGGACGGCAGCGACAGCGAGTGGACGCTGCGACCGTCGTCGCTGGTGAACGTCCCGGCGGACACCTTCCTCGGGATCGCGTCGGCGAATGGCGACACGCTGTGCGCGGCGGCCGTGGAGACCGGCGCGACGGTGTTCGCCGCGTGCCTGCGCAACGCGTCGGCGGTCGCGGCCGTGGCGTCGGCCATGGCCGGGGACCGCCCGATCGGGATCGTGCCGGGCGGTGAACGCTGGCGGCCGGACGACGCGTTGCGCCCGTCGCTGGAGGACTACCTCGGTGCGGGTGCCGTCGCGGCGGCGGTGACCGGACGGGTCGCGCCCGCACCGGAGGCATCGCTCGCGGCGATGGCGTATCAGTCGGCGGCCGGGCAGGTGCCGGAACTGCTGGCCGCCTCGGTGTCGGGTCGGGAGCTGATCTCCGCCGGCCTGCCGAGGGACGTGGCGCTGGCGTCGGAGGTGGACGTCAGCACGGTGGTGCCGATGCTGTCCGCGGGTGTGTTCGCCTTATGAGCGGAAGATGGATCGAGGTCGCCGATGGGGTGTTCGCTCGGCGCTATGTCGAGTTGGACCAGACGCTGGGCCTCGTGGTCGGCGACACCCACTGCCTGGTGATCGACACGGGCACGGACGAGGTGCACGGCGCGTCGATGGCCGCGGCCGTGCGGTTCGTGACGCCGCTGCCGTGGTCGGTGGTGATCACGCACGCGCACTTCGACCACTTCTTCGGCACGTCGGTGTTCCAGCCGTGCTCGGTGATCGCGCACTCCCGGTGCCGCGACGAGATCCTGGCGGGCGGCGAGCTGCAGCGCCGGGCGTGGACGGCGCGGTTCCGGTCGGAGGGCAAGGGGGAACAGGCGGACCGGCTGGCCGTGGCGAAGCTGGTGGCGCCGAACGAGGTGTTCACCGACACGGTGTCACTCGACCTCGGTGGGCGGTCGGTGTCGTTGGTCCATCCCGGGCCGGCGCACACCGATCATGACGTGCTCGTGCACGTGCCGGATGTCGCGGTCGTGTTCGCCGGGGATCTGGTGGAGCAGGGTGCGCCGCCGTCGGTGGGACCGGACGCGCACGTGTCGGACTGGCCGGGTGCGCTGGACAAGCTATTGGCGCTGTCGCCGTCGATAGTCGTGCCAGGGCACGGAGATCCCGTCGACGCCGCGTTCGTTCGGCGCCAACGGGTCGAGCTGGGCGGGCTGGTCTGAAGCCCGACCTCAGCGCTGGATCGACTTCAGCTCTGTGAACTCCTCCAGTCCGTAGCGGCCGAACTCGCGGCCGTTGCCGGACTGCTTGAAGCCGCCGAAGGGGGCCTTCGTGTTGAAGGCGGCGCCGTTGACGTCCACCTGACCGGCGCGCAGTCGGTTGGCCACCGCGTAGGCGCGGTCGGCATCGGCGCCGAAGACGCCTGCCGCCAGGCCGTACCGGGTGCCGTTCGCGATACGGATGGCGTCTTCGTCGTCGGTGTACGGGAGCACCACGAGCACCGGCCCGAAGATCTCCTCCTGCGCGATCGCCATGTCCGGCTTGACGTTCCCGAACACGGTCGGCCGCACGTAGTACCCGCGCGACTCCACCGGGTCGGGCCCGCCGGCGGCGAGCGTCGCGCCTTCCTCGACGCCCTTGCGGATGTACTCGACCACCCGGTCACGCTGGGCCGCGGACACCGCCGGGCCGATGCGGGTCGACTCCGAGGCGGGATCGCCCGGCACGTACTTCGCGGCCGCGGCGGCGGCAGCGGCGACCGCCTCGTCGTGGCGGTCCGCCGGCACCAGCAGCCTCGTCAGCGCGCTGCATGCCTGGCCGTTGTTCATGAAGCAGTTCGCCACGGTGATCTTGACCGCGCGCACGAGGTCGGCATCGTCCAGGACGACGGCGGCCGACTTGCCGCCCAGCTCCAGCGCGACGCGCTTGATCGTCTCCGCGCCGACCGCGGCCACGCGCCGGCCCGCGCGTGTGGAACCCGTGAACGACACCATGTCCACCAGCGGGTGCGCCGCCAGCGCCTCGCCGACCACCGGGCCGGTGCCGTGCACCAGGTTGAACACGCCGGCCGGCAGGCCCGCGTCGTTGATGATCGACGCCAGCAGACCAGCGGTCAGCGGCGCCACCTCGCTCGGCTTGAGCACGACGGTGCACCCGGCCGCCAGCGCGGGCATCACCTTCGCGACCATCTGCTGCAGCGGGAAGTTCCACGGCGTGATCGCGGCGACCACGCCGATCGGCTCGCGCACGACCGTGGAGTTGCCGAACTCGACCGGGTCGAGCGCGCCCGCCTCGATCTCCGCGAGCACCCCGTCCGTGATGCCGACCGGGTTCACGACCTGGACCTTCGTCGAGAAGACGATGGGGGTGCCGACCTCGGCGGTGATGGTCGCGGCCAGTTCGTCCGCACGGGCACGCAGGCCGTCGTTGATGCGGCGCACTGCCGCGACGCGCTCGGCGAGTGGCGTCGCCGCCCATGCCTCGAAGGCCGACGCAGCGGCACGGACCGCAGCGTCGGCCTCGGCCGCGGTGCCCGCCGGCACCGACGCGATGACCTCTTCGGTGGCTGGGTTGACGACATCGATCCGCTCGCCCGTGCCGTCGACGAAGGCGCCGTTGACGAAGTGTGCGGTCGTGACGGTCGGGGCGGCCATCGATCCTCCGGATGTGACGCGGGTGGCGGGGTTCGCCACCACCCTGTCACACCGAAGTAGGTCAGTCGAAGCTGAGATCTCCCGTGCGAGTGCGCTTCAGCTCGAAGAAGTTCGGGAAGCTCGCCAGGGCGACGGCACCGTCGAACACCTTCAGCGCGTCCTCGCCCCTCGGGATGGAGTTCATCACCGGACCGAAGAACGCGTGGCCGTCGATGTGGATGGTCGGCGTGCCGACGTCCATGCCGACCGGGTCCATGCCCTCGTGGTGGCTCTTGCGCAGCGCCTCGTCGTACTCGGTGCTGTGCGCGGCCTCGGCCAGCTCCGCCGGCAGCCCCACCTCGGCCAGCGCCTCCTTGATGACCACGTCCAGGTCCTTGATCGCCTGGTTGTGGATCCGGGTGCCCATGGCGGTGTACAGGTCACGCAGAACCTTGTCGCCGTGGTGCTGCGCGGCCGCGATCGCCACCCGCACCGGGCCCCAGGCGTTGTCCAGCATCTCGCGGTACTCCGGGCTGAGGTCGCGGCCCTCGTTGAGCACCGAGAGGCTCATCACACGGAACCGGAGATCGACAGAACGCTGCTGCTCGACCTCGAGGATCCACCGTGACGTGATCCACGCAAACGGACAAAGCGGGTCGAAGTAGAAGTCGATCGTCGTCTTGCTCTCGGAAGTCATATCTGACACAACTGTCGAAACCGAAGACTTCTTCCCGTTCTTCCCGCCTGGTGGGCCAAACCGGTGCGGCGGGTGCTTGGATGCGGATGAACCCGATTGTCAGTAGCGAACAACGACCTGAGGTGACCAGTGGCCCCGCCCAACCTGACCCGTGACGAAGCACAACGGCGCGCGGCGCTCGTGGACGTGCGGTCCTACGACGTTGAGCTGGATCTCACGGACGGCGGTGGCAAACCCGGGGACGCCACCTTCGGCTCGAACACCACCGTGCGGTTCGCGAGCCGCGAGGCCGGCGCGGACACCTGGATCGACCTGATTGCCGCGTCCGTCGAGGAGGCGTCGCTCAACGGCGCCGCCGTGGATCTGTCCGGCTACCGCGAGGACCACGGCATCGCGCTGCCCGCCGTCGCGGCCGAGAACGAGCTGACCGTGCGCGCGACCTGCCGGTACATGAACACCGGCGAGGGCCTGCACCGGTTCGTCGACCCGGTCGACGGCAACGTCTACCTGTACACGCAGTTCGAGACGGCCGACGCGAAGCGCATGTTCACCTGCTTCGACCAGCCCGACCTCAAGGCCACCTTCCGGTTCACGGTCATCGCGCCGGAGTCGTGGCAGGTCATGTCGAACGCCGCGATCGCCTCGAGCGAGCCGACGCCAGAGGGTGCGATACGGCACGTGTTCGAGACCACCAAGCGGATGTCCACCTATGTGACGGCGCTCGTGGCCGGCCCCTACGCGGAGTGGCTCGACGAGTACTCCGACGAGCACGCCACGATCCCGCTCGGCATCTACTGCCGCGCGTCGCTCGCCGAGCACATGGACTCCGAGCGGCTGTTCACGGAGACCAAGCAGGGCTTCGACTTCTACCACCGCAGCTTCGGCGTGGCCTACCCGTTCGGCAAGTACGACCAGTGCTTCGTGCCGGAGTTCAACGCGGGCGCCATGGAGAACGCGGGCTGCGTGACGTTCCTCGAGGACTACGTGTTCCGGAGCAGGGTCACCCGCTACGCCTACGAGCGGCGCTGCGAGACCGTGCTGCACGAGATGGCGCACATGTGGTTCGGCGACCTGGTCACCATGCGCTGGTGGAACGACCTGTGGCTGAACGAGTCGTTCGCGACGTTCGCCAGCGTGCTGGCCCAGGCCGACGCGACCGAGTACAAGCACGCGTGGACCAGCTTCGCCAACATCGAGAAGTCGTGGGCCTACCGGCAGGACCAGCTACCGTCGACGCACCCGGTCGCGGCGGACATCCCGGACCTGCAGGCGGTCGAGGTCAACTTCGACGGCATCACCTACGCCAAGGGCGCGAGCGTGCTCAAGCAGCTCGTCTCCTACGTCGGCGAGGACAACTTCCTTTCCGGGCTGCGGGTGTACTTCGCGAAGCACGCGTTCGACAACGCGACGCTCGCGGACCTGCTGAGCGCGTTGGAGGAGGCGTCCGGCCGCGACCTGTCGTGGTGGAGCGCCCAGTGGCTCGAGACGACCGGCCTGAACTCGCTGAGTCCCTCCTTCGAGGTGGACACCGAAGGGCGGTTCTCGTCGTTCGCGATCACCCAGGGCGGCGCGAAGCCGGGCGCCGGTGAGCTGCGCACGCACCGGGTGGCCGTCGGCATCTACGACGACCAGGACGGCAAGCTGGTGCGCACGCACCGCGTCGAGCTTGACGTGACCGGCGAGCGCACCGAGGTGCCCGAACTGGTCGGCGCCGGGCGCGGCAAGCTCGTGCTGGTCAACGACGACGACCTGAGCTACTGCACGATGCGCCTCGACCCGGACTCGCTCACGACGCTGATCGACCGGATCGGCGACGTCACCGAGCCGCTGCCGCGCACGCTGTGCTGGTCGGCGGCGTGGGAGATGACGCGTGAGGCCGAGCTGAAGGCGCGCGACTTCGTGACGCTCGTGTGCCACGGTCTGCCAGCGGAGTCCGAGGTCGGCGTGGTGCAGCGGCTGTTGCTGCAGGCGCAGACCGCGATCAACTCCTACGCCGACCCGGAGTGGGCGCCGGCGGGCTGGCGGCTGTTCACCGAGCGGCTGCTGTCGCTCGCCGCGGACCCGGCGACCGAGTCGGACCAGCAGTTGGCGATGGTCAACGCGCTGACCGGGTCGGTGCTCGCGGAGGACCAGCGCGCCGTGCTGCGTGGCTGGCTCGACGGGTCGGCGCCGCTCGACGGTCTGGTCGTGGACACCGACCTGCGGTGGCGGTTGCTGCAGGCGCTGGTGGCGCACGACGCGGCGGACGTCGCGGAGATCGAGACCACTCTTGATGCCGACCCGACCGCGACGGGCCAGCGCCAGGCGGAGCGTGCCCGCGCGCTGCGTCCGGCCGAGGAGGTCAAGGCGGAGGCATGGCGCCGCGCCGTCCACGACGACGACCTCCCGAACGCCGTCAACGAGGCGATCATCGCCGGCTTCAGCCACCCGAGCCAGAAGGAGCTGCTGGCCAGGTACGTGGACTCGTACTTCGCCGATGTCGCGGACGTATGGGCGCGGCGGTCGAGCGAACGGGCACAGCCGGTGGCGCTCGGGCTGTTCCCGTCGTGGGTCGTGGCCCCGGCGACGGTCGAGGCCGCGGACACCTGGCTCGCCGACGTCGAGCACCCGCCGGCACTGCGCCGCCTGGTCTCGGAAGGTCGCGCCGGGATCCTGCGTGCGTTGGCGGCGCGGGACTTCGACGGCCAGAAGTAGGCACGGACAAGCGAACGCCGCGGCTCCGATCTTCGGAGCCGCGGCGTTCGTTCGCGTTCTGTGGTTCAGCGCTTCGCTGGACCGGCCTGGTCGCTCAGCATGCGGAGGCCGCTCACCAGACCACCGATGAGGTCGCCCTCCTTGAAGGACGCCACCATGCTCATGACCGCCAGGTTGCAGGCGCGGTCCGGGAGCCGGCGGGACGAGTCGGCGCCGGTGACGACCTCGACCTTGCGCTGGCCCGGCGACACGGCGATGAGCACCACCGAGGCGGCGTTCTCGCCGGACTCGGCGTGCATGGACTCGGCCGTCGCGCGGGTGTCGTCGCCAAGGTCGCCGAGGTAGACGCTGAAGCCGAGGCCCGTGGTGCGGGCGGACAGTGTCAGGGCCTCGTCGAGCCGCGCGAGCTGCACCGAGTTGAACGGCACCTCCGGCGGGGCGTACTCCCTGGCGACCGAGACCCGACCGCTCGCGGTGACGACCGCGCCGTAGCCGTGGTCCACGTCCTCGCCCGGCTTGTCGTGCAGTACGACCTCACCAGCTGCCACGAGCGCCTCCCTTGGCCGTGCGGCGCGCCTTGCCGCCACCGGTTGGCACGGCGGTGGCCTCGGCCCCCGCCGGGTTCGCGGTCCACCAGACCGACGGGTAGTCCCACGACTGACCCGGCCGGTACCTCGGCGCACGCGCGAACTTGTCCCGCATCGTCAGTAGGGCGACCACGCCGTAAATGGCCAGCGGGATCACCGCGTAGACGAGAATGGTCTGCACGACGTTCACGCGCGTCACCCTACCGACCACCGCTGACATCCCGACAGCGGGCAAGCCGGGATCACGTGAAGTGATCAATACCGCCGGCCCGGTAGCCGTGCTGCGCCGAGTGTGCGCGCGCCGCTTCCTGCATCAGGCCCATCACGCCGAGGTGAACGGCCCTAACTCACCGAATGACGCCGCATCGTCACAGTTCATGTCTTGTCGACTACAGCTCTGTCTCCTAGCTTTCACCTGTACGGCCCTTGCGGTCCCTTCCCCGGCACGCTCCGTGCCCGCATCGCCTAGGAGCTCCCGTCATGCACACGAGCATCACGACAACCCAGGTGACGATTTTCACCCAGTTGGATCAATCCACGGCTCTGCTCGGTACTCGCGTCACGCGCGGCACCCGGGTCACGGCGGGCACCCGCGTCACGCGCGGCACCAGGGTCACCCGAGGCACGCGAGTCACTCGAGGCACGCGGGTCACGGCCGGCACGCGGGTCACCCGTAGGACGCGCGTCACGCGCGGCACCCGAGTCACCGCGTCCTAAGTTTTCCTGGCGCCGGTCGCTACGCGGCCGGCTCACCCAGGTACGGCAGCCACTGGGGGTCGGTGTCCATGACACCGGCGAGTAGGCGCCAGTGCACCCCGCGCGGCGCCCTCGGCACCACGCGCAGCCGCCAGCCGAGCTCGGTGAGCAGCTTGTCGGCCTTGCGGTGGTTGCACCGCACGCAGCACGCCACGCAGTTCTGCCAGGTGTGCTCACCGCCGCGACTGCGCGGGATGACGTGGTCGATGGTCTCGGCGCGGCCCCCGCAGTAGGCGCAGCGGTGCCGGTCGCGGTGCATCAGCCCGGCCCGCGTGAGCGGCACCCGTGCGCGGTAGGGCACACGGACGTAGCTCGACAGCCGGATCACCGACGGCACCACGACACTGTGCGCGGCGGAGTGCAGGACCAGCCCGGCGGGATCGCCGTGCACGACCTCGGCCTTGCCACACACGACGAGGACCACCGCCCGCCGCAGCGGCAGCGCGGTCAGCGGCTCGAAAGTGGTGTTGAGCAGGAGAACTCGACGGCGGCCCCAGGGCGGGGCTCCGCTGGACGGCTCAGGCGCGCCGCCATCCGACGTGGTCGGCTGCGGACGCGCGGGCGCCCGCGACGCCGGCCCTCGGGCGGCGCCGATCGGAGTCGGATGTCGGTCGGGCACGCGACCACCTCCACCGGATGCGGCAGCCATAGCAGACCACAGATCACCCCCGAAGCGCACGTGTGTTGCGCAACGTGTCCGGCCGCCGTGGCAGATCGGCTACTCAACAACCCCGGAAGTTATCCACAGGCAAGATCGACTTCCCCTGGTTTGTCGGTGGGTCCCGGTAGAATGGGCACTGGGCTGCCCCCGGGATCGGGTGGGGTATGCATCGCGAGCGGTTTCGGCGAAGTCGGATTCCGCTGGTCAGGAACGTTCGGGTTGGTCTCCTTCCGCCCTAAAAGCCCCTCCGGGCGTTGAACCCGCCCTTCGCGACACAGGGTGGGAGACGCATCGCGCGCGGGGGTATTCGCGGAGTCATCTCCGCTGGTGAACCTGGGTGCCGTGTCCCGAAAGGCGCGTTCGCGACATGCGCGATGCCGTGAAAGGCGCGTTCAGGGCGTTGAGTGCCCTCAACGCGCCTTTCACGGCATCACCGCTGTCCCCAACGCGCCTTTCGCGGACGGGGTTCCCGCTGTGCGTGCGTGTCATTAGGCGCGCCCAAGCCGTCCTCAACGCGCCTAATGGGGCAGGATCGGGGGCGAGATGTGTCACATCTGCCCGTTGGGCTACGTGCTCTCGACCAGTCGGTTCGGTGCTTGCGCGCAGCTCAAGGGTCACGCGTGCGCACTGTCCGCACGCCGTTATGGTCGGGCCCGTGACCGTTGTGGACCTCGCCGCCCTTGAACTCGACCTGCAGCCGCCGGGCTGCGTGGAGGGCGATGGCTGGTGCAACACCGTCCTGCGGATGACCGGCAACGACTGGCTCGCGTCCTCCGCGGACTGGCTGATCGCCAAGCCGATCACGATCCTGCTGATCCTGCTCGGCGCGTTCATCGTGCGCGCGCTGGTTCGGCGGCTGATCGACCGGCTGACCCGCGCCAGCGGCGGCAAGATCCCCGCGCTGCTGCGGCCGCTGCGGGAACGCGCGCCGCAGGCGTTGGGCACGTTGCTGTCCGAGCGGCGGGCGCAGCGGGCGAAGACGATCGGGTCGGTGTTCAAGTCGATCGCGTCCGTGATCGTGTTCGGGCTCGCGTTCATGATGATCCTCGCCGAGCTGGGCATGGACCTCGCGCCGATTCTCGCCTCCGCGGGCATCCTCGGCGTCGCGATCGGGTTCGGTGCGCAGAACCTCGTGCGGGACTTCCTGTCCGGCGTCTTCATGATGCTCGAGGACCAGTACGGCGTCGGCGACGTGGTCGACGTCGGCGAGGCGACCGGCACGGTCGAGGCCGTCGGCCTGCGGATCACCACCATGCGAGACGTCAACGGCACCGTCTGGTACGTCCGCAACGGCGAGATCCTGCGGGTCGGCAACTCCAGCCAGGGCTTCGCGGTCGCGGTGGTGGACGTGCCGATCGGCTACGGCGCCGACGTCGAGCAGGTGACCGCCATCCTCGGCGCCGTGGCGACCGAGGCGGCCGCGACCGAACCGTTGTCCGCCGACGTGCTCGAGCCGCCCGAGGTGCTCGGCATCGAGCGCGTGTCGGCCGCCGAGGGGATCACCATGCGCCTGACGGTGAAGGTGCGGCCGGGCCGCCAGTGGGCCGTGCAGCGATCCCTGCGGGCGCGGATCATGGGCGCCTTCGAGGACGCCGGCATCCAGGGCCCGACGGTGCGCGGCTTCCCGCCGTCGGAAGTGTGACCACCCGAATGGCAGGATGGAAACGTGGCGACACCTGAGGAAGTAGCGAGCTTCTACGACGCGGTCGGCGGCGAGGAGGTCTTCCACGGCATCGTCGCCCGGTTCTACCAGGAGGTGGCGCGGGACGAGGTCCTGCTCCCGCTCTACCCAGAACAGCCCGACCTCGGTCCGGCCGAGGAGCGGCTGCGGATGTTCCTGATGCAGTACTGGGGCGGCCCGCACACCTACTCCGAACGCCGCGGCCACCCACGGCTACGAATGCGCCACGCTTCGTTCGCCATCGGGCCGATCCAGCGGGACGCGTGGCTGCGATGCATGCGAATAGCGGTAGACGAGGCGAGTCTGTCCGACCAACATCGGCGCCAGCTGTGGGCCTATCTCGAGATGGCCGCCAACAGCATGATGAACACCTGGGCATAGCCCGCCCGAGCCGCCGGATTCCTGTCTGCGCCTCGGCGACCAACTGGCAGGATGATCGACTGTGCGAAGAACTGGGGAAACGCCGCGCGACGGTGCGGCAGCCGACTGGTGGCACGACGCGGCCTTCTACCAGGTCTACGTGCGCTCGTTCGCGGACTCCGACGGCGACGGCGTCGGCGACCTCGAGGGCATCCGGTCCCGGCTCGGGTACCTTGAGCTGCTCGGCGTCGACGCGCTGTGGCTGACACCGTTCTTCCGCTCCCCCATGGCTGACCACGGCTACGACGTCGCCGACCCGAGGGACGTCGACCCGCTGTTCGGCGACCTGGACGCGTTCGACCGGCTGGTCGAGGACGCGCACGGGCACGGCATCAAGGTGACCATCGACCTGGTGCCCAACCACACCAGTGACGAGCACGTGTGGTTCCAGGAGGCGCTGGCGGCCGGCCGGTACTCGGCGGCGCGCGAGCGGTACCTCTTCCGCGACGGCCGGGGTGACGCGCCGCCCAACAACTGGGTCAGCGTGTTCGGCGGACCCGCGTGGACCCAGGTCGACGACGGCCAGTGGTACCTGCACCTGTTCGACATCCGGCAGCCGGACCTGAACTGGGCGAACGAGGACGTCCGCACCGACCTCGATCAAACGCTGCGGTTCTGGCTCGACCGCGGCGTCGACGGGTTTCGCATCGACGTCGCGCACGGCATGGCCAAGCCCGCCGACCTGCCGGACATGGACCCCCGCGCCGCCGGCCAGATCGGCGAGCACGACCTGTACGACCCTCGGTTCGACGACGACGGGGTGCACGACATCCACCGGCTCATCCGCAAGGTCCTCGACGAGTACCCGGACACGATGGCGGTCGGCGAGATCTGGGTGACCGACAACGAGCGCCTCGCGAAGTACCTGCGCCCGGACGAGCTGCACCTCGGGTTCAACTTCCGGCTCGTGCTCACCGACTTCGACGCGACGGCGGTGCGCACGGCGATCCAGCTGTCGCTCGCGACCGCGGCCGCCGCCGGGGCGCCGCCGACCTGGACGCTGTCCAACCACGACGTGTCCCGCGAGGTCAGCCGCTACGGCGACGGTGAGCTCGGCGAGCGGCGGGCCCGCGCGATGGCGCTGGTGGAGCTGGCGCTGCCCGGCGCGGTGTACGTGTACAACGGCGAGGAGCTGGGGCTGCCCGACGTCGAGCTGCCGGACTGGGCGCTCCAGGACCCGAAGTACTTCCGGTCCGGCGGGGAGGTCCGCGGCCGGGACGGCTGCCGGGTGCCGCTGCCGTGGGAGGGCCAGGAGCCGCCGTTCGGGTTCTCGCCCGGCGCGTCGACGTG
>Ga0193717_1001752_pt1 | contig 13059 bp, 10 predicted proteins | sample U2c2metaG_FD_145900 | JGI IMG/M metagenome (GOLD analysis project Ga0193717, IMG submission 145900) | Soil microbial communities from a riparian zone of the East river system, Colorado, United States - U2c2 | ecosystem: Environmental > Terrestrial > Soil > Riparian zone | place: USA: East River...
GGATCTGGGCTTCTACCAAAAACACGGCCTGGACTTCGCCGCTCCTGATGACCGCCCGGGAGCGCCGGCTTATCACATGATGTGGGCGGGTGATAAAGAACAGGTGGGCACGTACATCCATGCCTATACCTCGGCGTGGCTGCCCTCACGGTTGCTGCAGGACGGGAACCTGCAAACCCTGGTCACTGCAGTCATCGAAGCATCGCGCGAACAGGGGTTTGCTCTCCATTTCAACAAGGGATTGTTCGGCGCATCCCCGGAGACGCTGGCCCGGGCACGCGATACCGCCATGAATCCCGAGGTGCTCGATGCGTTCGCCCTGGCCATTATCGCCACCGGTGGACCATCGGTCTTTGAAGGTCTACCCGGCGCTCATCGGGATGAAGCCAAGGCCAGACAGGGGGAGGACGACGTGCGGAAGTCGTACGCACGTCTGACCGAGGTCGCTCCCGGCGCGGGGGCCTATTTCTCGGAGAGCGATTTCTTCCAGAAGGATTATAAGAAGGCCTACTGGGGGACGAACGTTGCCCGCCTGGCTGCAGCCAAGCGCAGATACGACCCTGAGGGCACTTTCATGGTGCGAAACGGGATCGCTTGAGCACGCGCCGATAAGGAGTCATTTGGCTGGCAGCGCTGCTTTTTTTCCGGGTGCTCCTGCACTGCAAGGAAACCGAGTGCGAAGCGCCGCTTCAACCGTCGTTCTCGCAGGCAACTTCTGGTTGGTTGCCTGGGCGGCCTTCATTACCGGGTCTATAAGGTCCCCAGACAAAACCCCTACGGGGAAACAGAATTCGGTACCGGACCCCGCGTCAGCCACGCCGAGAATATAGCCCAGGGTCTGCTGATAGACCGCAACTTCGAGCTTTTCCCACTTTTCTTCGGGAATTTTCGAGTCTTTGTAGCGCATATAAACCGCGAATCCCCGGGAGATGTCGGTCGTCTTCGCAAACAAGATGGGGTCTGTCTTGCCCACCACGGGTGCAAGGCTCACACCCAGGAATACTGCAAGCTGCCATATCGAACGATTCTTCACGGCATGTCTCCTAACGCGCGCACGCCCGAAGTAGACGTCCGGTGCCTCGCCAACCACGCCACCGTCCCTAGACACAGTAGATAGAGATAGAACGTCTGTGGCGACGCTAGAAGCACAACGATCATCAGGCCGTCGACGTAGTTAGGTTGGGGAGAGAGCCCCACGATGGCGTTGAAAGCGAAAATATAGGAAATAACGGCCGGTGTGCCAAAGAAAAACCAGGCAAACGCCAAGGCCCAACCTTTGTAGTTACCACCAGCGATCCCCTCATACATTCGACCTCTGCCGCGAATAACCCCAATGGGGTCACAGTTGTTCGACATGGGTTCAATAGGGCTCAGGCGCTCGATGTCCCGGGTCCCTTTCACTACGTCCGGGTCATCGTGTTTCGCGACCTGATCGTATTCCATGAGAGGCATCAGCGATTGGTTTGGATCGTCCACGACGAAGCGCTGACCACCGACCAGAATTTCCCGTTGCATTCTGCCCTCCCCCGAGGCACACGACCCTTAGCACGCGACCCATTGTGGCAAATTGATCAGCAAGGGTTCTAAAACGTTGTTACGTCGAATTGCTGCCCGGCGCGCATTCAAACCACAGCTCCATGTCCTGCTCACCTAACCTACTCGTGCCATGGGTTTTCGTATTGACCGGCCGCATCTTCTTATCTTGTCCACAGTAGTCACGCGCAGCCTTCAACGCGGCGAAGCGAATGTCGCTCCAATTGGTGTGGTAGCTGGGCGTGCTGACAACCAGGTAGGTTCCGTCTCTCAAGGGCGTGACAGCACTGGTCTTGATGACGGGCGGCACACAGGCTGTGCAGACAACGACCAACATAGCTGCAACGACATGTCGTTTCATCGGATTTTCTCCTCAGCTTGCACGACGCTGGCTGGAGCAATAATAACTCCGAATCCCGACCCGGGAGACTGACCCAGCAGCAGATTATGTTGACTTTCATCTGCGGTTAGGGCTCGTCGCGGTCGTCAACCAATATGTAGTCCAAAACAATGAAAAAACTTTTAAGTTGGCTAGCTCAAGTACGACCCTGACGGAACTTTCATGGTGCGAAACGGTATTGCCTGAGTGGCTGCCGGGATTGCAGAAGCGGCGTTAGTCGTTGAAGAAGGCTGCTGGACTCACTGAAAACCGCTTTGAGAGTCGAGCGATATGAGAAACGGTGAGCGCTCTCTTGCCGGCCAGGATCTCCGAGACAACGCTCTGCTTCCCGATCTCGGGGAGCTGAGTCTGCTTGAGCCCGTGCTGGTCCATGAGGAAGCGAAGCATCTGGGTCGCCGGTATGTGGGGCATCGGGTAGTTACGCTGATCGAAGGCATAGATCAGATCGGCGATGGTCATGAAGAGACTGTGCTGGGGATGAGAGCTATCCATGGCGCCGTCATCGACCAGGGCATCGGCAACGCGGGTTGCTTCGTCGTAGTCGTGGTCATCCGCGATGTGGCCCACGTGAGTGGTCTTGTGGAAGGAATCCCAAGCATTGAAGATGGGTTCGAGGGCGAATTCAGCGCTCATTTCCAATCTCCTTTGTCGTAATCGATATGGGTGAGAACGGCTTTGATATAGCAAACCTGTATCTCAAAGCTGATACCGGTAATGAGGCGGTAGTGATTGCCACGGATGTCGAATACGTACTTGTCGTTGACGATGTCGACCGAGCCGAAAGTATTTCTCAGGTCTTGAAAGCCCTTGTACTCGCCGGCTTCCATCAATTTCCGCCAGGTCTGAAGGGGCACGCTGGCATCTGGATAGGACACCGCGAACGCAACCAAGCGCTTGTTCGAGATGACGTGCATAAGTCCCTTCCTTGGCCTATAGGCAAACATATTGGCCTATAGGCAAACATATCGCAAATTGTGATAGTTGACAATAGCAAATTGCGATGTCGTAGCGACTACCGTTCATTACGCCATGAACTCAACCACAATTCATTGATTTTGTTACACAACCGACGAAGAGACGGCTGGTATGGGCGGGCTCGCGACCTGGAGCGGCCATCGGCCTGGCTCGACGGCGTGCCGGACAACACGGCTGTGAGCGGGGTATTCGTCCGCATCATCAGGGTCCAGACCCATCTTCTGGCCATGGTGATGGCCGAGGGTGAGATTGATGGACTTCATGCCTGCCGGGTGCTTCAACACGTCGCTCACGACGTCAAATCGGAAGGCTGGTCAACACCGGTGCTTCGGCTGGCGGCGCAGCTGGGCGTGGAGTTACCCGTGGGACCGCGGTCGCTGACGCATATGGCGGGGCTGGAGGATCTTCCGGCCAATGCATACCCGATCAGGATTCCGCGTGCTGCCTTAGGCGATTCAAATTACAGGGGTGCAGTTCGTGGCTCCATCGACATATTCGTGCGGATGTCAATTCCAGTTTTGTCTGCGCGATTTTTCTCGGCAAGGCAACCATCGTCAAAACGCCATAACAAAACGCGCCGACAACATCTGCGCCTGATCACGCTGTCCATTCTCATAGTCATAACCGAAATTCAGCGATGTACGCCCTGACAGCTTGGCGTCCAGCCCCACGTTCAACACGCCGCTGTACCGCGACAGGCCGATGCCAACCAGCGGCTGCCATTGCTGCAGACCGACGAAGCTGGCTTCGAACACGTCGCCCCGTGAAGCAAGGGTGCGCTGGAACTGCGCGCTCGCGTTGAAATCCAGCGATCGGCCGCCGCCGAAATCCCAGTGACGGTTGGCGCGCAGGCCCACACCCGCCTGCCAGCGGTCCAGCGTCTGTGCATTCGCCTGCAGGCCGAATCCACCCGCGCCCTGCTCGGCGAAACCGCCGCGGGCAATGTTTGCGTATTCCACGTTGACGAAGGGCATGATGCGGCTGCCTGCCCAGTTCAGATGCAGGCCAGTCTCGCCATAGGCGACGTTGTAATTGCCGCTGTACGCGGTGCCCACACCCTGTGCGCTCGTGCCAAGAAGCAGCTGGCGATTGACATCCTGCTGGAAATGACCAAAGCCGATGCGGCCCTGCGTGTACCAGTTGCCGTCGAGCGTGCCGGCATACAATATGCCTTCGGTATTTCGGCTGTGGTTGTGGTCATAACCCTGGTCGAGTTGTTGCTGTCCCTGGCTTTGGCCGAAGGCGTAACCAGCCACCCCGGAACTGCCGATCTGCATGTCGTTGCCCACCAGCCACCCGTTCAACTGGAAGCCGACGCCATCGAAGCCGGCGCGCCCCATATCGCCACCCACGTTGAGGTTGTGCGTCCACATGCCGTAGCCGATCTTCTTGCCGAGCAGATCGTCGAAGCGATCCGCCAGCGCGCGGCTGGATGCATCGATGGCCTCGAAGGTCATGGCCGCACTGGCCGCATGCAGCTGGCCAGACAGGCTCTGCAGCGAGGCCTGCGCTGCCTGCACCGTCGGAGCCTGCTGAAACTGCCCCGCGGCCTTCACGAAGTTGTCCGGGACGTCCGAGATAGTGCCGCTGGCGATCTTGCTGTCCAGCTGTGTGAATGCGTTCTGCACACGCTTCGCACTGCTGAACGAGGTCGGCGTGAACGTCCCGCCGCTGCGCATGATCGCCGCGGTGATGTTAAGGCCGGTGGTATCCAGCCACACGCTGTTCGCATCGTAGTTGATGGTGGTTGCGGTAAACACCACGCCGGCGTCCTTGACCAGTTGGCTGAAGGTACCGGTGACGCCGCCGGTGGCGGTGAGTACATCTGTGTGCATGTCGCTGACGTAGCCGCTGTCGGCGCCGGTGATTTCCAGGTTGCCGCCGATCGTGGCGGCGCCGCTGACGGCGAGCTTGCTGCCGAGGCTGACGGCCAGTGTGCCGGTGGAGGCCTGGGTGTAGTTGCCGCCGATAGCCGAATCACCACCGTGCACCGCGACCTTCCCGGCATTGGTGAGGTTTCCAATCACCCCGGGAACTCCGTCCAGCGTGCCGCCGGCGTTCGCGGTCACGTCGCCCGATAGCGCCTGCGCTGCACGCAGCGATCCGGCGTTGATGGATGTATTGACGACGCCCTGCAGCGCGTTGTTGTCCAGGACCCAGGTGCCGCCACCGTTCTTGATCAGGTTGCCGCCGAACGTCGTCGCGCCCGTCACCGCGGTCGAATACAGCTGAGTGGTACCGGCATCGCCGTCGAGCGTCAGTGTGGATTGGGCGTTGGTGCCTATCTTCAGTGCACCGTGGATATAGCCGCCTGCAATCAACGTGATGTTGTTGATGAGTCCTGGATCCATCTGCACGTCGCCAACAATATAGCCCGCGTTGGACAGCGTCAGGGCTCCGTTCGAACCGAAATTGCCGATAGCGCTGTAGACAGGCACGTAAATGCTGCAGGCAAGCGTGACCGAGCAATCGCCCGAAGACGCCGCCGTCGTTTCGATGGTCGAGCCCGCGCCATTGGTGACTGTACCGCCGTCACCCAAGGTAATGCCTGCTAGGGTTCCCGTGATCCTGCTGCCGCCAAGGTTGTTCACTGTACCCGTCGCGCTTGACCCGCTCGATACGATTGCCCCGACATTTCCCGAGATAGTGCTCGCGCCATCATTGGTCAATGTGCCGCCGTCACCCATGACGATTCCGCTCCGGACCCCAGAAATAGTACTGGCGCCGAGGTTATTGATCACGGCGCTGTTGGCTTGGGTAGAAACACCGCTGCGAAGGGCAAAATTGAACGGCGGGTAGGATCCAGCTGTGATCTGGCCTCCATTGGTGTTGTTGACCAGGGTCGGGTTTCCATTGATACCGTCAGCATAGACACCTGTGATAGTTCCCCCGGCATTGTTCACCACGCCTTGTGATGTCACACCCGAATAACCACGGATCGTGCTGCCGGCGCCATTGGTCAGTGTGGTGTTCTGAAGCAACTGTACGGCGGCCGTACTGCTCGAGGTCAGCGAAGGTTCGGTATCAATCACACCGCCATCGTGATTCAGCACAGTGACGGCGCCTGTACTCATGTACGGAACGCCCAGGGTCACCGACTGCACGACACCGGCATTGTCAAGCGTTCCGCCCTCGTCAAGCTCCGCAACTCCAACTGTCGCGCCGTGGTCAATCTGCAGGACAGCATTGGCGTTGTTGCCGCCCACGTGAACTTTGGAACCGAGCGATGCCCCGCTGGCGATCCTCAGCGTCCCGTCTGTTACAAGAGTCCCGCCGTCAATCCTCAAGGATCCTTGCGTGCTCGTGCCAGTGAGTGTCAACGTACCGGCACCCATCTTGATCAGCTGTCCATACGAGCCACTGATGGCGCCGCCATAGGTCAAGTCGTCACTGCGATCGAAAGCTAGCGTCCCGCTGCCGATCAACACATCGCCGACCATTGAACCCGTGGTGCCGCCGTTGCCGATCTGCAGCGTGCCTAGATCAATTTCGGTACTGCCGGTGTTCTTGAAATCGCCGGTGACAGTGAGCGTGTTGAAGCCCATCTTTTGCACCGTTCCGGTGCCAGTGACCTGATGACTGAACACAACGTCGTCTGTTCGGTTAAATGCCAGCGTCCCATTGTTCGTGATGTCGCCCGCGACCCAGCCCGTGGTGCCTTGACTGCCGAGTTGAAGCGTGCCGGCGCTAATCAGGGTGCCGCCGGTGTATGTGTTGTTGGCGCTCAGCGAAAAACCGCCTGAGCCTTCCTTGATCAGGTTGCCGCTGCCGCTTATCAAACCGCCGTAGCCGTATGTAATGGCGGGTGGATTTCCAAAATTGAATACCAAAGTTCCATTATTGGTGACATCGCCGCCGAAAATCTGGCCGGTCATGCCACCATTGCCCACCTGCAACGTGCCCCTGCTGATGGTGATGCCGTTGGGGACGTAGTTGCTGTTGGTCAAAATCAGCGTGCCGGTGCCAGCCTGGGTCATCGAACCATTGCCGTTCACCTTCCCGTCGAAAGTCACGGTATCGCTGCGGTCGAACACCAGCGAAGCATTGTTGGTGATGTCGCCAGTGATCGAGCCGGTGGTGCCGCCATTGCCAATTTGTAGAGTGCCAGTAGTGATGGTGGTCGGTTCGGCGGTGGTATTGGTGCTGTCCTCGGTGACGTTGCCGGTCAGGATCAGCGCGCCTGCACCATCTTTGAGCAGCGAGCCCGTGCCGGTGATATTACCGCTGAAGATCACGTCGTCGTCGCGATCGAATCTGACGTATTTGTTGTTGATGATGTTACCGGTGATCCAGCCGGTGGTACCGCCGTCGCCGATCTGCAGGATGCCGTCGCTGACGGTGGTGCCGCCGCTGTACGTGTTGTTGCCGGTAAGCAGCAGCGTGCCTGTCCCGGCCTGCGTCACTGAGCCGGCGCCACTGATGATGCCGCCGAAGCTGTTGATGTCGCTGCGGTTGAAGGCCAGCGTGGCGTTGTCGGTGACATTGCCAACAATCGCGCCGCTGGTACCGCCGTTGCCAATCTGCAGCGTTCCGCCATTGATCGACGTGCCCCCGGTGTAGGTATTGTCGCCGCCGAGCACGAGGGTGCCTGCATCGGTCTTGACCAGGCCCGAGCTGCCAGTGAACACACTGTTGATGGTGGCAACGTACGCTGCGCCGGCGGTGCTGCCGTCACCCACGCGGATGATCGAATGCGCCGGGTCCCCTGCACTGCCCACCAGATGGATGGCGTCGCCCTGCACCACATAACCGTTGTTGGCGAACTGCATGCCAGTGGCGATGACGTCGCCATGGGTGGCGTCGACCGTGACTGTGCCAGGTGCACCCTGAAACACTGCGAAGGAACCGTCGGTATAAGCCGCATTCACTGCGCCGCCGGCATCGGTCCAGTTGGTTTTGGAGCCCGCGCCACTGCTTTGCCAGGTGCCATCACCGCCGTTGATCACATGGTCGTTTTGGGGGCCGGCATCGCCGTCCCAGAAACTGACGTTCATGCCCTGCGTGTTGACCAGGTTGACCTGATGCGTAACGCCGGTCTGTACCAGCAAGCCATTGGTCGCGCTTAAGCCGTTGTCGACCAGGGTGCCGCCGTAATTGAGCAATCGGTAGACGCCAGGGCCCAGCGCGTCGCCCGATGCAACGCTGACATTGAGCGTGCCATCCAGCGTCAGGTTGCCTTTGACGTTGACGACATCGCCGAGCCAGGTACCACTGGTGGTGAGCGCGGCAAAGCCGTAGTCCAGCGTCGAACGGGAAGACAGGCTTAGGTTGCCATTGATGGTGAGCGTGCCGATCGCCCCATTGCTGCCGGGTGCCAGGGTGGCGCCGTCGGCGACGGTGACATCACCACCCATGATGCCCTTGCCGCCCAGCGTCGCACCACTGGCAACGGTGGTCGCACCGGTGGCGGCGGTCTGGTCGCCATCCACATACAGGCTGCCCGCTTGTACCTGGGAGCTACCGGTGTAGCTGTTGGCGCCGGTAAGCGTCAGGACGTTGGCACCGGCCTTGGTCAGGCCGCCTGTGCCGCTGATGGTATTGGCGAAGCTGAAGTCGTCGGAGCGATTGAAGGCCAGCGTGCCGTTGTCGACGATATTGCCCAGGACACTACCGGTAGTGCCACCGTTGCCAAGCTGCAGCGTGCCCAGATTGATGGTGGTGCCGCCGGTATAGGTGCTGGTGCCGGTGAGCGCCAGCGTACCTGCGCCCCCCTTGATCAGGTTGGTCGAACCACTGAGGTTATCGGGCAGCACCGTGACGCTATTCGCATCGACGTCGATCTCGCCCCCGGTGAAGGTGGAACCGCCTGCGGGTGGGGGTGGCGGTTGCGAGGGTTTGACGTTGGCGCCGCCTCCGCCTCCGCCGCCGCAGGCCGACAGCCCAAGGGCCAAAGCCACGGCCAGCGCCATCGCGCACGGCCTGAACCCGACGCCCGCAGTCACACGACCGGGTGCGCCCACACCTCGCAATGCTTCCATGTATTTCCCCTGTTGTGGGCACATCTTGCCGCAAGGATTGCCGGCGCGCTATGTGCACTGCCGCATAGGATGGCGGAGAGAGTGGACTTCTATCTCCCCCAGCGCACCGCCAGGTGTCCTTTACCCCGTTTAAGCCTTCCAGATAGTGCTTTCCAGTGTGGCCGGGGTTGCGGGAATTGTTTTCCGCAAGCCTTCTGGGCTGGGTACGATACCCATCATCAGCGAATCCGTACTGCTTTCGTACGTCCTTTCATCACCGTTGGAACATTTCGCATGAGAAGCCGATGGGCAGGGGCACTGCCTGCCACCTGCATCACGCTGGCCCTGGCCCTGGCGCTGGGCTCACCCATGGCGCCTTGCAAGGCAATCGAACCGCTCCACGTCAACGTGACGGACACGGACGGCATCGAGGACGCAGCAGCCCGTGGCGATGTGGCGCGCCTGCAGGAGATTGGTGCCCGCTCACCCAAAAGCCTGGTGCGGCATCTAAGCGCTGCCATGGCCGCCAGGGCAAAAGGCGATTTAAACACCTCGGATGCGGAACTGAAGCTTTGCGTTGAGGAATCGGGCAAGGCACCTGACCTTGATCATGTTGCCTTTACGACATTCTGTGGCCAGGCCCTCGCCGGCAACCGATTCATGCGCGGCGACTACGCCGCGTGGGGACAGTTCCTCCAGGCCGTCGTGGCTGCCACCACACCCTACTTCCAGGCACGCACACCGGGCCGGCCACTCATCTTCAATGCCATGGCCGGCATCGACATCAACGGCGCAGCGAAGCTTCCGCCTGTCGGTGGCCGCCTGCGGGTCCCGACCGGCGCGCACCTCGACCGCCTGGGCGCCAAACCCGGCGCTGCCGGCACCCTGCAGTTCACCTACGACGAATTCGGCGACACGACACCGTTTGACATCTCCCTCTCCGTCAACGGAACGCCGGTCAGGACAAAATTCGACACCGGCGCGGACATCTCCACCGTCGAGCGCAAGACCGCAGACACACTTCACTTGCCCGTGTTGCTCAAGCAGTTTTTGATTCTGCAGCACGACCAGGCCGACGTTGGTGTCAGCACGGACCTGCGCGGAGTCGACAGCATCAAGGGTGGCTCCATTGACTTTGGGCCAGCGCAAATCGCCAGCGGGACGCCTCACGCCGTGCTTGGCCTGGACCTCATCCGCTCCCTCGGGTCCATCCGCATCAGTGAGTCGGGCGTCTCGCAGGCAAAGCCGCCCGGCGGATGCAACAACGACCTCACCATCGCATCTTCCTGGATTGGCAACTCCAGCTTGGCGGCGCACATGGTGGTGGACGGCAAACCCAGCCTTGTCCGGCTCGATACGGGCGACAACGGGCCGTTGACGGTGTTTGAGGAAAAGCAGGCACTGGACCCGGGCGTGCAGTACAAGAAAGGCCGCTTCACCCATGCGGGCGGCGAGCAGGCATGGCTTGTCCGCGCGGTCACTGCGACCCTGGATGGACAGTCGGTTGCATTGCGCCATGTGGTTGGCAAGCAGGGTAAGACCTATGACTACGTGTTGGGCGTCGGTGCGCTGAAGACACTCGACCTCTATCTGGATTTTCCCAACATGAAGATGTGCGTTGTCGAAGCTAGACGGTGACCGGACCGCACCGGCGGCACATCGAGCCTGGAGACGCTGCATACAGAGCCGATCATGGAGCAAAATGCAGCGGTCTCTGAAGCAAAAAACGTTCTGATTATTCCCAGGTGTGTTGTGAAACAAAATCAGAAAAAGCTACTAATTCTCGTTATTGCCACGATCCCGTTGGTGGTCGCGGCAGCCTATTTCATGTCTCGCCCATCCGCATCAAGAGAAAATTTGGGTGCCCAAGCGGAGGAAGTGCAGCCCATCACCAAACTCCCATCCGCCTCGGCAAAGGAAGCATCTGTTTCGGCACAGGGCGTCGTCGCGCCGCCAAAACCTGTGAGCAGAAGCGTTACCCGTCAGGAGTTAGCCCAAAAGTTTGATGCGAGTCGCCAATGCGCGTATCACGACCTCGAGATCAAGAATGCTGAAGGCATAAATGCTGCCTGCGAGCGTTACGCTGCACATCCGGAGCTCCAACACTACAAAGAGTGCCACGCCGAAGCGGCAATCAACGAGCAACTTATCTCCGCGCTCAAGGCAGATTCGCAAGGGTGCCCAGCGGGCAAGGACGCAACACTGGCCTATTTCCATGACACCGTTGAGGCCGCCAAAGCCGGCGATGCGGATGCTCAGGTCTGCTACATTGAATCTGCGTTCTACGTCGGTGGAAGTCGGATTCTCGACTATTCGGAGGCTGACCGCTCCGCTTACCAGCACGACGCCCCCGCTTACATCCAACAGGGGCTCGAACGTGGAGATTGGCGTGTCTCGGTGTTGCTTTCGTCGAAGCATCCAGCTGGGATGAGAAATACCCCAGACATGGAAGATCCGGTCATGCGATACAAGATGAACCGTTTGCTGCGCCTAGGGGCGGATGGGCATTACGCCGACATCCTCGATGAAAGCGCTAAGCAAGACTATCTTTCGCCAGGAATTAGCCAAGCGCCACGCCTGTCGCAAGACCAGATCGCCCAGGCGAACCAGGAAGCTCAAGACACATTCGACCGGTCGTTCAAAGGCAAGGAGCCTCTGAGCAAGCCACCTACCGTCTGCAGAGCGCTACCCACTATTTGATTGACACTCTGCTTGAGACAATAAAGCCACAGCTTTGCCAACGATCGCTCGGTCAGTCGTCTCCCGGGGACGAATCGAGCCACTCACCCACAACAGCGACCCACATCCCATCGTGAAATGCGACCCTCGCCCTTGCCCAGAGTTCGTCGTCGGCAATAATCACTTCCAGACCCTCTTCCAGCTCAACGTTTTGCGCTTCCAACTCCGATTTTGTCAGCGGCAGAAGTCTAATAACGCGTTCGCTGTCCGCCGCATTGAAATCAACTTGAACACTGGGAGTCATCAAGTATCCCCACTTCATTCCTGCGGAGTGCCCGACGGGTGCCGGTTGGCGGAGAGAGTGGGATTCGAACCCACGGTAGGCTTACACCTACGGCAGTTTTCAAGACTGCTGCCTTAAACCACTCGGCCATCTCTCCGTTGTTTTTCCAGCCAGGTGCATTGCACGCCTGGGTCTTACCGAACCATTGTACCGTGCCCTTCCCCAGCTTGCCTCAGGCAATCACCTCAAGCCCAGCCATATAGGGCCGCAGCACCTCCGGCACCTCGATCGAGCCGTCCTCGTTCTGGTAGTTCTCCATCACCGCCACCAGGGTCCGGCCCACGGCCAGGCCCGAACCGTTGAGCGTATGCACCAGCTCGGGCTTCCCCGTCTCCGGGTTCCGCCAGCGTGCCTGCATCCGCCTGGCCTGGAAATCCTCGCAGTTCGAGCAGCTGGAGATCTCGCGGTAGGTGTCCTGGCTGGGTAGCCATACTTCCAGGTCGTACGTCTTGGTGGCCGCAAAGCCCATGTCGCCTGTGCACAGCAGCACCTTCCGATACGGCAGGCCCAGCTTCTGCAGCGTTACTTCCGCATGGCTCACCATCTCTTCCAGCTGCGCATGCGATTGCGCGGGGCTGGCGATCTGCACCATTTCCACTTTCTCGAACTGGTGCTGGCGGATCATGCCGCGGGTGTCGCGGCCGTAGCTGCCGGCTTCGGCGCGGAAGCACATGGAATGCGCCGTCATGCGCATGGGAAGCGCGTCGGCTTCCACGATGGAGTCGCGCACCAGGTTGGTCAGGGCCACTTCCGCCGTGGGGATCAGGTAGCGCTTGGTGTCGGCCACTTGCGTGGCGAAGAGGTCTTCTTCGAACTTCGGCAGCTGGCTGGTGCCTTCCATCGCGTCGGCGTTGACGATCAGCGGCACGTTACATTCCAGGTAGCCGTGCTGCGTGGTGTGCAGGTCCAGCATGAACTGGGCGAGCGCGCGGTGCAGGTGGGCCAGCTGGCCGCGGAGTACCGTGAAGCGGGCGCCGCTAAGCTTGGCGCCTGCGTCGGCGTCCAGCCAGCCGTGGCGGATGCCAAGGTCCACGTGGTCTTTCACCTTGAAGGTGAATCCGCGCGGCTGGCCCCACTTCAGGATTTCCTGGTTTTCCGTTTCGTCCTTGCCCACCGGCACGCTTTCGTGTGGCAGGTTGGGGATGCGAAGCGCAATGGCGGCGAGCTTTTCC
>Ga0193717_1001756_pt1 | contig 13043 bp, 12 predicted proteins | sample U2c2metaG_FD_145900 | JGI IMG/M metagenome (GOLD analysis project Ga0193717, IMG submission 145900) | Soil microbial communities from a riparian zone of the East river system, Colorado, United States - U2c2 | ecosystem: Environmental > Terrestrial > Soil > Riparian zone | place: USA: East River...
TGCTGCGCGGCTGGCTGGACGCGCGGCCTGCTGAGGTGACGCTGGGGGAGCGGTTCGGCCGACTGCTCGACGAGCCGTTGATCCCCTCGAGTTTGCGGGCGGGCTGACCCCGACAGGCGCTGGCCGGGGATTAGGCTGGTCGGCATGACTGCTGACTCCGTCACTTCCTCCGCAGGCCTCGGTGCCGAGTACGCCGAAACCGCGAGCGCCGCGTACCGCGCGGCGTTGGAGGTCATCGAATCCGTCGAACCCCGTATCGCGGCCGCGACGCGCAAGGAGCTTGCCGACCAACGGGATTCGCTCAAGCTGATCGCCAGCGAGAACTACGCCTCGCCCGCGGTGCTGCTGACCATGGGCACCTGGTTCTCCGACAAATACGCCGAGGGCACCATCGGGCACCGGTTCTACGCCGCCTGCCAGAACGTGGACACCGTCGAGGCGTTGGCCGCCGAGCACGCCCGCGAGCTGTTCGGCTCGCCCTATGCCTACGCGCAGCCGCACTCCGGCATCGATGCAAACCTGGTCGCGTTCTGGGCGATCCTGGCCACCCGCATCGAAGCACCAGGGCTGGCCGAGCTCGGCGCCAAGCACGTCAACGACCTCTCCGAGGCGGACTGGGAGTCGCTGCGCGCCAAGCTCGGCAACCAGCGGCTGCTCGGCATGTCGCTGGACACCGGCGGCCACCTCACCCACGGCTTCCGCCCGAACATCTCCGGCAAGATGTTCCACCAGCGCAGTTACGGCACCGACCCGGAGACCGGGCTGCTCGACTACGACGTCGTCGCCGCGGCCGCCCGCGAGTTCAAGCCGCTGATCCTGGTGGCGGGCTACTCGGCCTATCCGCGCCGGGTCAACTTCGCCAAGATGCGCGAGATCGCCGACGAGGTCGGCGCGACCCTCATGGTCGACATGGCGCACTTCGCCGGCCTGGTCGCGGGCAAGGTCTTCACCGGCGACGAGGACCCGGTGCCCCACGCCCACGTCACCACCACGACGACGCACAAGTCACTCCGCGGACCGCGCGGCGGATTGGTGCTGGCCACCGAGGAGTACTCCGGCGCCGTCGACAAGGGCTGCCCGATGGTGCTCGGCGGACCGCTGAGCCACGTCATGGCCGCCAAGGCCGTCGCGCTCGCCGAGGCCAGGCAGCCGTCGTTCCAGACCTACGCCCAGAACATCGCCGACAACGCCAAGGCGCTGGCCGACGGGTTCCTCAAGCGCGACGCCCGGCTGGTCACCGGTGGCACCGACAACCACCTCGTGCTGCTCGACGTCACGTCGTTCGGGCTGACGGGGCGCCAGGCCGAGTCCGCGCTGCTGGACGCGGGCATCGTGACCAACCGAAACTCCATCCCCAACGACCCCAACGGCGCCTGGTACTCGAGCGGCATCCGGTTCGGCTCCCCCGCGCTGACCACCAGGGGCTTCGGTGCCGACGACTTCGACCGGGTTGCCGAGCTGGTGGTCGACGTGTTGAAGAACACCGAGCCGCACGCGACCTCGAAGGCCAAGTACACGCTGGCCGACGGAACGGCCGAGCGCGTGCATGCGGCGGCGGCCGAACTGCTGAACGCAAACCCCCTGTACCCGGGGTTGTCGCTGTAGGTCGTGCGATCGGGCCCGTTGACACGCGGCACCCAGATTTCCGGGAACATGTGAATCCGGGTTACAGTTACTTTCATGGCAGATAAACCGGTCGCCAACGCGCTGATCCTCGAGCTCGAGCCGGTCGTGGACGAGAACCTGGCCCGCCACCTCGCAACCGAGGAACTCTGGTACGCGCACGACTACGTGCCGTTCGACCAGGGTGAGAACTTCGCCTTCCTCGGCGGCACGGACTGGGATCCGTCCTCGGTGACGCTGCCCAAGCACATCACCGACGCCCTCGAGATCCTGCTCATCACCAAGGACAACCTCGCCGGTTACCACCGGGAGATCGTCGAGCACTTCATCCTCGACGGGAGATGGGCCCGCTGGATCGGACGCTGGACCGCCGAGGAGCACCTGCACGCCGTCGCGCTGCGCAACTACCTGGTCGTGACCCGCGAGATCGACCCGTCCGCCAACGAGGACGTCCGCGTCGCCCACGTGATGAAGGGCTACCGCGCCGACACCTACAGCCAGATCGAGACGCTGGTCTTCATGGCGTTCTTCGAGCGCGCCCACGCCGTGTTCTGCCGCAATCTGCAGGCACAGATCGAGGAGCCGGTGCTGGCTGCCATGGTCGGCAGGATCGCCCTTGACGAGGAGCGACACGAGGAGTTCTTCGGAAATCTGGTCTCCTACCTCGTCGCCAACGATCGCGACGTGACCGTCGCCGCGATCGCCAAGCGTGCCGCCGCCATCGAACCGATCGGTGCGGACATCGAGGCTTATCAGGACAAGGTCCAGCTGGTCGCCGAGAGCGGCATCTTCGACGACGCCGCGCTGAAGAAAGTCCTCTCCGACCGCATCACCGCATGGGGCGTCGCGGACGCTCCCGAGCTCGCGAAATTCGTCACCAAGTAGTTAACCGAGTGGACACATTTCGGCCACGGCGCGCCTGCGCGGCGCAATCCTCGCGTCGGGGGTAGCGTCGGTTTCGATGGCCGACATGCTCTGCTATCCGGGCGGTATCCGTCGTTTCGACGAAGACGGGACCGGCCCCGGTCCTGGTACCGCGGTAACCGCCGAGGGAGTTCGTGCGGTGCCGCACGGGCCTAGGAGCGCCACGTGACTGATTCGTCCGTTCGGACCTATGTGCTCGACACCTCCGTGCTGCTGTCCGATCCCTGGGCGTGCACTCGGTTCGCCGAACACGAAGTCATCGTTCCATTGGTAGTCATCAGCGAATTGGAGGCCAAACGCCATCATCACGAGCTGGGCTGGTTCGCCCGCCAGGCGTTGCGGATGTTCGACGATTTGCGATTGGAACACGGACGGCTAGATCAGCCGATTCCCATTGGCACGCAAGGCGGTACGCTGCAGATCGAGTTGAATCACAGCGACCCGACGGTGCTGCCCCTCGGCTTCCGGACCGACACCAATGACGCGCGGATCCTGACCTGCGCGGCCAACCTCGCGGCCGAGGGCAAGCAGGTGACGTTGGTCAGCAAGGACATTCCGCTGCGGGTCAAGGCGGGTGCGGTCGGCTTGGCTGCCGACGAGTACCACGCCCAGGACGTCGTAACGTCCGGCTGGACGGGGATGTCCGAGATCGACGTCACCCCCGACGAGATCGACACGCTGTTCGCCGACGGTGAGATCGACCTGGCCGACGCACGTGATATGCCGTGCCACACCGGAATTCGCCTCCTAGGCGGAAACTCGCACGCACTGGGCCGGATCAACGCCGAGAAGAAGGTGCAGCTGGTCCGCGGCGATCGCGAGGTGTTCGGCCTCCGGGGAAGGTCAGCCGAACAACGCGTCGCCCTCGACCTGCTGCTCGACGAGTCGGTCGGCATCGTCTCGCTCGGCGGCAAGGCGGGCACCGGCAAGTCGGCGCTCGCACTGTGCGCGGGCCTGGAAGCGGTGCTCGAACGCCGCACGCAACGCAAGGTCGTCGTCTTCCGGCCGCTGTACGCCGTCGGCGGCCAGGACCTCGGCTACCTGCCAGGCAGCGAGAGCGAGAAGATGGGCCCGTGGGCGCAGGCCGTCTTCGACACCTTGGAGGGGCTGGCCAGCCCGGCCGTGCTCGAAGAGGTGCTCTCCCGCGGCATGCTGGAGGTGCTGCCGCTCACACACATCCGCGGCCGCTCCCTGCACGACTCCTTCGTCATCGTCGACGAGGCGCAGTCGCTGGAACGCAACGTGTTGTTGACGGTGCTGTCCCGCCTCGGCGCCGGGTCCCGCGTAGTCCTCACCCACGACGTCGCCCAGCGCGACAATCTGCGGGTCGGCCGGCACGACGGTGTCGCGGCGGTGATCGAGAAGCTGAAGGGTCACCCGCTGTTCGCCCACATCACGCTCCTGCGCAGTGAGCGCTCGCCGATCGCGGCGCTGGTGACCGAGATGCTGGAGGAGTTCAGCCCCGGCGCATTGCCGTGATCACCCGTTGAGATAGTGCTCACGGCGAACGCCACTCGCACGTCGTCGCCGTGAGCGCTATGTCAACGCACGAGGGGAACATCAGGGTCGCTCGGTAGGCTGCCAGTGTGCGAAAGCGGCCCGAAGGCATGTCCTGGTCGTACTGGCGCATGGTCATTGGCGTGTGCGCGGGCATTGCCGTCGTGGTCATCGGCGGGTTCACCGGCCACGTCAAGCAAGCCAAGGCCGACGACGTCGACTGCGCACAGGTCAAGTGCATCGCGCTGACGTTCGACGACGGGCCGAGCCCCTACACCGACCGGCTGCTGCAGATCCTGAAGGACAACGACGCCAAGGCGACGTTCTTCCAGATCGGCAACAAGGTCGCGGCCAACCCGGAGGGGTCGAAGCGCGTCGTCGAAGCGGGCATGGAACTGGGCAACCACACGTGGGAACACCCGAACATGACCACCATCCCGCCCGAGGACATCCCTGCGCAGTTCAGCAAGGCCAGTGACGCGATCGAGGCGGCCACGGGACAGCGGCCCAAGCTCGTTCGCACGGCAGGCGGCCTGATCAACGACCAGGTGCTGGCCGAGGCCAAGAAGCAGGGCCTGGCCGACATCAACTGGGACGTCATCCCGTTCGACTGGGCCAACGACGCCAACACCGGCGCCACCCGCTTCATGTTGATGTCCCAGATCAAGCCGAACTCGGTGGTGCTCTTCCACGACACCTACTCGTCGACCGTCGACCTGGTGCAACAGTTCATCCCCGTGCTGAAGCACAACGGCTACCACCTGGTCACCGTCAGCCAGATGATCGGCCCGCGTGAGCCGGGCAGCAGCTACGGCAGCCGGGACAACGGGCCGGCCTCCAACGACCTGCTCGACATCCCACCCGCGGAGATCCCGTCGTTGCCGAACACGCCGTCGCCCGCGCCGATGCCGAACATCCCGATCACCGACATCCCTGGCGCGAATTCCGGCGGCTCCAACAACGGGGCGTGATGACGACCGCAGAGGTCAGTCGCCGTCCTTGACCTTCGCCATCGCCAGCACGTCGAGCCGCTTGTCCAGCTCTTCCTCCGACAGCTTGTCGCCGATCAGCCCGCGGTCGAGCACCGTCTGGCGAATCGTCTTGCGCTCCTTGAGTGCTTCCTTGGCAACCTTGGCGGCTTCCTCGTAGCCGATCGCCGAGTTGAGCGGCGTCACGATCGACGGCGACGACTCGGCGAGGTCGCGCAGGTGCCCTTCGTTGGCGATCAGGCCGTCGATGCACTTCTCCGCGAACAACTTCGACACGTTGGACAGCAGCGTGAACGACTCGAGGATGTTGCGCGCCATCATCGGGATGTAGACGTTGAGCTCGAATGCGCCCGACAACCCGCCGACGGTGACCGCGGCGTCGTTGCCGATGACCTGAGCGGCCACCTGCGTAACCGCCTCGGGCAGAACCGGATTGACCTTGCCCGGCATGATCGAGCTGCCCGGCTGCAGGTCGGGAAGCTGAAGCTCGCCGAGGCCGGTCAGCGGACCCGAGCCCATCCAGCGAATGTCGTTGGCGATCTTGGTGAGTGACACCGCGATGGTCTTCAACGCACCCGACGCCTCGACCAGCCCGTCGCGGGCAGCCTGAGCCTCGAAGTGGTCTTCGGCGGGCCGCAGTTCGGCGATGCCGGTGTCGTGCACCAGCACGTCGACGACCTTGTCGCCGAACCCATCCGGCGCGTTGAGTCCGGTACCGACGGCGGTGCCGCCGATCGCGAGCTCACCGAGGCGGGGGAGCGTCGCCTTCACCCTTTCTATGCCGGCCTCGACCTGGCGCGCGTACCCGCCGAACTCCTGGCCCAGCGTCACGGGCACGGCGTCCATCAGGTGCGTGCGGCCCGACTTCACGACGACGCGCCACTGGCGAGCCTTGTTCGCCAGCGATTCGTGCAGCACCTCGAGTGCCGGAATCAGATGGCGCACAGCCGCTTCCGTCGCCGCGATGTGGGTGGCGGTGGGGAAGGTGTCGTTGGAGCTCTGCGACATGTTGACGTGGTCGTTCGGGTGCACCGTCACGCCGTTGGCCTCGGCGATCGACGCGATGACCTCGTTGGCGTTCATGTTCGAGCTGGTGCCCGAACCGGTCTGGAACACGTCGATGGGGAACTGGTCGTCGTGCAGGCCGTCGGCGATCTCAGTGGCCGCGGCGATGATGGCATCGGCCTTCTCCGCGTCGAGCAAGCCGAGATCCTTGTTTACCTGCGCGCAGGCGCCCTTCAGCAGTCCGAGGGCGCGAATCTGAGTGCGCTCGAGCGGCCGGAACGAGATCGGGAAGTTCTCCACCGCCCGCTGGGTCTGCGCGCGCCACAGCGCGTTGATGGGCACCCGCACTTCACCCATGGTGTCGTGCTCGATGCGGTATGAGACTCCTGCTGCCTTTTCGACAACATTGTCGGCGGTCATGTGCTCCCTCGTGTGTGTCGGTTTTGTCTAAGGCAGGGGATACGCGGCGGTCTTGTCACCCGTGAAGTCGACCGCGGAGTACTCGTTCAGTTTGGACAGCCGGTGGTAGGCCTCGATCATCCGGACCGTGCCGGACTTCGACCGCATGACGATCGACTGCGTGGTGCATCCGCCGCCGGAGTAACGAACACCCTGCAGCAGGTCGCCGTCGGTGACGCCGGTGGCGGAGAAGAAGACGTTCTCACCGGACACCAGGTCTTCGGTGAAGAGCACCCTGTCGAGGTCGTGGCCCGCATCGAGCGCCTTCTGACGCTCGGCGTCGTCGGTGGGGGCCAGCACGGCCTGGATGGCGCCGCCCATGCACCGGATGGCCGCTGCGGTGATGATGCCCTCCGGCGTACCACCGATGCCCGCGAGCATGTCGGTGCCCGACCCGGGACGACACGCGGCGATGGCGCCAGCGACGTCGCCGTCGGAGATCAGCCGGATGCGGGCGCCTGCTTCGCGCACGTCGTTGATCAGTTGCGCGTGGCGCGGCCGGTCCAGCACGCACACCGTCAGGTCGGCGACAGTGGAATTCTTCACCTTCGCGACCCGGCGGATGTTCTCGCCGATCGGCGCAGTGATGTCGATGACGTCGACGGCGTCGGGCCCGACCGCGATCTTGTTCATGTAGAACACCGCCGACGGGTCGAACATCGCGCCGCGTTCGGCGACCGCGAGCACCGAGATCGCGTTGGGCATTCCCTTGCTCATCAGCGTGGTGCCGTCCACGGGATCGACGGCGAAGTCGCAGTCCGGCCCGTCGCCGTTACCGACCTCTTCGCCGTTGTAGAGCATCGGGGCGTGGTCCTTCTCGCCCTCGCCGATCACCACGACGCCGCGCATCGACACCGAGTTGACCAGCTCGCGCATGGCGTCGACGGCTGCCCCGTCGCCGCCCTCCTTGTCGCCGCGGCCGACCCAGCGGCCTGCGGCCATGGCCCCTGCCTCGGTGACCCTCACCAGTTCCAAAGCGAGGTTGCGGTCCGGTGCTTCCCTACGCGATGCGGTCATGCGCAGATTGTCCCATTAGAGCCCTCGACTTTGGGAGCTGGGATACTGGCCGATGTGACCACCCCCGCGCCGGCTCCGGGACCGAGGCCGGCGAAGCCCAGGCTGCTGCAGGACGGTCGCGACATGTTCTGGTCGATGGCCCCGTTGGTGCTGGCCTGCATCGTGCTCGCAGGCGTGCTCGGCATGTGCTCGTTTGCGCCCAACGGCCCTGGCGAGGGGCCCGTGCCGCCCTACGACGCGCCGGCAGCGTTGCAGGCCGACGCCGATGCGCTCAAGATCCCAATCCGGCTGCCCAAGTTGCCCGATGGCTGGCGGGCCAACTCCGGGGCCCGTGCCAGCATCGACGGTGGCCGGACCGATTCCTCCGGCCGGCCGGCGCGCGCCGTGTCGTCCCGGGTGGGCTATCTCTCGCCGAGCGGCATGTACCTCAGCCTGACCCAGAGCGACGCCGACGAGGAGAAGCTCGTCGCCTCGCTCGACACCAGCCTGGCTCCGACCGGCACGCAGGACGTCGACGGTGTGAGGTGGATCGTCTACGAAGGCGGCGAGGGCGTGCGACCGGTGTGGACCACCCGGTTGACCGGCCCGACCGGCCCCGCGCAGATCGCCTTGAGCGGAGGCGCCGGTACGGATGAGTACCGTAAGCTGGCCGAGGCGACGCAGACCCAGCCGCCACTCGCCGTAAAAGACAAATAGGAGCGTTGGATGACCGCACCAGAAGCCGACCTGACCGGATGGGTCAAGGAGGCGTTCACCGCCTCCGGTTTCACCTACGACGTCTACCGCAAGGGTGAAGGCCCCGGCGTGGTGCTCATTCCCGAGATGCCAGGAATACATCCCGGCGTGCTGGGGCTGGGAAATCATCTGGTGGACAACGGCTTCACCGTCGTCATACCGTCGCTGTACGGCACGCCGGGCGCCAAGGCCATCCGGCCGGGCGCGGTGGCTGTCATGGTGCGCGGTTGTGTGGCAAAGGAATTCAGCGCATTTGCGACCAACGCCGACCGGCCGATCGCCCACTATCTACGGGCGCTGGCGCGGGACCTGAACGAGAAGACCCCCGGCAAGGGAGTCGGCGTGATCGGGGAGTGCTGGAGCGGCGGGTTCGCGTTGGCGGCCGCGGTCGACGACAGCGTGCTCGCCCCGGTGCTGAGCCAGCCGTCGTTGCCGATCGGGCTCACGGCGAAGCACCGCAGCGATCCAGGTCTGTCCGAAGCCGAGTTGAAGGTGATCGACCGCCGTGTCGCCGAAGAGGGACTGTGCGCGATCGCACTGCGGTTCAGCGAGGATCCGCTGGTGCCGAGCGCGCGCTTCAAGACCCTCAAGGACCGGCTCGGTGACGCATTCGAGGTCATCGAGATCGACTCGAAGAAGGGCAACGAGCACGGGTTCGGCAAGATGGCGCACTCGGTGCTGACCCTCGAGGTTCGCGAGGTCGATGGGCAGCCGGCTTACGAGGCACGCAAGCGTGTGGTCGCCTTCCTTACCGAGCGGCTGGCCGTTTAATCAGACTTGAGCGCGGCTGAGCCCGGATCCGGCTTGAGCGCAGGCGCGGTCGAAGTCTTCGGCTTGGCCGAGCCCTTGGCCCGCGCCAGTAGTCGTTGGAGCAGACCGGGTTTCTTGGGTCCGTCGTCATCGTCGAACTGGTCGAGCGGCACGCCCTTGTACACGGCGAGGTAGACGCTGATGGTCGTCACGACGACGATCATCAGCACCGGGCCGATGACGATGCCCCAGAAGCCGAACATCGCGATTCCGGCGAAGACGGCCAGCAGCATCAGCGCCGAGTCGAGGCGTGCCTCGCGGGGGACCAGGATCGGGCGCAGGACGTTGTCGACGTTCGTCACCACCACCAGGTGAAACGCGATGACGAATACGCCGCCGAATACGTTGCCGAACAAGATCATTCCGATGCCGACCGGAATGCTGAGGATGCCGCCACCCAACGGGATCACCGACAGTGCGGTCAGCAGGATCGCGAAGATGAAGAAGCCCTCGTGGAAGCCGGCGATGTAGATGGATGCCGCCCCGGAGACGCCCTGTGCCAACGCGATCACGAATTGGCCGCGCACGGTGCCCTTCACCATCGCGCCCATCTTCTGCAGGTACAGGTCGGTGACCTCTTCACCCAACGGGTTGAGCTGACGGACCAGCGTCGCCACCTGTTCGCGGTTGGTCAGCAGCGACATGAAGATGTACAGGAAGAGCACCGCCGCGGTGATGCCGCCGACCAGACCGCCCGCGGCGCCCTGCAAGAACCCGAGCAGATACTCGCCGACGTGCTGGGCGACGGTGCTCATCCGCTCGCGCAGCAGATCGGGCGTCAGTTGCACGTCGTGCATCAACGGCACGCGCGCGAGCGCCTCGTTGACCACCGTGAGGGCCTTGTCGCCGAGCGCACTCAGGTCGGTCTTGGCCACCCAGTCGGAGACGCTTTGAATCATGCTGCTGATCTGCACGACTGCGAAGAGGACCAGCAGGCTGACGGGGATGATCACGGACCCGAGCACCGCGAGCAGGGTGATGGTGGCGGACAGTCCAGGGCCGAACCGCTTGCGCAGCCGGTCGTACAGCGGGGCGAAGAGGTACGCGGCGACGGCGGCCACCACGATCAGGATGAAGTAGCTGCGCAGGAAGTAGGCGACGAACAGGAGGGCGAGGACGGTGGCCACGGCCAGCGCACGCTTCTGCGTCACGGTGAACTCGGTGTTCATGGCCACGCAGTGATCCTGTCAGGAAAGGTCGACCGATGACCTGCTTTGAATGTCGCGTTGGCGGGCGATGAACCGTATCGACGCCCGCTGCATCAGTCCCGGCGCCAGCCGCGCGAACAGCCAGGCGGCATGGGCGCGCCGCGGTTTCACCAGCAGGGCCTTGTTGCGCTCGATGGCCTTGAGCGTGTCACGGGCCAACTGGTCGGCGCCGTAGGCGGTCTTGATGCCCTGGCCCTTGAGGTAGTAGTCGCGGCCGGAGAACCCGCCCACCGCGCCCTTGTCGAGCAGTGGCGTCTCCACCGCGGCCGGGCAGATGGCCAACACCCCGACGCCGTGTGCGGCGGCCTCGGAGCGCAGCGCCAGCGACAGCCCGACGACGCCGTGCTTGGTCATGACGTAGCTGGTGATCTGACCTGCGGCGGTCAGGCCGCCCATCGATGCGGTGTTGACGATGTGACCGCTGCCCTGCTTGATCATCTGCGGGTAGGCCGCGACTACGCCGTGTACGACACCTCGGAGGTTGACGTCGATGATCGCGTTCCACTGGGCCAGCGTCAGCAGCTCGGTGTCGCCGCCCCATGCGATGCCCGCGTTGTTGAACATCAAGTCGAGCCGGCCGGTGCGGTCCACGACCTCGTCGACGGCGGCCTGCACCGCGGCGGCGTCGGTCACGTCGAGCCTGGCCGATCGCGCGCCGAGCGGCTTGGCGGTGCGTTCGGCGGCGGCCTCGTCGACGTCGGTGCACACCACGTCGGCGCCGGCAGCGGCCAGTGCCCGGCATAGTGCCGCACCGATGCCAGAGCCCGCGCCGGTGACGATGGCCTGCTTGCCCGCGAACGTCACGTCGCCATCAATCTGTTGAGATGGCCCATGATGTCGGGATAGCGCTTCATGTGGGCGCCGCCGTTGATGTCGAGCACCTCGCCGGTCAGCCAGGCGGCTTTGGTCAGGAACAGCACGGCCTCGGCGATGTCCTCCGGCGTACCTGCCCGGCCGAGCGGCGTGTTCTCCACGTACTCCTCGATGACGCCGGGAATGGCTGCCGCGGCCTCGGTCAGCGGGGTGTGGACGAATCCGGGGGCGACGGCGTTGACCCGGATGCCCCGGCCCGCGAATTCGAGGGCGGCGACCTGGGTCAGCATCGAGAGTCCTGCCTTTGCCGAGCAGTACGCGCTCATCCCTGCGGCGGGTTGGCGTCCGTTGAGCGAGCTGATCGACACCAGCGAGCCGCCGTCGGTCAGGTGTCTGCCCGCGTACTTGGCGACGATGAACGCGCCGGTGAGGCAGACGTCGATCACCGAGCGGAAGTCGTCGACCGGCATGTCGACGATGAGCCCGACATTGCTGAAGCCGGCGCAGCTAACCACGGCGTCGACGGGGCCGGTCTGCTCGAAGAGGGTTGCGACGGAGGCTTCGTCGCTGACGTCGACGAACGACGCGGTATGGGGCGCACCGAGTTCCGCCGCTCTGGCCTCGGCGCCGTCGAGGTTGCGGTCGGCGACGACCACCCGGTACCCGTCGGCGGCCAATGCGCGGGCCGACGCCCAGCCGATGCCGGATGCCGCGCCGACGACGATCGCGATGCTCACTTCGTGCTCCCTTCAGGACGGGGGTCCGCCCACTTGGCCGTGATCGCGCCCCACGGGTCCGCGTATGGCTCGGTGCGGCCGTAGTAGGCGGAGCGGCGTTTGAAGATCTCGTGGGTGAGCGGCGCGGCGATCCTCAGCAGGTGGCGCTTCAAGCCCGCCTTGTCGGCGGCTTCGATCAGCATGTCTGGCCACGAATGATGTTGGTAGTCAAGCACTTCCTGTGCCCGCGTGGTGTCCATCCAGTCGGTGCTGAACCAGGCGTCGGCACTGTCCGGGTTGCCCCTCAGCCCAGTGGGCATGCCGCCGACCAGGCCCATCGCGGCAGCCATCGCAGGGGCGATGTCGCCCTGAACCAACCGGTGCGAGTCGTTCCCGCCGATCAGTAGCGTCTCACCGACCGCGTCGGCCGTGGTGGCGGCCGCGAATGCCCGTGCGACGTCGCGCACGTCGACGGTCTGGATCCGGCCGTCGGTCGGCAGCAGCCCCTCGAAGTACAGGTTGTCGAGGTTCATGACCGATCCCGCATCCACGGTCAGCACGCCACCGAGGCGCAGGATCACCCAGTCCAGCGATGTTGCGCGGACCAGCTTCTCGGCCTCCGCCTTGTGTGCGCCGTACAGGTCCGCCGGATTGACCGGGGTGTCGGCGGTCAGCACGTCGTGCTGCGCGTGTGGGTTGCGCGGTCCGTAGACCGCGATGCTGGAGGCGAGCACGAACCGCGGCGGACTCGGCTGCTTGGCGGAGGCCGCGAGTAGCGAGGCGGTGGCGCCGACGTTGACCTTCTCGGCCAGTTCGCGACGCATGTAGGCGAACGGCGGGATGATCGCGGCCAGGTGGATGACGGCACTCGGTGCGACGGCGGCGATCAGGGCATCGACTGCCGCCGGGTCGGTGAGGTCGGCGTAGCGCACGTCGACGCCCGACGGCAGCTTGTCGGCGGCCTTGCGGTTGGCCGGAATGTCGAGGTCAGTGGCGACGACGCGGCGGCCGTCGGCGGCGAGGCGCTTCACGGTCGCCGAACCGACCAGCCCGAAGGCGCCCGTCACCAGTACGGCGTCCGGCATGGGTCTCCTCAGAACTAGAACGTGTTCTAGGCATCATTGCCTAGATGGGCTCAGTACACCAGGGGTCAGGAGCTGCGCACGCAGCGAAACCCGATGTGGCTCATCCCGGTATCGACCGCCTGAGGGCGACGAGCGGCGGGTCGATAGCGCAGGCAATAGCTG
>Ga0193717_1001757_pt1 | contig 13035 bp, 33 predicted proteins | sample U2c2metaG_FD_145900 | JGI IMG/M metagenome (GOLD analysis project Ga0193717, IMG submission 145900) | Soil microbial communities from a riparian zone of the East river system, Colorado, United States - U2c2 | ecosystem: Environmental > Terrestrial > Soil > Riparian zone | place: USA: East River...
TATGGGGCTGTCGCTTTTGATGAGCAGCTGGGTCGCTTGGTAGCGACCGCCGCCGGCCGGCGGCGGCTTGAAGACGAACGGCCTATGCAGTGACGGCAAGTGACGCGCTTGCCTACCACGCCCGCGATCGCGCAACGGGCGCGGGCGGCGGCGCAGGCGCGACAGTGATTTGGGGCGCCTCGGACCGGCGCGCGACCTGTCGGGTAACGATAGCGCCGACTGTCAGAGCAGCCGGTATCAACAGCCACCAGGCTTGCCGCCATTGCGGCGCGCGGCTCGGTATCGCGTCCGGCCTATGCCGGGGCGGCGTGATTGCACGGCTATGCAGCAGCACGCGCCAGAAATCGAAGCGTCCGGTTCGATTCATGGGCTGGTACCGTAGCACAGACTGGGCATGCGCGCCGGGTCGGCGGAACTGGGGCGGCGTTGTCGGCGTTGTCTCCCGGCATGCCTGACGATCCAACTCCCAGCTCGCTCGTGACCACGGCCCTCGCAGTCGCCGTTTGCCGTGAAATCTGCACGCCCCTAGGTGGCGCAGTGGGTATCTGGCAGGCTGTTTGTGAGGTGCAGGAGCGCCTCGATATCAGTCAGCAAGAGATCCAGGAGGCGTTGCGATACGCGCGCAGCAAGGGTTGGGTTGAGGGGACCGGTACGCCAATGGTCAGCGTAATGCTGCAGGAGCCGGACCGCGCCTTGTTCGCGGGGCATCCGACGCTGCACAAGGTGTAGTGATCGAGCTTCCCCACGCCCGCTCGAAAAATCAACTCGGCCCAATATGAAAGAGTTCGTCACGGCCCGGACAGAAGCGGCGCCGAACCTAGACTTAGTGAAGGGGCTCCACAGTAGAATGGACGATCAAGTGGAGACCAGAGGAAGGGCCTTAGTGGCGTTCGACATTGCACTTGTTCGACTTGCTACGGCCGGACGTGACCCTTCCGCATGGGAAGAAGGGAATCTACTCGAGGCGCTGGCTGCGATGGCCTCGGGAAACTACAAACGCGCGTTGGTAAAGATTAAATCCGCCCAGCGACTACCAACACCAGCTGACGTTTCCACCATCACAAGCCGAAACCTGCTGAACAGAGCGCAGCTGCGAGATCGGTTCGACGAAGTGGTGGCGGGCAATGGGTCAGGAACTCTGTGAATGTTGCCTGAGAGTGTCCATTTCCGTCTGAATTTCAATCATCTTCCGGGCGGGATCTTTAACGACAGCCCCACGGCGCGCTGAATCCCCCGACCAAGCCGCCCCGTGCCATCTAGTTGCCGTGGGAGGCCCACCGCGGCTGCGTCTTGCCGTCGGCACGTACTGAGCGCAACGTTTGATCGACAGTAAAGAATGGGACGGTCAGCCATGGAAGCAACCCAGCACGCGGTTTGCAACCGCATTAGGCTCCTGCTTACTAAAATTGAGCATGATCGAAGCACTGTGGGAGAGGGAGAGGCTGAAGCACTCTATTTGGCGATTGGACATCTCGCCGCGAATCAACCTCAAGAAGCAGAAGAAGTGCTGAACGACCTTGCACGGCCGGATTTCCCCCGCGACATCGCCCAGAAGCCGCCGGCAGCGCCAACAACGATTGAGCATCTCCGCGGCGAGATCAATAAATTTTGCTGACGCGCTCCAATCCTGTCGCCACCTAGAGCGTTTAATTGGCGCAACGTCTGGGGGCCGCAACCGTTGAGTCTTTATTGAGGGCGAAAATGGAACCCACGAGACGGAAGTAGATGAGTCACAGAGGCTCATTGAAATGGCAGGAACGGCATGGCGTTGCGGGATGATGGTCGCGAAGCCATGATTGCCAGTAAATATCATTTAGTTCAGCTTTTTCTTGACCGCTGACGGAGCATTCAATCTTTCGCCTTCGTCAGGGTGGGGAGCACCAGCCGCTCCTGGCGAAAGCAGTTGAACCTCGAACGGGCCGGTGGTCAGGCGCCCCGAATACGCAGCAGAAAAAGGAAGCCCATGACAAAACAAACCACCCCGGTTGATGCGCGCGGCGGCGTCATAAGTGGACGCGTAATATCCGTTTTGGCGATTTCCTTTGTCGGCGCTGTTGTTGCGCTGGTGATCGTATGGTTCGGTGCACTCCACTAATCGCTGGCGCCACTCTGAGAGCCGACTATCGATTTCACCAGACCGCGTGGCTGATCTTCGCCCGTGCCATCCAGTGTCCATGCGAGGCGCGACGCGGTGGTTGGCAGTCACAGAGCGCCTTGCACGATCGGCCGATAACCGCGTTGGCGATGCGGAGCCCGCGCGCGATCGAATCATCGAACACCCGCAGCAGCGGCTTTGCCACAACCAAAGGAGCATACCGACAATGGCCTCTCTCCATCGGTCATGAGCCTTCGCAAAACGGCTGCACGATCCTCGTCCCGAACAGTGATCTACGCCGCCATTGCCGGAAATCTTCTGGTCGCGTTGACGAAGTTCGCTGCCGCGATCTGGACCGGCAGCTCCGCCATGCTGAGCGAAGGTATTCATTCGGTGGTCGATACGGGCAATGAGCTTCTGCTTCTCTATGGTTTGCGCCGTGCCAAGATACGTCCCGATCGAGACCACCCCTTGGGGTATGGTCGCGAAATTTATTTCTGGAGTTTTGTTGTTGCTCTTCTAGTTTTTGCTGTGGGCGCGGGCCTCTCCTTTTATGAAGGGATCACGCATGTCATGAGCCCGACGCCCATTCGGAACCCGACGGCCAACTATGTCGTGCTGGCTCTATCGGCGCTATTCGACGGAAGCACCTGGTGGATCGCCTTACGCAACTTCAAGGGCGACGGGCGCTATGCGAACCTTTTTGGAGCGGTTCGCGACAGCAAGGATCCACCGTCCTTCATGGTGCTGTTCGAGGACAGCGCCGCCCTGATCGGCCTTCTCATCGCCTTCGCCGGAACCTACTTCTCCGTGAGCCTGGACCTTCCTGTCCTCGACGGCGTAGCATCAATCCTCATTGGCCTCGTCCTCGCCGTCATTGCGATGCTTCTCGCACGGGAAACCAAGAGCCTTCTCATCGGCGAGCCCGCAGACCAGAGCATCGTCGATGCGATCACGCGACTCGCGGAGGAGATAGAGGGCATTGCCCATGCCAACGGCATCCTGACCGTCCATCTCGCCCCGTCGCAAATCGTGGTCGCACTCAGCCTGGAATTCGCAGACGAGCTCAGGACACCCGAAATCGAAGCCAAGGTAAGCGAACTTGAGCGCCGTATGTGCCGATTGCATCCCGACGTCGCCGCGCTCTTCGTCAAGCCGCAAAGCCCCAGTGGCTTCAAGGAATCCCGCGAGCGTTGATCGGCGGTTGAGACCGAGCAGCGCCGGCCGGAGAAGCCGCCACCACCGCCGCCAGTGTGGTTCCCCGCCGACGATCCGCGCCTCGAGGCGGCGCGGCGGCGCCTTCCCCGATCTTCGCTGAGATCGACCACTGGCATTTCGTCCTGATCGCGTGGATGGACACGGCTTGGCACGCCTTGCACGACGGGCGGGCGATCGATGGCACGATCACCCGGTGGCGGTATTGGGAGAGCGACACCGGCGCTCGCAAGGCCCTAGGATTGTGACGACAGCGCAACTGACCAGATCGTCTCGGAGACACCGTCGAGCCTGCGAGGGAATAAACCAGCAACGTTCCCGCGCGCGAGCCGTTATCGATTCGGCCGCAACAGCCTGGATGATCTCCACGGGACGTAGGGAATGGAATGGGCTGAATTCAAACGCAAGCATCGCCAAGCCCACCTCGTCGTCGCCGGCGAGTACAATCCTCTTGAGGCGTTCTTCAGGGTCTCGCACTTCGGCATTGTCGGCCGTCTAGTGGTAGCGCTTCGCCCGGGCGGTGAGCGGGCCATCGAGAAGGTCCGCCTTCCCAGGTGGCTCGCGATTCATGTTGCGTACGAAAGGCACGCGGACGCGCTGGCCTTATCGAGCCTGGTCGGAGCGTCGCCAGGCTGCATGCCGACTCGCCGGGCAATTGCGGCAGCGTGTACTCCTATTGGCTCAGCCCTTCGCTTTGCTCGGAGATACTGGCGGAGACGGCGGCGTTGTTAGAGGCCGAAAAGCCGATCGGCCCTTAGTCGTGCGGAACAAAAAAGGCCACCCTAGGGACGGCGGCCAAGGCTTTGGAAAAACATCGTGTACTGCACATCGCAATTTACCCACGCCGTTAACTTAGCATGTAGGTCAGCACCGCTGCGGCAGCTTCGTTCCAGAGATCCTTCGCTGCCTGTATGGCCTCGGAATGGACGTCCATGCCGGCCGCGTCGCTCAATCGCATGAAGAGATCGAGGGCGTGGCGCTCAGCTTCTTCCAGAATTAACAACTGTGCGTCCGGCATCTGTAATGCGCGTCCCATCAACAATTAGATCTATGGGCAACGCCACCAAGGCGTACGGGTTGCCAACGCCTCACACTGACTTATGGCCAGCTGGAAACCCAAGTCGGACTACTCGCCTCCCGCAGCGTCCGTGCAACGATTGAAAGGAAGCATCGTTGAGTCTGACATGGGACAAAAATGGAGCCCCCCGAAGACGGAAGACGATGAGGTCGAGCAGCTCATCCAACTCGCCGCCGACCGGCGCCTAGCACTGCTGGACGTCCGGAGCATGGAGTGCAGAATCATCAGCAGATTTCACCGCTACCTCGAAGAACCAACGACGCGCCAATAAGCGTGTTCTTCGTCGGATCTGAGGCCGCTTGATCACAGCGAATGATAGCGAGGGGGCGCTCATGGCTTACATCTTCGCTGCCAAGGAACCAACGGAAGGCAATACAGTGCTCGCCATGTGTTGGACACGGGCGGATGCAGCGGAGCAGTTGGCGAAATTTCGGAGGCAGGGTCTGCTAGATATCGTAGCGATCGACAGCGCTGGCAATACGGTCGATGAAAATGAACTCGTTGATTGACCGAACCAATACAAAGGAAAGCTATTGCCTCACAACTTTCGGCCGACCACCCTTGCCAACGCGTCGGCTTCCTTGTGGCTAAGCGTATCGCGTTTGGGGCTACGTTGGGCGATGCGGCTTTCCCCCTGCCCCGTAAGAACCAGAGCGTTGGCCCGCGTGACAACGAGATTAAGTGTTGTCAGCCGACTCACGTCCTCGGGACGTAGCATGGATCCGCCGCCGATTCCGAACGCGATGCGCCGAAGGGTTATCTCCTCGTTTGAAGTGAGCGTAGCAAGTGGGCTCGATTCCATGTCAAAATTCCCTCTCGCCAAAATCAATCGCCCTAGGTACGTCCGATTACCGCCCTCAAGGCGCTCGTTTTCGCCAGTTCTCCAACGCCTGAGCAGCGCTCTTCCACGCAATATTTGCGGCGCAAATCTCAGCCTTCTCTGCTGTAGTCGCATTGTCCACCGAGTTGATGCGCGTAGGAACTCGCGAGAACCCTACGGCGACCATGCCGCATCCGGCAGCCGAAGCGATTTCGATCAGATGGAGGTGGTGGGCTTCGTCCATAGCTTCGGACGGCGCCTGCTGCGGCGGGTCACAATTTGCCATCAACGTCAACGACCTCTGGCGTCTATGGTTGCCTCAAGTCCCGGACTTGACAGATTGGAAGGCATGCGAAAGGTAAAGCATGTCTCTTCCGTTGTTGAGGTCGCCGATAGCGTACCACCGTGCGCGCAATCTCCCACGCGATATCGAGGCCCAGACCCAGCCACTGCTTGCTCATCCGGTCATCCTATCGGAAGAACGGTTGGAACAGGCGCTCCAAAGCCTCTACAGGAATTGCGGGGCCGGCGTTAGCCACTGACAGCCCAAACGCCTCCTCATCACTGCGCGCGATGATCGAAGAGGAGGACAAGAATTAGCCCGTCGTGTGCCGCGCTCTCCAATCCACCAGAGCCTCACTCGCGACAGCCTCTGCCATCGCCGTATTCTTGACGTTGAGGTCTGCCGTCGGATGGTCGCCCGTGTAAGGACTGCGCATGGCACGGGCAATACTGACCGCCAAACAACGCTGGTGGGCGAGCGCGGCGACTTCGACCAAGTGCTCATAGTGGGATTTATCGGATGCCATTGTCTTCCTTGAGGGCAATCAAGCCAAACGCGTGCTTCCTTGCGAGGTTGCATAGTGGGTGCGACCATTCACTGGCGCCTCATATACCGAAGCCTTTGGTCGCGCCTTGATCCACAAACCATTGGGCGACGGTCGTTGCTCTCCCCCACAGGTGAGTTGGATTGGTAACAAGCGGGCCTTGTTGGGTCAGGTGCATGGTTAATATGAAATGGGGATACGTCGAATCGCCCTGGGCTTGGAAAAAGTACGGCTTGGCAACGAGCCCTGCGGAAGACGAAGTCTTTAAGTTCATTCGGATATCGATAGCAAAGGTCTGTCGATGAACCGGAGCAGGGTACGAATATCAACCCGTCGTATAGCCGAATCTTGATCTCCAGGATGTCTTTGCCGTGCTCCGTATAGATGCTGCGATACGATCGGAACGTAGACGAGAGCATTTCCGCGACCTTACGGTCTTGCCTCCGATACAGTGAAACAAACATTGCCTCCTCCCGGCTGGCATCCTCCCTCCCACATTCTGCGCTGTCCCCTAACCCCTGCATACAGGGCACACAAGGCAGCGCCGAATGGGCCGGGAGAGCTGCCACAGCGGTGCCGGATTGTTGACACAGTGGGCAACCATCGCGGAGGCGCCGCGTTGACCGTGCATCGGCCTTACCGCCGATAAGCGTACCCTGAGTACTCGGCGCGCCCGCCCGTCTCCCCCGACTGGGCGGGCGCTTTATTCAGATGCACCAGAATCCCATGGTCAAGCCGAGCCCACCGCCCACTGTCGGGACGACAGCGCCCAGCGAGGCGTTTCCCAGGACATGTTAACATTTCCGTCTCGTAAAGGAGTTTCGCGATATGGCGGGGCAGACAAAAACAGCAAAGACGAGAAAGGGCGCGGGAAAGCGCGGTCAGATCGCGACGGATGATGATACGCGATTCGTCGGGGGCGAAGCTGGCATCAACACAACCGACGACGTGGGCCGCGCGCGGATTGTGGATCATCGAAGCAAGATAAAGAAATTCGGCAAGCCAGGTTAGCCGACAGAGGAGCAGTGGCCGGCGATCCCAATGTGGTCACTCAATCAAGGCGAAGGTATGAGAGATGGACAAATCAAACATTCACCGAGGTTGCCGCTTTTCTATCTCGGAGCTCGAGAATGCAAAGTGGCGTTGGACGCTGCATCCTGAAGAGCAAGCCAACGTCATCAAATCGAAGTTATACGGCGAAGTGTCGGGCACACGGGATGACGCCATCAGGGCCGCCAAGGCAGCTATCGAGCGGCAGATGAAGTAAGTGCAGCGAAGCCTGTTGCTGAAAGTGAGGCGTCATGGAAAGGAAGACGCAGAACTGACGAGGCTAGTCGCGTGGGAGGCAACGCAGCGTCTTCGCTATGAGCGGCTTAAAGGCGGTCGTCAACCTAACGGCCTGACCGTCTCTCCTCTTCAAGACGAGGCCGTCATAAGAGCGGCCGAGGCTCTGTGGCGGGAGGCCGCTGACCGGCTGCGGGCCTACAAAGTGGGGCACTAGATCCAACGTAGATGGAACGCGTAGCGATGGACCACAGCAGAGAACGAGCCCTCGCGGCTCTTGAAAGTGCGCTCGGTCGCCTTGAGGCAGCGGAGCGCGAGCCTGGCGCGTGGACAGAACACAATCTTCTCGAAGCCCTCGTTGCGATCACATCCGGGCAATATGACATCGCTGTCGCACGCATCGCTGCCGCTCAGCGCGCGCCTACGCCTGCCGAAGTTTCGAGCATTGAACGGCGCAAACTCCTGACAAGGGCGGAAATCCGGGACCGGTTCGAGGATCTACAGCCGGAACGCAGATCGACGTGAAGAAGCAATCGTACCTGCGAAGCAGTGCGCCAGACGAGTCAACTCGCGACGCACCCTTTGAGCTTTCAAACCTGGCAGACATGCTACTTCTTCAGCTCATCCTTCGTACTACCGACAGCGCTCTGCACTTTCCCTTTGACCTGGTCGGCAACTCCTTCGGTTTGCAGTTTGGCATCGCCGGTAGCCTTGCCGGCGACCTCCTTGACCTTGCCCTTGGCCTGATTGGCCGCACCTTTAACGCGATCCTTGTCCATGATGTGCTCCTGATTGACGTTCTACTGAGCCGTCACATTGTTAGAGGTGTCGAGCATCACGCCGACTTCGACGCTGTTCTTCACCGCGCGGCCCGACCACGTACCGTCGGGGTTGCGGGTGAGTCCCTTGATGTCGGAATAGCCCGCGGATTGGATCTTAGTGCGAGCGGCAGCTTGAGCGGCCGTCACATTGGAAGAATCCAAAGCACCAGGGCGGGCGGTGTTGGTAGTCGATGGCGGCATAGGCATGGTAGCCGTTCCAGGCGTCGTGGTACCGGCCGGCGGGGCCGATGCGCCAGAAGGCATCTGGTTGCCGGTTTGGGCATAGGCCGAACCGGCAATGCCGACCAGAGCAAGCGCAATCAAAGCTTTCTTCATCATTTTCTCCATCTCGACGAGCGCCACGTTCTTTTTTGATCTGCCCCGTTCACGACCAGAATCCGGACGATCGACTGAAACAGGGCGCCGGCTGGCGCACCACCGGCCCCAATGCAATGCCGAGAGATGGTCAGAAGTTCCAAGCAGGGCAGAGAACCGTACGGCCCTTACGGTAAAAGCGTGCCCATCGCTCGGAGGGTCATTTCCTGCCTGCTGCACGCGTGATGCTGATCGGGAGCTTCGATCCTCCGAGAGACGTTAGATGGGAAGGCTATCTCTTCCTGGGGTGCCCCAGTGATCGTCGGGTCGATGTTTTCGAGGGCGGATGGAATGCCAATTTTGCCAAACACCCAGTTCTGGCCCCACCCGAATCGGGTCCAATGGCTCGCGCTGTATTTTTGGTGGACCGCACTTGTTATCGCGTTCTTGTTCGCGGGGCTCGCGATTTGGGGTGGGCTCTTTTCGCCCTACCAATCAGACTGGATGCTGTCGGCGGCAATCGCGGTCGGCACCTGGCTCACAGGTCGCGGTCTGCTGTTCCTTCTCGCCCGTCGCTAGGGCTGCCCATCGCAGGCGGAGATCACCTGTGGCGCTCAGAAAGCCATTAGAGACTCGTACAGGATCTTTCGGCCTTTCCAGCCCCTCCTGCCGGCCGCCCCCGGCGGACCCTCCTTGAGGTAAATCTGAGTCATGGCGTGGCATTCGGGCCTGCGCGGCGCAACCTTCGGTGGCCCGTTTCGTTGCCGTAGGGTCCAACAGGGAGAATTCATGAAATACTTAGCGCTCGTTATCGCGATAGGCGCCGCAGGCCTTTCGGCTGGTTGTTCATTCCGAAGCGACACCGTGCGGGCCGAACCGGCGCCGACAGCTACTGTCTACACCCCCGCACCGGCGACGACGGTCTACACTCCGGCGCCGGCAGCCTCGACCACGGTCTACACAACCCGATAGCGACCATAAGGCTTTCGGCATAGCGTTTTCCGGGTGCGAGAAGGCAATGGAATGGCGAAGAAGAGCGTTCTGACGGAAGCCACGGACACAGTTGTATCCAGCGCCAAGAGGGTCAAGACGTTTGCTGGAGGACTGGCGACCGCAGCTATCGTCGCTGCGGCCGACGCCGTCGCCAGTGCTCTCGCCGCAAGGGCGAAACCAACGAGGCCAGGTAGTAAAGCTCGCGCAAAACAGCCCGCGAGAAAACGACCGGTGGTTAAAGCGGAGGAAAAGGCCGCCAAGAAATCGGCTCGCAAGTCAGCAAAGAAGAAAGGCGCCCCAAAGCAGGCCAGACGCTAACCACCGCAGCTCCAGGGGGACGGGGCGTCCTATGGAAGCCTTCTATTCATAAGCTACCGCGGCGATCCCTTCGGGCGGCGCCGTCTTATCAAGCCACTCCCGAGCCGACGCAAAATCCCGGAATATCTGGACCGGCCTCTCCGACTCAGCCGCTGCCTGGAATATCCGGGCCGCTCCGGCCACGCCATCCGTCGAGACCACAACCGCGATCGGCCCGAACGGCTGCCCCGTCGCGCGGACCTTCATGCGTTCCCCCACCAACCGCATATCCACCTGAGGCATCGTTCCAGTAAGGCGGGTGAGATCGAAGAGCTTCCGGTAGGTGTTGATCCCGGTCCGGGCAAAGGTGTCGGCGCTGTAAAGGATGTCCGTGGCTGTCACTGCCTCCTTGCCGTAGGCAAAGATCAGTCGCTCGGGATGCGAGACCTTCCATGTGATCGTCATGCTATCCCCCTCGATTGTCGCCGACCCTTCGGCAAGACTTGTGCTGTGACCGGTAGTGAACCGGATCTTCCATCCGCACCTACGTCCTTTGAAGGAATAGAGGACGTCTTGGCCGCATTTCCGACCGCCCTCGTGGTGTCGAGTTGGTCGCGTACCACTCTAAGTACCCGGTCGGGAGGTGCTACCTCGTCCAGCCATTCCCGTGCTGCGTAAAGATCCCGGAAGATCCGGACCGGTCGCTTCGCCGCCGACGTCTCTTCAAAGTGTCGGGCAGATCCCGCAACGCCGTTCGACGAAACAACAATGGCAACAGGCCCGAACCCCTGATTGTCAGCCATGGCCGCCATGCGCTTCCCAACCGCCCGCAGATCCAGTTGCGGCATGGTGATAGCGACAAGGGTCATGTCGTAGATCTTGCGATAGGAGATCACCCCGGCCTTCAGCATCCCGTCCACGCAGAACAGGATATCCGTCGCCGTGACCGAATTCTGCCCAACGGCAACAACAAGCCGCTCCGGATGTGACACTGTCCACAAGATCGCCATGGGCTCCCCCGAAGCCGACGAATACCAATCGTTCGTCAGCGTACAATCATACCAGCAAAACGCCGGCCACGGGTCGGTGGGGCAAATTAGATTTTCTATTTTTTCCGAGCCGGTCTTCCCAAGGAGGGGTAGGGGTAAGAGCTGTGAGAGGTGGGGAGAGGAACACCCCCTCAATACCAATCCCGCACCCCGAAGGCTGTCGATACCCAGGGAGCCTTTCGCCTCGGCCTGGATCTGCCCGCTGGGCATGTCCCCGCCGTGTTCGCCGGCCCCCTGCGTTGCCGCGTCCTCTGCACGCAGGGCCCACGCCTTGGTCCAGTTTGAGGGGCGTTTACGCCGTTAATGAGGCAAGATTATCGATCAAGCCGGTTGCTGCTATGGAAAGTGTGTTGCCGGCTTCAACCGCCTCATTGGCAGGCGATAGCGGTGCTTATCCCTGAGCCGCTCTGCGCCAACGGAGGTGAGCTTGGTTACGCCCAGGACATCCATGATCAGGCCCAGCCTCGTCAGCTGGTCGCGATGCTCTGCCGGGATATCCGCATCCGGAGCCTTGGCGAGCTTCTGCAGCGAGGTGAGCTCTGCCGGTGACAGCGCAGTGACCATCCGGTGAGCGTACGCCCCGTCACTCCGTGTGCAAGCGCCTGATCACATGGCCGCTATGACGCGGTGGTGACCAGGGCACCCTCGATCACGTTCTCCTCGGTACGCCACGTTGCCAACGCCAAACAGACTTCTCCTAAACGGGCATCCCGGCCGATCATGCCGAGCTGTCTCCCCCGATTACGTCGCGCTCGACGCGCGGTCATCGCCACGCCTGCGCCAGCTTTGGCTGTGTCTTGCTGCCGTCGAAGAGAGCGGGCACCATGCTTGCCGAAAACAGAACGGGGCGATCAGTCATGGGCGTGTCCAAGAACGACGTAGGAGTGCGCTTTCGGCGGTTGCTCGACAAAATTGATAGCGAGCAGCCCAGGCCGGGTGACGGGGAATCCGTGGCCTTCAAGGATATCTGCGAGCACCTTGCCGAAGGCGAGTTCGATGAAGCCGACGCGCTCCTCGCCCAGATCGAGGGGCCGGCCTTTGCCCGGCACGTCGTGCACGGCCATCCGCTCGCGACCGTGCCCACCACGGCCTATTGGCGCGAGCAATTGAACGACCTGGGCTGTTAATTCGCACATGCCGCTCTGACAAGTGGTGAGCGTTTTGATGCCGACGACCTAGGCTTGCCGCCGTGGATTGGCGCGCACAGCATGGGGCTTGGAAAGCGAATAGGGAGATCAACCATGTCAGAAGAGAAAGTCGGGCTGTTGCGGCGCATCGAAGAGCGGCTCCCGCATCTCGAAAAGGGCGATGATGCGGGGCATGCACGCTGGAAGGCCTACCATCTGCACAAAGCGCTAAACGCGGTGGAAGATGACCACCCCACCGCTCACCTGCACCTCGATCAGTTCGATCGCGAAGATTGGGAGGCTGCCGAGGAGGAGTATCCCGAACTGAAGGCCGACACGCCCCCGTCGCCCGAAGAAATCAGATCACGCTTTGCCACCTTCGCAGGCGGAATGATCTAGCGTCGCTTCGGCTCTTCCGAAGCGTGCGATCATGATCGCCGCGGACTGTTGGTCGAGGTCGGGCAATACGCCAGCTGATTGCGGCACCTGGGCATGCCAGGGACTTAGTGCGGAGAACAGGGCGGACGATCACCATGGAAACCACTTCGACCAAGCGAACGCTGGAAGACCGCATCGAGAGCTTTATTTCGCGTTTTGAACGCGAACGACGCGACCCGGATTGGTGGGAAGGCGACAAGCTCATCCTTGCGCTGAGTTTTCTGAAAAGAGGCGATTTCTCTCGAGGTGAGAGTGAGCTCCGCAAGGCCGAACTGCCGCCTGAGAGCCGATCTCCCGACGAAGTTCACGACACGCCGGCGTATCCGCCTCTTAGGATCGCCGAGCATCGGGCAAATTTTGAATTCGCCAAGGGTGCGAAGCCGGATTGAGACCATTGGTTTCAGGAGCAGAAGGCCGAGTTCGGCCGTGGAATCGGCGCCTCCCCACGTCGTCGTGTAGTGCGAGCTCGGTATGTCGCTACGCCACGCTCGTATCGGTCAGACCGACTCCGGTCGGATGCGCTCAATTCCTGTGAAATGGCCTACCCCGCGAACTGACAGAACTGACAGAACTGACAGAACTGACAGAACTGACAGAACTGACAGAAGGGAAGCTTGAGGTGCTGCCCATTCAAGGGCGCGTTGTCGAGCGCGAGGACGCGCCCGACCGATAGAGG
>Ga0193717_1001758_pt1 | contig 13034 bp, 11 predicted proteins | sample U2c2metaG_FD_145900 | JGI IMG/M metagenome (GOLD analysis project Ga0193717, IMG submission 145900) | Soil microbial communities from a riparian zone of the East river system, Colorado, United States - U2c2 | ecosystem: Environmental > Terrestrial > Soil > Riparian zone | place: USA: East River...
CTGATGTTTGACAGGATTTACAGAATTTACAAGGTTTAGACTTGGGTGTGAAGTTGAAGATCATTCTGGGGTCAGACCCAATGACGCAAGTTAGAAAGCTCTTCGAAGATCGCCGTTGCGATTCACGACTGATGTTTGACAGGATTTACAGAATCTACAAGATTTAGACTTGGGTGCGAAGTTGAAGATCATTCTGGGGTCAGACCCAATGACGCAAGTTAGAAAGCTCTTCGAAGATCGCCGTTGCGATTCACGACTGATGTTTGACAAGATTTACAGAATTTACAAGATTTAGACTTGGGTGTGAAGTTGAAGATCATTCTGGGGTCAGACCCAATGACGCAAGTTAGAAAGCTCTTCGAAGATCGCCGTGACAACCATCTTGCAAATCTTGTTCATCCTGTCCAGGTTTTTGAGCTCTGCGAGATCTTGGCACCCGCTGATCATTTAGTGCTCTTCTGCTTCGGTGGTGGGCCAAAGTCTCCATAAGCAATGAAGCCCGCGCGAGACGAATCGTCCTTCTGCGCGAGACGCCCTTCCCATAGATCGCTCTTGGCCTCTTTGGCAGTCGCGATCTTGTAGTCGCTTTCTTTGCCTCTAGTGGTGATCGTTATTTCTCCCTGTAAGTCTGTTCTGTAGAGTTTCACACCGGCGGCTTTCAGACGGTCCAAAACCACTTGAGCCGGATGGCCGTAGCGGTTCCACTCGCCGCAGGAGACTATCGCCACGGCAGGCTTTACGCGCTCGAGAAAGTCTGCCGCCGTCGCATATTTAGAGCCGTGGTGGGAGACTTTGAGAACGTCAGTCTGAAGATTCAGATCCTTTGTGAGCATTCGGTGCTCGGTTTGTTCTTCGGCATCGCCCGGCAGCAACATCGAGAAATCTCCATAATCAAGCCGCACTACAAGTGAATTCGCGTTCGGTTCATTGCCACCGGCTTTCATTTGTTCTTTGGTGAAGAACGGTTGAATGGGAGCGAGTATGGTCAACATTGCACCGCCGCCGAGGTCGATCTTCTTTCCCGGTTCAGCTTTTTCGTAATGCGTGTCGACCTGGCTTACCGCCTCCCTGTACTCCTCGTAAAACCTGATGATGGAAGCTTTCTTATCTGTTTTTTTCGGTACGGGTTTAAGGTTCTTTAAGACCTTTGCGGAGGGAGTTGGCGTCGGGGTGGGTTCCCAACCCGGAGGCGCGAGACCATTGTCGATCACATTCAGGACTTTGGTTACCTTCAATACTTCATCAGCCGCCCCCAAGTGATCCGGATGAGGATGAGAGGCGATAAAGTAGTCGAGTTGCTGCACTTTGTAACGCTTGAGCGCTTCCAGTATAACTTTGCCTTTGCCCGCATCCCCAGCGTCAATCAGCACTGCTTTTCCGGCAGGTGAGATAATCAAGATGGAATCGCCGTTGACGGGACCTACGTCAAGAATATGAACCTGCAGTTCGCCACCTGAGGGCGGTGGCGGTTTCGTCTTCCACCAGGGTAGAACATATTTCCAACCGGCAAATCCAGCCGCACCCAGCAGAACTACTAATATTGCACCTGCGCAGCCACAGCCTTTCGTTGCCCGACCCACTCGTTCCCACCTCAGTCTGAAATGTTCGCAGTTTTAGAAATCGTCCAACGAGTCGTGCCGCTCAATGCTGGCTGACGTTTAGTAAATCGCTCTTGGTTCCGGCCTGGAATCGACCTGATTGAGAATCTGTTTCACTTCGGGGGCGAGGTAGTCACCTCTGCCGTAGGCCTCCAGCGCTGCTCTCGAGTTCAGGACTTCCCATACTAATTCGCGTCCGATGAGTTGCTCAACGGCAAGCACTACGCGGTCGCCACTCTTAATCTTGAGCTTTGCCGGGGGCCGAAGAGAAAGATCTCTTGTCGCATATCCGTCCAGTTTTATGGTTGCGGTTCGACTGGCCATCATCCGCAATCTACCAGCTGAATCCAACACTAATAGCTGATAAGTGAACCCGAGAATTCGACCATCTGAATTGTTAGAGATCTGGCAGTTCAACAGATAGCCCTTCTCCGATCTCAACAGAATCGGATTAGTGATGTGCGCTGGCAGTTCCAACACCTGCATCACGTCGACTGGCAATTGGTCGGGGCCGGCGACATCCTGAGACCTCGCAACATCGCCGCACAGCAAAACAGGCAAGAAGAATGCTGCCAAAGGAATTAACAATTTCCGCGGGAGGTTGTTCACCTTCAACCTTCAGTGGTCACCGGCTCATGCTCGCGTTCCCACATCGTTTCAGCTTTTGGAGTAATCCGGGTCGGATACTTTTCATTCCAGCAGGCTACGCAGGAGGAATCAGGACTGATGCCGGTCGCTTCGATCATCCCTTCGAGCGAAAGATAGCCCAGCGAATCCGCCTCGATGAACTTTCTTATCTCCTCGACCGACATTTGCGACGCAATCAAATCAGCTTTGTTCGGAGTATCGATGCCGTAGTAGCACGGACTGATTGTCGGTGGGCAACTGATGCGCAAGTGAATTTCTTTGGCGCCAGCCTCCCTGACCATCCTGACAATCTTTTTTGAAGTCGTTCCCCGCACTATCGAATCGTCAATCAAAACAACGCGTCTACCTTCAATCAGATCGCGCACTGGATTCAGCTTGATACGCACCCCAAAAGATCGGATCGACTGCCTTGGTTCAATGAAAGTCCGGCCCACATAATGATTTCGAACCAGTCCAAACCTAAAACTGATCTTGCTTTGCGAGGCGTAGCCAATCGCGGCCGCAGTCCCCGAATCCGGAACCGGGACCACGATATCCGCGTCCGCCGGTTGCTCAATGGCAAGACGTTTGCCCATGCGATGTCGCGATTCGTTGACGGATTGGCCATAGATCAGTGAGTCAGGCCGCGCGAAATAGACATGCTCGAAGAGACACATGGAATGCTTCTGTGGCGGCAGCGGATGGGAGGATCGAAGCCCGTCTTCATCGATGACAATCATCTCGCCGGGCTCGACGTCACGAACATACTGCGCATCAATCAGGTCAAAAGCGCAGGTTTCCGAAGCCACCACCCAGGCATCTCCCAAACGTCCCAGCGCGAGAGGCCGAAACCCGCGCGCATCCCTGATGGCGATCAACTCGGAAGGCGTTAGAAACAACATTGAAAATGCGCCTTCCGTTTTAGACATCACTTCGGCAATCGCCTCGCGAACACTGGCTGCGTGCGAACGCGCTACGCCATGGAGGATCACTTCCGTATCGGAAGTTGCCGAGAATATCGCGCCATCTTTCTCCAGTTTGCGTCGTTCTTCCGTGGCGAAAGGAAGATTGCCGTTGTGACATACCGAGATCTGTCCGTGCTGACAGGTAACCAGGAAAGGCTGCGCTTCACGGATCGATACGTCGCCGGCAGTGGAGTAACGCACATGACCGATCGCGCTGGCGCCGGGTAAGCGATCAAGGCTCGACTGATCAAAGGCCTCGGCAACATGACCCATGGCCCGTTCCAGTCGCAACTCAGAGCCGTTCGAACTGACGATGCCACAGGACTCTTGTCCGCGATGCTGGAGAGCATAGAGTCCCAGGTAAGTTAACCGCGCGGCATCAGCGTGGCCATAAATACCGAAAACCCCGCATTCGTCGCGAAACTTGTCCAGAATTATTTCGCCCAATTATTTCCGTCCTGCATCGGTCTTTACGATTACCCTCTGAGCTTACTTCGCATTGCGAAAGCTTTCAACCTGTCGACGTTGATATGCAGTTAGTTTGTTTCGAATAGGATGCGCTTTCAGTATTATTCGTCGGTGAACAATCTGTCTGTTACCAGTGCGCGACCGCATTCCTGTTAGTCATCTTCTCAACTAAATGCCTTCTGAGTACACAAATAAGTCCCGCTTCCGGTATCATTACCGCGAAGACGTTGATAACGCTTCCGCTTGCGAGCAACCACCGGCAGGAATCTCGTCATCTTCGGGTAAGGGGGGGATCAGATCAATGAAGCAGGCATTCTTACCTTTCACATTAGGACTGGCAATGATGGTGGGGTTGGTAGTGTCGGCCAGAGGGTCAATAGAACCGCAGAAAAACTCCCCAAGCACAAGTGCAAACACCTCCGCGGCAATCTACGGCCGGAGATGCGCCTCGTGCCACGGGAAAGATGGTAAATCAGACACGGTGATCGGTAAGTTGCGATCCGCTCGCAACCTAACCGACCCGCGGTGGCAAGCCGAGGTTAGCGATGAGCGTATTTTCAACTCGATTACGAATGGCAAGGGAAAGATGCCGGGTTTTGGGAAGAAGCTACCCGAAGCGGAAATTAATTCTCTTGTTTCATACGTTCGCGGCTTGAAGAAATAGATGGCAAGCACTCACAATAACAACGTTCGCTTTGTTCGCTTAGAAGAACGACGTCCTGGGAACTTTGGGCAGTGACGAAACCGGGCATCATAATCCGGCTGGTGACGCTGGTGCTGCAAGCAGCTCTGGTGATCGGGCTTTTCTCTGCCGGTTGGCTGATTTATCGGACGTTACCTGCTCAGGTAGCAACACCTACCGAAGAACGAGCGAGCGATACCCTCATCCAGCTAATCATGCGCCCTGGCCCACAAATGGTGGGTGTTGCGTTGGACGTGCCGGTTGAATTTTCTCCGGTGGATATTGTGGCCGTTCACAACGAATACTTCACCGAGCGGCGCGCCGGCAAGCGTTTCGATGATTTTGTGACTGAGCGCAGTAATGGCAGGCGTGCGGTCACAGCTCGTCTCGATCAAAGCGGACGGGCCCAGGTGCCTGTCAGTCCCGGCAACTGGTGGGTGCACGCGAAGCTCGCAGGTGACGAAGACCTTGAATGGCGGCTGCCAGTGAGCATTGCCGGGCCCAAACAGACGATTGAACTAACTCCGCAAAACGCCTACACGCGCACGAAAAGTTTCTGAATTAGTCAGTTGTCAGTAGTCAGTTGTCCGTAGATGCTTTCTGCGGAGCTTGAATCGTTTCCGCTCCATGGACGACATCCAAGCAAAACATCAAGATGCGGTGACAACTGACCACTGACCACTGACAACAGACCACCCCCATGAAAGCCCTGCGAGTCGAGAAAAACAAAGTCGCGGTTCGCGAGATTGAGTTGCCGGAGGCGGGGCAGGAAGCACTTGTGCGAGTGGTCCTTTCCGGGATCTGCAACACTGATATTGAGATCACGCGCGGCTATGCCGGGTTTCAGGGGACTATCGGTCACGAATTTGTGGGGATCGTCGAAGATGCTCCCGATGGCAAACTGGTCGGTCAACGAGTTGTGGGTGAAATAAATGCCGGCTGCGGAGAATGTGAACTCTGCCGTGCCGGCGATCCACGCCACTGCCCCACGCGGACTGTGCTCGGAATTGTAGGACGTGATGGGGCCCACGCGGAATTCCTACGGCTTCCCTTCATGAACCTTTTGCCTGTGCCGGAGAGAGTCGCTGACGAACACGCAGTATTCGCTGAGCCCCTCGCTGCAGCGTGCGGAATTATCGAGCGCACGGCGGTTACCAAGGATAAGAATGTGGCGGTGATCGGCGATGGCAAGCTGGGTTTGCTCTGCGCACAGGCGTTGGCTCTAACAGGTGCTCCCGTTTTGCTAATCGGAAAGCACCCTGAAAAACTGCGCATTGCCGAACGACGGGGAATCGAGACAGCTACTGCCAAAAACGCAAGCGGGAGAAAACGTGAGTTTGATGTGGTCGTCGAAGCTTCGGGTTCCGCTTCGGCTTTCAGCACAGCCGTCGGTCTTTTACGGCCACGAGGTGTGCTGGTCCTCAAGTCTACCTTTCATGGCACGACAAAGATAGACGCCGCGACGATTGTCGTGGATGAAATCAGCATAGTTGGCTCACGCTGTGGGCGGTTGGCGCCCGCTCTCGATCTGTTGAAGAAGGGCGCCATCGATGTGGATAGTCTGATAAGCGAAGAATACCCACTGCGAGATGGGGTGTTGGCGATGGAGCGCGCCTCCCGGAAGGGAGTATTGAAAGTCTTTCTTCGGCCGTGAAAGGCCAGGAGGCAGATGGCAGGAGCAGGAGGCAGGACGGGGTCAACTTCCATTCATCATTTGGCATTTCTCATTGTTCATTGGAAAACCAGTTAGTTAGGCTAGTTACCTTGCAATAGTGGAGGCCAAACGAATCCGTTTGAGGAGGAGGTCAAAAGTGACCGTGCTGTCAATGATAAATGAGAAATGTCAAATGATATATGGAAAATGACCGTCCTGCCTCCTGCTCCTGCCGGTTGCCTCCCGCGTTCTTTTGCCCCTGGCTTCGCCTTTAGCTTATACTCTGTACTCTCCATATGTACCCGACCGTGTCCCAGTCGCTTGGTGCCACTCTCTCGGGTGCGCGATCTCGGTTTTTCCCAAAAGGCGGTGGGTTATGTTCGAGCTTCCTAAAGACCAAACAACAGTTAAAGAGTCGGCCATCCTGCGAAAACTGCAGGTCTGGATTGCCGCGCTTGCAATCGCGTGCCTTGTCGCTGGGATTGGCATCGGTGCCATGCTCTCGGGTCGACCGACCGTAGCGCAAAACGAAGCGCAGATTGCGCGCGCGCCGGAAGCCTTGTCCGCGTCGTTTGCAGAGATTGCCAGACGCGTCGAGCCCGCGGTGGTAAATATCGAAACCATGACCGCCGCTCCTGAGATGACTGAAAAAGAGGATCCTGAAAAAGACGATCAGGCATCGACCAACCCACTGCTTGATATGTTTCGTCGCCAGGCGCGCCGACCATCTCGCGGTGTAGGAAGCGGATTCATCGTCAGCTCAAAAGGTTACATTCTTACCAATGAACATGTCATTGAGGGCGCCACTAGAATTACTGTCGGACTGCAATCCGGCGAGAAGTATCGCGGCAAGATTGTGGGTATCGATGAAGAGACTGATGTGGCGGTAATCAAGATCGAGACGTCGCAGGATTTGCCGACGGTCACTCTGGGCGATTCGAACTCCGCAGAGGTGGGCGACTGGGTATTGGCCATGGGCTCACCCTTTGGACTTGACCAGACCGTCACGGCCGGCATCATCTCAAAGAAAGAAAGAGAGACTCCCTACTTCACAAGTTTCCAACGCTTCCTGCAAACCGATGCGGCCATCAATCGCGGCAATAGCGGCGGACCGTTGGTAAACATGCGAGGTGAAGTGATTGGCGTGAATTCGCAGATTGCCACCTCCACCGGCGACTATAACGGAATTGGATTCGCGCTTCCGGCTAATGAAGCCAACTTTGTCTATCGCCAAATTGTGGCCCAGGGCAAGGTGCGTCGCGGATTTCTGGGCATAACCCTCGACTCCGTTAAAGACGAGTTTGCCAGAGTCTATGGCCTACCCGAAGCCAAAGGCGCGATCGTGATGGATGTTACGCAGACAAGGGAAGGGCAGTTAACGCCAGCGGCCAAGGCCGGCATCCAGTCAAACGACATCATCGTAGAGTTTAATGGACAGTTGGTCGCCAACGCTCAAGATCTGATTCAAAAGGTTGCGAGCAGTCCCGTGGGCCAATCCGTGGCATTAAGCTACTTGCGCGACGTCGATGGGAAACTGGAGAAACACACCGCGAATGTTGTGCTGGGTGAGAGGCCTCCGCCCCAGGTGATATCCACTGTCGAGGAGCCGGCCGGAAAAAAGAAAGAGCCCGACACCAAAGCAAATGGACCGCAGCTGGGCATCACTCTTGCTGAAATTACACAACAGCTGGTTGCGGAAAAACACCTGACCGGTGTGCGCGGTCTCTACGTCAAGAACGTCGACCCTAATGGCCTGGCGGCGGATGTGCGACTAGCGGGCGGCCAGGCGGCGTTGAGTGAAGGCGACGTAATAACGCGAATCAATCGCATTCCCGTCACCACACTCGCTGATTTCCAGCGTGTCTTAAACGGGCTAAAGCCAGGTGATCCGATCGTGTTGCACGTTTCCCGCTATCAGCGAGAACAAGATCGTGTCGCCCAGCGAATAGTCCAGTTCACTTACCAGTAAAAACCAGGTATCAGGTGTCGGGTATCGGGTGCCGGAAAGGCCCGGTTCAACCGGCACCTGATACCCGAAACCCGGCACCTAATTCCATGGCTCAAGCAAAAAAGGCTCTCGCAAAAACCTCTCGGAAACAAAATGGTCGCAGTGGGCCTCGCGCTTCCGTAAAAAGCTACAACAACTACATCGGGGGCGAATGGGTTCCGAGCGAATCGGGCGAAGTATTCGAAAACATCAATCCCGCCGATACCCGTGACACGATCGGCCGTTTCCCGCTTTCAACCAGCGCGGACATAAACGCCGCTGTCAATGCTGCCCAGGAAGCCTTTGATCGTTGGCGTCATACGCCCGCCCCGCGTCGTGCGGAGATTCTTTTCCGACTCGGTGAGATCCTGATTCGAAATAAGGAAACCTTCACCGCCGACATGACCCGTGAGATGGGCAAGATCTTGAAGGAAGCGGGCGGTGATGTGCAGGAAGCAATTGACTGCACCTACTACACGGCGGGCGAGGGCAGGCGTCTCCACGGTTTTACCACCCCAGCTGAGATGCCTGACAAGTTTGCCATGTGCGTCCGGCAACCGGTTGGACTCTGCGGCCTGATCACACCGTGGAATTTCCCGATGGCCATTCCTTCGTGGAAACTCATTCCTGCTCTTATCTGTGGCAACACCGTCGTCTTAAAACCCGCAGAAGATACTCCGCTCTCTACTTACAATCTGGTGAAAGCTTGCGAAGAAGCCGGCGTTCCGCCGGGTGTCGTGAATCTCGTAACAGGATACGGCGAGCCGGCTGGCGCGGCGATGACAAACCACCCTGCCTTACGACTCATCTCGTTCACGGGATCGACGGAGACGGGGCGACTCGTGGCATCGGCCTGTGCCGAACGCAATGCGATCTGTTCATTGGAAATGGGTGGCAAGAACGCCATCATCATAATGGACGACGCCGATATCGATCTGGCGATCGAGGGAGCGGTTTGGGGCGCGTTTGGAACGTCAGGCCAACGCTGCACCGCGTCGTCACGGCTGATCGTCCACAAGAAGGTTTACAAGAAGTTTTCGCAGAAGCTGGTGGAACGCGTCGAAGGGCTCAGAATCGGCAATGGCGCGGACCCGAAGACTGATGTGGGACCGGTAATCAATGCCGCCGCGGTCGAGAAGATCATGGGTTACATCGACATCGGCCAGAACGAAGATGGCGCTACACTGGCATGCGGTGGCAAACGACTCACCCGTGGTGATTACGCCAACGGCTATTTCATCGAGCCAACTGTGTTCACCGACGTCGCTCCCGACATGCGTATTGCGCAGGAAGAGATTTTTGGACCGGTCACCGCAGTGATTCCCGCCAACTCGCTGAATGACGCGGTCAAGATTGCCAATGGAGTGCGCTACGGCTTGTCGGCGGCAATCTACACCCGCGACGTTAATCGAGCGTTCCACGCAATGAATGAACTTTACACCGGCATCTGCTACATCAATGCATCGACGATAGGAGCCGAAGTCCACCTGCCATTTGGCGGCACGAAAGCCACAGGCAATGGTCATCGCGAAGCTGGAACACAGGTACTTGATATTTTCTCCGAGTGGAAGTCCATTTACGTTGATTACAGCGGAAAGCTTCAAAGAGCTCAGATTGACGAAGTGAGGCTGTAAGAAACACAATCCACGTTCTAATTCTCTAAAATCGAGCCATGATTGGAGTAACAACCAAGTGATTGTCGGTCTGCCGAAAGAGATCAAAGACAACGAGTACAGGGTAGGCTTAACACCCGCGGGCGTCCGTGCCCTGAGTGACGCCGGCCACCAGGTTCTAGTGGAACGAACCGCTGGCGAAGGCTCGGGGTTTGAGGATGGCCTTTATCAAAAAGCGGGCGGCCAGATTCTTGACACCGCCGATGAGGTCTGGGGCACGGGCGAGATGATTGTGAAAGTAAAAGAGCCGATTAAGCCTGAATACCCAAGAATGCGGGAGGGCCAGTTGCTCTTTACTTATCTTCATCTGGCTCCAGACAAAGAACTAACGGCAGAGCTTCTCAAACGAAAAGTAACCGGCATTGCTTACGAAACCATTACCGATCGCCGTGGCGGCCTGCCACTGCTGACGCCTATGTCTGAGGTTGCCGGCCGGATGGCCATTCAGGTTGGGGCCCACTATCTCGAGAAGATGAGTGGCGGACGCGGCATTCTGCTGGGAGGTGTACCAGGTGTGCCGGCGGCGCGGGTAGTGATCCTTGGCGGCGGCGTGGTCGGAACCAACGCTGCAAAGATTGCCGTGGGTATGGGCGCGCATGTAACCATAATCGACAACAACCTGGACCGCTTGCGCGAACTTGACGACATCTTCCTCTCAAAGATCTCAACGCTGGCTTCCAGTGCTTACATGATTCATGACGCCGTCTCGCAGGCGGATCTGATCGTGGGCGCGGTATTGGTGCCTGGGGCTTCCGCTCCCAGGCTAGTCACCCGAAGCATGCTCAAAGATGTTCCCAACGGCGCCGTGATCGTGGACGTGGCGGTGGATCAGGGTGGCTGCATCGAAACAACGCATCCTACAACGCACTCTGATCCTACTTACTACGTCGAAGGCGTGTTGCATTACTGCGTGGCAAACATGCCAGGCGCAGTGCCGCGCACTTCCACCTTCGCGCTCACCAATGCGACTCTGCCTTATGCGCTCCGGCTCGCCAACAGGGGATTCTTTGAGGCAATTGCGATCGACGAGGGATTGAAGGCGGGAGTGAACACTTATGCCGGTCAATGTACTTATGAAGCCGTGGCCACTTCACAAGGGTTGAAATACACGCCACTCGATGAATTGATCGGGACCAGCAGCGCGAAGACAGCCTGAAAGAGTTACCAAATAGAGAAACGCGGCGGTCAGAATTATCTGGCCGCCGCGTTTCTGTTTTGAGTGGAAGGCCAGGTTCCGTGTGCCTTCTCCGAAAGTAGGTAGCGAAGAATCAATCCTCTTATTCACACCTTGCTTAGCTAGGTGTTAACAAGTCGCACGCCAGAGACGCTTACGGTCTTGTAGTTGAAGATGTCACCTAGCTGAAGCAAGGTGTGAATGAGATCCGAACCTGCCAAGCGTCTAGCAGGAATCATGCACGAGGGCGGAAGCAAGGCGCCCTACTTCCTTGCCAGCAGCAGCTCAGCCACGCATTCCGTCAGGTCCTCAGCGGATACAGGCTTTGAAAACAACGCGTCTGCGTATCCTTCTTCCTGGCTGCCTTCCTTTCGCTCCATTCCGCTCAGAAGAATGATCGGGATGTGAGAAAGTTGAGGACTGTTGCGTAGGAACCTGCCCAGCTCGTGACCGCTGAGATTGGGCATCATGGCGTCTGTTATCACGATGTCTACTGATGAGGTCAGCGCTAATTTCATAGCCTCGAGTCCGTCCGCCGCCGAGAGCACCTCGTAACCTGCCCGCTGCAGCGTGACTTCAACAAAGCGCCTTAGCGCATTGTCATCCTCGACCAACAAAACCCGGGCACGATCATGCACGGCGCCTGGCGTCGCCACGTCGAGTGACTCTGCGATCTCGTTCTCATTAAACTCTGCGATCTTTTTCTGGGTTGCCATTTAAGAAGTACTTCTGAAAGCCAGTGAGGGAAGCTTGCCGGGCGTCAGCCCTCAATGGGCTGTAACAGCAGATTAGGTGTTGCCGGACGGCCTGTCAACGTCTCTCACCCTTAAACGTTGTAGGGGCGGCACTCCGTGGCCGCCCGATGCGTGCGCAACCTTCGGCGCTTTCAGACGAACTCTCTTCGTTTCGGGGTAACCCTTGTCTTTGCCAGGTTGGGGTGCCCACGGAGGGACACCCCTACAATCTCTCAGCGCCGCCAGTACCCGCCTAATCTATGAACTGCCGGTGCCAAAGTTCCAGGTTGAGCAGTTGAAAGACCTGTAGATTGTAGTCTTCGCGTCCTGAGAGATTTGCGTTCACGATCCGCTGCACTTCGGCCGGTCGGAAGAGTCCGCGGCGATTTACAGTCTCTTCAGACAACAGGTCTTCAACCAACGGCCTCAGCGCGCCGCGCAGCCAGGAGCGGATAGGCGCACTGAAACCAGCCTTCTTACGCCACACCACTTCGTGAGGCAACAGCTTCTCGAGTGCTCGCTTCAGTGCGTATTTTCGTTTGAAGCCATGGAGCTTTAGGCCTGGCGGCATACGAGCGGCGAGTTGAATCATCTCCCGATTCAGAAAGGGTACCCGTACCTCGAGATTGGCGGCCATTGAAGTTTTGTCGGTCGTGATCAGGTTCAAGCAAGGCAGGAACGTTTTTAGATCAACGTAGAGCAGCCGGTTTAACGGGGCCGCACCTTGCACCCGTGCGAAGTAGCGACGATGCGCGGCATAGGCATCCAGTTCCTGAGTTGCCGCTCGTAGATCATCTGTGTAGAGATGGCGCTTCGCCAGGTCAGTGAAATAGGTGCCATAACCCAGATAGCGATCCTCGAAATCCAGAGCGGCGCTGCGGGCAAATTTCTTGGCGTTGCGCAAGGGGGCGGTAAGTCTTCCCGGCAAGCCCCCCGGGAGCGCTCGCTCGAGAGTCTTCATTAGTGGCCGCCGCAGGAGTTGTGGCACCGGATCAAATGCGCCGGCAATCTTCATGGCGAGTTGGCGCGGATAGCCGGCGAAGACCTCGTCACCTCCCATTCCAGACAGCATGACCGTTAACGTCTCTCGGGCGGCCTGGGAAACGAGGTAGCTGGGAATGGCCATGTCTATGGCCGGCTCATCCATGTGATAGACGAGTTTCGGAAGCAGCTCCGCGACCGCGGGCTTGAGCATGATCTCATGATAGTCGGTGTCCAGATGCCGGTTGACCTGACGCGCCCAGCTGACATCGTCCGGAATGATGTCGTAGCGCAAGTCCTCGCTCTCGATGCCGACGGTGTAAGTTGCGATGCGCCGTCCGTTGCTGTGATTTTTCATCATCGCAACGATCGAGGAGGAGTCGATCCCGCCGGACAGAAATGATCCGAGTGGCACATCAGCCACCATTTCCATTTGCACCACTCGATCGAGCGTTTCCAACACCTGTGCCTGCCACCAGGGTTCGCTCCGG
>Ga0193717_1001759_pt1 | contig 13030 bp, 14 predicted proteins | sample U2c2metaG_FD_145900 | JGI IMG/M metagenome (GOLD analysis project Ga0193717, IMG submission 145900) | Soil microbial communities from a riparian zone of the East river system, Colorado, United States - U2c2 | ecosystem: Environmental > Terrestrial > Soil > Riparian zone | place: USA: East River...
CATATTTTAATTGCTCAGGGTAACGTTTAGGATCGGCAGCGGCAGCAAATGCTTCCTGCGCTAATATGGCCGATGAAGTATGATGCCCATGCCCGCCCTCGCCTGTTGTAGGGAAACGGCATATCATTACATCGGGTCTGAATTTGCGGATCACCCAAACCATATCGCCCAATACTTTTTCCCTGTCCCATATTTTCAGGGTTTCTTCGGGCCCTTTTGAAAAACCAAAATCATTGGCCCGGGTAAAAAACTGCTCGGCGCCATCAATCTTTCGTGCAGCTAATAACTCTTGCGTGCGTATTAACCCTAAAAGTTCACTCTGCTCATTACCAATTAAATTCTGGCCGCCATCCCCACGGGTAACAGAAAGATAACCTGTACGGTAATGCTTTTCCTGTGCCAGGTAAGCCAGTAACCGGGTGTTTTCATCATCAGGATGCGCCGCAATATACAATACACTGCCCAGTGTGTTCAGTTTTTTAAAATTCTGCTGTATACTGCCCAGATCGGTTGGTGGTGAGGTTTGTGCTGCTGCAAATGAGGAGAGGTATAAAAATACTGTAATGAGGTTGATCCGCTTCATGGTAACAAATATATTGAAAGATACATATTAACGGATTTATGTATCAATAATATAACAGTATGTGAACTGCCGAATTATGAAAACCATAACAGTTTAAACATATAATTAAAGAATTCAAAAAATATCGAGCTTATAAAAACAATTCTGTCATTCAATAGTAATGATTAATCAAACGATTGGGTTTTTGCCCCTGACCACTAGGCGTTAATCAATCGTTTGATTAGTTTTGTGCCGTTAAAAAAATGGACAAAGATAAAATAGATAAAAAAGACCATATCCTGGATGTTGCCGAGCGCATATTTGCAGAAATGGGTTATGACGGTGCCTCAACCCGTATGATCTCGGGCGAGGCTGCAGTTAATATGGCCATGCTAAATTACTATTTCGGTTCAAAAGAAGGCTTGTTCCTGGCAGTTATTGAGCGCAAGATCACCTCGTTTCAAAACATATTACAAAGCCTGGGCAGTGCTGAAAATACCAGCTCCTGGGAAAAAATAGAAGCGTATATTGAAATATATGGTGAGCGGGTAGTAAATAATAACTGTTTTCAGAAATTATTATACCAGGAGTTAACCATGAACCGCCGCACAGAACTTGCAGAAAATATCCGTAACATCCTGATGAAAAGTGTATCGGAACTATTCAGGATATTACAGGAAGGAATAGATAATGGTGAGTTTCATAAAGATACCGATACGCAAATGGTAGTAGCTACGCTCTATGGCACCAAAAACTTTATTCTTAACACACCGCTCATGTCGTCAACCATGTTGGGATACGATATTACGGACGATAATATATTGGAGGGAAAATTTAAACCCCGTATAAAAAAATATTTAAAAAGCCTCTTAAAAGCATATTTAGTTAATGAAAATGACAACTCAAAATAAAAAACCAAATCACCTTACACTGTTAAGAGCAGTGCACCACATCTGCCTTTATGCTTTTACGTTTGTAATAGCAGGTGTGCTATTTGCCGAAAGCGCGAATGCGCAGGACAGAACCATTACCTTAGATGAAGCGATAAAACTGGGCCTTGATAACAGCAAGACTTTAAAACTTTCGCAATCAAAAGTTGAGCAGGCTGTTTCTGAGTATAACCAGGCCAAAGACGAAGCCTTGCCAACCGGCAAGATAAGCTATGGCTACAATCACGCTGAAATTCCCGCTAACAAACTGGCAATAGGCTCCGAAAGCTTTAATCTACCCAACAGGGCCGATGCATATCTGGGGATACTTACCTTGAACCAGACTATTTTTGGTGGTAATAAATTAAAGTACGCCCGCCAATCAACTGATTTGTTAACCCAGGTTGCCCGTTTAGATGTTACTAATGATAAGGACCAGATCACTTATGATATTATCAGTTCCTATTACAGCCTGTACAAGGTATTGCAAAGCAAAAAGGTAGTTGCTCAAAACTTAACCACCATTGACGCGCAAATAAAGCAGGCACAAAGGTTTTTTGACCAGGGACTTGTAACTAAAAATGATGTGCTGCGTTTCCAGCTGCAAAGATCAAATATCGAACTTAACGGTATCGATCTGGAAACCAACCGCCGCATTATTAACTACAACCTTAATGTTTTATTAGGCTTACCCGAAGGTACCCAGCTAAACATTGCGCAAATAACCGAAGCCGACAGGCAGGTTGCCCCACTGGCCAATTATCTTGATACCGCTATGATCAGCAGGCCCGAATTACAGCAATTTGATTTGCGTACCAAAGTGGCTGAAACCAATGTAAAAACCATCAAGGCCAATACATTGCCAACGCTTGGAGCATCAGCTGCCGGATATTATGTTGACGTGAACTCAAACCCGATACCTAAAAGTGGCCAGTTCATTACGCCGCTATCAGTAGGTTTAACCCTGTCATGGAACTTTGGCTCATTATGGACCAATAAAAACAAGGTTACTGAAGCTAAAATACAACGTGAACAGACGGTTATTAATAAAAGCATCTCTGTTGACCGTATAAAGGACGAAGTGAACCAAAACTTTCAGAACTACACCATGGCTTTAGATAAGATAAAGCTTTTACAAACATCCATTGAGCAAGCCGGCGAGAACAATAAAATACTCGAATCGAAATATAAAAGCAATATAGCATCAGCCACAGACCGGGCCGATGCCGAAACATTGCTTTATCAGGCACAGATCAATCTGGAACTGGCCAAAGCCGATGCAGGACTTGCTTACTATACCCTATTAAAATCAACTGGAAAAATCAACAAATAATAATACTAAACCAATCAATAAAATGGCAAAGGAACAAGAAACACAGGATAAAAAGAAACCGAATAAAGTAATTCCAATCATATTGGGAGTGCTGCTTATTGGCGGTATTATTTTCGGGATAAAAGAGTATATATATTACGGCAAACACATCGATACCGATGACGCGCAGATAGACGGCGATATAAGCCCGGTTGTTACCCGCGTTGGCGGCTACGTTGATTCGATTTACTTTGAAGAGAACACACATGTAAAAGCAGGCCAGGCTTTGGTTAAAATTGATGACCGCGACTATAAAGTTAGGTTGGAGCAGGCACAGGCCGCGCAAGTAGGTGCAAGCGCTGGTATAAATGTTAATCAATCAGAAATTTATGCCAATCAAGCAAGTTCATCAAGTGCCAGAGCACAGGTTGCATCAAATGCCGCCCGTTTAGATAAGGTTAAAAAGGACTATGCACGTTATGCCGACCTGGTAAAAGATGGTTCTGTAACACAGCAGCAATTTGACCAGGCTAAAGCCGATCTTGATGTGGCACAGGCTAATCTGAGGGCATCACAAGACCAGTACAAAGCAGCGCAGCAACAAATTGGTACTACACGCAGCCAATTAAGGGTTACCAACACGGGTGTATCACAAAAGCAGGTTGATATTGATTTTGCAAAACTGCAGTTAAGCTACACTACCATTAAAGCGCCTTCAGCAGGTTTAGCCTCTAAAAAGAGTGTTCAGTTAGGTCAGTTGGTACAGGCCGGACAAACATTGTTTTCAATTATTAACGACAATAGTTTGTACATAACCGCTAACTTTAAGGAAACACAGCTTGACGAGATGAAAAGCGGTCAAAAGGTAGACATTGAGGTTGATGCTTATCCTGATCTGAAACTGGAAGGCCAGGTCTATAATTTTTCGCCTGTTAAAATAAAAATAAACGCCAGTAAAGAGGTGATAGATAGGTTACGTCCCGGAATGAGCGTAAAAGTTTCTGTAATTAAAGGATAAATAATATGGCTGAAACAGGCTTTAAAAAATGGATCATCACCATTACGGTTATCATAGCCTCCCTACTGGAGCTTATTGATACCACAATCGTGAACGTATCGCTGCCCGATATACAGGGTAATCTTGGTGCTACGCTGGAAGATATTGCCTGGGTAGTTACCGGTTATGCTGTAGCAAACGTTATTGTACTTCCCATGTCGGGTTGGCTGGGAAGCCGTTTCGGGCGTAAAAACTATTTTATAACATCCATAATTGTTTTTACCATCGCTTCATTTTTATGCGGTAATGCAACCAATCTTAATGAGCTGGTATTATTCAGGATTTTGCAAGGTTTAGCAGGCGGTGGCTTAATTTCAACCTCGCAGGCTATATTGATCGAGACCTGGCCACGTGAACAAATAGGTACCGCTACAGCATTGTTTGGTTTAGGCGCTGTAGTTGGGCCTACTGTTGGACCTACTATTGGAGGTTATATTACCGATCACTCTTCATGGAGATGGATATTTTATGTCAACATTCCGGTTGGCGCACTGGCGGCATTTTTTGCCTACACCTTTGTGCGCGAAACCCCCAAGGATGAGAAGGGTAAACCTGTTGACTGGTGGGGCATTGCTTTGCTGGCAGTTGCAGTAGGTAGCTTACAAACCATACTGGAAAAAGGTGAATCGGAAGATTGGTTTGCCACACCATATATAACTGTGCTTACCATTTCGGCCATATTAGGACTGATCCTTTTTATATGGCGCGAAATGAGTATAAATTACCCGATTGTGAACTTTGCTATATTAAGACACAGGAGCTTTGCAGTGGGGATGTTCACCTCCTTCATACTTGGTTTCGGGTTATACGGATCAGTGTTTGTGTTCCCCATATTCTGCCAGAACCTGCTTGGCTTTACCGCGCAGCAAACCGGCGAAATCTTATTTCCAGGTGGGTTGTGTACCATTATTATGATGCCGTTCATAGGCAAAATGCTTAATAAAGGTATCCCGGCCCAGTTTATGGCAACCGGCGGCATGTTCCTGTTCTTTGTGTTCACCACCATGCTTAGTAACTCCACACTGGCCATGGGTACAGGCAATTTCTTTATACCATTGGCGATACGCGGTGTAGGAATGGCCCTATTATTTGTGCCATTAACCACCCTGGCCATTGCCGATTTAAAGGGACCCGAAATTGGGCAGGGAACGGGCTTAAACAACATGATGCGCCAGTTAGGCGGTTCATTTGGTATAGCTAGCCTTACAACTATTATCCATGTTAGGCAGGGGGTGCACCGGAGTAATCTTTTAACAAATATTACATCTACCAATCCGGCATTTACTGACCGGTTTAATGCATACCTGCATGGCTTTATGGCTAAGGGTCACTCCCTGATTGATGCTACACGTATGGCTTATGGAGCTATAGAAGGCGCCCTTACCAAACAGGTCCTGCTATTAACTTATGACGATGCCTACTGGATCTCTGGTTTGGTTATGTTATTCTCCATACCATTATTATACTTGCAACCTTTCAAAAAGGCAGTTAAAATGCCGGTTGACGCTCACTAAAATGATAAAAGCCGTTCCACTATTACCTGGAACGGCTTTCCCCAAAAAAAATTAACAATTAAAATTTAAGTAATCGCCCCAAAGACAAAGTTGCTTCCAAAAAAGATTTTGCCGAGTCAGGGGTGTTTAATCTTAGGTATAAATTTAGAAGTTTTTAATTAACAAACACAAATTAATTCGGTAATAAACTACAATTTGTGAAAAAGACATGAAATTTGTGAATTACATGTCTTTTTTTTACAAAATATGGTAATATTTTAAAAAACTATCTTTCCGGTAGATGTTATCAGGGATGCAATGCGCACTGCATCAAAAATACGCTCTTCTGTAGTTGATAATTTTATTAATGAATCTTCATGAGCGTTAACGCACATCTCACAGCCGTTAACGGCAGAGATAGCCAGGCTCATCAATTCAAAAAACTCCTTGCCCGTTACAGGCTTCATCATCAGCTGCATACGGATGCGGGCAGGGATCTGGGTATATTTTTCTTTTTGGGTAAAATGCCTGAACCGGTAAAACACGTTGTTTGACGCCAGTAAAGAAGCGCAGCCAACGGCTTCGGCTATCTCGGCAGCGTCGGCGCCCTGCTGTTCTGCATGGGTCGTAAAATAGGTAGTAAGGGGTTTGTTATTGTTATTTACAGCGGTACTTAAACCCAATAAAGCACACTCTTTAGCTGTTAAATGGGCTGATGTAAGTGTACTTGTAAAGTTCAGTTTTAAATCGCGCAGGTAACGTGATTCGCCTTTTTCAAGCAGGGTAAGGGCTTCTGTTCTGTAATCTTTATCTAATCCAATACTTTGCAATAGTTCCTGGATCACTTCGGTACTTTCGTTCATGGTAAATTGTTTTTAAAGCTTAAAGCCAAAGGCTGAAAGCTAAAAGCAGACATTTTGATTATTAATTGATCGTATATGAACGCTTAGCTTTCGGCTTTACGCTTTCAGCCTTTAGCTTATAAAATAGTTTATAAAAAATCCCCGCACATCATTAAAATGTACGGGGAATATGGAGATTAACAGGGGTATTAAACGGTAAGAGTCTCCTGACCTTTTTCCCAGTTACATGGGCAAAGTTCGTCGGTTTGTAAGCCATCAAGTACACGTAAAACTTCTTTAACGTTACGGCCAACGCTTAAATCATTAACCGATACCCAACGGATGATACCGGTAGGATCAATAATGAAAGTGGCGCGATAAGCAATTTTTTCGGTTGGTTCCAATATACCAAGATCCTCAGCCAATGATTTTGAAGTATCGGCAAGCATCGGGAATTTAAGATCGCGCAGATCATCATGATCGCGTCTCCAGGCAGCATGAACAAATTCAGAATCAGTTGAAGCACCAATTAAACGGGTTTCGCGGTCACGGAACTCACCGTAGTTTTTGTTAAACTCAGCAATTTCAGTTGGGCAAACAAAAGTAAAATCCTTTGGCCACCAGAACATTACTGTCCAAACGTTATCATCGTTTACCAGGTAGTCAGAAGTTAGTGTTTCAAACTCTTTGCCTTTTTCAAGACTTGTTACGGCAATTTTAGAAAATTGAGGAAATTTTTGTCCTATTGTTAACATATTTGCTATTTCTTTATTATTTGTGCAAATATATGCTTTTTTAAAGCTGTCGCCGAATACTAATAATCTATATGATATAGATTTTATTTATACATGATCTAAATTATATAATTTATAACTATTTATATAAATACACTCATAAAATCATTATCCAGCATCAAAAAGCGGCGTATTAGATACGCCGCTTTTAAAGAACTTAAATGCCGGATCACAGTATAAACTTGGTGCTCAGGAAATTGGAATCATTATTATTCACAATTTCATTGAGGATCTGTTTATTGGTATCGTTCATTTTAGTGGCTACCAAGGAGCGTATAGAGAAAGCCCTTAACGCGTCAAATACCGAAAGCGTACCCTCGGCGCTGTCCTTACGCCCGGTAAACGGAAATACATCGGGCCCGCGCTGGCACTGGCTGTTGATATTTACCCGGCTTACCAGGTTTACAAAAGGATCAATTAATGACGACACCTCTTTGGCATCGTTACTGAATATACTCACCTGCATACCATGCGGCGAATCTATCTGATAATCAATCGGTTCTTCTATCGATTCAAAAGGAATTACCGGGATCACCGGACCAAACTGCTCCTCGCGGTATAGCTTCATTTTTTCGTTTACCGGGTAAACAATAGCCGGGTAAAAAAATGAGGCAACAGTTTCGCCGCCGTTTTCATTCATAATTTTTGCGCCGTGGGCAATGGCATCATTAACGATGTCTGTTAAATAGTCGGTCTTGTTTGCTTCGGGCAGTGGAGTAAGTTTTACATCTTTATCCCAGGGCAAACCAAATTTAAGCTTTGATACTTCCTCACTTAACAGTTTCAAAAACTCATCGGCAACATCCTTGTGTACAAAGATCACTTTTATGGCAGTACAACGCTGTCCGTTAAATGATAATGCGCCTAAAACACATTCGGTTACAGCCAAATGCAGGTCGGCATTTTTGGTAACAATGGCTGCATTTTTAGCATCCAGACTAAGCACCGCCCTTAAACGGTTTATCTTAGGATGGCGTTTTTTCAGGTCATTGGCCACCTTGCTTGAGCCAATAAAGGCCAGCACGTTGATCTTGCCTGTTTGCATTAAACCCGGGGTAACTACTGCACCGCGGCCATAAACCGTATTGACCACTCCTTTCGGAAACGATTCCTGGAAAGCCTTTAACAATGGGTAATGCAATAGCGTACCATGCTTAGGTGGTTTAAACAAAATGGTATTACCCATAATAAGGGCAGGGATCAGGGTGGTAAAAGTTTCGTTAAGGGGATAGTTAAATGGCCCCATACACAATACTACGCCCAGGGGCGAGCGGCGAATCTGGGCTATTAGTCCCTCGGCCATTTCAAACCGCGACGACTTTCGGTCAAGCGCCTTCAAAGCATCAATAGTCGCATTGATATATTCAATGGTACGGTCAAATTCCTTTGCCGAATCGCCGTATGATTTGCCAATTTCCCACATCAGCAGCTTTACCACAAGGGTACGCTGTTCAATCATTTTGTAAATAAAGCGCTCCATGCATTTGATCCGGCCATCAATGCTCATGGTGGGCCATTCACCGCGGCCATTATCATATGCAGCTATGGCCGCCTCAAGGGCGTCATTAGCTTCCTGTTCGGTACAAATGGGATAGGTGCCTATTAGCTTGCGTTCATATCCATCGGGTGTAGGGAAACAAACAGGCGAGTAAACTTCGCTCACCGGCCCGATCCATTGTTTCATTTCGCCGTTGCAAAGGTATTCCCGCTGGTGCACTTCTTCTATTTGGAATTCGGCTGGTATCTCGCTTTCTTCCACAAATATCGAACTGATCTGGTCTTGAAAACTCATATTTTACTGGTATTTGATTTCTATAAAGATAAAAAAAGCCCGCTTTTATTAGCAAGCTTTTTGTTAGAAATACACTTTGATTACCAATTTTTCAATTTATGCCGATTCTTTATACAGCACCATGCCGGCATGATAAAAAACTCCATCCCTAAAATCGCCGTCGGCTGTAAAACCGGTATCGTCCAGATATTCTACATGCTTACCCCTGATGGTATAAAACCCGGTGTACGCGCTTTTTTTATTACCACGGGCCTCATCATAACGGCCGTTTGGTAAAAACTCATGGCGTATGTAACCATCCTTTGTTACCCAAACGCCTATATGCTGATCTTTCTCCATGTTATATTAAAATGCTGTTGATGTCGTTGTTAATGCCTTCCGGGTTTCCAAATCGTTTTGAACCGCTGTAATTTTTCTATCGGCCAGATCATAAGCATCTGCACCTAAGAACAAATTAAGGAGAGCATCTGGCTCGTTGGTTATCCTGATCATGGCCGCGGCCGTTTTTTTCGGATCACCAGCCTGCTCGCCATCTAATCCGTTTTGATGCACAAGAGTACGATTTATAGATTCTTAATTATTCTCAAGATCATACTCAAAATCAGTTGAGCAGGTAAGATCCTGCCATTCGCGAATCTCATCGTGCAAAGCATCCAGCTTGGTTAAAGCCCTGTTATAAGCATCGCCACCCAATAATAAATACAATGGCGGATTTGCTTCTCCGGCGATTTTTATAATAGAAGTGGCTGCTTTTTCCGGATCGCCGGCCTGCTCGCCATCCATTTTCAGGTATCTGCCATGTGAAGCCCTTACATCTTCATAATCGGCTATGGGATTATTAGTGATAGTCAGGGAATCAGGTGTAAGGAAACTGGTTCTGAACGCGCCCGGAGCAACTACAGTAACCTTAATACCCAATGATTTTACATCAGCGGCAAGCACTTCTGATAAACCAATTACAGCGTACTTGGCAGCGCCGTAAATAGCCCAGCCAGTACCTGGCGCAATACCTGCTATTGATGATATATTGATGATATGTCCCGAACGCTGTTTACGCAAATAAGGCATTACATATCTGATTACGTTAAGGGTTGCAAATACATTTACATCAAAAGCCTGGCGGGTCTCTTTATCCGTAAGCTCTTCAATGGCACCGCCAATACCGTAACCGGCATTATTGATAACTACATCTATCCTACCGAATGTTTCATTAGTATGTTGCAGGGCGAGTGATACGCTGCTCTCATTTACAAGATCGACCTGAAGGGGTAAAAAATTATTGCTTTGGGTGTTAACTGCTTCAATTAACTCCTGTTGATTTCTGGAGGTGGCGGCAACAAGCTGACCAGCATCCAGTAATTGTTTAACTAAACTGAGCCCAAATCCTTTTGAGGCTCCGGTTATAAACCATACTTTTTTGTTGTTGTCCATAATTTGTTCTGTTTGATAGAACAAATTTACGGCAGGGACGGAGGTAATGCATTACGCTAATCAAACCAATGGTTACAAAATTCAAACATTTATGAATTTATAAAGAATACTTGATTGAAAAGCCCTGTTAGGTTTATAACAACCATTCCGATTTGCACCCGCCAAATAAAATCAGCATTTAAACATTCCTGAAAGAGGATGGCGTTTGCTGGGTTTGTTTCTTAAAAAAGTTATTGAAATGGGTAGGCTCTTCAAAGCCAAGGCAATAGCCTATTTCGGATACGTTCCAGTCGGTATGCCTTAGTAATGATTTGGCTTCGCTTAGCAGGCGTTCTGCAATATGGTCGGTGGTGGTTTTGCCGGTGGTTTCCCTGATGGCCCTGTTCAGGTGATTTACGTGTACCGAAAGGCGCTGGGCAAAGTCATTGGCCGACCGCAGCGCGAAGCGCTGTGCCGGGGTTTCTATCGGGAATTGGCGCTCCAGCAGTTCGGTAAAAACAGATGTTATTCTTGATTTGGCGTCGGCATGTTTATATACGTTTTCTGATGGTTGGGTTTTAAGCGCGTAATAGGCCATTTCAGTAACATAATTCCTAATCAGATCATACTTAAAATCATACTCAGAATTGATCTCATCGATCATTTTCAGGAACAAACCGCTCACGTACTCATTCTGTTCGCTATTTAACGCGTAAACCGGTTTTGCACCAAGGGCAAACATCGGCAGTTCGCTTAAACCGCCCCTGAACCTTTCTGTAAAAAAAGCCTCGGTAAATATGCAGAAGAACCCGGTTCTGTCATCAGACATGCGCTCAAAAGTGTACGGCACATGCGGACTAAAAAACATCAGCGAAGTACCTGATAATGTGATGCTTTTATCGGCATAATGTATAATATTATCACCATGCAACAGGCTGATCTTGTAAAAACTCCTGCGGCTGTAAGTAACCGGTTTTGCATTAGGGCCAATACAATCCTCAATCCTGAAAACGTTAAAATGACCAATGTTTTGCTGCAGGTTATCGGGCAGCCAGTCAAATTTATTTTTGTAAAATTCCTCGAGTGTTTCTGTCTCCATACTCAAAGTTACAAAATTCAAACTTTACTATCAAAATAAACGGGGTGCTAAAGTGCATTTTTTGTGCAATAGGTGGCGATAAGGTGACATTTTATGCGCATCTCCACCCTGTTTTTGGCTTATTTAACTATTTATAAATAACAAAAAATCACATTATTCAGCGCTTTTTGATCATTATTAACCTGTTATAAACCATTTTGAGCTAAAAATAATTGTTTTTATTTTTTGGGCGGGGACTCCCCGTTTTTAAAGAAACAGCAGGCAGACGTTTGGTATGTTCCTGGTTGATTTGCTTCCTTCCTCGCGATAAAAAGAAAAATTAAAAATATGTCGCAGCGCAGCAATCTCACCATGCAGGTTGCACAAGCAAAGTTCGTTATTTGTCCTATGAGATTGCCACGCTGCGCTGAAATGACAACCTATTGGTGGGATGCGAAACAAGTTTATTATGACTTCAATTTTTCCAAGCTTGTCATCTGAGTAATCAATATTTGCGTACAAACAATCGCATTGAAAATGACTTTTTTTTCAATACTGATAGTCAGCAAGTTACAGACTTGTCATTGGCAGACTGCCTGCCTGCAAGCAGGGAACGAAGGATCTATAGGCCATTTGCATGTCGATGAACAGATGCTTCACTCTATTCAGCATGACAAGTTCATGAGATAAGAAAAGAAATCCTATAATCCTTTAATCAGGAAAATCAAGGTGCAGAAAAAAAGGGCCATGCGGAAGGAGATTGCTTTGTCCCTTGCAATGACGCGTAGGGAGAGCGGCAACAAATTTATCTATCTTTCTTCCAGGTCAGCGGCGGCGGCTTCATCTAAAAACCAAACGGTTTCGCCTGTAATTGAATCTATCAGCTGGGCTGGGTATTCTTCAATATCCTCAGCATCTTCCAGTACATGGTGTACAGCTATTGCTTTACCTTCACCATAAACCAAAAACGCTATATGACGGCCATCATTTATCAATGGGGCATTCAATGTAATGCGCCATACCTGCTGATCTTCCAGCCAAACTTCTTTTACGCCAGGCGTGGTATCATGCAGTACCGGTGTATGCGGAAACAATGATGCTGTATGTGAATTATCGCCCAGGCCAAGCAGTACCAGGTCAAAGCTCAGTTCACCCTCATCAAAAAAGGTAGAGATCATTTCCCAATATCTGGCAGCGGCTTCCGCGGGCTCAAATGTGGTATCAACAGGAAAAACGTTGGCCGGGCTTATCAGCAACGGATCAAACAATGCCTTTTTAGCCATCAGGTAATTACTGTCTTTATGGTCCTGGGGCACATTGCGCTCATCACCAAAAAAGAAGTACACTTTTTCCCAATCTACGTGATCGGCATAAGAGGTTGATGCCAGCAGTTCATATAGTTTTTTAGGCGAACTACCACCTGATAAGGCTACGGTAAACTTGTTCTTTGCAGCTATCGACTCTGTGGCTATTTTAACAAAATAATCTGCCAATGCGGTAAGCACCTGATCGGCAGCGTTAAATATATTTATATTCATAGATCAATTTGAAAATTTGGTGCTTGGAGAATTTGAAGATGTACCTGTTTTATTTTCAAACTGGCACATCTTCAAATTTTCAAATTATTACTATTTTTTATTGTTTACCGGCAATGTGAACCATGTAAATCCATCGCGGGCAATTAATGCCTCGGCGGATTCAGGTCCCCATGAGTCGGCAGAATAGTTAGGAAAATTCAGGCTCTTTTTATTCTGCCATGTG
>Ga0193717_1001760_pt1 | contig 13028 bp, 13 predicted proteins | sample U2c2metaG_FD_145900 | JGI IMG/M metagenome (GOLD analysis project Ga0193717, IMG submission 145900) | Soil microbial communities from a riparian zone of the East river system, Colorado, United States - U2c2 | ecosystem: Environmental > Terrestrial > Soil > Riparian zone | place: USA: East River...
TACCGTAATGGGTACCGTTCGCGACCTGACGGATCACCCAACCCTTGTTGATCTGCTGCCCTCCATTGCCGGCAGACTACTGTTTAATGGTGTACCAACCGGAGTTGAAGTTTGTGCCAGTATGGTGCACGGCGGCCCTTATCCGGCCAGCACCGATAGTCGTTTTACCGCCGTTGGTGTTAATGCCGTAAAACGTTGGGTACGCCCTGTATGCTACCAGAACTGGCCAGATAATCTGTTGCCATTGGCCTTGCAAAATACTAACCCGTTGAACATTTGGCGATTGGTTGATAATGAGTGGAAGAGGTAGCCCCCCCAACTAAAACGAATAAAAACGCGTCATTGAAGCAATCTCTACGCAGGCAGGTCAGTTATGCAAGTTCATCACATAGCTATTTGCGCTGTGTAGCAAGGTTGCTTCATTCCGCAATGACGCGATGATACGTTGCTTTAAGCCATTTCCTTCATAAAGATTTCCTGAACAACATTGATCTCTTTGGTATAAATGGTTTTTTTGCGCATGGCAAAGTACAGGGTGTTCTCCACTTTTTGTTTACCCTCCCATATCAACTTTACATCACCACTTTCAAGCTCCTTTTTACATAAAAAATCAGGAATCACGGCCAGGCCTACACCACTGCTTAAACACCGTACAATAGAGTTTAAGTTGGGGACAATAAAGTTGGGTTTGAAACTTGGCCTCCTGTTAAAATTAACATACCAAAACCTTAGCCAATGTTCCATATCACCAGTCGTACCGTACCACTTCTGGCCGGTGAGCCATTGTTGTAACCCAGGCATGTCATTTTGCACAAGCAACTTTTCAAAGAGTGTGGTATCGGTATTTTTACCAGCCACCAATGCGATTGTCTCTTTGGAGAACGGCGTGTATTCTATGCTTTTATTATTGCCTTTCTGTGGGGTAATGATCAGGTCCAGGATACCATTGTCCAGGTCGCTCAGCATTTGCGGGTATTCGCCAAACTTAATGATCACGTTGAAGGGCAATTCGGCTAAGTAAGGCTCTAAAGTAATTTGGAAGGTTTCAAAACACATGCCTATGCTTATGGTGGGCGTGTCCTTCTCCGTACTCCGGTGAAAATGTTTTTCGGCCGATTCCAGTTTTTCCAATGCCTCCTGGATATAGTTATACAATATCTTTCCCCGTTCGGTTGATACCATTTTACGCGAGGTGCGGTCAAAAAGCTTATAACCCACATAAGCCTCCAGCGAACCTAAGTGGAGGCTAACTCCGGGTTGTGATACATACAGCGCTTCTGCAGCGCCTGTTAATGTCCCGGTTTCATAAATGGCCTTAAAGGTTCTGTACCATTCTAAATTTACCATTTCTATCTATCATAATTATGATACAAAAGTATGATTTAAATTATTTTAATAGTAGATAAATCAACTCTAATTTTGTGTCATAAAATTAGTGAATAACACAATGAAGAAAATATTTGTAATAAATGGCGGCCAAAAGTTTGGCCATTCCGGAGGAAAGTTTAATAAAACAATAACCGAAACAACTGTTGATTTTTTCGAAAACCGACCCGGCTTCGAGGTTAAATACACGGATATTAATGAAGAGTACGACCCGGCCGAAGAAGTTCAAAAATATGTATGGGCCGATGTGGTAATATACCACACACCTATCTGGTGGTTCCAGGTGCCACACGGACTTAAAAAATATATTGATGTGGTATTTACCGAAGGTCATGCAAATGGAATATACAAAAGCGATGGCCGCTCGGCCGAAAACCCAACAATTAATTACGGCACCGGTGGCATGCTGCACGGCAGGCAGTATATGGTAACCACTTCCTGGAACGCTCCCAAAGAGGCCTTTACCCTGCCCAATGAGTTTTTTATGGAAACCAGTGTTGACGACGGACCATTGTTTGGCTTTCACCGGATGAATGCCTTTACCGGTATGACGCCTTTGCAAAGCCTGCATTTTCATGATGTGATGAAAAATGCCGATATTCAACACAACCTTAACACTTATACTGGTCATCTTACCAAAAATTTCATCACCGTCCAAACACAAGAACATGAGCATTTACTTAACTGCAATAATTAAAAGCAAACCAGGCTACGCCGATGCTTTAAAAGCACACTTACTGGAATTAGTGAGCCATTCAAAAACTGAGATCGCCTGTCTGCAGTATGATCTGCACCAGGTTGAAGAAGATCCTAATATTTATATTTTTCATGAAGAGTGGAGTGATGCCGCAGCATTAGAGCTACATAACAGCCAACCTCACCTGCAAAACTTCGTGACCAACTCTGCCGATCTGCGTGATGGCGGCATCATTGTTTATAAAACGCATCCGGTTTCAGCATGATACATGGCAGACTGACGAAGTTTTAAAAACTTCGTCAGTCTCAACCATTTGGCTCCAATCTTACTTCACAAACCTTTTCAACAGATCAGGAGCGGCGGCCAGGAGTTTTATTTTATAGCGGTAACCGCCATCAAAGGAATCCTCTTCCTTTAACAACTCGTGTGCCTTTTTGCTTATCCAATAGGTTTCTGTATAATGCTTACCCTGGTAATCACTTTCGGTAAACAGTTTCCAGCAATCTACCTTATCATTATTTAAGGTAGTAAGCACCTCAGCGCCTGTAACTTTATAAAGCACGTACATGGGCGGCTCTAAACCGGCATCATAAAAATTAATGGCGAAGGTTTTTCCTGGTGCCAATGGCAGCATTTCAAAGGTTTCAATGTCCAAATTCCAGTTAAAATTTGGTTGTTTAAAATCAAGCGAAAAATCTTTCGCGGTATTGTTTTTTACAGTATCGGCCCCGGTGATCTTATCCGTGTTCCAGTTATATGCTTTTGTTTTGCCGCCTATAGTTTCTGCATGATATACAGGTGCAAAATCGCCAACCTTATTAACAGAATAAACTTGCCTGAATGATGTGCTATCGCTACCAAACCAGTTTTGGCTTATGGTAAAAACCTTTTCATCATTTTTGGTTCGCACTTCAATATTGCGCAGCCAAAACCAAAACCGTAAATTCTTTTTACTTTTTACATTTTGAAAATACACCAGGTATTGCTTATTGCCTGGCTGTAATACCTGGGTCATCAATCGTTTATCATTAAGGCGTATGGTATCTGTTTTTTCCCATACCGGCCTTAGATTGCCCAGCAATTGCCACAGCAAGGCTAAACTTGTCAAAATAATTTTGATGATAGAGCAGCAGTCTGTTTTCATGATAGTTAATGTTTTAAAGCAGGTTCTTTTTATAATTTAATGACTAAAGCTGCCTTTTATTCATCGCCAAAAAAAATCAATTCAACTGCTGTATAGCTATTTTTAACAACTGGCGGTAACCATTCAATAAACAGGCCTTTACGCTGTTTATTAAACCCTGTGCCCCTTTGGTTTAATAAACAAAGGCATCGGTTGAAAAAAAGCAAGAACAATAAAAAACCTTTGTAATTTTAAAATATGCAAGTATTTAAAAGAAAGGCAACTATTACTCAACTGCAATGGCTTGCCTGGGTCTCTTTTTACGTTATTACATTTTTTTCCTATCTGCCAATGGATGGGCTTGCAGAATCGGCCGTGTTCCCGTTGATCAATTGCTTTTTTTATGCAGTTATTATATATGGCAATATCCTGTTTTTGTTTCCGCGTTTTTACCAGCGTGAAAAATATGCGGCGTATGTATTGCTGGTGATCCTGCTTTTGATAATAACAGGACTAACCCGGGGTTATTTATCCTCATTTATTTACAATACATACTTTGCCGAACCTTCTAAAATTGAACCTACAACATTCCTTAGTCAGCTAAAATATTCATTGGCCGGAATTTTAATATTCGCGCTGAGTTTTATATTCCGCATAGCTATTGCCTATTTTAAATTGAAACAGCAAACCGAAGAGATCATGGTACAAAAAAGCCAGGCAGAGCTGAATCTTTTAAAATCGCAGGTACAGCCACATTTTTTGTTCAATACGCTCAATAATATTTATTACGAGGCCTACCGCGAAGCGCCCAGAACCGCCGCGCTGATCGAGCGCCTGTCAGACATTATGCGCTATTTTTTGGATGAGAGCCCTAAGGATGAGGTTGCTATTGCTACCGAAGTTAAATTTATTGAGAATTATATGGAGCTGGAAAAGATTCGTATAAGGCATGATACCCAGATGAGTTTTAAAAAAGACTTTAGCCAGGACCTGCGTATTCCGCCTATGCTGCTGATGACCTTTATAGAGAATATTTTTAAGCATGGTATTGATAAATCAAGCCTGGATAACTGCATCAAAATTTCATTGATTCAGCAGGATAATTACTTATTGTTTGAAACCACTAACCGCGTATATGCCAAACCTAAACAAAATGGCAGTAACGGATTTGGGATAGCAAATTTACATAAAAGGCTTACCTTGCTATACGGATCAAACTTTGAACTGGATGTTAATAAAAATGAACTATCGTTTACTGCTTTTTTAAAAATCCCTTTAGCGTGAATTTAAGTTGTATTATTATTGATGACGAACCAAATGCGGTAAAACTGCTCGAAATGCTGATCAGTCAAACCACACAATGGCAACTGTTAACAAAGTGTTATAACGGCCTGGAAGCGCTTGCATTTTTAAAAGAGAACAAGCATAAGGTCAATTTTATATTTTTAGATATCAACATGCCGCATCTGAGCGGTATGGAACTCGCCGGACTATTATCGCCCGATACCAAAATTGTTTTTACAACCGCTTATTCTGAATTTGCTGCCGAAAGCTATACTTTTCAAACCATTGATTATTTGTTAAAGCCCATAACGCTGAAACGTTTCCTGGCCGCTATGCAAAAGATAGAAGTTTATTTCGGAAAAGCCCAGCCGGTTATTATCCCAACAACACCACCCGACCAGGAGTACTTTTTTGTAAAATCGGGCAAAGTGCTCCGCAAAATATTGCTGGAACACATACTATATTTTGAAGGTGAAAAGGAGTATGTAAGGGTGGTGACGCATACCGATCAATTACTTATTTACCGGCGGTTAAAAGATATCGAAGAACACCTGTCAATCCCATTTGTACGCGTACATAACTCATACATTGTAAATACCAAACAGCTCAACAAAATTCAGGATAACCATATATACATTGGCGATAAACAGATCCCCGTCAGCGAAAAATTCAAGGATGGTTTTATGGCGGTTATTAACCAGCGGATATTTTGAGGATTTAACTTATTCTTCCGTTAAAATAGTAAACTTAAACCCAAGCGGTTCAAAATGGCGGATGAGTTCATCAATGAATGATTGTCCCCATTTTACATACATCAGGCCAAAATTTTCGGTACGCTCCTGCAAGCTGTCTTTAGGGAACAATTCGGCTTTAACGGCTGATAGTTGTTCAAGCCTTACCTGGTAATTACGTTTTTCGGCTTTAACTAATTTCTTCTCCAGATTATCAACAGCATGTTTAAGGCGGGCTTGCACTGCAGCTGCCGATGGCAACAATGTTGGGTCAATTTTATACGAGCTCAGTTTTATTTTTTCAAAAACGCTGGTCAATTCACGCCACTCCCCCTCTAATGAAAGATTATGTTCGCTATGCTTCTTTATCCATTCAGTTTGCAATTCATCTGTAGGTTTAAACAGGGCTGCAACATCCAGGTCCATACGTTCCACTTTGGCAGCCTGTTCTTTACGCACCACCAAAGCCGAGTTACGCAATATCAGGATAGGGAAATCAACTTTATAAAAATCAAAATTTGATTTAAGCTCCAACCAGTAAACTACTTCGGCGCCACCACCTATATAGGCAATGTTAGGTAAAATACATTCCTGGTACAGCGGACGCATCACCACATTTGGGCTGAAACGCTCTGGCGCTGTCGCGATCTCCTTTTTCAGTTCAGCCTCTGTAAAACGGATATCAGTATTCATTACCTGATAGCTGTCCTCCTCAAAAATTATACGTTCGCGCAGGCTGTCTTTCAGGTAAAAAAAGTTTATTTCGCGCGGATTAACCTGTATGTGTACACCTAATTTTTGTAATTGCTCATTGGTGGCGCTTATATTTTTAAAGCTGTGCTGACCAATGATGTCCTGCTCCATGATGGGGGCAAACTGCTGCTTAAACTCATGGTCATCGGCATCAATAATCACCAATCCATATTGGCCAAACAAGGCATTAACCAGGTAGCGGGTAGCATCGGCAAGTTTATCAAATCGGGTATAGGCTGTTTCTACAATTTTTGCCAGATCTTGCGAATAACCCTCCATCCCCAAAACGCCCTTATACTGGTTAAGAGCCTGGCGCATGGTATCGGGATTTATACGTCCGGTAGCGCCCGATGCCTCGTACCACCAATGCACCTTTTTACCACCAATGTTGGTATAGTTGATCTCGGCAAAGTCATGATCTTCACTGGCCATCCAGTAAACAGGCACAAAATTTTTATCGGGGTGGGCTGCTTTTAGTTGCTGCGCTAATTTAATACCTGTAGCTATCTTATAAAGGAAATAAAGTGGGCCTGCAAAAATATTTAACTGGTGACCGGTGGTGATAGTATAGGTATTATCCTCTTTAAGCAGCTCAATATTGTGCTCCACAATAGAAGGATAAGGCTCATTATGGGCATATTGCTTGGTCAATACACGTACCAGTACCTCCCGGTTAGCAACTACCTTTTTATTTTTTAGCAGCTCGGCAAAACCGGCCATATCCGGGCGGTAGCCGAAAAAGGGTTTAAGATCAACACGGTTCTCGAGATAATCAATAACCGTGGGCGAAAAAAATCCGGTGTCTTTATAACTTGTACAGGAGGCTTCCATTAATCCAAATGTAAAATCATTACTGGTAATGCGCCACAAATTAGCATTATTTTACAATTTGTCCATAAAGGTCAAAATCTTCGGCACTGTTAACTTTTACATTAACAAAGCTTCCTATAGTTGCATAATCAATTTTAGCATCAATCAAAACTTCATTATCCACTTCGGGCGAGTCGAACTCGGTACGGCCAACAAAGTAATCTCCGTCCTTTTTATCAACCAGCACTTTAAAAGTATGACCTATTTTTTCCTGGTTCTTATCAAACGAAATACCCTGCTGAATTTCCATAATAGTATCGGCACGTTGCTGTTTTACTTCATCAGGAACATCATCAATTAAAGAGTGTGCATGTGTTTTTTCTTCGTGCGAGTAGGTGAAACAACCTAAACGGTCAAACTGGGTATCTTCAACCCATTGCTGCATTTCCTCAAAATCCTGTTCGGTTTCGCCGGGATAACCGGTTATTAACGTGGTACGCATGGCAATACCGGGTACTTTATCGCGGATCTGGTTTACCAGGTCGATAGTTTTTTGTTTGGTGATACCACGGCGCATGGATTTCAGCATATTATCGCTGATGTGCTGCAAAGGCATATCCATGTATTTGCAAATGTTATCGCGCTCGTTCATCACGTCCAATATCTCCATCGGGAAACCGGACGGATAAGCATACTGCAACCTGATCCATTCGATACCGTTAACGTCAGACAGGCGGCGAAGTAATTCGTCAAGGTTACGTTTAACATACAGGTCCAACCCGTAATAGGTAAGGTCCTGCGCTATCAGTATAAGCTCCTTTGTGCCATTTTTAGCCAGGTGCTGTGCATCTTTTACTAATTGATCAATTGGCGTGCTCAGGTGCTTACCACGCATCAATGGGATGGCACAGAACGAACATGGACGGTTACAGCCCTCGGCAATTTTAAAATAGGCAAAATGCGATGGAGTAGTTAATAAGCGTTCGCCTATCAGTTCATGTTTGTAATTAGCACCAACTGATTGCAATAAATTTTGCAGATCGTTAGTACCAAAGTAGGCATCAACATTAGTGATCTCGGCTTCCAGCTCGGGTTTATAACGCTCGCTCAGGCAACCGGTCACAATTACTTTACCAACCTTGCCCTGCTCTTTTAACGCACTGTATTGCAAAATGGTATCGATAGATTCCTGTTTGGCATTATCAATAAAACCACAAGTATTTATCACGATGATATCGTTGCTGTTAACAGATTCAGCCTCGTGCACCACATCAAACTGGTTACCCTTAAGCTGGCCCATCAGGATCTCAGAATCGTATATATTTTTTGAGCAGCCCAAAGTAACCACGTTTACACGGGGTTTAACCGGCTTAGCCACTGGCTGATAAATTTCCTTTGTCCTCATAATATTTCAGGGCGTCAGCCCCCTTTAAATCTCCCCGGAAGGGGAGACCTTAACTTCAATTATTACATAAAGCCCTCCCTGCCGGGGAGGGTTTGGGCGGGGTTGATTATTGCTTAAACAAACTGTTCACAAATTCAGTTCTGTCAAACAGTTGCAAATGCTCCACGCCTTCGCCTACACCTATATATTTTACCGGGATCTTAAACTGATCCGAAATTCCTATCACTACACCACCTTTGGCCGTACCATCAAGCTTGGTCAGCGCTAAGGCGTTAACTGCGGTAGCCTCGGTGAATTGCTTGCATTGTTCAATCGCATTTTGCCCGGTCGAGGCATCCAGCACCAGCAATATCTCGTGCGGAGCGCCAGGGATCACCTTTTGCATTACGTTCTTGATCTTGGTGAGCTCATTCATTAAGCCCACTTTATTATGTAAGCGGCCCGCAGTATCAATGATAGCCACATCATCGCCATTGGCAACTGCCGAGCGCAGGGTATCATAAGCAACCGATGCCGGGTCAGAGCCCATAGGCTGGGCCACCACCTTTACATCAACCCGTTTTCCCCAGAGCTGCAATTGCTCAACCGCGGCCGCGCGGAAGGTATCGGCAGCACCTAAAACAACTTTATTGCCTGCCTGCTTTAATTTATGGGCCAGCTTGCCAATAGTGGTAGTTTTACCTACACCATTAACCCCAACTACCATAATTACATAGGGCTTGTGATTACCGTATTCAAAGTTCCTGAAATCATTGCTGTTGTTTTCGGCCAGTAACTGCTGAATTTCGTCTTTGAGCAAAGTGTTTAATTCGCCGGTACCTACATATTTGTCGCGGGCAACGCGGGCCTGAATACGCTCAATTATTTTTAAAGTGGTGCTTACACCAACATCTGATGTTACCAGTACTTCTTCCAGCTCATCAAGAACATCATCATCAACGGTTGATTTGCCGGCTATTACCTTGGTGATCTTTGAAAAAAAGTTATCCTTGGTTTTTTCTAAACCAGTATCAAGGACCTGCTGCTCCTGCTGTGTGTTTTCCTTTTTCTTAAAAAAATCAAATAATCCCATAAGCCTCTCCTAAATCCTCTCCAAAGGAGAGGATCTTTTTAATAAAAGTTATTGATTAGTATAGGCCGGTCGCTCTTAACTCCCTCTCCAAAGGAGAGGGCCGGGGTGAGGCCTAACAAAAAAAGCCCTCTCGTAAAAACAAGACGGCTTCTATATTTTGATCAAAAGTTATTACAGTGTTTTACCTGCAATAGCATCCTTAACAAAATCGTTAGGGACAATTTGTTCTTTAAATGAATAAGCACCTGTTTTAGGTGATTTATTCATCGTGATCACTTTTGAATATTCTTTGCCTTTACCTGCTACTTTCAGTGTTGCAACTACTTTCTTTGCCATTTCTTTTAATTATTGAATTAGTGACTTATTGAATTAGTGAGTTAATTGTTGTTAGCGCTTTAAACCTAATCAACCATCAACTTAATCAGCCAATTATTTAATCTCTTTGTGAACTGTTACTTTCCTTAAAACCGGGTTGAATTTTTTCATTTCCAGTCTTTCAGTTGTATTTTTCTTATTCTTAGTGGTAATATAGCGAGACATGCCTGGCATACCGCTTGTTTTGTGTTCAGTACACTCTAAAATTACCTGAACCCTGTTGCCTTTTTTTGCCATTTTCTTTTTATGTTGTACGCATCACCTCCCGGCTTACGTAATTTTTTAATTATATACTGCACGTTTTGAATCTTACGTATAACGCAAAAAATCAAACGTACAACCTTACTAAATGTATCCTTTTTTTACAAATTTATTGATACAGGCAGTTATACCATTTTTGGTGATAGTTTTAACAGCCGATGTAGATACCTTTAAGGTAATCCATTTATCTTCTTCAGGGATATAAAACTTTTTAAGTTTTAAGTTTGGATGAAACCTACGTTTTGTTTTAACGTTTGAATTAGAAACGTTATTACCCACTAAAGATCCTTTTCCTGTTAGATCACAAATTCTTGACATGACAAATATTTTTAATTATCAACCCTTTACTTAAAAGAGTTTGCAAATATCAGACTTTTAAATCAAATATTCAACAGTGTTTTTAAAAAAAATTAAATAAATATTCCGAACCTCAAAAAAGCGTATTTGCTGCCTCCCGAAAGCCTATCTCACTTATTGATAATAAACTATCTTTCTTTCGGTATAAAAAGGTTTGGATAGGGTTCCGTTATCGAGTTCGGGTACTTTAATGCGCTTAATCCAGTTGCCTGCCTCATCAAAAGCCGTATAAGTACAATGCGTTTTGATGTGACTGCGGTTTACCATGTTGCTATTTTGTTCCGTAATAAAGCCGGCATTGTCATATTTTAATTCAGTCACAAATACCAGGTCGCCTTTCTGATCATATTCTTCATCCTTCACCAGGTGCCCTTTTCTATCATATTTATATATATTCTTATACCGAAAAGCTCTTTTATCCCCATAGGAATTAAATTCAATTATATTACCGGTTCCATCAAAATACAGATCGGCTCGTTTCTTGTTCGTATAAAGTTCCATAATTATACTGTCACCGGTATTCTCTTTCCGTTGATAAACAAACCTGGTATTAAACCGAAATTGATTGTCTTTTCTTTTACTATAATAAACCCGCTCTGTTATGTTACCGGCACTATCGTACTTCATAACATTCTTAATCAACGAATCCACGCCGGTACTTCCGTCGGACTTTCCTTTGTCTTTATAATCTGTTTCGGTAATTTGCTTTATCCTGCCAAATAAATTATCTTTTTTAAATGGATCAAGCGCTTTTTGAGCCTCAACCCTACTTGCAAAAATGCTCAAACCTAAAAATACCCCAATGGAGAACGCTTTCATCGATCAATGTTTTAAACTTAACTAAGATATGTTCTATCCAATAATTCCGTTTAATTGATAAACTAATTACAGCTGTTGTAATCAAAATATTACAGCTTTTTTCAAAGCCATTTTCGCTTTTTAAAAAAATTTAATAAGTAGCGATTTTAGTTTACACATCACACATAAATTATTAAATTACGCCCACCATTTAAATCCGCATGAAACTGGTTCGGGGCAACAAAAAAACAAACAATTTTACCCGGAAACAGCTTCATCAACCAAACAACCAACCGATGAAAATAACATCATTTGAAGAGTACAAAAAAGTTTACCAGCAAAGTGTTGAGCAGCCTGAACAATTTTGGGCCGGCATAGCCGATAACTTTTTATGGCGCAAAAAATGGGACAAGGTACTGGAGTGGAACTTTAAGGAACCAAACATTAAATGGTTTCAGGGAGCCAAGCTTAACATTACCGAGAATTGCCTTGACCGCCATCTGGAAACCATGGGTGATAAACCTGCCATAATTTGGGAACCAAATGACCCGCAGGAAAATCACCGTATACTAACTTACCGCCAGCTGCATGACAAAGTTTGCCAGTTTGCCAATGTGCTTAAAAACAACGGCGCTAAAAAAGGCGACCGTATTTGTATTTATATGCCTATGGTACCGGAGCTTGCTATCGCGGTTTTGGCATGCGCCCGCATAGGCGCTATCCATTCGGTAGTGTTTGGCGGTTTTTCGGCACAATCAATTGCCGATAGGATAAATGACGCCACCTGTAATATTGTTGTAACTGCCGATGGCGGTTTCAGGGGTAGCAAAGAAATCCCTCTAAAATCAGTTATTGACGACGCCCTGGTACAATGCCCTTCTATAAAAAGAGTGATCGTACTTACCCGCAACCGTACCCCGGTTTCCATGATCAAAGGCCGGGATGTTTGGTGGGAAGATGAAATTAAAAAAGTAGAAACACAAGGTAATACAGATTGCCCTGCCGAAGAAATGGATGCCGAGGATATGTTATTCATCCTCTATACATCCGGTTCAACAGGCAAACCCAAAGGAGTGGTGCATACCTGTGGCGGGTATATGGTTTATACCGGTTATACCTTTGCCAACGCGTTTCAATACAATAAGGGCGAGGTTTATTTTTGTACTGCTGATATTGGTTGGATCACCGGTCATTCCTATATCGCTTATGGACCACTATCGCAGGGAGCAACTACCGTATTGTTTGAAGGGATCCCTTCATGGCCAACTGCAGCTCGTTTTTGGGATATAGTTGAAAAATATAAAGTAAACATATTATATACGGCCCCCACAGCCATCCGCTCGCTCATGAGCTTTGGCGACGACATTTTAAAAGGCAAAGACTTTAGCTCACTTAAAAAGCTGGGTTCGGTTGGTGAACCCATCAACGAAGAAGCCTGGCACTGGTTCGACGAAAAAATTGGTCACAAACAATGCCCCATTGTTGATACCTGGTGGCAAACCGAAACCGGTGGTTTTATGATATCGCCAATAGCCGGTATTACACCCACCAAACCGGGTTATGCAACTTTGCCATTACCGGGTGTACAACCCGTATTGGTTGACGAGACCGGGCAAGAAATTGAAGGCAACGGCGTAAGCGGTAACCTGTGTATCAAATTCCCGTGGCCAGGTATGCTGCGTACCACTTATGGTGATCATGAGCGTTGCCGTACTACCTATTTTGCCACTTACCCCAATTTATATTTTACCGGCGATGGCTGCCTGCGCGATGATGATGGCTATTACCGCATAACAGGCCGTGTTGATGATGTGCTGAACGTATCTGGTCACCGCATTGGTACTGCCGAGGTAGAGAACGCCATTAATATGCACAGCAGTGTGGTGGAATCGGCTGTGGTTGGTTACCCGCATGATATCAAGGGACAAGGCGTTTATGCCTTTGTGGTGTGCCCCAATCAACATGATGACGAAGAG